>Ga0307415_100001070_pt1 | contig 12735 bp, 16 predicted proteins | sample DK1Cmetagenome_FD_204524 | JGI IMG/M metagenome (GOLD analysis project Ga0307415, IMG submission 204524) | Maize rhizosphere microbial communities from greenhouse at UC Davis, California, United States - DK15-C-2 | ecosystem: Host-associated > Plants > Roots > Rhizosphere > Soil | place: USA...
AGCGCTTCGCCAACCCCTTCGTCGCGGCGAGCAAGGGCTTCATCGACGAAGTGATTATGCCGCACTCGACGCGGCGGCGCGTGGCGATGGGGCTAAGGAAGCTCAGGAACAAGCAGCTCGAGAATCCGTGGAAGAAACATGACAATATTCCGCTGTGAGAATTGGCTGTGAAGAGAGGCTGCGCAATTCTCTTCGTGCTCGCGGCGGTCATCGTGTCGATTATAGGAAAATGCACCGGAACCGGAGATGATCAGCCGGTCACTGAATCGACGAATAAGGCCGACGTGGTGACCACCCCCGTACGGAGGGCAGAGGAAGGAACACCGTTCGATGTCGCGTCCGATCCGCGCGCTTCGTATCGGTTACTCAAATGGTCGCCGCTGAAAAATGGCAACATTGAAGCTGTAACTCTTCGTGAGGGACCATCCGGCATCAGTTACGCGCGTCGTGAGATCGATTGCGACGATCAGACCTTCCGCTATCTTGGAGAAGGGGACACGCGACAGGACGCGATGCGCGACTCTCCAAATATTGGGGAAATGTCAGCCTTGGTCTCAGGCTCAATCTCAGCGGTAACGGTAGATGTTGTTTGCGCTGAAGCACGCCGATGAGCACCTACATTGCCACGATCCGCTGGCGCCGTACTGACGACGGAGACTTCGCCAAGGGCCAGTACAGCCGCGCGCACAAAAGACGGATTCGCACATGATAAGGATATTGTAATGAGGGCGCCTTCACATTATCATGACATGTGAAGGAGAAATTTGCATGCAGACCGAACGCGTCACCTTTCTGACCAGCCGCGACCACAAGGCGGCGCTCGATGCTTTCGCGGCCAGCCGCGGCGAATCCGTCGGAAACGTGGTGCGAGAGGCAACGGCGCGCTACATATCGCGGCCGCCGGAGGCGGAAGGCAGCTCAGAGGCTGCGCTTGAATTGTTGCTGGAGGAGCTGGAAGAGGCCATTCCACAATGGAACGCCAAGTTCGACTCGATGGAAGCATCGCTCGACCATGCGCACGAGGAAGTGCGTAAGGCGCTGGCCGCCGTTGAAACGACCAAGTGAGTAGTACCGAAAAAGTCTTCGGGATCGTCAAATCCGTCATCCTGATGCACGAACGGTTCGATGGTCTCGACGAACGCATCAGGCGGCTCGACGGCGATCTGACGAACCTCAGCCGAAGCCATTCCGACCTGGCCCAGCGAGTGGCGCGCATCGAAGGCGTGATGGAAGGTTATGCGCGCGCTTCGGCTGCGTCGAACAGGCCTCGTCTTCCGAAGAAATGAGCATCTACACCGCAACGATCCGCTGGAGCCGCGATCCGGGTCCTGACTTCGCCAAGGGCCAGTACAGCCGCGCGCACGCATGGGCGTTCGACGGCGGCGCCGTAGTTCCGGCGAGCGCGAGCCCGCACATCGTTCCGGCGCCCTGGTCCGATGCGGCGGGAGTCGATCCGGAGGAAGCGTTCGTCGCCTCGCTGGCGTCGTGCCACATGCTGGTCTTCGTCGACTTCGCGCGGCGCGCGGGGTTCGTGGTCGAGGGCTATGTCGACGAGGCCGAAGGCGTGCTCGAGAAGGGCGCCGACGGCAGGATGGCGATGACCCTCGTGACGCTGCATCCGCGGGTCACTTGGGGCGGCGATCCGCCCGACGAAGCCGCCATCGCCGATCTCCACCACCGCGCGCATGACGCGTGCTTCATCGCCAATTCGGTGACGAGCGAAGTGACGGTCGAACACTGACCGTCATGCTGAACTTGTTTCAGCATCCATCGTACCCACGGGAAATAGGGTTTGGGTAATGGCCCCTGAAACGAGTTCACGGTGACGAGATCGGCGGTAAGCCAAGCGCCGGCGCCAAATCATGCCAGTCCGGGTTGTCGCTCTCGATCAAATTGATCTTCCACTGCCGGTGCCACCGTTTGAGCTGCTTCTCGCGTGAGACGGCCTCATACATTGTTTCGAACTGCTCGAAGCGCACGAGACGGTAAACCCGGTAGCGGGCAGTGAAACCCTTCACTCGGCCGCTTCGGTGCTGGTAGAGGCGCGCGATCAGGTCTGAAGTGACGCCGATGTACAGCGTCCCATAGTCCTGATTGGCCAGAATGTAGACGCACGGCTCCTTCACGGTTGCTGGGAATGCGGAGGAATGGATGCTGAAACAAGTTCAGCATGACGGAGCAGGACGATGAAACTCGGGCGCCTCAACCATGTCGGCGTGGCGACGCCGTCGATCGAGCGGAGCCTCGAGCTCTACCGGACGATGTTCGGCGCCGAGCCGCATGGGCCCGCTTTCGATCTTCCCGCGCAGGGGGTGCGCGTGTGCTTCGTCGACACGCCCAACTCGCAGGTCGAGCTGATCGAGCCGCTCGGCGAGAATTCGCCGATCGTGAAGTTCCTTGAGAAGAACCCGCTCGGCGGCCAGCACCATGTCTGCTTCGAGGTGCCCGACATCCACGCGGCAAAGGCCGAGCTAGAATCCAAGGGCGCGCGAGTCCTCGGCGAGCCTCGGATCGGCGCGCACGGAACGCCCGTTTTCTTCGTCCACCCGAAGGACATGGGCGGAGTCCTGACCGAGATCATGGAGACGCCGAAAGCGGCGCACTGAGGAAGAGGCGCTGCAGCTCACCGGGGCCGGACCGCGCGTGGGGGCTGACGCATTTCCGCGGCCCGGTCCCGGCGGCCTTGGTCAGTGCCCGAGCTGCGGCATCCGGTTCATCTGCGGCGCTAAAGAGCGGCGCTGATCCCCAGCACCACGGCGGTGCGGCCATGACCGCGCCCGGTATAAATGTCGGGCGCCTTCCCCCGCGCGGTGAAGGCGCCGTGAAGCGCAACCGGGCCGAGCCGCTGGACGACGCCGAGCCGCGCATCCCATTGGGCGCGCGCGCCGCCCTGGTAAACGCCGTTGCCGAGCGGGACGAGCGCGCCGAGGCTGGCGTCGAGCCGCAGTTCGTGAGTCACGTCGAGATGGCCGTTGATCTCCCCATGGAGCGTCCAGCGCGCCGGACCGATGTAATTGGGCGAAATCGAAAAGCGCGTGCCGACCAGCTTCCCGGCGAGGCCGGCATAGAGCTCGGAGTAGGACCGACCGAAGGCCATCCCCGAATAATGCGAATAGCGCGAATGAATGATCCCGAGGTCGAGCGTGAGATCGGGGCGGAGGCGGGTCGCATAGCCGCCGTTCAAGGACAGGCCCAGACCCTTCAGCCCTTCGTGGCGGGTGGCGACGATACTGCCCGACACCGCCGCATAGATGCCGTTGCGGGCGTCGTAGGACAGATCGAGAATCCCGACCGGGCGGCCGTCGCTCAGCGAATAACCGCGGAACCGCTGGTCGGTGTAAGCCGACGCCACCACGCCGACCTGGGCCGCCGCGGGCGTGCTCGCAGCGCCGAAACATGCCGCGATGAGGATCGCCCGGCTAGCGGCGAAGCGCCGCGCGCATCGTTTGCGATGCCGAGCAGGCGCAGTCACAGCCGCCCGCAATCCGCACCAGGGTGGCGCAGGCATCGATCACCCCGCCCCCGCGGCGCTGCGAGACGAGCGCGACTGGCGAAGAGCGCCGGCGCTCGCGCATCAGCGCGACGAGACCGCTGACATGGGCCGCGGCAAACGAGCTTCCATTGACGATAAACCATCGTCCTCCAGGCTGCGTGGTCGGAACGCCCCGCCCGGGCGCAATGTAAACGCCGCCGCGCGGCGCTGCCAAGGATGAGTCCGAGACCGCAACGACGCCCGGTACCGATGCCGGGAAGCCGCCGCCCGGCAGGTTCGGATCGACTGCCCCGACGACGGTCGTCCCGCGGCCTATCGCCACTCCGACCAGCGCCCGAAGTAGCCTCGCATCGGGACCGCTGAGGCTGAGGTTGATGACCTCGGGCCGGCTCTCGGCCGCGACATACAGCGCCTTGGCGAGGCTCAGCGTGTCGCAGGCGGTCGAGTTGCGGCCCATCTGCCAACAGGCGCGCAGGCCGAGCAGTTTGGCGCCCGGCGCGACTCCGGCGATTCCGATCCGGTTGTCGGCCCTTGCGGCGATAATCCCCGCGACCGCGGTTCCGTGCTGCTCGGGAACGAACGGCCGGCCGGCGACGAAATTGCGGTTGACCAGCAATTGTCCGGCGAGATCGGGATGGCCGGCATCGATGCCGCTGTCGACGATCGCGATGCGCGTCCCGCGGCCACTCGCCATCTGGTGGAGATCGGCGAGGTGCCACTGGCTCGCAGCCGGCTGCGCCGCGTACAGGGGGTCGTTATGGGTGACCGCGTCGGACCGCGCGCTGTAAAGCTCGACCGGCTCGGCCCAGTCGACATCGGCATCGCGCGATACCTGCTGCGCCACCGCGGCAGTTGACCGGCCCTGCGGCACCGCCATCACGAAGCAGTCGACTCCGATCATCGGCATTGGCCAATTGTCGACGAAGGTCAGGCCGTAGCGGCGCGCAATGCTGCGTGCGAGCCGCTGGCGGGCGCTCCGGGCCAGCTCATCGCCATAGCCGCCGCCGTAGGCGCCGCCGGCGCGATAATGGTCGGGCGGGTGCCGGACCATGACCAGGATTTGCGTGGTCGGCGAGGAGTCGGGCGCTCCGGCGCTGGCCGGACTGAAGGACGCCGCCGCGAACGCCGACACGATGAACGCCAGCAGCCGCCACCACGGCATCCGGCTCACGGGCTCGCTCCATCTACCGGCTGCGCCAGCCGCACGTCGCGGTTCGCTTGCAGCCTCGCGAGCGCGGCTTGCCGTTTGCCCGGATCGACATGGACCAGATAAGCGCCGGCGGGGGTCGGCCCGCCGACGATCGACGCGCCGGCGGCGCCCAACGCATCGCCGACCTCCTTCTGGGTCGCTTGCGCTCGGAACATGACGATCGCGTTCCCGGCGGCCGGCGCGGGCGCGGAGCCGAGCGCATGGTAGTCGGGCCGGCTGAGCGAGACGAGCAGGCTCGCCGAGACGACCAGGAAGGCGAGCTGCGCGAGTGCGAGCGTCGCGACCGCGGGCCGGCTGAGGATCGCCCACAGCTCGGCGAGCGCGGACGGACGTGGCCCACGCACCGGCGGGGGCGGCGCGATTTGCGCCTTCAATCGCGCCCAGCCCGATTCGAGCTGCGGCGAGGTCGCCTGGAATTCGCCGATCAGCCGCCGCTCGAGAGTCAGCTGCTGACGGCAGGCGGCGCAGGAATAAAGATGGCGCTCGACGCGTCCGCGTTCCGCCGCGTTGAGCTGGCCAGTGGCATACCATGGCAGCAGCGCTTCCGCCTCGTCGTGGGGGCCGCCTTGATCCAGGCTGTGATCGGCCGGCACGGTCTAGAGCCAGTCCGCCAGGCTGCCGCCGATCGCCTTTTTGAGGCGGCGGCGGGCGTGGAACATGCGGGTTTTCACCGTGTCGACGGGGCAATCGACGATCTCGGCGATCTCGCGGTAGCCGAGGCCGTGGAAGTAGGTAAGGTCGACCACCGCGCGATGGTCGGCCGACAGCTGGTCCATCGCCTTGATCAAGGAATCGTGGAGCCGCTGGTGATCAAGCTCGTCGTCGGGGGCGGGATCGTCGCTGACCCGCGTATCGGTTTCCGGATCCTCGACCGGGTCCGGCCAGCGGAGCCGCGCCTTGTGCGCCTTGCGGTAGGCGATCGCGAAGATCCATGTCGAGGGCTTGCTCGACCCGCGGAACCGGTCCGCCGTTTGCCACACCACCATCATCGTGTCGTCGAGCACCTCTTCGATCAGCTGGGGTCGGCGCAGAAGCGTTGTCAGGAACCGTGACAGGCGCGGCTGATAGAGCCGGTAGAGCCGCTCGAACGCCTGCAGGTCCCCGGCCGCGACGCGCGCCAGCAGCGCCCGATCATCAGGCGCCGGCGACCTCGCTGCCTCGGCCCGAGGACGTCTGGCGATCCCGGGCCAATTCACTTCGGGACTTTGCCCACTCGCATGGGTGCCTCCACGCGCCGGAAAGGTTCACGGGCGTTCGTGGAGCGTTTAGCGCCGTTCGTTTCGCGGCGAAACCGAGTTCATGTTTCGCTCGGCGATGATGATCGCACCGACGACGCAGCCGGCGAACAGCCCGCCCTCGAGAGCGCCGCTGACCGCCTGGCTGACCGGGCCGAAGCCGCGTTCGCCGACCAGGGTGCCGAGTCGATCGAAGTGCAGCCGCGATTCCGGGAAGGTGCGCGACAGGAGGTCGAGGCTGCCCCCCATCAGCCGCCCGCCAAGCAGCGGAACCACCATCCCGGCCAAGGCGCCGGCCGCTCCGGCCACTGCAACCCCGCGCCGCAACCTGTCGCCGAGGCGGTAGGCGAGCCAGGTGCCGAGGCCCACGGAAGAGCCGATCAGCAAGCCTTCCATGGCGCCGGTCATACCCGCCGGCGAGCGCCCGAATAGCAGGTTGAAGGCATCGATCCCGAGCAGCTTGACGACCGCGCCGACGATCAGCCCGCCGGCCGCACCGCCCGCCACGCACCAGCGCCAGTCGGCCTTCGCCCACCGCCGGGCGAGCGCGATTCCGAAGCTGACCCCGGCCCCGCCCATCAGCGCGACGGCGATCGTCAGGCAGAGGATCACGAGCAGGACGGAGACGGCGCCAAGCCCCGGCTGCAGCGGCTGCGCTGCGCCCGCGAAGCCGTAGATCAACCCGCCGATGAACCCAGCGAGGCCCCCGCCGATCGTCCCGGCCGCGCCGAGCAGCAAGGTCTCGCTCCACGAGTTCTTAGCTCGCGCCCGAGCGAACGTCCCACTGGTGTCGATCGGTGCGATGAAGCGATAACCGTGCTTGGGCACGGTCTCGATCACGCGCGGACTGGCCGCATCGTCGCCGAGCGCCCGGCGCAGCGACTTGATGCACTGGGTCAGCGCTTCGTCGGTGACCGGAACGCCGGCCCAGACTTCGCCCATGAACCGGTCCTTGGAGACCAGGGTGCCGGCCTCGCGCACAAGCAGCGTCAAGGCGTCGAAATAGCGCGCGCTGAGCTCGACCGGCTCGCCATCGCGGCGCAGCCGCCGGTCGGCGGTATCCAGCGTGAATCGATCGAACCGGTAGGTGGCAGATGCGCTTTTCAGCAAAACCTCAGCCTTTGCTCATGCCGTTCACCGGCGCCCGAGGCACAGTTGAAGCCGCAATCGGGGATGAAAGGCAAGGCAATGGCGGAACTGACCAAAACGGGCGTTCCCTGGCGGATCGTCGGCTGGGGCGCGGCCGTCGCCCTCCTCGCGATCCCGTTCATCGCGATGCGCTTCACCAGCGAGGTCAACTGGACCGCGAGCGACTTCATTTTCGCGGGCGTGCTGTTCGCCCTGATCGGCGGCGCCTTCGAGCTCGCCGTGCGGGCGTCGAGTAGCCGCTTCTATCGCGGCGGGACCGCACTCGCGCTGCTGGGGACCTTGCTGACGATCTGGGCCAACCTCGCGGTGGGCATCGTCGGCAGCGAGGACAATCCCGCCAACCTGTGGTTCTTCGCCGCGTTGCTGGTCGGAATCGCCGGCGCGATCATCGCGCGCTTCCGCGCGGCCGGCATGTCGCTTGTCGCCTTCGCAACCGCGGTGTCGCTGTGGATCGCTTTCGCGATCGCTTCCTTCGGCCCGACGGACGAGCCGTTAGTCAGCCATACCGTTGAGTTCGCCGGCATCAGCATCTTCGCTCTTCTCTTCATCACTTCGGCCGCCTTGTTCCACAAAGCCGCCCAATCGTGACGGCCGGGCCTGGTTGATGTATGGCGAGAGGATGCTCGAGCAGCTTGCTCATCGCGCCAACGACGTCGAACAACTGGGCCGGATGTTCGAGCATGCGCCGGGGTTCATGGCCGTGGTCGAAGGGCCGGACCTCACGTTTGCCGTGGCCAACCAGGCTTTCAGGAAGCTGGTCGGGCGCAACGACCTGATCGGCAAGACCCTGACCGAAGCGCTGCCCGAGCTCGACGACCAGGGGATCGACGAGATTTTGACCGGGGTGGCCCGCTCTGGCGAGGCGTTCGTTGCCCACGCACTGCCGCTCACCGTCGTGCGGGAAAATCTGATGCCCGAGGAGCTGGTGCTCGACCTGGTGTTCCAGCCGGTCCCGGAATCGTCGGGCATTTTCATCCAGGGCCATGACGTCACCGACGACAAGAGAAGCCATATGCTGCGGACGGCGCACGCCAGGGTGCTCGGCCTCGCAATCAGCGACAGCCCGCTGGAGCAGACTCTCGGCGAGCTGATCCGAATCGTCGAATCGACCTCGTCGACCGGCGTGCTTGGCTCGATCCTCTTGCTCGACGCGGATGGAAAGCGACTTCTTCACGGTGCCGCACCGAGCCTTCCCAAGGCTTATTGCGACGCGATCCACGGCACCGAGATCGGGGCCTGTGTCGGGTCATGCGGGACCGCGGCTTATCTCGGCGCGGCAGTGTACGTCTCGGACATCGCGACCGATCCCCTGTGGGCCGACTTCAAGGATCTGGCGCTCAGCCATGGCCTTCGCGCCTGCTGGTCGATCCCCATCCTGACGCGCGGACGCGACGTGGTCGGCACGTTCGCCATGTACCACCGGGAGCCGCGCGAGCCGACGTTCCGCGACCTGATGCTGGTCGACCTCATTACACAAACGGCCGCCCTGGTGATCGATCGCGAGCGCGCGCACGCGGCCGTGCAGAATGCCGCCCCGACACACGACTCAGTCCCTGGCTAGTCGTCCTCGTCCTCGTAGCCGACGAGGTTCAGCTCGCAGGCCTTGATCTGGTGGGTCATGCACCAGTGCTTCAACGCCTCCTCGCGGCCGTGGGTGATCCACACCTCGCACGGTTCCAGCTCGCGGATGGTCATCGTCAGCTCGTCCCAGTCGGCATGGTCGGAGATGATCAGCGGCAGCTCGACATTGCGCTGCCGCGCGCGCTGGCGAATGCGCATCCAGCCCGAGGCCATCGCGGTCACCGGGTCGGGCAGGCGCCGCGACCAGCGGTCGTTGAGCGCCGAGGGCGGGGCGATGACGACATGGCCGGCCATCTCCTGCTTGGTCGCCGAGGCGGCATGGCGAAGCTCGCCGAGATCGACGCCGAAGCCTTGATAGAGCTGGTTCAGCCGCTCGATCGCGCCGTGGAAGTAGATCGCCTCGTGGTGGCCGCGCGCGCGAAGCTCCGCGATGATCCGTTGCGCCTTGCCAAGCGCGTAGGCGCCGACCAGCACGCAGCGGCTCGGCTCGGCATGCAGCCGGTGGAGCAGCCGGTCGATCTCGCTGCCGGTCTCCGGGTGGCGGAACACGGGTAGCCCGAACGTCGCCTCGGTGACGAAGATGTCGCACGGCACCGGCACGAAACAGGCGCAGGTCGGGTCCGGACGGCGCTTGTAATCACCCGACACGACCACCCGCTCGCCCTTGTGCTCCATCACGATCTGGGCAGAGCCCAACACGTGGCCGGCGGGCGCGAAGCGGACCTCGACCTCGCCGACGCGGAGGCTCTGGTCATAACCGATCGGCTGCCCGTTCTGGGGTCCGCACCGCACCTCCATGATCGCTAGCGTCTCGGGCGTCGCAAGCACCGCGCCATGGCCGCCGCGCGCGTGGTCGCTGTGGCCGTGGGTCACCCACGCCCTCGGCTTGGGCTGCGAGGGATCGATCCACGCATCGGCCGGGCGCACGTAGATGCCCTCCGGGTGGGACTCGATCCAGGAACCCAAGCGCGCCATTGCGAGCTATATAGGCGAACAGGCCGGAGGTTCCGGAACGGGAGGAAACATGGACGAATCGCTTTGGTGGCTGATCGACATCGTCGGGCCGGCCATCCTGCTCATTATCCTGATCTGGCTGGTGATGCGGAGGCGCTCGACCGGCAAGACCGGCCGCACCGAACAGGCGACACGCGACCTCTATCGCGAAGAGGAAGAGCGCCGCCGCGACGGGACCGACGACCTCTGAGCGACCTCCCGCCAGTCGTCCAGCGCTGGTTCGATTCAAAAGGCTGGACTCCGCGCCGGCACCAGCTCGAGATGCTGGAGCTGGCGCGTGCCGGACGCAGCGCCTTGCTGGTCGCGGCGACCGGAGCGGGTAAGACCCTGGCCGGCTTCCTGCCGACCATCTGCGAGCTGGCCGAACAGCCGACCGAGGGGCTGCACACGCTCTATGTCTCGCCGCTGAAGGCGCTCGCGGTCGACGTCCAGCGCAACCTGATCGGCCCGATCGAGGAGATGGGGCTGCCGATCCGGGTCGAGACGCGCACCGGCGACACCCCGTCCGACCGCAAGGCGCGGCAGCGGGTGAAGCCGCCGCAGGTGCTGCTGACGACGCCTGAGTCGCTCAGCCTGCTGCTCAGCTATCCAGATTCGGCGACGATGTTCGAAGGGCTGAAGGCGATCGTCGTCGATGAGCTGCACGGCTTCGCCAAGGAGAAGCGCGGTGACCTCCTGTCGCTGTCGATGTCGCGGCTGCTGAAGCTGGCGCCAGGGCTTCGGCGCGTCGGCCTGTCGGCGACGATCAGTGACCCCGACGCCTACCGGTCCTGGCTGGCTCCGGACGCCGACATGGAGCTCGTCGATCTCGTCCTCGGCGATCCAGGCGCAGAGCCCGACCTTTCGATCCTGATCCCCGAGAACAAGATCCCGTGGGGCGGGCATTCCGGACGCCACGCCGCGCGCGAGGTGATGGAGCTGATCGAGCAGCACAAGACGACGCTCGTCTTCTGCAACACGCGCAGCCTCGCCGAGCTGATCTTCCAGGACCTGTGGGCGGTGAACGATGCCGCGCTGCCGATCGGCATCCACCACGGCAGCCTCGCGGTCGAGGCGCGGCGCAAGGTCGAAGCAGCGATGGCAGCCGGCCGGTTGCGCGGACTGGTCGCCACCGCCAGCCTCGACCTCGGCATCGACTGGGGCGATGTCGACCTGGTCGTCCAGATGGGCGCGCCCAAAGGCTCCTCGCGCCTGCTCCAGCGGATCGGCCGCGCCAACCACCGGCTCGACGAGCCGAGCAAAGGCATCATCGTCCCCGGCAACCGCTTCGAATATCTCGAAGCGCGCGCCGCGCTCGACGCGATCGACGACGGCGAGCTCGACCCGGAGGTGTTCCGGCCCGGAGCGCTCGACGTGCTCGCGCAGCACATCCTCGCGATGGCCGTCGCCGCGCCCTTTCAGGAGGACGAGCTGCTTGCCGAGGTGCGCTCCGCCCCCCCCTATGCAGGCCTTAAGCAGGAGACATTCGAGGAAATCCTCAACTTCATCGCCACCGGCGGTTATGCGCTGAAAGCCTACGACCGCTTCCGGCGGCTGGTGCCGGAGCAAGGCGGAATGTGGCGCATCGCCAAGCCCGCCGTTGCCCAGCAGCACCGGCTCAACGCCGGCGTCATCGTCGAGCAGCCGCTGCTCACGGTCCGCTTCCGCAACGGACGCAAGCTCGGCACGATCGAGGAAGGCTATGCCTCAACGCTGGCGCCGGGCGATCACTTCTATTTCTCCGGCCTCAGCCTCGAGGTCGAGCAGTTCAAGGACACCGACATCATCGTCCACGCGTCGGCGAAACGGGCACGGATCGTGACCTACGGCGGCCAGCGCATGTCGATGTCGACCCACCTGGCCAACCGCGTCCGCCACATGCTGTGCGACCGCAACGACTGGTCGCGCTTTCCCGACGACGTGCGCGACTGGCTCGAGGTGCAATCCGAGCGCTCGGTCCTGCCCGAGCCGCACCAGCTGCTGGTCGAGACCTTCGCGCACGAGAAGCAGCATTTCATGGTCGCCTACAGCTTCGAAGGCTGGAACGCCCACCAGTCGCTCGGCATGCTGCTGACCAAGCGCATGGAGAAAGCGGGGCTCAAGCCGCTCGGCTTCGTCGCCAACGATTATGCGCTCGCCTGCTACGGGCTGGAGCCGATCACCGATCCCAAGTCGCTGTTCTCCGCGGACATCCTGGAGCAGGAGTTCGTCGACTGGGTCGAAAGCTCCTACTTGTTGAAGACCGCGTTCCGCGAAGTGGCGGTGATCGGCGGCTTGGTCGAACGCCATCATCCCGGCCGGAAGAAGTCGGGACGGCAGGTCAGCTTCTCGACCGACCTGATCTACGACGTGCTTCGCCGCTATGAGCCGCAGCACCTCCTGCTCCGCGCGGCGTGGGACGACGCGCGTCGGCGGATGACGGAGCTCGGCCGGCTGGTCCGGCTGGTCGACCGCGCGTCGGCGACCATGCTCCACGTCGACACCGGCAGGATCACGCCGATGGCGGTGCCGCTGATGGTCATCGTCGGCCGCGAGGCGCTGCCGCCCGGCGCCGAAGCCGACGAAGTGCTCCTGACCCAAGCCGAAGCGCTGGCCGAAGCGGCAATGGCGCTCTGAGCCGCGTTGCCGGTTCGGCCCGCCTGTGCGAGTCTCATTGCATGAAGCCCCTGCTCCTGATCCTGCCGCTCGCTCTTGGCGGCTGCGTCGTCGGCACCGTCGCCAAGACCGCGGTCGATGTCGTCACGCTGCCGGTGAAGGTTGCCTCCGCCGGGGTTGACGCGGCGACCACCAGCCAGGCCGAGGCCGACCAGAAACGCGGCCGCGAAATGCGCCGGCAGGACGAGGAACGCGGCAAGCAGCTCCGCATGGCGCAGGAGCGCTGCCGCAAGGGCAAAGCGCTCCCGACCGACAATTGCGAGGCGATCCGGCGCTAGCTAGCGGCGCGCGGTCCCCGCGAGCTCGTACAAAAAGTCGATGTAGAACATCGCGCCCTGGTCGAAGCCGGCGATCCTGGGATTGCTGCTGTCGATCAGGAACCATTCGTTGGGCGCATGCGCGCCGCTGCCGCGGCCTAT
>Ga0307415_100001072_pt1 | contig 12724 bp, 10 predicted proteins | sample DK1Cmetagenome_FD_204524 | JGI IMG/M metagenome (GOLD analysis project Ga0307415, IMG submission 204524) | Maize rhizosphere microbial communities from greenhouse at UC Davis, California, United States - DK15-C-2 | ecosystem: Host-associated > Plants > Roots > Rhizosphere > Soil | place: USA...
CGGCCTGGACGTCGACGCCGACCGCTTCCAGGAGCTGATGGACGACCAGCGCCGCCGGGCCAAGGAGGCCCGCCGGGAGCTGGACGCCGACCTGCGCCGCCTCGACGCCTACCGCGACCTGTCCGGCCGCCACGGCCGCACCACCTTCGTCGGCTACGAGACCACCAGCGCCGAGGCTCGCATCCTGGGCTTGCTGCGCGACGGCGAGGAGCTGCTCGCGGCCGACGAGGGCGACCAGGTCGAGCTGATCCTGAACCGGACGCCGTTCTACGCCGAGGGCGGCGGCCAGGTCGGCGACAGCGGCCTGGTCCGCACCGGCGACGGGGCCGTGCTCCAGGTCACCGACACCCGGCCCGGCCTGGAGGGCTTCTCGGTCCACAGCGCCCGGGTGGTGTCGGGCCAGCCCCGGGTCGACGACCTGGCCCACGCCGAGGTCGACGCCGACCGCCGCGAGGCCGTGACCCGCAGCCACACCGCCACCCACACCCTCCACTGGGCGCTCCGCGACCAGCTGGGCGAGCACGCCCGCCAGCAGGGCTCGCTGGTCGACGCCGGCCGGCTGCGCTTCGACTTCGCCCACTTCCAGGCCGTCCCGCCCGAGCGGCTGGCCGAGATCGAGGCCGCCGTCAACCGCCAGCTGCTGGCCGACCCGGACGTGCGGGTCTGGCACGGCAGCCTGGCCGAGGCCGAGGCGGCCGGGGCGATCTCGCTGTTCGGCGAGAAGTACGGGTCGGTGGTGCGGGTGGTCGAGGTGGGCGACTTCTCCCGCGAGCTGTGCGGCGGCACCCACGTCGGCCACGGCAGCCAGGTCGGCCCGGTGCACGTGCTCGGCGAGGCCTCGATCGGCTCCAACCTGCGCCGCATCGAGGCCCTCACCGGCCTGGAGGCGCTGCGCTACGTCGACCGCGAGCGCCAGCTCCTGGCCGAGGTGGCGGCCCTGCTCCGGACCCGGCCCGAGGACGCCCCCGAGCAGCTGCGGCGTCGGCTGGAGGCGCTGGCCAGCGCCCAGCGGGAGCTGGAGCGGCTGCGCGTGGCCGGGCTGGAGCGCCAGGCCGGCGAGCTGGCCGGCCGGGTCGCCCGCGAGGCCGACGGCTGGCTGGTGGTCGAGCGGGTGCCCGAGGCCGGCGGCGACGACCTGCGCCGGATCGCCGGCGCGGTCCGCGACCGGGTCGGGGCCGGTCCCGGGGTGGTCGTGCTCGGCTCCGAGAGCGAGGGCAAGGCGGCCATGGTGGCCCTGCTCACCAGCGACCTGGCCGCCTCCGGGGCGGCGGCCCGGGAGGTGCTGGCCCGGGCGGCCAAGGCGGTCGGCGGCGGCGCCGGCGGCAAGGGCGACCTGGCCTCGGCCGGCGGCCGCGACCCGGCCCGGCTGGACGAGGCCCTGCGGATCGCCCGGGCCGACGCGCTGCGGCTTCTCGGCGGGGGGGACAAGGGCGCCGTGGGATGACGGGTCGTGTCCTCGGCCTCGACGTCGGCAGCCGGCGTCTGGGCGTCGCCGTGTCCGACCCCACCGGCACCGTGGCCAGCCCGCTGGCCACCATCCCGCGCCGCGCCCCGGCCGAGGACGCCACCGCCCTGGCCGCCCTGGCCGCCGAGCACGACGCCACCACCGTGGTCGCCGGCCTGCCCGTGACCCTGGCCGGGGGAGAGGGCCCGGCGGCCAGGGCCGTCCGCGCCTACCTGGACGAGCTGCGGCCGCTGCTGCCCGGGCTGCGCTTCGAGCTGGCCGACGAGCGGCTGTCCACCGTCGCCGCCGAGCGGGCCCTGGTCGGGGGCGGGGTCCGCCGCCGCGACCGCCGCCAGGTCGTCGACCAGGTCGCGGCCAGCGTCTTCCTCCAGACCTGGCTCGACCGCCGGGCCGGGGAGGCTCGGCAAGGATGAGCCGGAGGGGCTCGGGGAACCCCGAGGGGGTGCCCCGATGAGCCGGGTCGAGCGGCAGCTGCGCCAGCGCCGGCGGCGCCGGGGCGTGCTGGTCATGGGGGCCCTGCTGGCCCTGGTCGGGGTGGTGGTCTTCCAGGCCCTGCAGTGGAGCGCGGCCCGGGAGCGCAAGGCGGCCGTCCCGCCCGGCCAGGAGGTCACCATCACCGTGGCCAGCGGCCAGAGCAGCGTCCAGATCGGCCGCGCCCTGCGCGACGCCGGCGTCATCGACAGCGTCAACCGCTTCCGCGACACCGCCGAGGAGCGCGGCCTGGACAGCCTACTCAAGCCCGGCACCTACAAGCTGGTCACCGGCATGGGCATCGACGCCGTGCTCGAGCTCCTGGCCAAGGGCCCCAGCACCGGCGTGCCCTTCACCATCCCCGAGGGCTACACCGTGGCCCAGATCGTCGACAAGATCGCCGCCACCAAGCAGTTCTCCAAGGCCGAGCTGACCAAGGCCCTCAAGAGCAAGGAGCTGATCGTCCCCTACCGACCCAAGGGCGTGACCTCGCTGGAGGGACTGCTGTTCCCCGACACCTACGGCATCGAGGACGACGACACCGCCGAGAGCGTGCTCCAGGAGATGCTCACCCAGCTGGAGGTGGTGCTCTCCCGCTACCAGCTGTCCACCGCCCCCCAGAACCTCAACCCCTACAAGCTGCTGATCGTGGCCAGCCTGATCGAGCGCGAGGCCAAGGTGGCCGCCGACCGGCCCAAGATCGCCGCCGTCATCTACAACCGGCTGGCCATCGACAAGCCGCTGGAGATCGACGCCACCGTCCAGTACGCGGTCGGCCACTCCCGCCTGTCGGCGCGGGACCTGCGGTCGAGCTCGCCCTACAACACCTACGTCCACGCCGGCCTGCCCCCGACCCCGATCGCCGCCCCCGGGGAGGCCGCCATCCAGGCCGCCCTGCAGCCGGCCGACGGCGACTGGATCTACTACGTGCTCTCCTCCAAGGAGGGCGAGCACGCCTTCACCAACGACTACGACCAGTTCCAGCGCCTCAAGGCCGAGGCCAAGGCCAAAGGGCTGCTTTGACGTCCCCGTCGCCCCTGGAGGGGGAGGATTCCCAGGGCCGCTCATGCGGGCGTTCCTGGGGGGGTTCCTGCCTCTGTCCCCGAAGGGGTTGCGGCTACCGCCAGGGCGAGCCCTGGTCTTACATTGCCTCCGCAGGCAATGACCGCCCGTCCGGCGGCCAGGATGTTGCGAGCAGCGTTTACGTCGCGGTCGTGGGCTGCCGCGCACACCGAACAGATCCAGGTGCGGACTTTGAGTCCGGCCCTCCCCTTCGGCCCCGTCTTCGCGCCGCACGCCGAGCATTGCTGCGAGGACGGATACCACCGATCGATGCGTACGACCGTTCGGCCGTACAGGTCGGCTTTATAGGCAAGCATCGCGGTGAACTGGCCCCAGCCCGCGTCGGCAAGGCTCTTAGCGAGCTTGGACCGGCCGAGGGCCGCCACGTCCAGGCTCTCCAGGTAGACCGCTTGGTTCTCGCGAATCAACCGGGTGGAGAGCTGGTGGTGGAGGTCCCGGCGCGCGTCCGTGACGCGGGCGTGGAGGCGCGCGACCTTGCGCCTGGCCTTGCGCCAGTTGGCCGACCCCTGCTGTCGGCGGCTGAGGGTGCGCTGGGCGCGGCGGAGAGCCCGCTCGGCCTGCCGGAGCCAGCGCGGATTGGGAATGGTCGCGCCGTCCGACAAGGCGGCGAGGACATGGAGGCCCAAGTCGACGCCAACCTCACGCTCAAGCGCGGGCAGCGGGTTGCGGGCGACCTCCACGACGAACGAGGCGTGGTAGCGGCCCGAATGGTCCAGGGTCACGGTGACCGAGGACGGTGGGGCGGGCAGCGGCCGGGACCAGCGCACGGCCACGTCCCCGACCTTGGGCAGCGACAGGCGACCGTTAGCAAGGATGCGGAAGCGGCTGTTAGCGGTGAACCGCACCGCCTGCTCGCCGCGCTTGCTCTTGAGCCGCGGCTTGCGGGTGCGGAGCTTCGCCTGAGGGTTCCCCTTCACCCGCTCGGCCTTGACCTCGGTAAGTGCGCGGAAGTAGTTGCGGTAGGCTCGGTGGAGGTCCGCGACCGATTGCTGCAGCACCACCGCGGAGACCTCAGCGAGCCAGGCCCGCTCAGGGGTGCGCTTGGCCAACGTCGTGACCAGCCGCAGCACCTCGCCGTCGGATTTGAACGGCCGCCCGGCCATGTGGGTGTCCTCTCGCAACCGCAGCGCGTCGTTGTAGACGACCCGGGCGCAGCCGAACGCACGCGCGAGCGCTTGGCGCTGCTCGACGGTCGGCGCGAGGCGGTACCGGTAACGGAGCTGCATGCCGGCCAGTATCCAAGGCGGATGCGACACGACGACCACATCCACAGTGGTCGATCTCGTACTCCGCCCCAGCGTTGGGGGCGTCCCACTGAACGTGCTCCGGGCCTTATCGGCCACCAATGCCGACCGCACTATGCGATTCACCCCCTGCCTGAAGGCCGGGGCAGTCGCGTGGGCTCGAGGTAGCCGTGCCGGTCGCGGCCGTGCTCGGCTGGCCTCTCGCCCACACCCTGTCCCCGGCTCTGCATCAGGCCGCCTACCGCGCCGCCGGCCTGGACGGCTGGTCGTACGTGGCCCGACCGACCCGCCCCGAGGAGCTGGCCGCGGCCCTGGACGAGGTCAGGGCGGGCCGGCTCGCCGGGGTCAACCTGACCACCCCGCACAAGCAGCCCGCGGCCGCCCTGGTCGACGTCCTGGAGCGGCCGGCCGACGAGCTGGGCGCGGTCAACACCGTCTTCGTCGGCGAGGGCCGGCTGGTCGGCGGCAACACCGACGTCGCCGGGGCCGTGTGGGCCCTCGGCAGCCAGCTCGGCCTGCGCGACGGCCGCTGGAACGGCGACGGCCCGGCCCTGCTGCTCGGCACCGGCGGGGTCGCCCTGGCGGTGGCGTTCGCCTGGAGCCGCCTGGCCACGGCCCGCCGCCACCAGGGCCTGCCGGTCGCCCCCCTCCAGGTCGCCGGCCGCGACCGCCAGCGGGCGGCGGCCGTGGCCGCCCTGGCCGGTCCCGGGGCCGAGGCGGTGGCCTGGGCCGCGGTCGCCGGCCTGGTGGCCGACGCCGGCGTGGTCCTCCAGGCGACCACCCTGACCGCCCGGGGCGAGCCCATCCCCGGCCAGGACCGGCTCCGGCCCGGGGTCCGGGTGCTGGACTGCAACTACGGCCCGGCCAGCCAGGGCCTGGTCGCCGCGGCCCGGGCGGCCGGCGCGGCCGCGGCCGCCGACGGCCTCGGCATGCTCTGCGCCCAGGCCGCCGGGGCGGTGGTCAAGATCGCCCGGGTCCGCCCGGACCTGGCCGCCATGGCCGCCGCCGTGGGCCTCCCCTGGCCGGGCTCCTCCCCGATCTGAAAGAACTCTTGCAGGTTTGGCGGTCCTGTGGTTCCCTGGAACCTGCAACAACTCTTTCAGATCGGGGGGACGGGATGGCCAGGACCGAGCGGCGGCTGGAGGTCACCGACGGGGCGGTGCTGGCCGCGCTGGCCCACCCGCTCCGGGTGGCCCTGCTGTACCAGCTCAACGCGCTCGGGTCGCGCACGGCCAGCCAGTGCGCCCAGGCCCTGGGGGAGACGCCGGCCAACTGCAGCTACCACCTGCGCCAGCTGGCCAAGGTCGGCCTGGTGGAGCGGGAGGAGGCCACCGACGGCCGCGAGCGGCCCTGGCGGTCGGCCTACACCGGCCTGGGCCTGGTGCCACCGGTCGACGACGCCGACCCCGAGGTCATGACCGCCGCCCGGGCGACCAAGGCGTCGCTGCTCAACCTGGCCATCCAGGAGGACGCCCGCCTGGCCCGCCAGTACTTCGGCCTGGAGCCGCGAGCGCCCAAGCCCTGGCGCGACGCCGCCGCCGTCAACAACTACTCGCTGCGCCTCACCGCCGAGGAGCTGGCCGGCCTGGTCGAGGCGCTGGACGCGACCATCCGCCCCTACATCGGCCTGACCCGCGCCGACCCGCCCGAGGGGGCCGAGCCCGCGCACCTCGACTTCAAGACGTTCCTGCGCCCGGAGACCCTGACATGAGGGCCGGCTGGGCCCTGCTGCGCCGCCGCGACTTCCGGCTGCTGTGGACGGGCGGGCTCATCTCCGAGACCGGCGACTGGTTCCTGCTGATCGGCCTGCCGGTCTGGGTTCTTGAGCTGACCGGCTCCAGCCTGGTCACCTCGACCGTGTTCCTGGTCGGGCTGCTTCCCAGCCTGGTCGTGGGCCCGCTGGCCGGGGTCCTGGTCGACCGCTGGGACCGCCGCCGCACCCTGGTCGTGGTCAGCCTGGCCCAGGCCGCCTGCCTGCTGCCCCTGCTGACGGTGGACGGCCGCGACCGGCTGTGGGTCGTCTACCTGGTGATGGCCGTGGAGGCCGCCCTCGCCCAGCTCAACGACCCGGCCCGCAACGCCCTCGTCCCCGCCCTGGTCGCCCGCCACGACCTGGTCGGGGCCAACGCCCTCATCGCCCTCAACGGCAACCTGGCCCGCCTGGTCGGCAGCCCCCTCGGCGGCGTCCTGGTGGAGGTGGCCGGCCTCCCCGGCCTGGTCGTCGGCGACGCGGCGTCGTTCCTGCTGGGCGCCGCGCTCCTGGCGCTGGTTCGCCCGAGCCCCAAGCCGTCCACACCCGCGGTCGCGCCGGCGCCCGCTCCTGGACCGGCGCCCGCGCTCGAACCGGCCCTGGCGGTGCCCGGGCCCCCGGAGGGGGAGCGTCGCCGAATCCGGAGCCGGGGGCGTCGGGTTGTCCACAGCCCTCGCCCGGGCCGTGGGGTGCTGGAGGAGTGGGTGGACGGGCTGCGGGTGGTCCTGGGGGACCGGGAGCTGCGGTGGGGGCTGGTGGTGGACGGGCTGGCCGCGATCGCCCAGGGGATCTTCATGGTGCTGTTCGTGCTGTTCGTGGCCAGGGAGCTGGGCGGGGACGGGGCCGAGGTCGGGCTGCTGCGGGGCGTGCAGGCGGTCGGCGGGCTGGCCGGCGGCGCGCTGGTGGTGGGGCTGGCCAGGCGGCTGGAGCCGGGGCGGCTGCTCGGGACCAGCCTGCTGGTGTTCGGCCTGATCAGCCTGGCCATCTGGAGCGGCCCGGCGCTGACCACCGCCGGCTGGCTCTACCTCGTCCTGTTCATGGCCGCCGGGATCCCGGGGATCGGGTTCCTGACCGGCCTGACCGCGCTGGTCCAGGAGCGGACGCCCGACGCCTACCTGGGTCGGGCGCTGGCCACCTTCCTGGGCAGCTTCAACGGCCTGATGGCCCTGGGCATGCTGCTGGCCGGGCTGCTCGGCGACGCCGTCGGGGTGGTGCCCGTGCTCAACGGCCAGGCCGTCCTCTACCTGCTGACCGGCCTGCTGGCCCTGGCCACCCTGGGGCGGGCGCGGCTGGGCTACCCGTGGGCCGAGAAGCGGGCGCGCATGCCGTTGGCGTAGTGGTTCTCCTTGCTGCCGTCGGCCTCGGTCTCAAGGATGTTGCAGAACAGCGCGTAGTTGCCCGCCGGCAGCTCGAAGGTCCCGGAGCAGCGCTGCTTGGCCGGGAAGGCCTCGATCTCGCCGAGGAGCGCCCCCTCGGGCAGCGTCTCCTCGTCGACGGTGCCGTCCGCGGCCAGCGGCAGCGCCTCCGGGTCGTCGGCGCGGACCACCACCAGCTCGTGGGCGTCCTCGCCGGTGTTGTTGGCGTCGAAGGTGATGGCGCCGGCGGGCGCGTCGGCCCGGGCCGGCGTGACCTGCCACTCCTTGAGCTCGACGGCGATGGTGGCGTCGCTCTTGCTGGCGTCGCCGACCGGCTTGCAGGCCGCCTGCCCGGAGGCGGTGCCACTGCCCGAGGCCGTGCCGCTGCCCGACCCGGTGCCGCTGCCGGTGGCCGCCTGGGTGCCGTCGACGTTGCGCACCCCGGCGCCGTCGTCGTTCCCGCAGCCGGCCAGCAGCAGCGCCAGAGCCAGGCCCAGCCCGGCCAGGCGATTCCGGCTCCGGTCCCGCGCCACGCCCACCTCCACTGGTTAGGCTCTCCTAAGCTCGCGACGGCCGAGCCTACCCAGGCGGGCCAGGCGGTGTCCAGCCCCGGCGGCCGTGACCGCCAAGGCGGCCAGGGCGACCAGCCAGGCGCCGTGCAGGGCCCAGGTCCACCAGCTCATGGCCAGGTAGTCGGGCAGGGCCAGGCGCCAGGCCCGGTACAGCGGGTTGGCGGTGGCGGTGAAGTCCACCGCCCAGGTGATCCGGCCGGCCGCGCCCTCGGCGACCAGCCACAGCTGAGCCAGCACCCCGACCCCGCCGGCCACGGCCAGCAGCAGCCGTCGGCCTCCCTCGCGGCCGGTCCACCAGGCCACGGCCAGGGCGGCCAGGGGCAGGACCACCACCACCTGGCGGCCCGCGAACCACCAGCCGTGCATGGTCAGGGCGACGAAGGTGGCGACCAGCCAGCCGGCGGCCAGCGGGGCGGCCAGGGCGGCCCAGCCGCGGGGCCGGCGCCGGGCCAGGGCGGCCAGGGCGGGGACGGCCAGCAGCCAGGCCGGCTGCCAGGCGGCCACCCCGAAGCCCCGGTCGACCAGCAGCCCGACCAGCCGGCGGCTGCGGCCCAGGTAGTCGGGCTCGGCGCCGACCACCGTGAGCTCGCCGCCAACGAAGTGGTCGCCGGCCGCATACGGGGTCCAGCCGCCGTACCACCAGCGGTGCAGGACCAGGAAGACGACCCCGGCCGCGGCCAGCGACCCGGCCAGGGCCAGGGCCCGCCGCCCCCGCCCGCCCCGGACCAGCCGCCAACCGGCGACCAGGGCCAGCGCCGCCGCCACCGGCGCGTACTTCACCCCCAGCCAGGGCAGGGCCACCACGGCGCCGCCCACGCCCAGGGTCGCCCGTCGGCTCGGGGGCCCCGGCCCGGCGAGGGCGGCCACGGCGGCCAGCGTGGCCAGGGCCGCCGGCACCTCCGGGTACAGCTGGCTCCCGTAGGTGGCCAGCGGCGGCGAGCAGGCGAACACCCCGCCGGCCAGGGCGGCGGTGGTCACCGGGACTCCCAGCCGGCGCACCGCCGTCCACACCAGCAGCGCGGCCAGCAACCCGGCGAGCGCGGCCATGGCCAGCTTGGCCCCGACCCACCCGCCGAGCGCCACCGGCCCGGCCAGCAGCACCGGCAGCAGCGGGTCATGCGGGCTGAGCCGCCGCCCGCCGTCCAGCGCCACCGTCTGCTCGGGCAGCGGCAGGGCGTGGAACGGCCGCCAGGCGCCCTCGGCCAGCTCGTCGGCGATGTCCAGGTCCCCGTCCCCGGCCAGGCTGATCGCGGTGAGCAGGTACTGCGGCTCGTCCGCGGTGGTCCGGGTGCCGTGGGTGGCCGGCACCGCGATCCCGGCCGCGGCGACCAGGAAGGCCAGCACCCCGACGACCGCCATGGCCAGACGCAGCCGGGTTGGCGCGGCCGGGAGGGGGCTGTGGACATCCACCGCCGGAGAGGAATCCTGCCCCGATCGCCGAGTCGGCTGCTGGCGGCTGTCCACAGCCCGGTCAGGTGGGGGCATCGCCGCGGCGGACGACCAGGAACCAGGTCAGGACGCCCGAGAGGAGGAGCAGGGCGAGGGCGGCCAGGCTGGCGTCGGCCAGGAAGGCGTCCTCGGTGGCGTTCCAGATGCGGGTGGCCAGGGTCTCGAACCCGGGTGGGGCCAGCAGCAGGGTGGCGGGCAGCTCCTTCATGGTCGACAACAGCACCAGGCCGGCGCCGGCGAGCAGGCCGGGGGCGGCCAGGGGGAGCTCGACGGTGCGGAGGCGGCGGAGGCGGCCGGCGCCCAGGGTGCGGGCGACGTCGTCGAGGCGGCCGGGGACGGCGGCCACCGCGACCTGGGCGGCTTGCAGGGCCTGGGAGCCGAAATGGACCAGGTAGGCGAACACCAGCAGGGCCTGGGTCTGGTAGAGGGCGGCCAGCGGCCAGGGCGCCTGGAGGGTCCAGAAGGCCAGGGCCAGGGCGATGACCAGGCCGGGGAGGGCGAACCCGCCGACCACCACGGCGTTGGCCCCGCCGGCCAGGCGGCTGGGGTGGCGGACGCTCAGGTACGCCAGGGGCAGCACCGCGGCCACCGCGACCAGCGCCGCCACCACCGCCAGGGCGGCGGTGTTCGCGGCCGGGACGGCCAGGGCCCCGGCGTCGGCGACCAGCGCCCCGGCCCGGGTCGAGCCGGCCAGCAGCCCCCGCACGGCCCAGAAGGCCAGCACCCCCACCGGCGCCACCAGGGCCAGCCCGACCACCCCGGCGGCCAGGGCCACCGCCGGGGCCCGCCAGCGGCCGAGGGGGACCCGCAGGCTGCGCCGGCCCGCGGCCAGCCGCCCCGGCGGGCCGCCGCCGCCGGTGGCCGACCGCTCGGCCGCGACCACGGCCACCGCCAGCAGCCCCAGCAGCAGGCTCTGGGCCAGGGCGGCGGTGCGGTCGAAGACCCGCGAGGCGTAGATCGAGCCGGTCAGGGTCTCATAGCGCAGCAGCTGGACGGCCCCGAAGTCGCTGATGGTGTAGAGGAAGACCAGCAGCGTCCCCGCCCAGACGGCGCCGGCCGTCTGGGGCGCCACCACCGTCCGGAACACCGCCGTCGGGCCGCGCCCGAGCAGCCGGGCGCTCTCCTCCAGCGACGCCGGCAGCTGGCCCAGCCGGGCCGCCACCGGCAGGTACACGTACGGGTAGGTGAGCAACGTCAGCACGTACAGCGCCCCCCAGAAGCCCTCGATCGCCGGCAGCCGCCCCACGCCCAGCGGCTCCGGCAGCCCGGCCAGCAGCCCGCCGGGGGCGAACGCGGCCAGCAGGGCGAAGGCGGCGATGAACGACGGCATCACCAGCGGCAGGGGCAGCAGCAGGCGGGCCAGCCGGCGGCCGGGCAGGTCGGTCCGGGCCACCAGCCAGGCCAGGGCGGTGCCGAGCGCGGCCGCGGCCGCGGCCACCGAGACGCCCAGGAGCAGGGTGCGGGCCAGCGGCGCGAGGGTCGCGCCCGAGGCCCAGGCCGCGGCCACCGTCCCGCCCTCGCCCAGCCCGCGGATGGCCAGGTAGGCCAGGGGGGTGGCGAACAAGCAGGCGACCAGGGCCGACACCGCCGCCAGGGGCGCCGGGGCCGGGCGGCGCCCCTCCCGGGCGCGGACCGGCCCGCGGCGATGCTTAGACGCCGCTGAAGCCACTGGACCGGATCAGCTCCACCGTGCGCTCCAGCCCACCGCCGAGGGCGTCCACGTCGTAGTCGGGGGAGCGCAGGCTGGCCAGCGGCGGCAGCCCGGCGGCGGCGGGGATCCCGGAGACCAGCGGGTACTCGAAGGTCTGGTCGCTGAAGTAGCGCTGGGCCTCGGCCGACAGCAGGAAGTCGACGAAGCGGCCGGCCTCCTCGGCCTTGTCGGCGCCGGCGAGCACGCTGGCCGTGGACGGGATCACCAGGGCGCCGACGTCGTCGCCGGCGAAGCGGTGGTTGCGGCTGGGGGTGCCGGGGCTCTCCTGCTGGAAGCGGTAGTTGTAGTAGTGGTTGACCAGGCCCATCGCCACCTCGCCGCGGCTGACCGCCTCCACGATGGCGTTGTTGTTGGCATAGGTCCGCGGCTTGTTGGCGGCCATCGCCCGCAGCCAGGCGGCGGTGGCCGCCTCGCCCTCGAGCTGCCGCATGGCGGTCACGAAGTCCTGGAAGGAGCCGTTGGAGGGGGCGACGGCGACCTTGCCGGTGAAGCGGCCGCCGGTCAGGTCCAGCACCGAGTCGGGCAGCTCGGCCTCGGTGACCTGCTCGGCGTTGTAGACCAGCACCCGCTGGCGGCCCGAGACGCCGACCCAGCGGCCGTCGGCGTTGCGGAAGCGGGCGTCGACCTTGTCGAGGGTGGCCGCGCCCAGCCGGCCCAGGCGGCCCTTGCCGGACAGGAAGCCGGTCGCCCCCGGGCTCTGGGACAGGAACACGTCGGCCGGGGTGCGGTCGCCCTCCTCGGCCAGCAGCAGGGCCAGCTCGGCCGAGTCCCCGTACTTGACGTCGATGGCGATGCCGGTCTCCTTGTTGAACCGCTCCAGCAGCGGCCCGATCAGGTTCTGGGTCCGCCCGGAGTAGATGGTGAGGGCGTCGCGGCGGCCGCCGCACCCGGCCGATCCCAGGGCCAGCAGCAGGGCGAGGACGACGACGGCGGTCTTGCGGGACATTCGGCCTCCATGTTTAGGTTCGCCTAAATCCTATCCGCCCACCCCGGCGGGGCCAAGTCCAGGAGTCTGGAAGCCGCCATGGCCGTTCGCCTCCCGACGCCTCCCCGCCCGCCCGGCCCCGGTCCCGCCGCCGGGCCCGGGCCGGTGGTGCTGTTCCTGCCCGCCCACGACGAGGAGGCCACGGTCGCGGCCGTGGTCACCCGGGCGCCGGCGCGGGTGGCCGGGCGCCGGGTCGAGTGCCTGGTGGTCGACGACGGCTCCGGCGACCGCACCGCCGAGCGGGCCGCCGCCGCCGGCGCCACCGTGCTCTCGCTGCCGGCCAACCGCGGGCTGGGGGCGGCCGCCCGCCTGGGGCTGGCCGCCGCCGTGGCCCGGGGCGCGGCCGCGGTGGCCTTCTGCGACGCCGACCGCGAGTACGACCCGGCCGAGCTGGAGCGGCTGGTCGCCCCCGTCCTGGAGGGGCGGGCCGACTACGTGGTCGGCTCCCGCTTCGCCGGCGAGATCCGGCGCATGCTGCCCCAGCGCCGCCTCGGCAACCTGGCCCTCACCGGCCTGCTCCGGTTCGTGGCCCGGGCCCCCATCGGCGACGGCCAGAGCGGCTTCCGGGCCCTGTCGCGGGCGGCCGCGGCCGACGCCGAGATCGTCCACGACTACAACTACGCCCAGGTGCTCACCCTC
>Ga0307415_100001075_pt1 | contig 12715 bp, 8 predicted proteins | sample DK1Cmetagenome_FD_204524 | JGI IMG/M metagenome (GOLD analysis project Ga0307415, IMG submission 204524) | Maize rhizosphere microbial communities from greenhouse at UC Davis, California, United States - DK15-C-2 | ecosystem: Host-associated > Plants > Roots > Rhizosphere > Soil | place: USA...
CCGTAAACTCGCCTTGCCGGGCGGCGGAACGCCGCGCCTCCCTGCCATATTTCGCGCATGTCCACCTCTGCCCCTCCCACCCCGCCCGCCCCCCGGACGCCGGACGTCCACACCTTCGAGCACCACTGGCAGGACGAGGCCGACGCGGCCTACCTGTACCGCCTCCTCGCGGCCGCCGAGACCGACCCGCGGCGGCGCGACGTCTATGCCCGGCTGGCCGACGTCGAGGACCGCCACGTCGAGGTATGGGCGCGGCTGATGACCGAGCATGGCCGGCCGCCGAAGCCGTTCCGCCCGAGCGGCCGGACGCGCCTCCTCGCCTTCCTCGGCCGCCGCTTCGGGCCCGGCTTCCTCCTCCCCATGCTCCTCGCCGAGGAGGGCCGCGAGGTGAAGGGGTATCTCGACATGCACCGCGAGACGCCGCGCGGCGTCGCCGGCCGCGGCGAGGCGCTGACCCTCGCCAGGGAGAGCGCCGAGCACGCGACGGAGCTCGCGGCGCTCTCCGGGCGCGAGGGGGAGCCCTGGCACAAGACGGGCTCGGGCGGGCTGCTGCGCAACGTGGTTTACGGCTTCAACGACGGCCTGACGGCGAACTTCGGCCTCGTCGCCGGCGTGATCGGGGCCGGCACGGCGACCCAGCAGCACGAAGCGGTGATCGTCGCCGGCGTCGCCGGCCTCATCGCCGACGCCCTTTCGATGGGCTCGAGCGGCTACCTCGCCGCGAAGAGCGAGCAGGAGGTGCACGCGAACGAGATCGCGATGGAGCGCGACGAGATCGCGATGATGCCCGAGATCGAGCGCGACGAGCTGGCGATCATCTACGAGGCGAAGGGGATGCGCCCCGACACCGCGCGCGCGCTGGCGACCGAGATCATGGCCGACCCCGAGCGCATGCTCGAGGAGCAGGTGCGCGAGGAGCTGAAGATCGGCGACGCCGCGATGTCGCCGCTGCGCGAGGGGTGGATCACCGGCCTCGCGACCGCGGTCGGCGCGCTGATCCCCGTCTTCCCCTTCTTCGTGACGAGCGGGCTGGCGGCGATCGCGCTCTCGTTCACGCTCGCCATGCTGTCGCACTTCCTCGTCGGCGCCGGCCGCTCGGTGTTCACCGGCCGCGGCGTCTTCCGCTCCGGCATCGACATGTTCGTCGTCGGGCTCGGAGTGGCCGTCGTCGGGTACTTCGTCGGAGGGTGGATCGAGCGGCTGCTCTAGCGGCGCACCGGCACGGGCGCGCGCACGCCAGCGCGCACGCCACACGGCCCCGCGGGCGCGCCCGCGGGGCCGTGTGGTCGAGCGGGCCCTGCGCCCGCTCCCGACTGCGCTACGGCTGCTGGTCGGCCTGCGGGTAGCGCAGTACGCCCAAGTTGTCTAGGCCCACGGTGCCGGCGTCAATGCCGGTGAACTCGGCCGCGAAGTAGGTCAGGTTCGTTGCCGCGGCGACGAACGGCTTCCCCTGCGCCTCGGGCACCGCCGTGCCGTCGATCCGGAGGCTCGTCGTCTTCGCGTCGAGGTCCACGAAGATCTCGAACGTCTGCGCGACGTGCTGCGTCCACGTGCGGCTCGTCAGGACGACGCCGTTGTAGGTCAGCACCCGCTGGTTGTTGCGCGTCTCGTAGGCGAGGCGCGCGATCTCGGCGAGGTCCCCGCCGCGGAGGACGAACGGCGCCGCCTTGAGCGTCGGCTTGTCCTGCAGTGACTGCCAGCTCACGACGTAGGTGCCGTAGCTCGCCGACTGCCCCGCCGTGCTCGTCGTGACGACGCCGCGCAGCATCAAGCCCCCGCACTGGGTGCAGTTGCCGCCGCCCTGACTCAGCACTATGGGCTCGTCGTTCAGACCGAGCAGCGGGTCGCCCAGCGAGGGCTCGATCGTGATCATCCCCGGCGGCGTGAACGTGACGACGTCGAACGTCCCCTTGTCGGCCGCGTAGGTCGGCGTGGTGAGCGGGGTGGAAAAGGTCGCCTTGAAGATGTAGCGGTCCACCCCGCCGAACGGGCTGAGGACGAGTGTGGAGCCGCCCAGCCCGCCGTGGCCGGCGTAGAGCGTCGTGGGACGGACGAAGTCCAGCGCCGCCGAGGCGAGCCGCCCGATCGCGCCGAGCCGCTGCAGCCGCGGGCCGACGTCGTTCGCCGCGACGTCGGCGCAGAACGCCGGGAACGGCGCGCCCAGCGGGAGGGTCAGCCTCGTGGTCGTCACCGGCTGGCCGCTCACCGTCTCCGTCTCGAGATGCGCCAGGGCGGGCGCGAGGCCGGGAATCACCTCGCTGTCGGTCACCGCCTGGCAGATGCCGACCTTCGCCATCGGCGAGAAGACCGTGACGTGGGGGTTGGCGTCCACCTGAAAGCACGGACCGGTCTTGTCGAGGTTCGTCGCGAAGCAGCCGTCGCTGCGCTTGTAGAGCGTGTAGAGGTGCCGCCCGATGGTCGAGTTGGCGGCGACGAGGAGCTCTGCCTGAAGGTCGCCCGTCCTCACGTCGCACTCCACGTCGGCGTCGCACACCTTGGCGGCGCCTCCCGCGCTCAGCACGGCCGCCGGCTCGCCCGGCGCTGGGAGCCCGACGTAGACGAAGAGCGAGTTCCAGTGCGCGACCATCGCCTCGTCCCGCGTCGGCGGCGACGCCTTGTTGGGGTCCATCGCGAACGCCAGGTTCGCGATCGTGAAGCGCACGTAGTCGAGCATCTCCTGCTTCGTGCCCGGACAGCCGGCCGCGATGACGGTGAAGCGCTTCTTCGCTTCGGTGAGCTGGGCGGCCTTGAAGAGGGAGTTCTGCTCGGACGAGATCTGCTTCGCCAGCTCGCCGTCGCACGCGTCGGTGAGGGCGAAGGCCGGCGGCGGCACCTGCGTCGGGAGGGGACTCGTCTGGTCGCTACAGGCGCCGACGGCCAGCGCGAGGGCGAGGATGAGGCTGAGCTGCGAGAACCGACACATGTCGTGCCTCCGGGTTTGGATCGTTCGTCGCGTACGGAGCGGCGTCGTTCCGTGGCGGTGCAACGGGAGTGGAGCGGTAAGTCTGCGTGAGCCGCCGTCCGCGGAGGGAACGGCGGGCGTGATGACGGGGACGCGGGTTCTCAGTGGCGCGCCCCGCCGACCAGTTCGGCGTAGCGCGGGTCGGTGCGTATCTCCTTCCACCACCAGCTCTGGCTCTCGGCGAAGCCGGCGCGGTGCGCTGGGTTTGCCGTCACGTAGCGGCGCAGGAGGCTGAAGGCCTCGGCCCGGTCCGACTCGGAATCGAGCAGCGTACGCACGAACGCTTCGAAGGGCAGCAGGTCGTGCTGGGGGTCTACGTCCGCGCCGGCGCGCGCGCGCAGGAGGACGCGGCGCGCGCTGTCGGCGTCGCCGGCCCGCGCCGCGGCGGCGGCGGCGAGGATCTGCGCCTCGCGCCCGCGGATCGGCCAATCGTTCGCCGGCGTGAGCCGCCGCAGCTCCTCCACCTCGCGCCACGCCTCCGCGACGTCCGGCGGACGCGCCGGCGTCGTGAAGAGCCACAGCCGGCAGCGCACGAACTGGGGGTTCGCGGGGAAGCGGTGCCGTCCCTCCTCGCACCAGCGGACGGCGTCGTCGAACTGCTCGAGGTCGTACGACGTGGCGTAGAGCCGCCAGAGCACGCGGTCGGCGCCGGAGAGGAAGGCGTCCTCCTCGTAGGCGCGCTGCGCGGCGAGCTTCGCGCCCACCATGTCGTCCTGCTGGTCGCGGACCTGGCTGAGCACGCTGTAGGCACCGGCGCGGCTCCGGTCGAAATCCGTCGCCGTCCGGAGGTCCGCCTCGGCTGCCCGCAGCAGTGTCGCCGCGTCGCGCGGGTCGGGCGCGAGGGAGAGCGCCCAGGCGAAGTAGCGGAGCGTGCCGCGGAACTCGAGCGACGCGGGGTCGCGCGGGCTCCGCGCGAGGGCGCGGGCGGCGTGGCCGAGCCCCGCCTCGACCCACGGCCGTGCGGCGATCGCGGTCGGGCGCGCGCGCACGCGGCTGACGGCGACCGCCGCGCGCAGCGTGATCGGGTCCACCCACGCGGGGTCGCGCGCCTCGGCGAGGGCGAGGAGCGAGTCGGCGCCGGCGAAGTGGCGCGCCGCGGCGGCGCTGTCGCCCTCGCCCGCCGCCAGCTCGGCGTCGCGCTGGAGCCGCTCGGCGCGCAGCAGTTGCTGCCAGGCGACCACGTCGCGAGTCCCCGCCCGGCGCTCGCGCAGCGACACCTCCTCGCCGACGCGCGCCCGCAGGAAGTCGGCGACCTCGCGCGCGACCTTGTCGCGCGCCCCGAGGACGTCCGCCGTCGCCTGCTCGACGACCTTGCGCTTGAGCGTCACGCCGCTGTTGCCGTCGATCATCCGCACGGCGATGCGGAGGCGGTCGCCGACCTCCTCGACGCTCCCCATCACCACCGTGCCCGCGCGGAGCGCGCGGGCGACGCTGTCGGGCGACGCCGCCGAGCCGCGGAACGCGGCGACGCCGTTCGTGGACACGACGTCGAGCGCGCGGACCTGACCGAGCTGCTCGATCAGCGACTCGGTGAGGCCGTCGGAGACGTACTCGCGCGCGCGGCCCTCGCTCCGGTCGGCGAAGTAGAGCACGGCGACCGTGCGCGGGTCGAGCCCTCCGGAGGCCGGCGCGCCAGCCGCCGGCCGCAGCCACGCGTGCCAGGCCGCCCACGCCGCGGCGAGCAGCGGGAGGGGTGCGGCGAGCGCCGCGGCGTGCCACCGTCTCGACGGGGGCGCGGCGCGCGCGGCGAGGCGCCGCTCGACGGCGCGCGCGGCGGTGGCGCTGGAGTCGGAGGCGCGGAGCGCGTCGGCGAACTGCGCGACCGTCGCGAAGCGGTCCCCGGGCGACTTCGAGAGCGCGCGCTCGACCGCCGCCTCGACGTCGTCGGGGACGGTGGCGCGCACGACCTGCAGCGACGGCACCGGCTCGAGTGCGTGCCGCGCCATGATCGCCTGGGCGTTCGGCCCGACGAAGGGTGGCTGGCCGGCGAGCATCTCGTAGAGCACGCAGGCGAGCGCGTACTCGTCGCTCCGCCCGTCGAGCTGCCGGTCGGCGAGCGCCTGCTCGGGACTCATGTAGCGCGGCGTGCCGACGGCGACGCCCGTCTGCGTGATGGACGTCCCGGCCGCACTCTCGCCGATCGCGCGCGCGATCCCGAAGTCGGCGACGACGGCGCGGCCGTCGGTGGCGAGCAGGATGTTCTCCGGCTTGACGTCGCGGTGGACGACGCCCTTGCGGTGCGCGTAGTCGAGGGCGCTCGCCACCTCGCACGTGATGCGCAGCGCCTCACCGACCGGGAGCTGCTGCTCTCGGTCGAGCCGCTGCCGTAGCGACTCGCCCGAGACGAGGGGCATCACGTAGTACAGCTGCCCGTCGGCGTCTCCCGAGTCATAGAGGGGGACGATGTGCGGGTGGGCGAGCTGCGTCGCGAGTCGGATCTCGCGACGGAAGCGCGCCGATCCGACGGCGGCGGCGAGGTCGGGGTGCAGGACCTTGAGCGCGACCGGGCGGTCCTGGCGCGTGTCTCGCGCCAGGAAGACCGTCGCCATGCCGCCACGCCCGAGCTCGCGGTCGACCTCGTAACGGTCGCCGAGCGCCACGTGCAGCTGGCTCAAGAGTTCGGGCACCGTCCCGCCGGGCGCAGGATGACCTGCCGAGGCCTCGGGACCCACCGAGGTGAACGTGCGCGGCGTCGCGTCGTTAAGAAACCTTAATGTATCGGCAGTGCGCGCGGGCGCATAGGCCAAACTGACTATTCGCGGTCCGGGTACCCCGCTCCGTCGCTGGCCACACTCTTGTACGTGCCGCACCCGTCCCCGGCGCCATACAGGCGTTCATTGCCGTTCATCTCGCACCCGCCGCCGCTCGTGCCCTCTTCTCGACGTCCCCGCGTCCTCGCGCTCATCATGGCCGGCGGCAAGGGAAGCCGCATGGACGTGCTCACCGAGACGCGCGCCAAGCCGGCGCTTCCCTACGCCGGCGCGTACCGGCTGATCGACTTTCCGCTCAGCAACTGCGTCCACAGCGCGCTCGCCGACGTCTGGGTGGTCGAGCAGTTCCAGCCCCACGCGCTCAACGACCACCTGATCAACGGGCGCCCCTGGGATCTCGACCGCACGTCGGGCGGGCTGCGCATCATGCCCCCCTTCACCGGCGACGAGGGAACGGGCTTCGCCGAGGGGAACGCCGACGCGATCTACCGCAACCGGCGCTTCGTCCGCGACTTCGACCCCGATGTCCTCCTCGTCCTCAGCGCCGACCACGTCTACACGCTCGACTACCGCGACGTGATGGACGCCCACCTCGAGCACGGCGCGGCGGTGACGATGGTGACGACGCGCGCCCCCGAGAACCCGTCGCGCTTCGGCGTCGTGCAGGTCGGCGACGGCGGGCGCGTCACCGGATTCGACTACAAGCCCGAGCGGCCGCGCGGCGACGTCGTGGCCGCGGAGGTGTTCGTCTACGACGCGCGGGCACTGCTCGACCGCATGGACGCGCTGGCGGCCGATGGCGCCGCGCTCAAGGACTTCGGCGACTCGATCATCCCGGCGCTCGTCGGCGAGGGGCGCGCTGCGGCCTTCCCGCTCGACGGCTACTGGCGCGACGTCGGCGTCATCGAGAGCTACTGGGCGTCGCACATGGAGCTGCTCGGCCTCGGCGGCGGCGGCGCCCCGTCGCTCGACCTCGACCGCCCCGAGTGGCCGATCCTCACCTACGCGACGACGCGGCGGCCGGCGCTCGTCGCCGCCTCGGCGCGGATCGAGAACAGTCTCGTCGCGCCGGGGTGTACGGTGCGCGGCCGCGTCGTGGACTCGGTGCTCTCGCCGGGCGTCGTGATCGAGGACAGTGCCGAGGTGCGCAACGCGGTGCTCTTCCATGACGCCGTCGTGCGCCGCGGCGCGACGGTCGCCGACGCGATCCTCGACGTGCGCGTCGAGGTGGCCGCCGGCGCGACGATCGGCCCGCCCGACGCGACCGCCCCGCGCGACCCGCGCCGCCCGCCGCCGCTCGCCGTCGTCGGCCGCGGCGCCGCGATCGAGGCGAACGCGCGCATCGCCCCCGGCGCCCGCATCGCCTCCGCGCCCGACTCCGACGGCGAGCCGCACACGGCGAAGCGAGCCACGGGCAACGGATAAAACGGAAGGGCGTGAGAGGTGAGAGGGCTTGGGCCCCTCTCACCTCTCACGCCCTTCCGTTCTACTGTCCGAAGATCTGTCCCAGCAGTCCTCCCAGCCCGCCCTGCGACGCCTGCTGCTGGATCTGCTGCTGGTTCTGCTGCAGCTCGGTGCCGAGCTGGGTCGGGGTGAGCCCCTGCTGCTGCTTGCGGCGGGCGAGGACGCCCATGACGATCGGCGCGAGGATCATGAGCAGCCGTCCGACCTGCTGCGCGTCGAGCCCGGTCTGCTGCGCGACTCCCTGCTCGACCTGCGGGCGCCGCCCGCCGAGCACGTGGCCGAGGATCTTGCCGCCGACCGCGCCACCGATCACATCGGCCAGTCCGCCGCCGCCGGCGCCGCCGCCCAGCATCCCGCCGAGGCCACCCAGCGCATTCCCCATCGCCGGCGCGTCGGCCGGACCCGTGCCGGCGCCACCGCCGAACGTGCCGCCGAGCAGGCCGGTGAGGCTGTCGAGCGTGTTGGTGTGGTCGTCGAGCGCGTTGTAGAGCGAGTCGGCGCCGCCCGGCTGCGTCGCGTTGTGCGCCATCCCGCCGACGAGCATCGGCAGCGCCATCTGGATCGCGCTCTGCGTCGCCGACGGGTCGGCGCCGATCTGCCGGCTGATCTGGTTGATGCCGGTGCCGCCGAGCTGCTGCTGGACCATGTCGAGGATCGAGGCCATCTGCGTGATCTCCTGTGTGCGCTTGAGCTTCGTCGCCTGGGGCCCCCCGTCAAGGAAGATTCAGGCCACCCACCGCGGCGGGACGAGAAGGAGGCCGGCAGGCCGGTCGAGCTCCTCCCGGCCTGCCGGCCTCCTTCCTCGTCACGCGGAATCAACCGTCCTGCTCTCCGCGCGGCACCTCGACTCCCGCCATCGCCCGCCACTCGTCGTCGTCGAAGAGGCGCGAGCGGGTGATGAATCGGATGCCCTCGGGCGCCTCCAGCGAGAAGCCGCTTCCCCGCCCCGGCACGACGTCGATGGTCAGCTGCGTGTGCTGCCAGTACTCGAACTGCGCCGCCCCGATGTAGAACGGGACGCCCTCGATGCGGCCGAGAAAGACGTCGCGCTGGCCGATGCGGAACTCGGACTTCGGGTAGCACATCGGCGCGCTTCCGTCACAGCACCCTCCCGACTGATGAAAGACGAGTGGGCCGTGCGCGGCGCGCAGCCGCCGGATCGCGGCGGCCGCGGCCGGCGTCACCGAGACGCGGGCGACCTCCTTCGTGGGCGCGGTCGCGTCGTCGCTCACGGCTCGCCTTCCGGGCTCAGAAGAAGCCCATCGGCTTCGGGTCGTAGCTCACCAGCAGGTTCTTGGTCTGCTGGTAGTGGTCGAGCATCATGCCGTGGTTCTCGCGGCCGATGCCGGACTGCTTGTAGCCGCCGAAGGCGGCGTGCGCCGGGTAGAGGTGGTAGCAGTTGGTCCAGACGCGTCCCGCCTTGATGCCGCGTCCCATCCGGTAGGCGAGCGACCCGTCGCGCGCCCACACGCCCGCGCCGAGCCCGTACAGCGTGTCGTTCGCGATCTCGAGCGCCTCGGCCTCCGTGCGGAACTTCGTCACCGAGACCACCGGGCCGAAGATCTCCTCCTGGAAGACGCGCATCTTGTTGTTCCCCTCGAGCACCGTCGGCGCCACGTAGTAGCCGTCCGCGAGCTCCCCGCCGAGCACGCGGCGCTCGCCGCCGGTGAGCACGCGGGCCCCCTCCTTCTTCCCGATGTCGATGTAGCTCAGGATCTTCTCGAGCTGGTCGTTCGACGCCTGCGCGCCGAGCATCGTGCTCGGGTCGAGCGGGTGCCCCATCTTGATCTTCTCGACCCGCGCCACCGCGCGCTCCATGAAGCGGTCGTAGATCGACTCCTGGACGAGCGCCCGCGACGGACAGGTGCAGACCTCGCCCTGGTTCAGCGCGAACATCGCGAACCCCTCGAGCGCCTTGTCGAAGTAGTCGTCCTCCGCCGCCATCACGTCGGCGAAGAAGATGTTCGGCGACTTCCCCCCGAGCTCGAGCGTGACGGGGATGAGGTTCTCCGAGGCGTACTGCATGATGAGGCGGCCGGTCGTCGTCTCGCCCGTGAACGCGACCTTGGCGATGCGGTTGCTCGACGCGAGCGGCTTGCCGGCCTCGACGCCGAAGCCCTGCACCACGTTTAGCACGCCGGGGGGCAGGAGGTCGGCGATCAGCTCGACGAACGCCATGATGCTGACCGGCGTCTGCTCGGCGGGCTTGATGACGACCGCGTTGCCGGCGGCGAGCGCGGGGGCGAGCTTCCACGTCGCCATGAGCAGCGGGAAGTTCCACGGGATGATCTGGGCGACGACGCCGAGCGGCTCGTGGAAGTGGTAGGCGACCGTGTTCTCGTCGAGCTGGCTGATCCCCCCTTCCTGCGCGCGGATGCAGCCGGCGAAGTAGCGGAAGTGGTCGATCGCGAGCGGGAGGTCGGCGGCCGTCGTCTCGCGGATCGGCTTCCCGTTGTCGATCGTCTCGATGACCGCGATCGCCTCGAGGTTCTGCTCGAGCCGGTCGGCGATCCGGTTCAGGATGTTGGCCCGCTCGGCCGGCGACGTCCTCCCCCACGCCGGCGCGGCGGCGTGCGCCGCGTCGAGCGCCTTCTCCACGTCCTCGGCTGTCGAGCGCGCGACGTCGCAGAGGTGCTGCCCGGTGATCGGGCTCGGGTTGGAGAAGTACTGCCCGCGCGCGGGCGGCACGAACTCGCCGCCGATGAAGTTGTCGTAGCGCGCCTTGATCGGGATCGTGATCGCGTACTTGATCGCGGCCGAGGGGAGCGCCGCGTTGGTGGTCGGGGTGAGCGTGGATGCCATGGTGGTTCCTCCCTCGCCTGGGCGAGTGTCGGATGGGTGGGCATGTCCCGCGGTAGGGCCGGGCGTCGCACGGGGCGGGGGGAGCGCGCAGGCGACCGACGAGCCCGGCCGTGTCGCGGCGGGAGGACGGCGGTCGGGAGCCATCGCGGCCTGCACTCGTTGCCCGCATATGGCGAGCCCGCGACGTGGAACGACCCAAGATCGGGCGCCGCGGGGTGCGGCGCTGTCGGGCATCACCCGACCATACGGCGGAGACCACTGTCCGGCCGGTGCCGCCGGCCGTCGAGCTCAGGCCACGATATTCAGCAGCCGCCCCGGCACGAAGACGACCTTCTTCGGCGCCCCGGTCACGAACTTCGCGATCGACGGCTCGGCGAGCGCTGCGGCGAGCGCGCCGGCCTGGTCCACCGCGCGCGGGACGCTCACCTTGCCCCGGGTCTTCCCGTTCACCTGCACCGGGAGCTCCATCGTCTCCTCGGCGACGAGGGCCGGGTCGTAGGCCGGCCAGCCGGCGTCGAAGACGCTCCCCGCCCCGCCGAAGCGCTCCCACAGCTCCTCGGCGACGTGCGGCGCGAACGGGGCGACGAGCTGCACGAGCGGCACCACCTCGGCGCGGTGCGGCGTGCGCTCGCCGGCGCGCAGGGCGTTCATGTACTCCATCATCGCCGCGATCGCCGTGTTGTAGCTGAGGCGGGGGACGTCCTCCCCCACCTTCCTGACCGTCTGGTGCAGCTTGCGCATCACCGCGACGTCGGGCCCGCCGTCGTCGTCGCGCGCCGCGCTCGCCGAGAGCCAGAGGCGGTCGAGGAACTTCTTGACGCCGATGATCCCCGCGTCGCGGAAGTCCCCCCCCTGCTCGTAGGGGCCGAGGAACATGAGGTAGGTGCGGAACGCGTCCGCCCCCCACTCCTCCATGTAGCGGTCGGGGTTGATGACGTTGCCCTTCGACTTCGACATCTTCGCGCCCTCGCGGATGATCAGCCCGTGGGCGCGGAACTTCGTGAACGGCTCCTCGAACTCCACGAGGCCGGCGTCGTGCAGGACCATCGTGATGAAGCGCGAGTAGAGCAGGTGCAGCACGGCGTGCTCGTTGCCGCCGATGTAGGAGTCCACCGGCAGCCACTTCTTCGTCAGCGCGGCGTCGAACGGCACGTCGTCGCGGTGCGCGCTCGGGTAGCGCAGGAAGTACCAGGCGCTGTCGAGGAAGGTGTCGGAGACGTCCGTCTCGCGCCGCGCCGGCTTGCCGCACTCCGGGCACGGGACGACGTACCACTCCTCGTGGCGGGCGAGCGGCGAGACGCCGGAGTCGTCGGGCTTGAAGTCGCGGATGAGCGGCAGCTCCACCGGCAGGTCGCGCTCGGGCACCTGCTGCATCCCGCACGCGTCGCAGTAGATGATCGGGATCGGCGGCCCCCAGTAGCGCTGGCGCGAGATGCACCAGTCGTGGAGGCGGTAGTTCACGACGCCACGCCCGGCCTCGTGGCCGGCGAGCCACGCCGTGATCGCGCGCTTCCCCTCCTCCACCGACATCCCGTCGAACTGCCCGGAGTTGACGAGCCGCCCCGCCGCGTCGTGGACGTGCGCTACCGCCTCCGTGATCGGCGTCTCGGCGTCCTCCTCCTCGCCGGCCACCACGCGTACGATCGGCAGGTCGAACTTGCGCGCGAACTCGAAGTCGCGCTCGTCGTGCCCGGGCACCGCCATGATCGCGCCCGTGCCGTACTCCATCAGCACGTAGTCCGCGATCCAGACCGGGATCAGCTGGTTCGTCGCCGGGTTCTGGGCGTAGGCGCCGGTGAAAACGCCCGTCTTCTCCTTCGTCACCTTGCGCGCGACCACGTCCTGCTTCGCCGTGCGCGCGCGGTACGCGTCCACCGCCGCCCGCGCCTCGGGCGTCGTGATCGCGTCCACCAGCGGGTGCTCGGGGGCGAGCACGAGGTAGGTCGCGCCGAAGAGGGTGTCCACGCGCGTCGTGAAGACGCGGATCTCCTGCGCCCCCATGAGCAGCGGGTTCTCGTCCACCTCCTCGTCCGCGACCTCGCCCTGCAGCGGGACGAGGAAGAGCACCTCGGCGCCCTCCGAACGGCCGATCCAGTTCCGCTGCGCCGTCTTCGTCGTCTCCGACCAGTCGAGGCGGTCGAGGTTCTCGAGCAGCCGGCCGGCGTACTCGGAGATGCGGAAGAACCACTGCTCGAGGAAGCGCTGCTCGACCGGCGTGCCGCACCGCTCGCACAGCCCGCCCTCGACCTGCTCGTTGGCGAGCACGGTCTTGTCGGTCGGGCACCAGTTGACGGCCGCCTTCTTCTTGTAGGCGAGCCCGCGCTCGAGGAGCTTGAGGAAGACCCACTGGGTCCACCGGTAGTACTCGGGGGTGCTCGTGTCCACCGAGTAGCGCCAGTCCACCATCAGGCCGGCGCGCTCGAGCTGGCGCTGGAAGTTGGCGACGTTCTTCGGCGTCAGCTCGGCCGGGTGCTCGCCGATCTTGAGCGCGTAGTTCTCCGAGTGGATCCCGAAGGCGTCGTAACCCAGCGGCTCGAAGACGGTGTGGCCTTGGAGCCGCTGGAATCGTCCATAGATGTCGTTCCCCGTGAACGCGAAGAGGTTGCCGACGTGCAGCCCCTCCGCCGACGGGTACGGGAACATCATCAGCGCGTAGAACGGGCGCTCGCCGCGCGCGAGGTCGGTGTGGTTGGTGCCGCGCTCGCGCCAGCGCGCCTGCCACTTCCGCTCGATCGCGGCCGGCTCGTACGCCGCCGGCTCGTCGGCCGGTCGCTGG
>Ga0307415_100001076_pt1 | contig 12696 bp, 8 predicted proteins | sample DK1Cmetagenome_FD_204524 | JGI IMG/M metagenome (GOLD analysis project Ga0307415, IMG submission 204524) | Maize rhizosphere microbial communities from greenhouse at UC Davis, California, United States - DK15-C-2 | ecosystem: Host-associated > Plants > Roots > Rhizosphere > Soil | place: USA...
CCGCTACGCCGCCGGAGGCGCCGATCTCTCTCTCCGCGCGCGCCGGGGTCGACGACATCCAGGGCGGTATCGACGCCTTCCAGCTGCGCAGCGGACCCGCGGATGGCCCGGCCCTATTTGACTTTCATCATCTGAGGATCGCCTTCGAGCCGCTCTGGGAGGAGCTGTTCGACACGGACGTCGAGCACATCGCGCACGAGCTGTATGGCAGCCTGGTGGAGATCGGCGTCGATCCGAACGCCTACCTTTTCGACGGAGTCACCAGCACGCCGATGATCGCGGGCCTCTCGCAGGCCATCGCGAACGCCGTCACCGCAACCCTGCCGGAGCCCGACACGGCGGTCCTCCGCGCGTTCGACATCACTGCGGAGGAATACCACAAGCTGACTGGCCCGCAGCAGGCGTCGCTGATCGGCCTCGCCCACCGCGTGAACCTCGAGGTGCCGGGCGATCCGAACGACGTCACGTGGGGGCAAGCGGCGATGGACCCGGCCAACCCGTGGGGACAGCTGCTCAAGCGGTCGCGCCCGCAGGCGGAGCGCCTCATCCGGTACGCGCGGAGCAAGATCGCCAAGTCGGAGACCAAGTTCGAGCAGTTCCACGCGATGCTGGACCAGCTGAGTACGGCGCTCAAGCAGCCGTACCGCTTCAACGTCTACGCGGCCGACGGGCAGCATCGCAGCGTCAACTTCGGGGTCGTGGCGACGTACCGGCAGCGGTGGGAGCCCGTCAGCTACCAGGTCGGGGAGCTGGTCAAGACCGTGCCGCTCGCGCCGAAGGAGTCGCGGCGATTCACCAAGCGCACGGTCGTCAAACAGAGCCGCGCCGTGAAGGAGATCGAGCAGAGCATGCAGTCGCGCCGGACGGAGAGCACCGACACCTGGCGCGCCGAAAGCACGATCGTCCAGAAGGCGACCAGTCAGACGAACTTCCAGCTCGGGGCGGAAGGCGGCGTCGACATCGGCATCGCGAGCGCGAAGGCCTCGACCGCGCTCACCCGGGATGCGGGCGAGGAGTCGCACGAGGTGAAGCAGGAGTTCCGCGAGGCCGTCTTCAAGTCGGCGCAGGAGTACAAGGAGGAGCGCACGCTCCAGGTGGACACCACCGACTCGACCGAGACGACGGGGGAGGAGTCAGGGGAGATCAGCAACCCGAACGACGAGATCCCCGTGACTTATCTCTTCTACCAGCTCCAGCGCCGCTTCCGCGTGAACGAGGAGATCCGGACCGTCGTGCCGGTGATCCTGGTCGCCCAGGAGTTCCCGAAGCCGAGCGACATCACCGAGTCGTGGATCGTCGCGCACGACTGGATCATCCGGCGCGTGCTGCTCGACGACTCGTTCGCTCCCGCGCTCGCCTATCTGGCGAGCAAGATCGTCGGCGACGAGGTGGCGCTCCAGGAGCTCTTCAAGAACGTGGAGCAGCAGCGAAAAATCCTGGAGGACCTCACGGAGGAGCTGGTCGACGCACGCGCGCAGATGAGCGGCCGCTACAGCGCGCTCGAGCGCGCGATAAGCCAGCACGCGACCGCCGTCCAGGAGGACGAGGAGGGGGGCGGCATCTTCGACCTCCAGGTCGAGGGGCTGTTCGGGAGCAGTGGCAGCAGCCCCGAGGCCGCACGCCTGCTCGAGGACGCTGCCCGCGACGCGTACGACCGCGCCGCGAAGGCCGCGCAGGAGACGCAGGCCCGCCTCGAGCGACAGTCCACCACCCTCGCGACCGTCACGGAGACGTACACCAGGGAGCTGTCCGAGCACCTCAACCGGAAGACGCAGGTGGCCCGGCTGCGCGTGCACCTGAAGGAAAACATCTTCTACTACATGCAGGCCATCTGGAGCTACGAGCCCCCGGACCAGCGCTTCTTCCGGCTGCACGACGTGGAGGTCCCGCGCATCAAGGGCACGCTGACCTACGCGATCGAGCCCGACCCCGACGCGATCCCGCTCCCCCCGGACTGGGAGAAGCCCTCCAAGCTCACGGCCCACTCCACCTTCGACACGGACGACGTCGAGTTCGATCAGCTCGGCGAGATCGCCGACCTCGACAGCCTGCTCGGCTTCAAGGGCAATTACATGATCTTCCCGCTGCGCAAGGGAAACGACCTCACCGACTTCCTGATGACGTCGTACTACGACCCGGTCTCCCAGCTCGCGGACCCCGACCCCCTCGGCAACTGGACGCTGCACGACCTCGCGAAGTACACGTGCTGCCTGCGGCGCACGCTCTCGAAGGCCGCGTTCGCCAAGAAGCTTCCGGGGCTCATCGAGGCCTACCGTCGGCTCAAGGAGGCCGGCGCCACCAACGAGGAGATCGTCGTGCCCACAGACTCCCTGTACATCGAGGCGCTGCCGGGTGTGCGTCCCGTGCTGGAGGACTTCAAGCTGCTCCACCGCGCGATCGACGTGAAGAAGGTGCAGGCCGAGGTGCGTGGGCTCGAGCTCGAAAACGTGCGCGCCGCGGCGCGCCTCCTCGCGGGCGAGCGGGAGGACCCGACGATCGAGAAGAAGATCGTGGTGGAGAACGCGGCACCGATCGTCGTCCCGGCGGACGGCTGATCGCGTGGGGAACCGGAGGCGGCGCGCCACCAACAGCCGGGAGACGGGCGATCGCGGAACCACGGGCACCGGGACCGCCGCGCGGGGGACGGCCGACGGCGCCATCACCGACTTCATCGGACCGCTCACCGAGGCGCAGGAGGCCGCGGCCGCCGCCGCGGCCGCCGCCGCGGCCGCCACGACGGCGATCACGAATCGCGTCGGCGTGCTGCTGCACCAGATCATCCTCCCGATGCTGTCGGCGCGACTCTGGGCCATCGGCATCGAGAACGACTACGAGGTTCCTACTGTAAAGGGGGGCGCGAAGAAGGCGCAGAGCGAGCGCCCCGGCGCGAGCACCTATCTCGACCGCAAGTTCCTCGGCGCCACGAAGCGCGGAAAGGGGGGAGTCGACCTCGCCCTCTTCCTTCCCGGGCGGGCCGAACTCTACGAGCTCAAGCCCGACCACCCCACGCTCTACAATCAGTACCGCAGCGAGGTGAACTCGTACACGGAGTACTTTCCGGCCGCCCACAAGTGGAGGCACGCCATGGCGCCGTGGGGACGGCGGACGTGGACGACTCCGCGGGCGCGCATCGGCACGAGTCTCGGGCCCCTGCATGCGCAGTCGCGGCTGTTCGACCCGATCGTCATCGAGGGGCCGACGATGGACATCATCATCCGGTTCGGCCCGCCGCGGGATCATTCGAGTGGTCTGATCGTCTACCAGGAGCCGGAGGTCAGGCGGCGGCTGCCGGGCGAGCCTACGCTCGTCCAGCGGCACCACGCGCGTACGGTTCGCATGCTCCAGGTGAACGCGAGGGCCTCTGCCGAGGCGCGCGCACCCGTGGTGGTGTCGCAGATCATCATCGGCGGGAGCATGCTGCTGTGGGTGGCGGCTGGCCTGGCGGCCGTCGCCGTCGAGGCTGGGGTGGCCGCGATGGAAGCCGCGATCGCAGCCGAACGGCTGGCCCGGCTTCGCGCCGCCCTCGCTGCCCTGACGCGAGCGGCAGACACCGCGAAACGGGTCCGAATCGCCGTGCAGACGGCCGACGCGGTGGGCCGCGTACGGATTGCCACGGGCGTCGCCGCCGAGGCCGCGGGTGGCGCTGCCGAGCTGGCCGGCGCGACGGCCGCCGAAGCAGTGGCGGTCGACGAGGCGATGGCTGCCGCCTCCGAAGCCGTCGCCCCGCGCGTCATGCGCGTGGCGACCGAGGTGGCGAGGTACTACTTCCGGTAAACGTGCAGACAGTGCCGTAGAATGCGTCCGGCGGTCACGAACGCACTTCCGCCGCGCTCCCGGGTACCACCCTCGCTTCCCTCCGTCCGTTCCCCCCGCTCCCTCCCATGCGCTCTGCCCCACGCTGCTCCGCGCTGCTGTCGGCCTCCTTCCTCGCCGTCTCGCTGGCCGCCTGCGGCGGCTACAACTCGATGTTCCCGCGGCGCGAGGACATCTTCAAGCCGATCCCCGTCGAGCTCGGCGCGGCGCGCGTCCAGGGGAGCGACACGTCGTACGTGCTCGGCGGGCGCGGCTACCAGCTCGTCGTGGACGACCGCGCCCTCCTCCCCGACGCCAAGACGACGCTCGAGCGCATCGGATCGAGCTGGCGGCAGTACTTCGCCGCCGACCCGGCGACGCTCACCGTCGTCCTGCGCTCGCCCGCCGAGCGCGGCGAGCGCGCCGACAGCACGCCCCGCGCGCCGGCGGCGCCGGGCGCCGTCGTCCTCGTCGCCTCGCGACGCTTCGAGGAAGGGGATCCGCGCGAGGCGATGAACGCCCGCCTGCTCGAGGGACGGGTCGCGCTCCCCGTCGCCCGCGCGTGGCTCGCCGCGCTCGCCAACGGCGGCACGCCGTCCACCGACACGACCGCCGCCGCGTCGTGGCGCCCCCCGCGCGATCCGCGCATTCCGGACTGGATCGAGAGCGCCGTGCCGGCGCTCGTCGTCGGTGCGCCGGACGTCGAGTTCGTCGCCGCGCGACTCACCCGGGAGCGCGACAAGCTGCTCCCCCTGCGCACGCTGCTCTCCGGCGAGCGGCCGGCCACGGCGCGCGACAGCGCGCGCCGCGACGAAAGCGACGACGCTCCGCGGGCGCGTGGGCGGGGCGAGGTCCGGCGGCAGGCGCGCGACGAGCCGCTGAGCGGGGCGCGGCTCTTCGACGCGCAGGCGCTCGCCTTCGCCGAGTTCCTCGCCGACCGCGAGGGGCGTCCGTTCGTCGGGCGCGTGGTCACCGCGGCGTTGCGCGGCGCGCCCGACGAGGCGCTGCGCGAGGCGACGCTCCTGCCCAAGGACCTCGACGGCCTCGACCGCGCGTGGCGTTCGTGGCTCGAGGACCAGGCCGCGAACGCCCCGGGTCGCCGCCGCGCGGGCGGGCGCTGAGCGGGGGTGGGGTAGTGACGGGCAGGGCCGCCGCAGGGTAGTCGCGGTAGGGACCGCGTGCGCTCGTCGCCCGCGGCCCGACCCTCCCGAGGAAACACGACAATGCGTCGTCTGACGATCGCCTGTCTCGTCCTCCTGCCGCTCGCCGCGCCGGGGTGCGGGAGCGGTCCCGCCGCCCCGGCCGACGGCGCCGCCCGCGCCGCCGTCTCCGGTGCCGTGACCGTGGCCCGCGAGGCGGGAGGCGTGCGACTCACCAACGGCACCGGCGAGCCCGTCGCCCATGCCGTCTGGAACGCCGGCTGGCTCGCCCTCTTCGGCCCCTGCACGGACGACGGCCCCGACTGTCCCCGCCTCGCCGCCGGGGCGAGCGTCCTCGTCCCCGATCAGGCAGTCGGTGGCTACGCAGCGGACATGCGCGAGCTCCTCGTCCGCTGGTGGCACGTCCTCCCGGACGGGGCCGGGGGGCGCCGCGCCGGCGAGGTGCACGAGGTCGTCGTACGGCGCTGACGGCCCTGTCTCGTTAGGCAGTGAGCCGGCCATTGCGCGGCGGCGGGACGGGAGCGACCTTCGAGCTGGCCAGCACGGTTACCCGAGCGCGCATCCGGCCATGCCCGAGCACCCCACCCCGACGCGCGGGCGCCAGCGTCGTTCCGGCCGGCGAGTCGCCGTCCTCGTCGTGGCGATCGCCACGCCCGCGTCGCTCCCCGCCCAGGTCGTCCGCGGTACGGTCCGCATCGCGGGGACCGGCGAGGCGCCGCCCGCCGCGTCCGTCGTCCTCGTGAGTCCCGCCGGCGACTTCGTCGCCGGCACGCTCGCCGCGCCCGACGGCCGCTACTCGCTGCGCGCGCCGTCCGACGGCGACTTCCGCGTGCGGGCGCGGCAGATCGGATTCGCCCCGGACTCGTCGCCCGTCCTCCACCTCGCGGCGCCCGCCGTCGCCACGTTCGACGCGACGCTCGTCCCCCGCCCCTCGGTGCTGGCGAGCGTGAACGTCCTCGAGGAGCGGCGGTGCGCGCGCGTCCACGAGGCCGGCCCCGCCACCGCGCAGCTCTGGCAGGAGGCGCAGAGCGCCCTCGCTGCCGCCCTCACGACGGCGAGCGACGCCCGCTTCAGCTTCGTGCTCCGCCGCTTCGAGCGCGTGCTCGACCCCGTGACGCTCGTCCCCCGCCGCTCGCGGAGCTGGGAGACGCGCGTCGTCGGCTCGTCGTCCTACGCCAGCATCCCGGCCGAGTCGCTCGCCGCGCACGGCTTCGTCCGGGCCGAGGGCGACGACCAGGTCTACTACGCGCCCGACGCGCGGACGCTCACCTCGCGCACCTTCGCCGAGACGCACTGCCTGCGCGTGGTGCGCGACCGGCGGCAGCCGGCGCTGCTCGGGCTCGGCTTCGAGCCGCTGCGCGACGCCGGCCGCGAGCGCGACGTCTCGGGAGTCCTCTGGCTCGACCGGCGGACGGCGGAGCTGCGCCACCTCGCCTACCGCTACACCGACGCGCGGCTCGACGCCGAGGCAGTAGCGCCGACGACGGCCACCGGACGGGTGGAGTTCCGCCGCCTGCCAGGCGGGGGGTGGATCGTCAGCGACTGGATCGTCCGCGTCTCCTCCGTGCCGCCGGGCGGCGATCCCACGCACGGCGCCTCCGACGCGCTGCGCAGCGACCCGTTCCTTCGGCAGTCCGCGCTCGGGTCGCGCGGCACGCTGTGGGAGGTGGGCGGCACCGTGGAGTCGATCTCCGACGCCGCGTCGCCCGCGACGGCGGCGGCCGCCGACGTGCGACGCGGCGTCGTGCGCGGGCGGGTCGCCGACAGTGCGCGCGCCCAGGGCGAGGCTGGGGTGACCGTCTCGCTCGCGCCGGCCGCGGACTCGGCGCGCGCCGTGCGGGCGCTCACCGACTCCACGGGGGCGTTCGCCTTCGACGGCGTGGCGCCCGGCGACTACGTGCTGCGCGCCGCAGCGGCGCGCTTCGACACCCTCAACGTGCTGGCGCCGCCCATCCCGCTCACGCTGCCGCCCGGCGCCGACCTCTCGGTCCACGTCGTCTCGCCCGGCCCGACGGAGGCGCTCGCGGCGCTCTGCCCGGCCGGCATCCCCGAGGGCGCGATGGCCCTCCACGGCACGGTGCGCGACAGCGCGACCGGCGCCCGCGTTGCGCGGGCGCGCGTCGTCGTCGCCTGGGTGGGGGAGAGCGGCCTCGACGCGCGCGACGTGGCGAGCCGCGAGCGGGAGCGCATCGCGTTCACCGACCACGCCGGCCGCTACGTGCTCTGCGCCCTGCCGGCCGCGCGGCCGCTGGAGCTGAGCGCGAGCCGCGGCGCGGTGCGCTCGCCGCGTGCCGCGCTCGCGCCGTCCGCCGAGCGGATCCGCATGCGCGACCTCGTCGTCTCGGCGGCGCGCGCGGCCCGGCGCGAGTAGGGGCCCACCGCCCGCGCGTCAGCGCCCGCGCAAGGCGCGCGTGAGGACGCGGTCGAGCGCGCCGGCGAATGCCTGCCGGTCGCGCGGACCGTACGGCTTCGGCCCGCCGGTATCGACGCCGGCGCCGCGCAGGCCGTCCATGAAGTCGCGCACCGCGAGGCGCTCGCCGACGTTGTCGGCGGTGAGCTCGTCGCCGCGCGGGTCGATCACGATCACTCCCCGGGCGACGAGCGCCGCGGCGAGCGGCACGTCGGCCGTCACGGCGACGTCGCCCGGCTCGGCGTTGTCGGCGATGTGGCGGTCGGCGACGTCCGGGCCGCCGGCGATGCGCACCGCGGTGACGGTGGCGACGCCGGGCGGCAGCGGCACGCGCTGGTTGGCGACGAGCACCGTGTTCACCCGCAGGCGGTCGGCGGCGCGGAAAACGATCTCCTTCACGTCGCGCGGCGCGGCGTCGGCGTCGATCCAGAGCTTCATGGGTGGCGGATGTGAGAGTGAGCGAAAGCCGAGCAGTTCACGGTGGAGAGTTCGCGGTGAGCCAGAACCGTCCACCGTCGACCCCGAACCGTCAACCGTCCACCGCCGTCGCCGAGCGCCGCCGGTGCGCTTGACACCGCGCCCGGCCGCCCGATACTCTTCCCCGGAATCGTTCCGGGGAGAGAATGACCGACGCCGACCTCGATCTCGTGCAGGGCACCCTCGACGTGCTCGTGCTCAAGGCGCTGATCTTCGGGCCGCGACACGGCTACGCCGTCGCGCGCTGGATCCGCGACACCTCCGACGACGCCCTCTCGGTGGAGGACCGTGCGCTCTACGTCGCCCTCCACCGGCTCGAGGACCGCGGCTTCGTGGCCAGCGAATGGGGGCTCTCCGAGAACAACCGCAAGGCGAAATACTACCAGCTCACCACCGCCGGGCGCCGCGAGCTGCGCGCCCGCAGCGCGCGCTGGTCGCGCTACGCGGAAGCGGTCTTCAAGGTGCTCCGCGCGCCGGCGCCGGCGTCATGACGCGCCGGCTCTTCCGGTTGCCCGCCGCCACCCGGCGCGTCGCCCGCGAGGTGGACGACGAGCTCGCCTTCCACATCGCCGCGCGCGTGGACGACCTCGTCGCCGGCGGGCTCTCGCCGGCCGCCGCCCGCGCCGCCGCGCTCGAGGAGTTCGGCGACCTCGCCGCCGCGCGCGCCGAGCTGAGCGCGATGGACCGGCAGCGCGTCGAGCGGCGGCAGCGGCGCGAGTGGTGGGGCGACGTCGCGCGCGACGTGCGCTTCGCCGCCCGCGGCCTGCGCCAGCAGCGTAGCTTCGTCGCCTCGGCGGTGCTCACCCTCGCCCTTGGCGTCGGCGCGACGACGGCCGTCTTCAGCGTCGTGAACGCCGTCCTCCTGCGCCCGCCGCCGTACCCCGAGGGCGACCGGCTCGTCACGCTGGCCGAGCGGAGCGAGAAGGGCGGGGAGATGCGCCTCGCCGCGCCGACGGTCCTCGACTGGCGGAGCCTGAGCCGCAGCTTCGAGGGGATCGCCGCCTGGACCGCCGAGCCGACGACGGTGCTCGGCGGGAGCGAGCCGGCGCGGGCCCGCGTCGCCGCGGTGACGGGCGAGTTCTTCCCGCTGCTTCGCGCGCGGCCCCTCCTCGGCCGCACGTTCACCGCGGACGAGGCGGCGCCGGGCGGCACCGCGACGGCGGTCGTCGGCGAGACGTTCTGGCGCACGCGGCTCGGCGGCGAGCGCGACCTCGCCTCGCGGCGTCTCGAGATCGAGGGGACGCGCTACGAGGTAGTCGGCGTGATGCCCGCGTACGTGGAGTTCCCCGAGCGCGCCGACGTCTGGGTGCCGCTCGTCCTCTCGGCGAGCGCCGAGGCGCGCAGCGCGCACAACTGGGGGGCGATCGCGCGTCTGCGCGACGGCGTCGCCGTCGAGCGGGCCGGGGCCGAGCTGAGCGACGTGCAGCGCCGGCTCAAGGCGCAGTACGGGAGCGAGGTGGACGGCGTCGCGGCGACCGTCCGCACGCTGCAGGACGAGCTGGTCGGCTCGGCGCGGCGGCCGCTGCTCCTGCTCTTCGGCGCCGCCGGCCTCGTGCTGCTCGTCGCGTGCACGAACGTCGCCAGCATGCTACTCGCGCGCGGCGCCGTGCGGCAGCGCGAGATCGGCGTGCGCGCCGCGCTCGGCGCCGGCCGCGGGCGGCTCGTCAGGCAGCTGTTCACCGAGAGCCTCCTTCTCGCCGGCCTCGGCGCCGCGGCCGGCCTCGCCGCCGGCACCCTCGTCGTGCGCCTGCTGGCGCGACTCGGGCCCGAGGCCGCAGGCGCGCGGCTCGCCACCGCTCCCGCGCTCGACGCGCGGGCCGTCGTGTTCGCCGTCCTCGTCTCGGTCGCCGCGGCGCTCCTCTTCGGTCTCTTCCCGGCCTTCCGGCTCACCGAGGGCGAGGTCGGCCGCTCGCTCGTCACGCGCGGCGTCGCGCAGGGCGCGCGCGTGCGGTCGTGGAACGCCCTCGTCGCCGGCGAGGTCGCGCTCGCCGTGCTGCTGCTCGTCGGCGCGGGGCTCCTCATGCGGAGCTTCGCCCGCGTGCTGCGCGTCGAGCCCGGCTTCGACGGCCGCGGCGTGCTCACCGTGGCGCTCTCCCTGCCGCAGGCGAAGTATCCCGGCGACACCGCCGTCGCCGCGGCCTACGCGGCGCTCCTCCCCGAGCTGCGCGCCCTCCCCGGCGTCGGCGAGGTGGGCGTCGTGAACCGGCTGCCGCTCACCGGCGGCGGGCTCAACGGCGGGCTCGAGATCGACGGGCGGGGGAAGGGCTACGCGACCTACCGCGCGGCGAGCGGCGGCTACTTCCGCGCGCTCGGCATCCCGCTGCGGCGCGGCCGCCTGCTCGACGACGCGCTCGACCGCGCCGGCGCGCCCGACGCCGCGGTCGTCAGCCAGTCGTTCGCCGACCGCTACCTCGGCGGCGAGGACCCCGTCGGCCGCCGCATCCGCAACCTCGCCAACGACAGCTTCCACTACGGCACCGCGCGGTGGCTGACGATCGTCGGCGTGGTCGGCGACGTGCGCGACCGCAGCGTCACGGCGGACGTCGAGCCGACGGTCTACGTCGCCGCCGCGCAGCGCCCCTTCCGGGCCCGCGACGCGGTGCTGACGATCCGCGGCGCCGGCGACGCCCCGCCGCCGGCCGCCGCGGTGCGCGCCCTGCTGCGTGAGCGCTACGCGAGCGTCCCCGCCGAGCTGGCGACGATGGATGCCGTGCTCTCCGGCGCGCTCGCCGCTCGGCGCTTCACGATGGCCGTGCTCGGCCTCTTCGCGGCGACGGCGCTCGTCCTCGCCGCGGTCGGCATCTACGGCGTCGTCTCCTACCGCGTGGCGCAGCGTACCCAGGAGATCGGGATCCGCATCGCGCTCGGCGCCGCACCGCGACAGGTGCGCCGCGTCGTCGTGCGCGACGCGATGGCCGTCGTCGGTGTCGGGCTCGCGGCGGGCGCCATCGGCGCGCTGCTCATGACGCGTCTGCTCTCCTCGCTCCTTTACGGCGTGAGCGCGACCGACCCGGCGACGTTCGCCGCCGTCCCGCTGCTCCTGCTCGCCGCGGCCTGGGCGGCGAGCGACCTGCCGGCCCGTCGTGCGACACGCGTGGACCCGGCGGCGGCGCTGCGGGGCGGGTAGCGCCGGCGGGCGTGGACGATGCATGCTCCGGCGGCGGCCCGTTCGCGGCCGCCGCCGGCCGCGGCGAGCCGCGGGCCCGTCCCGAACCCAGCGGCATGCAACCGTCCACCGACCAGCAGCGATCGCTCGCCACCACGGCGGGGCAATTCCCGCTCGAGGAGTTCCGTCTCTCGCTCGGCGGGCGGCGGTGGACGATCCTCCACACCGGCGCGGTGCTGAGCTTCTGGGACGAGCAGCGCTTCCTCAGCGAGCAACGGAATCGCCGTGCCTACGGCGTCGCCCTCTGGCCCGCCGCGATCGCTCTCGCCTACGAGGTCGCATCGCGTCCCGCCGACTTCGCCGGCGCGCACGTCCTCGAGCTCGGCGCCGGCACGGGGCTGCCGGGGATCGTCGCCGCGTCGCTCGGCGCGCGCGTCGTGCAGACCGACCGGCAGGAGCTCGCGCTCTCCGTCTGCCGCCGCAACGGCGCGCGCAACGAGGCGAGCGCGATCGAGTACCGGCTCGCCGACTGGGCGCACTGGGGCGACGCGGCGCGCTACGACCTGATCCTCGGCGCCGACATCCTCTACGGCGAGGCGGCGCACGCACACCTGCGGCGGATCTTCGAGTCGAACCTCGCGCCGGGTGGCCGCGTTCTCCTCTCCGACCCGTTCCGCTCGATGAGCCTCCGGCTGCTCGAGGCGCTCGAAGCGGACGGCTGGACGGTCGCGATGAGCAAGTGGAGCGTCGGCGAGGGGAAGGGGCCGCGCCCGATCGGGGTCTTCGAGCTGAGGCGTTAGGCACGCATCTGGCTTCGCGGGGGTCGGCCGCCCGACGATTGGGCCCACCACGACCTTCCACCGGCAGCGAGGAGTGACGCGGATGGCGACGCGCCCCGGCATTTTCCCGACGTTCTTCCTCACCGGGTTCGAGTGCTCCACGTTCTGGTGGAAGGAGCGCGGGCGGCGAGACCTCGTCGCCGAGACCCAGCACCGGGCGCGCGCGCGGGAGGACTACGCCCTCCTCCGCGGCCTCGGCATCGCGGTCGCGCGCGAGGGTGTGCCGTGGCCGACGGTGGACCGCGGGTCCGGCTACGATTTCTCGTCGGTCGATCCGCTGATCGAGGCCATGAACGCGGCGCAGATCCTTCCGATCTGGGACCTCTGCCACTACGGCTACCCGGACGACCTCGACCCGTTCGGGCCCGACTTCGTAGACCGCTTCGCCCGCTACTGCGGGGCCGCGGCCGAGTACCTGACGGCGCGCGTCCGCGGGCCGCACTGCTTCACGCCGATCAACGAGATCACGTTCTGGGGATTCTGCGGCGGGGAGTGGGGATGGGTGGCGCCCTTCGGAAAGGACAAGGCCACGCGGGTGCGCTTCCGGAAGGTGCTGTGCGAGGCGGCGATCGCCGGCGTGCGCGCGATCCGCCACGTGGACCCGGAGTCGCGCATGGTCCACGTCGAGCCGCTGATCCAGGTGGTGCCGCCGGCGGACCGCCCCGACCTCGCCGACGAGGCGGCGCACGAGATGCGCGACGACGCGTGCTTCGCGTGGGACGTGTTGTCGGGGCGACTGCACCCGGAGCTCGGCGGCTCGCCCGAGGTGCTCGACATCGTCGGCGCGAACTGCTACTCGTTCGGGCAGATGGAGTACCGCGAGCACGGGCCCCACGTCGCCATGGCGCCGCGCGACGAGCGCATCCGCCCGCTGTGCGACATGCTGCGCGAGCTCTGGGAGCGCTACCGCCG
>Ga0307415_100001077_pt1 | contig 12688 bp, 13 predicted proteins | sample DK1Cmetagenome_FD_204524 | JGI IMG/M metagenome (GOLD analysis project Ga0307415, IMG submission 204524) | Maize rhizosphere microbial communities from greenhouse at UC Davis, California, United States - DK15-C-2 | ecosystem: Host-associated > Plants > Roots > Rhizosphere > Soil | place: USA...
TGAGTCGGCGGCATTCGCCGACCTCGACGCGGCGGGACAGGCCGGGCTCGTCGGCGAGCTGAAGGAGACGATACGGCGCAACACCTACGACCCGGCGGCCGGCACGATCACGCTCGACGACGATCGCATCGCGGCCATCTCGAACGTTGCCGCCCACTACGAAAGCCTGTTCGGCAACGATCCCGCGACGGCGACGCTGCGCGAAGCCTACGCGATGAAGAACGACACCGTCGCCGACCAGGCGCGCCGCCGCGCGCTGTCGGCCTTCTTCTGGTGGACCGCCTGGGCGGCGATGACGGAGCGGCCTGGCCGCGACGTCACCTACACGAACAACTGGCCCGGCGAGCCGCTCATCGGCAATGCGCCGACGGGCACGATGTACCTCTGGTCGGCGTTCAGCGTCCTGTTCCTCATCGCGGGCATCGCGCTGCTCGGCTGGCACCACGCGACGACGCACGGCCGCGAGACGAGCGGGCACCGGCTTCCCGACGCCGACCCATTGGCGCTCGTGCGCGTCACGCCCTCGATGCGGGCGACCGCCGCCTACTTCTGGATCGTCCTCGCGCTGTTCCTCGTGCAGATCCTGCTGGGAGCCATGACGGCCCACTACCAGGTCGAGGGCCAGGAGCTCTATGGCGTGCAGCTGTCCGACGTGCTCCCGTACACGCTGACGCGCACCTGGCACACGCAGCTCGCCGTGCTGTGGATCGCGACGGCCTGGCTCGGCACCGGCCTCTACATCGGGCCGGCGATCTCCGGCCACGAGCCACGCTTCCAGCGCGCCGGCGTGGTTTTCCTGCTCGCCTGCCTCGTCGTCATAACGGTCGGGGCCTTCACGGGCCAGTGGTTCGCCGTCATGCAGAAGCTCGACCTCGAGCTCAACTTCTGGTTCGGACACCAGGGCTGGGAGTACGCCGACATCGGCCGCTTCTGGCAGTGGTTCCTCTTGATCGGCCTGATGCTCTGGCTGATCCTCGTCGGTCGCGCGCTGTGGCCGGCATTCCGGCGCGGCGGCGAGTCGCGCTCGATCGTGGGACTCCTGTTCCTGTCGGTCGTGTGCATCGGGCTCTTCTTCGGCGCCGGGCTCATGTGGGACGAGCACACGCACTTCTCGATGGTCGAGTACTGGCGCTGGTGGCTCGTGCACCTGTGGGTCGAGGGATTCTTCGAGGTCTTCGCGACCGCGGTCATCGCCTTCCTGTTCACGCGGCTCGGCCTCCTGCAGGCCCGCACGGCGACGGTGGCCGTCCTGTTCGCGACGATGGTTTTCATGGCGGGCGGCGTGCTCGGCACCCTGCATCACCTCTACTTCGCCGGCACGCCGACCGCCGTCCTCGCGCTCGGGGCGAGCTTCAGCGCGCTCGAAGTCGTCCCCCTCGCCTACATCGGCTTCGAGGCCTACCACACCTGGAAGCTGGGCCGCGCGACGCCCTGGATGTCCCGTTACAAGTGGCCGATCTACTTCTTCGTGGCGGTGGCGTTCTGGAACCTCGTGGGTGCGGGCCTCTTCGGGTTCCTCATCAACCCGCCCCTGTCGCTGTACTGGATGCAGGGACTGAACCTGACGCCCCTGCACGGCCACACGGCGCTCTTCGGGGTGTACGGCATGCTGGGCATCGGCCTCGTCCTCTTCTGCCTGCGCGGCCTCAAGCCGGGCCTCGTGTGGAACGAGCAGCTGCTGGCGACGACCTTCTGGTCCCTGAACATCGGCCTTGCGCTGATGGCACTGCTGACGCTGCTGCCCCTCGGCACGATGCAGCTCCTCGCCGCGATCGAGCACGGCTACTGGTACGCACGCTCGGCGGAGTTCATGCAGCAGCCCATCGTCGAACTCCTCATCTGGCTGCGCGTGCCGGGGGACACGATCTTCAGCATCGGAGCGGTGACATTCGCGTGGTTCGTGCTGCGGCTGTGGGTCGGCCCGAAGCAGAGCTCGGCGATGCCGGTGGGCATCGAGCCGGTCGTGCACTGACGGGAAAGGCGGATGATCGAGTACTACCTTCCGATACGCAGCACGCACATCGCCGCCGTCCTCGCGAGCGGCGTGCTGTTCCTGCTCCGGGGAACGCTCGTGCAGTGCGGAAGGCAGGCCTGGGCCCTCTCACCGGTGCCGCGCTACCTCAGTTACGCCATCGACACGACGCTGCTCACGGCTGCGCTGATGCTCGTGACGATCCTGCCGGCGGCCGTCTACGAGAACGGCTGGCTGGCGACGAAGCTGGCGCTGCTGCCCGCCTACATCGGGCTCGGCTGGTTTGCGCTCCGCGCCCACGACCGGCGGCTGCGCCTGGCGAGCCTCGCGGGCGCCGCTCTCGCCTACGGCTCGATGTACTCGATCGCCCGCGCGCACGACCCGCTCGGGCCGCTCCAGCAACTGTCTTTCCTCGCTCCCGGCTGACCCCAAGGAGACTCGAATGCGTATCGCCGTGGCCGCACTACTTACCGCACTCCTCGCGGCGACCGGATGCTCCGGGGGCGATGGCAGCGCAAGCCCCGGCCCGGAGGCCGACACCGGCGGATCCGCGAAAGGCGACTTCGGACCGCCGCAGGGCGAACCGGTCAAGGCCGTGCTGACCTCCCCGCCCCAGGTGCCGCCGCCGACGGGCCGCAGCGCGCCGGCCAAGGTCATCGTCGAGCTCGAAGTCGTCGAGAAGGAGATGGCGATCTCCGAGGGCGTGACCTACACGTTCTGGACGTTCGGCGGCACGGTGCCGGGCAGCTTCATCCGCGTGCGCCAGGGCGACACGGTCGAGTTCCACCTGATGAATGCGCCGGACAGCAAAATGCCGCACAACATCGACCTGCACGGCGTGACCGGCCCGGGCGGCGGGGCAGCCTCCAGCTTCACCGCGCCCGGCCATCGCTCGCGCTTCACCTTCAAGGCACTGAATGCGGGTCTCTACGTCTATCACTGCGCGACGGCTCCCGTCGGCATGCACGTCGCAAACGGCATGTACGGGCTCATTCTCGTCGAGCCGCCGGAAGGCCTGCCGGAAGTCGATCGCGAGTACTACGTGATGCAGGGCGATTTCTACACGACCGGCCGCTACCGCGAAAAAGGGCTCCAGCCGTTCGACATGGAGAAGGCTATCGACGAACACCCGACCTATGTCCTCTTCAACGGCGCCGAGGGCGCCCTCACCGGCGACAAGGCTCTGGCCGCGCGCACCGGCGAGCGCGTGCGGCTGTACGTCGGCAACGGCGGCCCGAACCTCGTCTCGAGCTTCCACGTGATCGGCGAGATCTTCGACAAGGTGTGGTTCGAAGGCGGCTCCCGCTTCCAGGAGAACGTGCAGACGACGCTGATCCCCGCGGGCGGCGCCGCGATGGCGGAGTTCCACATCGAGGTGCCCGGCAGTTACATGCTCGTCGACCACAGCATCTTCCGTGCCTTCAACAAGGGGGCCCTCGCCATCCTCAAGGCAGACGGCGAGCCGAACCTCGCGATCTATTCCGGCAAGGAGGTGGACGAGGTTTACCTGGGCGACCGCGCCCTGCCGAACCTCGAAGCGGTATCGCAGGCGGCCGCTGCGGCGAAGTCGGGCGAGCTGACGCTGCAGCAGCAAGTGGACGCCGGCAAGGCCCTGTTCGCGGGCACCTGTTCGACCTGCCACCAGGCGGACGGCAAGGGGCTCGAGGGCGTGTTCCCGCCGCTCGCGAAATCGGATTACCTCGCGCGCGACGCCAGGCGCGTGCCGTCGGTGATCCTCCATGGCCTCACAGGCAAGCTGACGGTGAACGGCCGCGATTACGATTCCGTCATGCCGCCCATGACGCAGCTGACGGACGACGAGGTCGCGAACATCTCGACCTACGTGCTGAACAGCTGGGGCAACCCGGGCGGCCGGATCTCGAAGGCGGATGCCGCGGCGATCCGTGCGAAGGCGCCGGCGGCCGCGCAGGGTGCGCATTGAGGAGCCGATGGGCGGCCTGCGCGCTGGCAACGGCGGCGGCATTCACCGCGACGGCCAGTGACTGGGCATCGGTGCCGGGCGGGCCGTTCAAGTCGGCCCTGCGCTATGAAGACGCGCCCGCCGGCACGGAGGTCGCAGACTTCAAGCTGATGCAGGCTCCGGTCACGAATGGCGAGTACCTCGAGTTCGTGCGCGCCCACCCGGAATGGCGCCGCGGCCGCGCGCCGATCGCGCTCGCCGAAGCACGTTACCTTTCGCACTGGGAGCATGACCTCGCGCCGGGTCCGAAGGCAGCGAGGGAACAGCCGGTCACCTGGGTCAGCTGGTTCGCGGCCAATGCGTACTGCGAGTCGCAGCGGGCCCGCCTGCCGACCTGGCAGGAATGGGAATACGTGGCGGCGGCGGACGAAACGCGCAGGGACGCTCGCGCGGATCCCGCCTGGCGCGAGCGCATCCTCGGCTGGTACGCACGCCCCTCGACCGAGGCACTGCCCGCGGTGGGTCAGGGTCCCCCCAATGCCTTCGGCGTGAAGGACGTTCACGGCCTGGTCTGGGAGTGGGTCGACGACGCCTCCGCGCTGCTTGTTTCCGGCGACGACCGTGAGCAGGGCTCGGCGGATCGCCGGCAGTTCTGCGGCGCCGGCGCGCTCGCCATGGACGATCGCGACAACTACGCGATCCTCATGCGCGTCGCGATGCTCTCATCCCTCGGCGCCGCGGACGCGACCGGCAACCTTGGCTTTCGTTGCGCGAGGAGCCTCCCTTGAATCTCCGCCTGCTCGCTCTCGCAGCCTTGATCGCGTGCACGGCAGGACCGGCGCCTGTCGTCCGCGCCGGCGCGACCCAGTCCCTGCCGCCGGATTCCGTCTATCACGTCGAGGCGTCGCTCGCCGCGGCAAGCGGACAGGCGCTCGAATGGCGGGCGCTGCGCGGCAAGCCCCGCGTGGTCGCGATGTTCTATGCCAGCTGCCGGGCGGTGTGCCCGATGATCGTCGAGAGTGCGCGGGCGGTTCAGCGCAGCCTGTCCGAAGCAGAGCGCGGAAGGGTGGGCTTCGTGCTGATCAGCATGGACCCGCGGCGCGACAACCCTGCGGCACTCGCAAAGCTCCAGACTGAGCGTCACCTGGATCCCGCCAGCTGGCTGCTCCTCCAGCCCGGCGAGCGGGACGTACGGGCGCTCGCGGCCGTTCTCGGCGTGCGCTACCGCGAGCTCGCGGACGGCGAGTTCAACCACACGACGACGCTGGTCCTGCTGGACGCGGAAGGCCGCGTGCTAGCGCGCACGGAGAACGTCGGCGCCGCGGGTGACAAGGCCTTCTCGGACGCAGTTCGAGCAGCCGCTACGGGACGGCAAGCGCCTTAACGCATATCTGCCGGGTCCAGGACGCCGGCGGCCGCGAACCCGTCCCGGCGCAGCCGGCAGCTGTCGCAGCGCCCGCAGGCTAGCCCCGCTTCGTCCGGCTGGTAGCAGGACACGGTGAGCCCGTAATCCACACCGAGCGCGACGCCCCGCCGGATGATGTCGGCCTTCGACAGCGCGATCAGCGGCGCGTGCACGCTCATCGGCCGGCCTTCGACCGCGGCACGGGTGGCGAGGTTGGCGAGGTCCTCGAAGGCGCGGATGAACGCCGGCCGGCAGTCCGGATAGCCGGAATAGTCGACCGAATTCACCCCGATGTAGATGTGCTGCGCACCCAGGGCCTCCGCATACGCGAGCGCGCAGGCCAGGAAGACCGTGTTCCGCGCCGGGACATAGGTCACCGGAATGCCGTCCGTCGGATGCTCCGGCACGGCGATGTCGCGGTCGGTGAGCGCCGAGTGACCGAACTGGCCGATGGGCATCGTGAGCACGCGATGCTCGACCGCACCCAGCGCCCTCGCCACGCGACGCGCGGCGGCGAGCTCGACGGCATGCCGCTGGCCGTAGTCGAACGAAAGGGCGTGGCAGCGATGCCCGCGTTCCCGGGCGATCGCGAGCGTCGTCGCCGAGTCGAGCCCGCCAGAGAGGAGCACGACGGCAGGCTGGCCGGCCAACGAGCCGGCTTCAGCGTCCCGGGACGTCACCCCAGAGTACCTTGTGCAGCTGCACCTGGAATCGCACCGGCAGACGGTCCTCGAGGATCCAGTTCGCGAGCCGGGCGGCCGGCAGCTGCTGGTAACTCGGCGAAAACAGCACCTGGCAGCGGCCGTCGAGGCGCTCGCCGCGCACCCGGTCCCGGCTCCACTCGTAATCCGCCCGGTCGCAGATCACGAACTTGAGCTGGTCGCCCGCACGCAGGCCGTGCACGGACAGGTCCAGGTTGCGCCGGGATTCGCCCGATGCCGGGGTCTTCACGTCGATGACGCGCGCGACGCGCGGATCCACGCCGCTCGCGTCGATCGCTCCGCTCGTCTCGAGCGAGACTTCGAAGCCCGCCTCGCACAGCACGGTGAGGAGCCTCGTGCATTCGCGCTGGGCGAGCGGCTCACCGCCGGTCACGCAGACGTGCCGAGCGCGCGACTCCCGCGCCTCGTCCACGAGCCTCGCGAGCGTCCGCCACTCGCCGCCGTGGAAGGCGTACGCGGTGTCGCAGTAGTGGCAGCGCAGCGGGCAGCCTGTCAGCCGGATGAAGAAGGTCGGCCAGCCGACCGCGTTCGCCTCGCCTTGCAGCGAGAGGAAGGTCTCGGTGATTCGAAGTCTCGCGGCCGCGGGAACGGCCGAGATCTCGGCGGACATGGCGCCTCCTCAGCCGCCCTGCGCCCCGATGCGCTCGAGGCGCGTCCTGGCTTCTGCGGCCGCCGAGGAACCCGGGAATTCCTGGACGACGCGGGCGAGCGTCGCGCGCGCCGCGCCGGTCTGCTTCAGCTCGAGCTGGCAGTAGCCCAGCTTGAGGAGCGCGTCCGGCGCCTTCCGGTTGCCTGGATACTGCTGCATCAGGCTTTCGAAAGCGGCGAGCGCGGAGGCATAGTCGCGGCGGACGTAGTGCGCCTCGCCCAGCCAGTACAGGGCGTTCGGCGCAAGCTCGTGGTCCGGGTAGCGCGCGTGGAAATCCTTCAGCGCCGTCGCCGCTTCGTCGTACTTGCCGTCCTTCATCAGGTTGAATGCAGTCTGGTATTCGGCCTCGGGGGTGCCGGTCGGCAACTGGGGCTGCGTCGCGACGAGGGCTGCCTCGGCGGCTTTCAGCCGCATGTCGAGGTTCACGTACTGGTCGCGCTGCTGGGCGCGCGCGCGCTCCAACTCGTGCTGGAGCTGGTCGATCTCGCCCCGAAGCGTGCGTAGCTCGGCGGTCATCTGCTGGATCTGCCGTGACATCTCGAGCAGGCCCTGGTTTGCGAGCTGGCGCTCCACCGCCGCCATGCGCGACTCCAGCATGTCGAGCCGCTCGCCCTTCGACTGGGCGAGCGTGCCCGGCGACGTGAAGGATGCGAGAACGCAGGCCGCGGCGGGCACGAACCTCCGCATGTGCGACTCAGCGCCCGTAGACGAGCTCGACGCGGCGATTCTTCTCATAGGCGGACTCGTCGCTCCCCGCCACTGCGGGCCGCTCCTCGCCGTAGCTGACCGTCGTCAGCTGGGTATCGCCCGCGCCCTGGAGTGTCAGGGCCGATCGCACGGCCTGCGCGCGGCGCTCAGCGAGCGCGATGTTGTATTCGCGCGAGCCCCGCTCGTCCGTGTGTCCCTCGACGCGGATCTTCACGGACCCCGAGGTGGCGAGGAACTTCGCGTGCGAGGTGATCAGCGATGCATATTCCGGGCGGATATCGCTGCGGTCGAAGTCGAAGTAGATCACGTTCGCGACGCCCGTGGGCCCCCCGCCCGCCGCCCCGGATGCGCCCGGCAACTCCCGGCCTTCGCCGACCTGGCCTTCTCCGGCCGCCGCGCCGGTCTCACCCTGCCCGGCGGCCGTCGAACCGGCGCCGTCGGGGACCGTCGTCGCTTTCTTGCCGCAACCGGCCAGCATCAGGACGCCAATCACGATCGCAAGGGCGGGCAGGACACGCATCTGTCGGACTCCTTCAAATCGGCCAAACTCGTGGATCGCGGCGCGATCTTCTCATACAGCGACGGACTGCGCGTCCCCTAGTTCAGGAACGGCGACCACGCCGCCTCGCGCAACTCGCCGGAACTCGCCGCGATCTGGCGCTGGATACGCCCGTCGCTCGACACGATCGCGAGCGTGTCGCGCCCACCGGTGCGGCTCGTGTACAGGATGTCCGCGCCGTTCGGCGCGAAGGACGGCGACTCGTCGAGCTGTCCGCCCGACAGCACCTGGAGGCCTCCCTGCTTGAGGTCCAAGCCCGCGATGCGATAACCGCCTCGATCGAGCGTGACCACCGCGAGCTGGCGACCATCCGGGGAGACTCGCGGGCGGGCGTTGTAGCCGCCGTCGAAGGTGACGCGCTTCGCTCGGGCACCCGGCTCGAGGCCTACCTGGTAGACCTGCGGTCCGCCGGCGCGGTCCGACGTGAAGTACAGCGAGCGGCCGTCCGCGGACCATGCCGGCTCCGTGTCGATCGCGGGATCGTCGGTGATCCGCTTGAGGTCCTGGTTTGCCAGCGTCAGCACGTAGACATCCACGTTGCCGTCGCGGCGCGACAGGGCGAGTGCGAGCTGCGTGCCATCGGGTGAATACGCGGGCGCGCCGTTGATGCCGGACTTGGCGGAGACCTGGACCTGCGCCCCGGTCGTCAGTGTCTGCACGTAAACGGCCGAGAGTCCGCTGTGGAAGGACACGTAGGCGAGAGAGCGCCCGTCGGGCGACCAGGCCGGCGACATGATCGGGTCCGGCGAGCCGAAGACGATTCGCTCGTTCGCCCCGTCGGCGTCGGAGACGATGAGCCGGTAGCTGCGGCGATTCACCGGGCCTTCGACCGCGACATAGGCGATCCGGGTCGCGAACGCTCCGCGCACGCCGAGGATGCGCTCGTAAACGGCGTCCGATACGCGATGGCTCGCGCGCTTCAGGGCCTTCGGGTCGACCGGTACCGCCGTGCCGAGCAGTCGCTCGCCGCTCGCCACGGAGACGAGCTCGTAGCGGATCTCGTAGCGTCCGTCAGCGAGCGCCGACAGGCGGCCGACGAGCACGTAATCCACCTTCAGCATGCGCCAATCGGCCGTGTCCACCTCGCTGGCGGCGTGTGGCTGCTCGAGGAGTTGCTCACGCTTGAGGGGCCTGAAACGCCCGCTGCGCTCGAGGTCGGCCTGCACGGTCGCCGCGACGTCGTAGGGCGGCGGCCCGCTGCCATCCCAGGCGAGCGGGACGATCGCGATCGGCACGGATTCCGCCATGCCCTTGAGGATCTGCACGGTGAGCTGGGCCACGGCGGTGCCGAGCGGCAGGGCCATGACGACGAGGACCAGGACGATACGGCGGACGTTCAACGGCGGGACTCCTTGGGCGTGAAGACGAGCTTGACTTCGCGCTCGAACAGCCGGGGCTCCGGCGGGGCCGGCAGGGGCGATGCGTTGCGAACCGCATTCTCGATGGACTGGCGCACGGCGGCGTTGCCATTGCAGGGCCCGAATCGCATGCCGACCACCTCGCCTCCCGGTATCTGCGACACGAAGATCGTACAACTGAGTCCCATCGCGAGTCCCGGCGGCTCGTACCAGCGTTGCTCGACGTGAACCTGGATAGCGCGCACGTAGCTCGCCTTCAGACTCTGGAACCCCGCGCTGGCGCGGTTCTCCTCTTCGGCCAGGCTCGCCCGGAGTTCAGCCTCGCGCGAGTCGTGTTCCTGCTGATCCTGGGCCGCGCGGCGCTTGTCGGCCGCTGCCTTTGCCTCGGCGGCCTGTTGCGCCTTGCGCTTCGCCTCGGTCTCCGCGCGCGACTTGCGCTCGGCGGCCAGTCGGGCCTCCTCCTCGGCGCGACGGGCGGCTTGCGCTTCCGCCACGCGCGCGGCCTCGACGCGGGCAAGCTCCTCCGCCTCGAGCCGACGCTTCTCGGCTTCAGCCGCGGCCTGTTCCCGGCGCTCGGTCTCGCGTCTGTCGATCTCGCGGCGCTGCCGGCCCGCGGCCTGCAGGATGGCATCGTCGACGACGACGGCGTCGATCGGCAGCAGCACCATGTCGGGTTCCGGCTTCGGCAGGGACAGGCCGACGAACAGGAGGCCGGCGAGCACCGCATGCAGCGCGATCGACCAGCCGACGGGCGCAATGGGCGTTCGTGGCCTGGCAGTCATCGCCTGCGTTCGAGCTCCTCGAGCGCCTCGACCGCCTTCGGGTCGGTCAGGAACCCGATCTTGGTCGCGCCCGCCTGCTGCAGGATCACCATGCCGCGGACCACGCTTCCGTAAGGCACGCGCTCGTCGGCCTTGACGAGCACCGGCAGCGCCGGGTCGCGGCCGATCACGGCGGAAGCCCTGCGCGCGATCTCGTCCTCCGTGACCGCACTATCCTCGTCTCCGCCGACGTTGAGGTAATAGCGCCCGTCGCGATCCACAGACAGCACGAGCGGCTCGCGGTCCTTGAGAAGCTCCGGGTCGATGGGCTTGGCATTGGCGTCCGGCAGCTCCACCTGCACGCCCTGCGTGAGCAGCGGCGCCGTCACCATGAAGATGATGAGGAGCACCAGCATCACGTCGATGTACGGCACGACGTTGATCTCGCCCATCAGCCGCCGGCGCCGCTGGATAGCGGGCATCTCAGGCCCTCCCGGAGGCGTGCCGCTGAAGCAGCGTCGAGAATTCGTCCATGAACGCGTCGTAGCGCAGCTCGAGGCGGCTCATCTTGTCGGCATACCGGTTGTAGGCGACGACTGCGGGGATGGCCGCGAAGAGGCCCGCCGCGGTCGCGATCAGCGCCTCGGCGATGCCGGGCGCCACCATCGCGAGCGTCGCCTGCTGGGCGTTGCCGAGTCCCTGGAACGCTCCCATGATGCCCCAGACCGTGCCGAAGAGGCCCACGTAGGGGCTCGTCGAACCCACCGTCGCGAGTGTCGCGAGGCTGGCCTCGAGCCGGTCGATTTCGCGCAGCTGCGCGACGCGCATCGTGCGCCGCACGCCTTCGAGCAGCTCGCCGGCGGGCACGGACTGGCCGCGCAGGCGCGTGAACTCGCCGAAGCCCGCCTCGAAGATGCTCTCCATGCCGACCGGCGGCCTGTTACGCGCGCCGATCGCGCGATACAGCTTGCCGAGGTCGCCGCCGGACCAGAACGTGCCCTCGAACTTGTTGGCCTCGCCTTCAGCCTGCGAGAGCAGGCGCTTCTTGCGGAAGATGATGGTCCATGACGCGAGAGAGGCGAGCAGCAGCATCGCGATGATGACCTTGACGACCGGCCCGGCGTTCAGGATCAGCGAGAGTACCGAGTGCGGATCGTTCAGGTTCAAGTGCGCTCCTTCAGGGCTTGCGCGCGAACACCGCGGGCAACGGCCGCGGTTTCAGCGTGTCGCAGGCGAGGCAGGCCGCGCGCACGGTCGCGCTGACGAGCAGCTCGCCCGCCAGCGTGCCGCGGCGGACCTCCTGCACGAAGGTCACCGACGCGCCGCGCCGCGCCTCGAGCGCCGACGTGACGACCAGCTCGTCGTCGAACTTCGCAGGACGATGGTAGCGGATGTTGGCTTCGACCACGACGAACTGCAGGCGTTCTTCCCGCTGCAGCCGGGCCTGGTCGATGCCATTGGCGCGCAGCCACTCGCTGCGCGCGCGCTCGAGGAAGTGCAGGTAGCGAGCGTAATAGACGACACCCCCGGCATCGGTGTCTTCCCAGTAGACCCGCACCGGGATCGAAAAGGTCTCCACGCCGCCCTACCCGCGGAACAGCGGCAGGCTTGCGCCACCCTGCTCGGTCGGCGGCTCGCGCCCGAGATGGCGCCATGCCGCGGCTGTCGCCACGCGGCCGCGCGCCGAGCGCACGATGAAGCCCTGCTGGATGAGGAAGGGCTCGACCACGTCCTCGAGCGTGTCCCGTTCCTCGCCGAGCGTGGCCGCCAGGCTGTCGATGCCCACCGGGCCACCGGCGAACTTCTCGATCACCGTCAGGAGAAATCGCCGGTCGAGCAGGTCGAAGCCCTCGACGTCGACTTCGAGGAGGTCGAGCGCGCTCTTCGCGACCGCGGCGTCGATGCGACCCGCGGCCCGCACCTCGGCGAAGTCGCGCACGCGCCGCAGCAGGCGGTTCGCGATGCGCGGCGTGCCTCGCGAGCGCTGCGCAAGGCCTGTCGCGCCCGCGTCGTCGATCGGCAGCCCGAGGATGCCCGCGGCGCGGACGACGATCTGCTTCAGCTCGTCGCGGCCGTAGAAGTCGAGCCGCTGCACGATGCCGAAGCGGTCTCGCAAGGGCGACGTCAGGAGTCCCGCCCGCGTGGTCGCACCGACCAGCGTGAATGGCGGCAGGTCGAGCTTGATCGAGCGCGCCGCGGGCCCCTCGCCGATCATGATGTCGAGCTGGAAGTCCTCGAGCGCCGGGTAGAGCACCTCCTCGACGACCGGGCTCAGCCGGTGGATTTCGTCGACGAACAGCACGTCGCGCGGCTGCAGGTTGGTGAGGATGGCTGCGAGGTCGCCGGCGCGCTCCAGCACCGGCCCCGAGGTCTGGCGTAGGTTGACGCCGAGCTCGTGCGCGACGATGTGCGCAAGCGTGGTCTTCCCGAGCCCCGGCGGCCCGAAGATCAGCACGTGGTCGAGCGCCTCGTTCCGCCGCCGCGCCGCCTCGATGAATATGCTCATCTGCTGCTTCACGGCGGCCTGGCCGATGTACTCGTCCAGGCGACGCGGGCGCACGCTGCGCGCGAAGTCCTCATCCTCACGCGTCGCGATGGCGGCGGTCACGCGGTCCTGCTCGATCATGGTCGGG
>Ga0307415_100001078_pt1 | contig 12685 bp, 8 predicted proteins | sample DK1Cmetagenome_FD_204524 | JGI IMG/M metagenome (GOLD analysis project Ga0307415, IMG submission 204524) | Maize rhizosphere microbial communities from greenhouse at UC Davis, California, United States - DK15-C-2 | ecosystem: Host-associated > Plants > Roots > Rhizosphere > Soil | place: USA...
CGACATCCACCGTGTCGTGATCGCCGGCGATGGCGCACCGCCACAGGCCGTCCTCGAGACGATTCAGTCCGCCAAGTCCCTTGGGGTGAACGTGACCCTGCTGCCTGCGATGTTCGAGGTCGTCGGATCGTCGATCGCGTTCGACGAGGTCGGCGGTCTCACCATGCTGGGACTGCGTCGCTTCGGCCTCTCCCGGCGCGCTCGCACGGTAAAGGCGACGTTCGACGTAGTCGGCGCCGTGATCGTGCTCCTGCTGTCCGCGCCGCTGCTCATCACGGTGGCGCTCGCGATCAAGATGGGCTCCAGTGGGCCGATCCTGTTCCGTCAGACCCGCGTCGGTCGGGACGGGCGCCGGTTCCAGATGCTGAAGTTCCGGTCGATGCTCGCCGACGCCGAGCACCAGAAGGCCGAGCTACGCGCTCGCAACGAGGCAGACGGCCTGTTCAAGATCGAGGACGACCCACGCGTCACGCGCCTGGGGCGATTTCTCCGTCGCACGTCGTTGGACGAGCTCCCGCAGCTCTTCAACGTGCTGCGTCGTGAGATGAGCCTCGTCGGTCCGCGGCCGCTCGTGGTTGACGAGGACTGCCGCATCGAGGGCTTCTACCGCCGGCGGCTGCATCTCACGCCCGGGATGACGGGACCGTGGCAGGTGGCCGGCTCGGCTCGCATTCCGCTGCACGACATGAAGTCGATCGACTACCTCTACGTCGCCAACTGGTCGTTGTGGCTCGACGTGAAGATCCTGCTCCGGACGATCCCCCACGTTCTCATGCAACGCGGGCAATAGGCCCCCGCGAGTGACCTACGGCTGCGACTCGAAGCGGCCAGGCGTGCCGCGCACGGCCTGCCGCAGCGTCAGCAACACGAAGCGAGAGTTCGTCACCAGGTACCGACGGAACAGCCGCCGCGGCTCCTGGGCGAGCCGGAATGCCCACTCCAGGCCGAGCCGCTGGACCACTTTCGGCGCCCGCCTCCTCACGCCCGCCAGCACGTCGATCGCGCCGCCCACGCCCATGCTGAAGGGCACGTCGAGCTCCTCGCCTCGACGCGCGAGGAAGTACTCCTTCCGGGGCGTGGGCATCGCCACGAAGAGCATGTCGGGGCGGGCCCTGCGGATCTGAGCGGCGACGGCCGCCTCCTCGTCGGCCGAGAAGTAACCGTCGCGCCAGCCGGCGAGCTCGAGCCGCGGATGCTTCCGGCGGAGCTCCGCCACCGCGGCGTCGAGGACCTCGGCGCGACCTCCGAGGACATAGACCCGATACCCGCGTCGCTCTGCCAGCTCGAACAGCTCAAGCATCAGGTCGATTCCCGTCACCCTGCTCGGCACCGGATCTCCGAGCAGATGCGACGCCCAGACCACCGACTGGCCGTCGGCGGTGATCAACTCGCACCGGTTGACGATCCGCCGCAGGTCCTCGTCCTGCTGCATCGCGACCACCTTCGCGGCGTTCACTGCCACGTGCTGGATTGGCGCGCGGACGTCGATCGAGCGCTCGCAGCGAGCGACGACCTCGTCCATCTCGAGCCGATCGATCGCCGTCCCGAGCAGCTGCGCGCGATGGACACCCGCGGGCTCGGCATCGGCCACCCCGACGCGCGCGGGCGAGGCATCCAGGTCGCTGGGAGCGAAGCGCCGCCGGCGCTCCCGCGTCGCGTCCATCCGAGGCTCGTGGGGTCGCGCCGACTCGGGCATGGCGGCGATCACCGCGGCGATGCGCTCGCCCGCGTGCCCATCCCAGCCGTGGATCAAGTGTCGGCGACGCGCGCCACGCTCGAGCGCGATGGTGGCGATCGCGGCCGGATCGTCCCCCAGCAGAGTGTTCGTGCCGCGCGTGATCGTGATCGGCCGTTCCGTGTTCGGACGCACCGTGTAGCAGGGGACGCCGAGGACCGAAGTCTCCTCCTGCACGCCGCCCGAGTCGGTGACGACCGCTCCTGCCCCGGTCTCCATGCCGAGGAAGTCCAGATATCCCATCGGCGCCGTACAGCGCACTTCGGCGCGCTCGAGCAGCGAGAGCAATCCCGCCTGCTCGAGTCGGGCGCGCGCGCGGGGATGCAGGGGAAGCACGACCGGCGTGTGCCGGGCGAGCAACGTCAGCGCGCTGACGATGCGGCGAAGCTGGGCGATCGAGTCCACGTTCGACGGGCGGTGCAGCGTCACCAGCGCGTACTCGCGCTCCTGCAGGCCGAGGCGCTCCCACGGCCTGCGCGCCCGGGCGACGCCCTCGAGGCGGGTCAGCGAATCGATCATCGTGTTGCCGACGAAGTGCACGCGCCGCAGCTCGATGCCTTCGGCGGCGACGTGCTCCACCACCTCTGGGCTGTGGATGAACAGCAGCTCGGACATGCGATCCGTCAGGACGCGATTGACCTCTTCGGGCATGCTCCAGTCGAACGAGCGCAGCCCCGACTCCACGTGAGCCACCGCGATGCCGAGCTTCGTCGCGGCGAGCGCGGCGGCGAGCGTCGAGTTGACGTCACCTCCGACGCACACCAGATCGGGCCGGCGGTCGATCAGCACCTGCTCGACGCTCGCGAGCACACGCGCGGTCTGCTCGCCGTGGGTGCCGGAACCCGCGTTCAGGAAGACGTCCGGAGCCGGGAAGCCGAGATCGTCGATGATCTCGGCGGACATGCACTGGTCGTAGTGCTGACCGCTGTGGACGACGGTCTGTGAGATCGCGGGATACACCCGGAGGGCGTCGATCACGGGCGCCATCTTGACGAAGTTGGGCCGCGTGCCGACGACGTGGAGCACGTGCAGCATCGGTAAACGGGGAGTGAGCCGACCCTCTGGGGCCGTCGTAGACGCGGACGATACAGCGTGAGGGCCGACGTACGTCAAGCCAGGCGGGCCCGGACTATGATCGCGCGCGTCTCGTGGAGTCCGCTGACCACGTTCTTGCCGGCGCGCTTGCCGATGCGGCGCTCGATCTGGCCGAGTCGGCCGCTGCGCACGACTTCCGCGGAGCGGATCCATATGACGGCCTCTGGTGGTCGTGGCCGCGTCCGCTGGTTGGCGGGCCCCGGCGGCGGCAGGCGCTGATGCAGCTGCATGCTCGGGCTCCGGTCGACGTGCGCCGGCTCTACCGGCGGCGCGACGCGCTCATTCCGAAGGCGCTCGGCATCTTCGCCTCCGTGGCGGCGCGCGCGGACCGACTGGGCGGCCGAACGCGCGCGCGAGCGATCGCCGGCCGGGCCGTGGAGCTCCTGGACGGCGACCGCAGCGCCGGCCCGCGCGCCTGGGGCTACCACTGGGACATGCAGACGCGCTGGAGCTTCTACCCCGCCGGGAGCCCCAACGTCGTCGTCACGACGTTCGCCGCCAGCGGGCTGCTCGAGGCCGCGAATCTCGGCGCGGGCGCCGAGCTTGCCGCCCGCGCGGCCGAGGCGGCGCGGTGGGTGATGAGCGACCTCTGGATCGAGCCGGACGGCTACTTCGCCTACCACCCCGGCCGACCGGCGAACATCCACAACGCCAACCTCCTCGGAGCATGGCTGGTTCACGTTACGCACGCCGACAATCCGGGAGCGATGGCGCGCGTGAAACGCGCTCTCGAGCGGGCGCTGGCCGCTCAGCGCGCCGACGGCTCCTGGCCGTACGGGGAAGGGCGAAGTCTCCGCTGGGCGGACTCGTTCCACTCCGGCTACGTTCTGACCTGCCTGGAGCGAATGCGGAGCGTCGATCCGCGCGTCGATGACGCGGTCGCCCGCGGAACCGAGCACTACTGTCGCTTCTTCGACGCGACTGGTCGTGCGCAGTTGTGGACGGAGCGGCGGTTCCCCGAGGATGCGCACTCGGCGGGCACGGCGCTCACGACGCTGGCCGTGCTGCTTCGCCGCGGGCTCGTCGAGCAGGAGCTGCTACGGCGCGTCGCAACTAGGGTGCTGAACTCGGGGCTTATCGGCGGCCACGCCGTTCACCGTCGCTACCGCTGGGGACGCAGCACGGTGCGCTACATCCGCTGGTGCGACGCCCATGTGGCGCTCGGCCTCGTCGACGCCGCCGCCGCGCTGGCCGGGCTCCCCGACCTCGCGCCTCACGCGCGGGCGTCGACGTCAGCGGTCTGAGCGCGCAGCCGCGCCTCTGCCACGCGGCGGAGCGCGGGATGCATGCGGTAGTACTGGCGCCCCTCGTCGGCCGCCTGAGGAACCGGCCGGGCAAGGCCATCGCCCAGCTCGAGCGCCCCGCGCACGAGCAGCCGAGCGGCAAGCTCACGCTGCCGGCGGCGCAGGCTCTCGAACGTGTCGCCCGGCTCCAGCGCGATCCGCTCCCGCAAGAGGATCGGCCCCGTGTCGATCCCCGCGTCGACGAGATGGATGGTCACCCCGACCGGATCGCCGTTGTAGACGCTCCACTCGGCGACATTCATGCCACGGTACGCGGGAAGGAGCGCGAAGTGCGCGTTGATCGTGCCGAGGCGCGGCACGGCGAGCAGCGATGCCGGGACGAGATCCGCTCCGACGAGCAACACGACGTCCGGCGACAGGCGACACAACGGTCTGGGGTCGCCCAGACGACGCACCCGCTCGACCTCGAGACCTCGATCCTCCGCCCAGTAGGCCAACGACGCCCCGGCCTCGCGGTCAGCGCCGCCAGACCGCAAGGCGAGGTAGCGCCGCAGGACACCCCAACCCTCTTCGCGAAGGCCTGCCCACGCCTGGTCGATCAAGCTCGCCCGGCTGTACAGCAGCGAGACGTCGACGCCGGCGTCGAGCAGCGCGCCGCCGACCTGTCGTTTCCACGCGAGCGTGTCGACGCGCGGGTAGCGCGAGACGAGAACGGCTCTCACGCCGCCACCGCGCGCAGGCAGTCGTCGCGCAGCATCAGCGAATCGGCGAGGAACTTCGCTGCCCAGTTTGGGAACTGCAGCGGAGCGTAACGGCCCCAGATCGGGAACGACCCGGCCAGCGCGCCGGCGATCGCCGGCCATCGACCGCGTTGCTGGCGGCGGGCGGCTTCGTCGACTGCCCCCAGGCCCGCGTTGAGCCAGCGCGCGTCGCCGGTCACCTGGTAGAGGCGCAGCCAGACGCCCCCCAACTGCGCCGTCCCGGTCAGGCAAGCGTGATGTGCGGCCGGCCGCCAGTCAGCGTCGTAGCCGGCCACGAGCCGCGGCCCGACGGCGAGCTTGCGGATCAGGGCCTCGGACGTCCGCTCCACCGCACTCAGCCACGACTCCTCGCCGGTGATCGCATGGCTCTCGAGCAGTCCGCGCAGCGTGTACGCGAGCCCATGCGTGCTCGGCGTCTGCCCGGTCCTGAAGGCGCAATCATCGAACCAGCCGTTAGCGCGCTGCCGCGACACCACCCAGTTGAGCTGCCGCCGGGCGGCGGCTTCGCCCGCTTCGTCGCCCGTCAGACGAGCCCACCGCAGCATCGCCCAGGCGACCCGAGCGTTGTAGGTGTGAGGGATCCCTGCAAACTCGACTGCGGGGGCCCAGGTGCCATCGCGGCCAAGGCGGTCGGTCAAGAAGGCCGCGGCTCGAGCCGCGGCCTCGGCGTAGCCGCCAGTCCCGGCTGCCTCGAGATCCAGCCAGCCGTGAAGGACCATGCCGGTGTTGAACACGATCGACCGGCGTTCGCGGCCGCCGACGGTGCCCTCCATGATTCCGCCGTCGCGTGCCTGGACGCGCTTCTCCCAGTCGCCCATCGCGCGCGCCCGTTCGGCCAGGTCCGCCCGATTCCTCCGTCGGCGGCCGTATTCGAGCAGCGTGCCGAGCACATAGCCCGTCGTCTCCGGATACGCCGGCAGCCAGCCGTGCAAGAGGGAGAAGCCCTTCGACGATCCCTCCCACCCGGTGACGTCGTGCGTTCGGCACAGCCACCGCACGGCGGCGGCCAGGGCGCCGGGCGAGATGTCGCCGTGGCGCTCGAGAATGGGCGCGGCGAGATCCCGTGCGCCGTCGCGCCCGACCAGGATGGCCGACGCTGCGCCGCGTGCGAGGACGTTGCGCACGCGGGCAGGATAGGCCGCCGTTCGCGACCAGCGACTACCTGACCGTGGCTCCGGGGTCCGCGACCAGACAGGTCGACTCAGCCTGCGGGTGCCTACAGCCGATGGATACGCATGTGCTTGGCTGGTTGCGCGCGCAGCCTCGTCATCGCCGCCGGCCTGATGGCCTGCAGCATGACCGCGGTCGCCGACGCGCGAACACATCGCTTTGCAGCGTCGCAGGAGGTGACGATCACCTTCAAGCTCGCGACGGCGAAGACGCACGGCCCGCTCGTCCGCTTCGTGCGAAATCGGCTGGCGGTCAGCCGCAGTCGTTCCGGCGTGTTGCGGCTGCGCGGCAGGGGGCTCCGAACGCTCCGCATCGCGCGGTCCGCGCATCACCTCTTGAGAGTGCGCATGACGCTTTCGGCCCTCCGTGGGAAGCTCGACCTGATCGCCGATCGCCGCGCGCTGAGCCGCGCCGGACGCTTCGTATCGGAAGATGGCCTGTTCGTGCGCTCGCGCGCCGGGCTGCGATCGCTGCGGATCAAGCCGAGGCGCTCGGTCCCACCCGAGAGCGCCGGTGATCCAGGCGGAACACGACCGGATACGAGCCCGGCGCCCGAACCCGCGTCGAGCCCGTCGACACCGGCACCGCTGTTCGCCCGCGACAGCGTGTGGAACACGCCGGTGGCGGTCGGGGCGCCGCTTGATCCGGCCAGCGCCGTGCTCGTCAAGAAGCTGAGCGACACGATCCGGGACGGCTTCGCCGACGGGCGCGCCGCGTGGATTCAGACCACTAACGGCAGCACGCCCCTATACATCGCCCCGCCGGGTGCGCCGACGGTCCGCGTGACGCTCGATGCGGGAGCGTGGGCCACTTCGCTCCAGCAGGCGTTCGCCGCGGTCCCCATCCCGGCGAACGCCGCTCCCGCCGCCGGCACAGACGGGCACATGACCGTGTGGCAGCCGTCCACCGACCACCTCTGGGAGTTCTTTAAGGCGCGCAAGCTCGCGGACGGCTGGCATGCCAGCTTCGGCGGCGCCATCTCGGCGGTCTCACTCTTTCCGGGCTACTACAGCGACTCGTCGTGGCCAGGGCTCTCGCAGTCGTACTGGGGGGCGACGGCAACGAGCCTCCCTGTAATCGCCGGCACGATGCTGCTGAGGGAGCTCGAGGCGGGCGTGATCCCGCACGCCGTCGCCCTGAACATCCCGTATGCGCGGCCGAAGGTCTACTCCTGGCCGGCTCAGCGCACGGACGGCACGAGCACGGACGCCGGCGCGATACCCGAGGGAGCGCACTTCCGCCTCGACCCGACGCTGGATCTGACCGAGCTCAACCTGCCGCCGATGACGCGGATGATCGCCGAGGCCGCTCAGCGCTACGGGATGATCGTGCGCGACCAAACCAACTGGGCCGTCGCACTGTTCGCGGAGGATCCTTCGCCGACCGGCGCGAGTCCGTTCGGCGGGTCGACGGGCTTCTACGGCGGACGCCTGCCGAGCGATCTCATGAAGGCGTTCCCGTGGGATCGGCTGCAGCTGCTTGAGATGGATCTGCACGGGGGATAACGGGCTCGCCGGCGGTAGACTGGCCGCCCCGCTCGCGCCTCTGACGTGGCGGCCGGGCAGCTCACCGGTCGGCGGGGCTCGACGATGTGCGGTATCGCAGGAATCCTCGCCTTCAACGACGCTTTCGCGTACGACGAAGCGACCGTTACGCGGATGAGGGACGTGCTGCGCCACCGAGGCCCGGATGACGCCGGCGCTACGGTCTGCGTCGACGAGCGCGTAGCCCTGGGCCACCGACGGCTGTCGATCATCGACCTCTCACACGCCGGCCACCAGCCGATGGCCAACGAGGACCGGTCGGTATGGATCACGTACAACGGCGAGGTCTACAACCATGCCGCCCTACGTCGCGGACTCGAGGCGCGCGGGCATGCGTACCGCTCGGCGACCGACACTGAGACGATCGTCCACCTCTACGAGGAGCACGGCGTCGGATGCTTGGAGCGGCTCGACGGGATGTTCGCGTTCGCGATCTGGGACGCGTCACGTCGCCGACTCTTCCTTGCCCGCGACCGGCTGGGAGTCAAGCCGCTGTACTACGCGCGGCTTGCCGACGGTTTCGTCTTCGGCTCGGAGATCAAGGCGATCCTCGAGCACCCGGCGGTGTCGCGGGATCTCGACGAAGAGGCGTTCGCCGACTACCTCACGTTCGGCTTCACACCGCCGCCCCGGAGCATGTTCCGGGGCATCCACAAGCTCGGCGCCGGCGAATGGATGACCGTGTCCGCCGCCGGGGAGATGCGCTGGCAGACGTGGTGGGACCCGATGCCGTCGGCGGCGGTCTCGAAGGCCGTGGCCGAGCTGGGCGAGGCCGAGATGGTGTCCGAAGTCCGAAGGCTGTTGCGCGAATCGATCCGCAAGCGAATGATGTCGGACGTGCCCTTCGGCGTGTTCCTCTCCGGGGGCCTCGACTCGTCAACGAACGTCGCACTGATGGCGGAGGTGACCGACCGACCCGTGCGCACGTACTCGACGGCGCCTCGAGGGCATCCGCGCTACGACGAGCTCGGCTATGCGCGGCTCCTCGCCGATCGCTTCGCCACCGACCACCATGAGGTCCTGGTCGACGACGCGGGAATGCGCGACTTTCTACCCGAGCTGGTCTTTCACCAGGACGAACCGTTGTCGGACTGGACGGCGATTCCCCAGCACTTCGTGAGCCGCCTCGCGCGCGATACGGGCACGATCGTGGTCCAGGTTGGTGAAGGAGCGGATGAGCTGTTCCACGGCTATCAGGGCTATCTCGACCATCGCCGCGTGGTCGTGCCGTTTCAGCGCTGGGTGCCGCAGGCGATCCGCCGGCCCGTCGGAACGCTGGCAGTGCACGCGACCCGCCGAGCGGGCCGTGGCGTGCGCCACGGAGAGGCGCTCTATGACGCCGGCCACAGCCGAGTCCCCTATTGGGGTGGAGCGCTTTGCTTCCGTGGTCCGCTCAAGCAGCGGCTGCTCCGACGCGAGCACCCGGATGCGATTCGAACCGTCGAGCGGATCTGGGACGAGGCCAGCGAGCGCCGGACCAACGCGGATCTGTTCCAGTACATGACGTACCTGGAGCTCCGCCAGCGACTGCCCGAGCTGCTGCTGGCGCGGCTCGACAGGATCGCGATGGCAAGCTCGGTGGAGGGACGTGAGCCGTTCCTGGATCACGAGCTGGTCGAGTTCGCGATGGCGCTGCCGCCGCGGATGAAGCACCGCGGCGGGTACGGCAAGTACGTATTGCGTGCGGCGATGAGCGACACGCTCCCGCCCGAGGTGCTCGCTCGCCCCAAGCAGGGCTTCGGGAGCCCGATGGAGGAGTGGTTGCGAGGCGACTTCGGTCGCGAGGCGCAGACAGCGGTCCGGCGCTCCGCCCTTGCCGAGCGCGGGCTGCTCGACTACGAGCTCGTCGACCGTCTCTTCACCGCGCACCGGCGCGGACGCGGCGACTGGAGCAAGCACCTGTGGAACCTGTACTGCGCGAGCGTCTGGTACGACCGCTGGGTTGCGCGCGTGGCATCGGCGCAGGGCTGAGATCCACTATGGGCATGCAGCCGATCGCCCCCGCCATCTCCTCGCGCCGCAAGTTCTGGACCGAGTACCAGCCTGGGTATCGTGCTACCGAGGCCGCGGTCGGTTCGCCGGAGTTCTTCGACGAGGTGGAGGCGCACCGGTACGCCCTTGAGCCGGACATCGTGGAGCTCGTACGATTCGATCAGTGGGCCGGCCGCGATGTGCTGGAGGCCGGCTGCGGCATCGCCACCGACGGAATGCGGTTCGTGCGAGCGGGAGCGCGCTACACCGGCCTCGACTTCAGCCCCGCGGCGCTGGACCTGGCGCGGCGACAGCTGGAGCTCAGGGGAGGCGCGGCCAAGTTCGTGCACGGCTCTGTCGCCGACCTCCCGTTCCCCGATGAGTCATTCGATCTCGTGTACTCGAACGGCGCGATCCACCACCTTCCCGAGACGCAGAGGGCGATCGACGAATTCCGTCGCGTACTGCGGGCCGGCGGGACGGCGATCGTGATGGTCTACCACCGCCGGTCGTTCAACTTCTACGTCTCAATCATGGCGGTCCGCCGCGCGCTGACGGCGCTGCTGCTCGTGCCCGGCGCCGATCGGGGTATCGCGCGCGTGACTGGCGAGCGACCGGATGTGCTTCGCGGCCATCGCGAGCTGCTGCGAAAGCATGGGTTGAGGTACATCTCAGACCCTGCGCTCTTCCTCTCGCAAAACACCGACGGTCCGGGCAACCCGCTCTCGAAGGCCTACACGGTCGAGGCTATGCGGCGGCGCTTCTCGGGATTCGATCGTGTGGAGACGGAGCTGCGATTCCTGAACCTGCGGGCCTATCCGATGGGCGAGCGGCTCGAGCGTCTCGCCCGAGTGCGCGAGCTCGGCCGCCGCTTCGGGTGGCACCTGTGGATCAACGCCACCAAGGCGTAGCAAGCTCACCGAGCCCCAGGCACTTCGGGCTAAGTCGCCTTCTCGCGCTGCGCGTACGGTGGTGCAGGGGCCTTGAGGTAACCTACTATCGAGGCGAGGATTTCGGCGCAGCGCTCCAGAAACATGTCCTCCGGAACCATTTCTCCGGCGGATCTGAGGCCAGCGTCAATGCGAAGCGCGGCACGTCGACCTCTCACCGTGCTGACGGTGCTCCTGCCGGTCCTGGTGATGCTGTCGGTCTGGCTGCTCGTCCTCCAGCACTACGCCGTCGACGACGTTCCGGTGTCGGCGGACATGGTGGAGTCGGCGCGACATGCCCCGTCCGATGCCGTGTTGACGGAGCTGGGCGACTTCTCGCTGCTTCCCATCGAGAACCGAGGGCGCGCGATGGAGGTCAAGGTCGCCGACGGGATCCTCGACGGGCAGCTCGCGCTCCCAGGATTGCCCCCTGCGCCAATCGGCCTGCCCTTCGAGCCCGACGACCTCGATGGGCTGCCCACGGCCCTGCGGCTCTGGTTTGCCGCGTACACGGTGCCGGACTTCCTGCTGGCGGCCTACGTGGACACGGGTCGGGAGGAGTTCTTCGCGATGGCGCGCGACACGATCCTCGCTTGGGACGACTACGAGCGATCGGTCCGGCTGCCGAAGGGATATCTCTGGAACGACCACGCGATCGCGGCACGCGTGCGTGTCCTCGGGGAGTTCTGGCGGATCTACCGGCAGCGCCCCGACTACCGGGCCGAGGATGGGCTCGTCGTGCTCCAACAGGCGGCCCGTTACCGCGAGCTGCTGTCAGACCCGGGCCACTTCACCTTCGCGACCAATCACGGCCTCATGCAGAACCTCGGGCTCCTCCATCTCGAGGCTGCCTTCCCCACCCTCCTGGACGGTGCGCGCTATCGACAGCTCGCTATCGATCGGCTGGGCGACCAGCTCGGGTTCCTGCTGGACGAGGACGGGGTGTTCCGCGAGAACTCGGCCGGGTACCAGGGATTCGACCTCGGCATCCTGGCGATGACCTTCCGGACGATGACGCTCCTGGGCATGCCGATCCCGGAGGACTGGACCGGGAAGTACGATCGCGGGCTCGACTTCCTCGCTCGCCTCGAGCGGCCCGATGGATCTCTACCGTTGGTGGGCGATACGGATGGTGGCTATCAGGGCCGGGACCTCCGCGTCACGGGCGTCGACGAGCTCGGTATGAGCGGCGCCCTCCATCCCAGGGAGGCGACGCGACCCGACGGTCCATGGAGCGTGCACCCGGCGGCGGGGTACGCGGTCGAATGGGACGGGCTGGACGACTGGCCCGAAGCAGTCGGGTTGAGCCAGACCGTCGTCACGTGGACCCGACCGCCGGCGCCGAGCCACAAGCACGCCGACGAGTTGAGCGTGCACGTCTGGTCGAAGGGCGTCGACTGGCTGACCGGCGTTGGCTATTGGCCGTTCAGCGATCCTGGCTGGTTGAACGCGCAGTCCTGGTCCGCCGCCAATGCGCCGCACCGGACGGGTGAGGCCCCCAACAGCGACCGAACGGCCAGGCTGCTCTCGTCCGGACGCACGACGGAGGTGTCGGCGCTCGACGTCGAGCGACGGGCACCCGGGAAGTACCTCGCACGCAGGGAGGTCGTGCACGTGGAGCCGGACCTGTGGGTGATCGTGGACCACGTCTCGGCGGACACGACGACGGGCAACGAGACGGTGTGGACGATCGATCCGGCGGTGGACATCCGACAGGCCGATGCCGGCACCTCTTGGACTCTGGAGTCAGCAAACGGCTCGGCCGCGGCCCGCCTGACCGTCGCCGGCTCCCCGGGAACGATCGCTGGCGCCTTCAAGGGCAGTACGTCACCCTTCGCGGGCTGGACAGTGACGGGAGCTCGCCCCCAGCCCGCACCCGCCATCAGGGTCGAGCAGCCCCCGGGCAACGCCTGGTCAGTGACCGTGCTGTCGACCGCGGCCCTTGCCTCGCCGCAGGCCTATGACGGGGGCGAACCGCAGATGTCCGCCGGCAGCACGGCCGACGAATGGACGGTCACGCTGCCGATGGGCTCGGGCGAGCTGCGGATCGCGAAGACCGAGGCGCAGATCGCCGTGGAGCGGCCGGGCGCCGACGCGACGACGAGCGCCGTGGAGCTCCGCCCCGCGCCGGATGTGTCGCCCGAGCTCGATTCCATCAAGGACGCGTTCGACCGGATGGCATCGGCGTATCCGGTCTTCCAGGAGCGACGCTCGGCACGCGTACAGACGACCGGCG
>Ga0307415_100001081_pt1 | contig 12667 bp, 12 predicted proteins | sample DK1Cmetagenome_FD_204524 | JGI IMG/M metagenome (GOLD analysis project Ga0307415, IMG submission 204524) | Maize rhizosphere microbial communities from greenhouse at UC Davis, California, United States - DK15-C-2 | ecosystem: Host-associated > Plants > Roots > Rhizosphere > Soil | place: USA...
TCGTGCCGCGGTTCATGACGCGGATCGAACGTGAGCCGCTGCTTCTGGAGGATCTCGAGGCCCGGCGCGAGGAGCTGCGCGGGCGCCTTATCCAGATCAGCGACCACACGGATAATCCCGAGCTCAAGGAGCTGATCCAAAAACGCGTACGAAGGAAGTTCCTCGGTCTCGGTTATCTGTTCCGTCAGTATTTGAGCGGTCAAGACCTCAGCGTCATGCTCGCCGAAGCTCGAAAGAATTTCCGCGGCGCGGTCGAGGGCCTGTCGCGTGCGGACGAAGCGTATTTGATGGATGCCGTCGAATCCGCCGCGACCTTGCGCCGCATCGACGCGCTTTGCTACCTACACCAACTGCTGAAGCTATGGGTGCCGCCGCACGTGCTTTTCACGTCTGTGATGCTGGTGCTGATGGTGGTCCACATTGTGCAGGTGACCTATTTTGGTGTTCGCTAGTTAGTTTCGTGCGATGGCTTCGGAAAACCAAAAATTCTTGATCTCTTTCGTTGGCTCGGATGCCGCGACGGCCGAGATCGAAAAAGACGCGATAATGATCGGGCGGCTCGCCACGTGCGACGTCGTGCTCGACCATACCGCCGTCTCGCGCATCCATGCCGGGATCAATTACCTCAACGGCAAGTTTTTCCTGATCAATTTGTCGGGCTCCAACGTCCTCACCATTAATGGTCGACTGCTAGCATCGAAAAAGACGGACGTGCTCGCCGATCGGGATGTGCTGCAGATAGGCCCGTTCGTCATCACGATCAAGCACAACGGCGAAGAATTGCACCTTGACGTTCAAGAGCAGTCGACGGCCAACCTGAAATCGACTGCACCGCTCCCTTCAGCCGAGGTTCTAGCCGGGGGCCGGATGAAACAAGAGGAAGCCGGCGTCCTCAAGGTCTTCTGGGAAAAGCGTAGCCGCGAAAAGGACGACTGGGGCACAAGGCTGAGGCCGACAAAAAAGCCGGTGCCAGGGAAAGCCGCCGTGAACTGGATGCCGACGCGCGACCTTAGACGGCCGTGGCGGATCGGTGTTTTCGTGTGGGCGATACTTGTTTTCGGCACACTCGCGGCTTTCGCATATATAAAGTATCCGGAATCGTACGCGCCGAAGCCGCTCGCGAACCCGCACCAGGCCGTCGAGGAAAACACGCTCATCGCGGCGAGGCCGAACGCGAATTCGTGCACGACCTGCCACCAACCCGGTGCGTCGATCGAGAGCGCGTGCATCACGTGCCACGCCGGTGAACAGTTTCATTCCTCGAACACCAAGGCACACGAGGACGCCAAGGTCACGTGCACCGCCTGCCACCGGGAGCATCAGGGAGCGGAATTCGACCTCAAGGCGTCGGCGATTCGATCGTGCGCACAATGCCACAATGACGCCAACAAGGCGTTATATAACGGCAAGAGCGTCCGCACGCCCCACAGCGGCTCATACGGCTACCCGGTCGAGGCGGGTGATTGGAAGTGGAGAGGCGTTTACCGCGAGGTTGCCGCCGCGATCCCCGAGATCAGTTCGTCCGCGACCGGTGATGCCAGCGAGCGGGAGCGGATCAGCCGGCACTTCCACACCGTGCACGTAGGACGGCTCAAGGTTGCGAGCGGGATGAAGGGCGACAAGAACGGCCTCGTTTCCTGCTCGACCTGCCACAATAGTTTTGACCCGGTCGACCGGGAGACGCCGCGCCAGACATGCGCGGCCTGCCACACGACGCAGGCCGGTGCTACAGACCGAGACGCTCGGTTCGCGACCGGCCAGGCAAATTGCATTTCATGTCACGTCCAGCACCCTTATAGTGCGAAACGCTGGAGCGAGTTTTTGACCGATGATGCGGTCGAACGGCGCCGGGTGGCCGTCTCGCAGCAGATAAGCGCGTTGAAGCCGCAATGAAGCTGACCCACCTGATCATCTGCCTTACCATTCTGGCCATGCTGGTGCTCGGCCGGACGATCCTGGCATCGCCGGACGCGGTCACGTACGGCGGCATGACGTGGTTCGGCTGGGCGGCGGTCGCCGCGGTGGTGTTCGTGGTCGCGATATTCGTCATATTCAACGATTCGGCCCGAGCGTTCGGATTTTTCAGGAGCCGCGACATCAAGGCCGCGGAAATGCCGCCGATCAGAACGCTAGATGCCGCCGAACTCGCCGAGCTCGGTCTCCGAAAGTATCGCGGACCGGACTACCCGCACCCCGTGATATTTCCGGACCGCTGCATCGGATGCCAGGCCTGCGTCGACGCTTGCCCGCACGACGTGCTCGCGATCGTCGACGGCCGCGCCTCCTCGGTAGCTCCGGACCTCTGCATGGAAGACACGGCCTGCCAGGCCGAATGCCCTGTCAATCCGAAGGCGTGCATCATCATCAACACGACCAAATCGGTTCGGTCGCTGCCCTCACCCGTCCGCGACGGAGCCTCTTACCAGACAAACGTCGCCGGCTGCTACATCATCGGCGATGTCTCGGGTGTCCCTCTGATCAAGAACGCGGTCAAGGAGGGCTACGAGGTGATCACGCGGATCGCTGAGGAATTAAAGGCCGCACCGGCGGAGCCCAACGCGGAGTATGACGTGGCGATCATCGGGATCGGTCCCGGTGGAGCTTCGGCCGCGGTGACGGCGGCGCAGACGGGCCTCAAATACGTCGGGATCGAGCAGGACAAGATCCTCGCGACGATCGACATGTACCCGAAAGGGAAGTACATCTTCTTCAAACCCGACACGAAAGACTGGTTCGGCGGGATCAAGGTCACGGGGCTCGGTCTGGCCAAATCGAAATACGGCGGCGGGCCGGCGGACGATTACGAGTCGGTCATCTCTGCGATCAATGGCGACTTGTCTCCGCTGCTCGAGGCCGAGGCCGCGAGTTTGCACGACGAGCTCATTCAGGGCATCCCGCGATCGCTGCAGGCGGAGACTTCGCCGCTGTTGGCCGAAAAACTCAAAAAGGAACTAAAACGTCAGATCGCGGGATTCCTCCGTTCCAAAGGCGTCGGCGACTGGGCGCAGGTTTACCGGCAGCATTTCGCCGCGGAAAAGGACAACGTACTCGCCGGTTTCCGCGCAGCGATCGCCGACCAGCTTCAGGCGAAGATCCCCGGCGACCAGCGCGAGAACATCCTTGCGGTGTGGCACGGCAACCTCGCCGACAACGGTGTGGTCATAAACGAGCAGGAAAGCTGCAAGACCGTCGCACGGGCCGAGGACGGAGATTATTTCGTCATCAATACCGAACGCGGAACCGCCAAAGAACCGCAAACGTATAAGGCCCGTCGCGTCGTGATCGCGATCGGCCTTCGCGGGGCTCCGAACAAGCTGAGGCTCTCGAACGAGGAAATGAAGATCGTACTCGACGGGCAAGAGCAGCAGAAAGTGATCTATTCCCTGACCAACCCTGCCGAGTACAAGGGTAAGCGGATAGCCCTGGTCGGGGGCGGCAATTCGGCGGTCGAGGCCGCCGTCGACCTCGCGGCGAGACGCGTCGGCACGACGATCGAGCCGCGACCGCCCGAGGAGCAAAACCAGGTCACACTGCTTGTCCGCGATTTTCTCGCCCCGACGGTGAAATTCGGAAACAAATTCCAACTTTACCAATGTGCCGACGACGGGATGCTCGACCTCAAATTCGGCGTCGCGATCAAAGAGATGCGCGAGGGCGAGCTCGTCCTGCAGGACGTCGCTACCGGGCAGGACGCCGGAACCATCCCGAACGACCTTGTTTTCGCCCTGATCGGCGGCGAGCGGCCGGACCGATTTCTCAAATCCGTCGGGATTGAAATAGTCTAATAGTATGCAGAAGGAGAAATTGCTTTTCGGGATCGGCGGGCTTTTTATCGGGGCGATCATCGGGTTCATGCTCGCGAACAGCCTTAACCGCTACAATGTGCAATATCAGCCCGCCGCCGGGCAGACGGCCGGCACGAATTCCAATATGGCGCTGCCGCCGGACCACCCGGCGATCGGTACCGGTACGGGCGGCAGTAATCCCGGCGGCGGCGCCGTCCCCGAGGTCGCGGCGGCGATCGAAAAGGCCCGTCAAAACCCGCAGGATTACGAGGCGCAAATGACCGCCGCCGATCTTTACTACCAGATCCAGCGGTTTCCGGACGCGGCGAAGTTTTATGAGGCGGCCAACAAGATAAAGCCGGAAGATCCTGAGCCGATCATCAAGCTGGGGAACGCGCTTTTCGACGCGGAGCAGTACGAGCAAGCCGAAAAATGGTACGTAAAAGCGCTGCAGAAAAGGCCGAAAGACACCAACGTTCGGACCGATCTCGGATTGACCTTCTTCTTACGTGAGCCCCGCGACCTCGACCGGGCGATCAAGGAATATCAGGGCTCGCTCGCGATCGACCCGAACCACGAAATGACGCTGCAAAACCTCGCCGTCGCTTACCGTGAAAAAGGCGATAAGGAGAACGAGGCCAAGACCGTCGAAAAGCTCAAGTCCGTGAACCCCAACAATCCCGCCATCAACCGGACCGCAGGCGAGAACCCAGGTCAGTCCGATTGACGGGACGCCGACATTATCTGTAATAGCCGTTGAAGTCTTCTTTGAAAAGTTCGACGGCTATTTCTTTCTTGATGCGGTTGCGGACTAACTGCCGAACGTATCGCATTGTAGCGAGCGGATGCGGAACGTTTGAATATTCGATCTCGGACCGGCCGCCGCGGCGCCCGACCCGCCAGTCGAAACGTATCCTTATCGACCCCGCATACCGCGGGGTCATTAAGCCGAGGGCCTCGCTGAAAGAGTCGGTCGATACGCGGCCGTCGGGGTAGCGGCTGATGTCGGGCCAAACGTCGAAAGTTGTAGAAACCGCGGCCGTCTCGGCAAGCGTCAAGCAGAGCTCGCGCTTGCCCGCCGACCCGCGGGCAGGGCTTTTCGCCAAGGTCATATCAACACCTCTCTGATAGCTGCCGGGCGAGGCGGAACGCATTTTCGCGCGGCCGCCGCCCGGATAGTTTGGGGATCTTGCTGCCCGGCCGGGCCGTTTTGGCCCCGCCGCGTGCCTTCAGTTGTCCTTTCGTTTGATGATAGATAGGTCGAAAGCCTCCGCGATTCCAGAAACCTCTTCGTTGCGGTTTACATGTGTTTGGGTGTCTTCGCGCGCCGCGTTTTTACTGGCTCGAGGAACTGTTCGTCGAACGACGGCATAGTTGCTGGCGGCTGCACACCTTCGGGTAATATGTAAAGTTCAACCGATGGCACTTCCCGGTACCCGCCGGAGACGATGTCGATTCTAGTATTGTCGAACCTGCGAAAAAGAACGTACTGTTGCGCCGCCTTGAGGCGAACATCGAGTTCACCCTTCGAGCCCGATCGGTGCCCGTACATGATCACATATCCTCGTAAACGGGGGTCGGTCGATAGGGTTGAAAACATTGAATCGAGCAATGCAATAAAATAAGAATAATTGTAGTGGATCTCGGCGAATTTGAACGGCCGCCGACCTAGTTCTGTGGCCGTCCAGCGGTATGGATCGCATTCCGGACTTAGCCCGTCTAGCAGTACCGATGCCGTAACGCGTTTCGCCTCCGAAATGGTCAAGACAACTTTGATCGAATTCGTGCCCTGACCATCTATTATCCTGCCGGCGGAAACGTTCCATCGAAAAGTTAGTTTCGCGGCGGGATCGCCGCCTTTGACCGATGCCGAGAACTTCAACGGCCGGCTCTGGTCGAAGTTGAATCCGTCCGAAGCGAGGTCGATCTCTGGACAGTACACTATCTCACTTGCGTCGAAAGTCGGCGTAGCGGTTGGAGCCGCAGAGGTCGGACGGACTATCCAGTACTCCAAAGTCGTAGTCTCTCGTAACCCGCCGTCCCGAATAACGATCCTTTCGGAAGCGATCTTATAACCATTTACGAGAATACCTTTCGTGTATTCGGCCCACTCAGCGCCATACTTTGTGGGATATGTCCGTTTGCGCGGATCATAGTAAATGATGATGACCGACGTGTCTTTCGGGGCCTTCTCTAACCATCTAGCTAATCGGTTGCCTCTCTCGATCAGTGGACTGGAAGTGGAGTTAGGGGCACCGCTAAACTCGTCAAATTTCAAAGGTCGCGTCGAGGGCTGCGCCCATACGTTGATCACGGATATAGCCGTCAGGAAGGCAATTGTTACGCCTAAGGATCGATTTCGCATTTCGAGTTTACGCTTTCGGGTGGGCTTTCGAGTACACGTCGATCATCTTTTCCATCGAGACCTGCGTGTAGATCTGCGTGGTGGAAAGGCGGGCGTGGCCCAGCAATTCCTGGATGTCGCGGAGGTCGGCACCCGAGTCCAAAAGATGTGTCGCGAAGGTGTGCCGCAGGCTGTGCGGTGAGATGTCGTGGATGTCGGCACACTGCTTGATGTACTTGTCGATCATCCGGCCGACGCTGCGGGTCGTGATCCGCGTGCCCTGATAATTGAGAAAGACGGCCTTGTCGTCCCTTTCGGCGGGTGGGCAGTTGTTGAGAAAGGCGGGCCGCGTCATCTCGAGATAATGCACGAGGGCGTGCAAGGCCGGCTCGCCGAACGGCACGATCCGCTGTTTTTTTCTCTTGCCGGTCACCCGAACCAGTTTTTCGCGGAGATCGACGTCCTTGAGGTTGACGCCCACGAGCTCGCCCACGCGGATCCCGGTCGCGTACAGAAACTCGATGATGGCACGGTCGCGGCGGCCGAGATCCGTATTGACGTCGGGCGTCTCGATGAAGCGGACCGCGTCCTCGATCGAAAGGTGGTTCGGCAGCTTCCGCTCTATTCGTGGCGTCGCTACCATCTTCGCCGGGTTGCTTTCGACGACGCCTTCTCTAATTAGAAATTGAAAGAACGTCCGCAGGCTCGCCAGCTTCCTCGCGATGGACGTTTTCTTTTTGTTCGCACCGTGAAGCTCGGCCATCCATTCGCGGATCGTCAGGCGGTCGATCTCCTTCACGTCCACGTCCTTACGCTTCTCGATCCTCAGCAGATGATCGCGAAACTGGCCGAGGTCGCTGACGTAATTCCGCAGCGTGTGCTCGCTCAGGTTCCGCTCGTAGCGAAGGTGCTGAATGAATTGTTCGAGAAGTTCTCCGAGCATGTTATGCGTGAATCATAATTAGCGGATCGTGGATCGACGGAACACTATTAACAATTCACGATCTACGATTCACTTCTTCGGGACATAATAACCTTTCCGGGTGCGGACGGTAAGATTTTGCCGGTTCCTGACGCCGAGCGATATCTGTCGGAATTCACCCCCGCGGCCGGATTCGCTTTCGGGGTAGTAGCTGAGGATGTATTGCTGGGCCAATTCGGCCGATATTTGCCGGAACGCGTCGTCCAGCTCGCGCTCGTCGATCGGGGAATAGACGGCGCCGCCGGTCTGATCGGCGATCTCCTGCATGCGGCGCTCGGCCGCGAGCTGGCGGAGATTGGCGTTTCCGCGGCGCGAGCCGGTCCGCTTGTAATTCTCGAAATCGGTCGTCTTCACCACGTAGACCTGGCAATTGGCGACAAGCAGGGAGCGCACCGTTTCTTGCAGCGTTGAGTCGCTCTTTGTGTCGTCTCCGTCCGAGACGATGACGACGACGCGGCGGCCGGACACGTCGCGGACGTAATCGGCCGCGAGGATGATCCCCTCGAGAAGAGCGGTGGCACCCTCGGGAGGCGGGAAGAGCTGTATCGCCTGTACCAGGGCCGAGATCTCGCGGGTGAACGGCTGCTCGAGGCGGCTGACGGTGGCGACGCTGAAAAGGGCGGCCAGGTCCTTTTCCGGCCGAATAACGCGCCTCAAAAATCGCATCGCCGCCTCCTTTTCGAAATCGCGGGCGATCAGGACGCTCGACGAATTGTCGAAAAGAAGTGCCAGGCGGATCGGCGTCTCAGCCCGCGAAAGCTCGGAAACTTCGGCCGGTTTGCCGTCGATCTTCAGCTCGAAATCGTCGAGTCTCAAATTCGCGATCGAACGGCCGTGGACATCGATGACCGAGGCCGGGATAGGCACGAGTGCGGATTCGACCTTGATGACGGAATCGTCGTCCTTTGAAGTAGGCGCCCCCACCGGAAGATCGACCGGAACAGTTGAAGGAAGCTGCGTCGGCACGTATGCGCCGGTGCCGGTGCGTGCGACCGGCTTAGGCGTCGGAGTCTCAGCCGGCTTGACGCGGCCCGATTGGGCTAACACGCCACAAACTGCAGTGAGCAAAAGGGATATAGTGAGGCCGAATTTCATTAACGTGCAATATTCAAAGTGCACTTTTTGGATTAGCAAACCACATCGGCGGTTGCTTTCTCATAGGTATTCAGAGCCCCGAGCTTCAGCTTTCCGGCCAAAGCAGGACAAGCAAAAGCTTGGACTCTGAACCCCATGTTTCTACACAAATACCAGCTTCACGCCCGCGAACACCAGGACCAACGCCAGCACCCGCCGCAGGGTCAGAGAATCGAACCGTTTCGCGCCCAACGTCGAGCCGACGATCCCGCCGACGACCGCCGCCGCGACCCACAACCAGACATTCGGCGGCAATTTTGCGACCTGCTGGTAATTGCCCGCGATCCCCGAGATCGAATTCACCAAAATAAACAACGCCGAAACGCCGGCGGCCCGCTTCGTCTCGGACCAATTCATCAAAAGCAGCACCGGCGTCAAAAATATCCCGCCGCCGACCCCGACGAGACCCGACAGCAGCCCGATCACCGCGCCGATCGCCAATGCGACGACCAAATTGGGCTCCTTCGGTTCGGCGGTCGCTTTCAAATTCCAAGCGAGCCTTACCGCGGCCAATATCAGTACGCCGCCTAGAACGGTCTTGTATATGCTGGTCGGCAGCGTGATGGTTCCACCGACAAAGGCGAATGGGATCGACGTCGCGGCAAAGGGCCAAAACGTCTTCCAGGAAAAATGGCCGCTTCGGTAAAATTGCCACGCCGCGATCGACGCGACGAAAACGTTCAATACCAACGCCGTCGGCCGCGTCACCTCCGGCATCACGCCCACCAGAGCCATCACCGCCAAATACCCCGACGCCCCGCCGTGCCCGACGGAGGAATACAAAACCGCTACCACCAGAATCGCGACGATCAGGGAAATTGCGGCAGGGTCCATATTTAGGCCGCGACAGCATCGCCGGTCGCAGGCCGAGAGTGGTTCAGGCCTTGAACGAAACCATCCCAATCCTTTAAAGCCCTTTCCACCTGCACCATATGCCGCTCGCGTTTGTTGCGGTGCTTTTTGCGGAGTTCTTCGGGGAGCGGCTCGAGCAGGCCGAAGGTGATGTTGACGGGTTGGAAGTTTTTCGTCTCGACGTTGGAGACGTAGCGGCACAGAGCGCCGATCGCGGAGGTCGACGGGGCGGTCAGAAGCGGTTGACCGCGTAAAACCCGCACCGCGTTCAACCCCGCGAGCCATCCGGTCGCGACCGACTCGACGTAACCCTCGACCCCGGTTATCTGCCCGGCAAAAAATAGTCGCGAATTCGATTTCGTTGTCAGTGTCTCGTTCAATATCTTCGGCGAGTTGATGAACGTATTGCGGTGGATCTGGCCGTATTGCAGGATCTCGGCGTCCTCGAGACCTGGGATTAGTCGCATTACACGGGCCTGTTCGCCGTACTTGAGGTGGTTCTGGAATCCCACCAACCCGTACGCGTCGGCCATCAAATTCTCCTGCCGAAGCTGCACGCAGGCGTAAGGCTCGTAACCGGTCTTTGGGTCGCGCAGGCCTTTTGGCTTCATCGGGCCGAACCGTAGTGTATCGACGCCCCGGCGAGCCAATTCCTCCAGCGGCAAACACGCCTCGAACCACTGCGTCTCTTCGAACCTTTTCACCGGCACCGATTTTGCGTTCACCAGCTCATCGTAAAACCGGGCGTATTGGTCGCGGTCGAACGGGCAATTGATGTAATCGTCGCCGCCTTTGTCGTAACGGGCCGCCTTAAAGGCGATCGACATGTCGATCGAATCCGCCGCCACGATCGGCGCGATCGCGTCGTAGAAATAAAGCTGATCGTCGCCCGTGAACCGCATGATCGAAGCCGTCAAAGCGTCGGACGTGAGAGGCCCGGTCGCGACGATCGAAACCTCGTCGTCGGGTATCTCCTTGATCTCTTCCCTGATTAGCTCGATGTTCGGGTGCTGCTCGATCTTTTCGGTGATGTATTCGGCAAATCGCCCTCGGTCGACGGACAACGCCGCGCCGGCCGGCACCCGCGTCGCGGCCGCGGCCTCCAAAACGAGCGACAGCCCACGGCGAAGCTCTTCCTTTAATAGATACGGTGCTGAGCCCGGCTCGTCGGATTTAAGGGAATTCGAGCAGACGATCTCGGCCAGTTTGTCGGTGCGGTGGGCCGGCGTTTGGGAGACCGGCCGCATCTCATATAGGCGCACGTTTGCGCCCGATTCAGCCGCCTGCCAGGCGGCCTCGACCCCGGCGAGCCCACCGCCGATGACATTGATGAGTTCTCTCGACACTTTTCTTCTAAGCGAAACTGTCAAAAGGTGACATCCGGCGGGAATTGCGGAATCGGCTCGGGCGGCGTCGGTACCGGTGGCGGCGGTGCCGGCATCGGATTCGGTTCCGGGCTCGGTTCCGGGATCACCGGATCCGTCACCGGGTATGGGTCCGGGTTCGGCGGGTCCGGCGTTATCGGCTGCTGGGCCATCATCTTGTCGTATTGCATAAAACCCCCCAGTTTTTGATCAAAACATAATGTTACCTCAAAACGGATATTCCTTTGTCGGGACTGGGAAAAAAATGCCGACCCGCCGGTAAGCGGGTCGGCATGATCCACACCTAATGTGCCGTTACGGCTTCGCGCGATGGGCCTTGGTGTTGGCCGTCTTGTCATCGAGCTTCTCGACGTCGACGTCCGTTCCGCGGACCGTGTCCTTAACCGTTTCGTTTCGTTCACTGACGGTCTTGCCGACCTCTACCTCTTCGACTACGCGGGCCTGCTTGCCGACGACCGGCACCTCGGCATGCTCGGTGATCTCGATCTCACCCGGACGGAAATTCTTCAAGTCAGCATCCGTCAGGTCACGGTCGACGGGGTGCCGATTGACGACCACGTGCTCCTCGCGCAAGCGGACGTTCTCTTCCACCGGCCGCTCGACGATGCGGCTGCGGATTCGGGCACCGCCCCGCTCGACCTGCTGCTTCCCGACATTTAGCTTTTCCTCGACGACGGGGATGCGGGTCTTGGCGTTGGTGTCCGTCGTGCGGCCCGTCGCCGTCCCGGCCTGCGCGGTGTTGAATTTGGCACCCCGTTCTTCCACGTCGATCGCGTCGTGGCGGTCCATGATCTCCTGTGCGAGACGGGCCCGGTCGTCGGCGTCGACCTGTACGGTCAGGATCGCCTCGGCGTCACTCGCGGCGTTCGTATAATTGCGTGCGGTCGTGTCGTCGCTGGCGAAGAGTGAGTTGAAAAAGTTACCGACCTTATCCGTGAAGCTCTCGGCCGCGTCGCCGGCCGCATCAGTCACCGCGCCGGTGGCCGTTGACGAATTCGTCCCAAAATCGCGGTCGCTGCCGCCGGAACTGCCGCCAGCGAAATTTCCCTTCGCAAACCGGCGATTCGATAGATCTATGTCGCCTAAAATGAATCCCTGGTCGACGAGCTCATCCATCGCGGCCTGAGCGTCCGACCTGCTGTCAAATAACCCAACTACTGTATGTCTCATCTTTACCTCCCTTGTCTTCCTGGTCCGTCGCTAACGGCGGTTCGCCGCGAACGACGCTGGGTCTCGGCTGGTGAGATCCTTTCAACCTCGACCTCTTCCTTGAGCACGCGCACGGTTTGTGGACTGTGCGATTCGTGCCGCTCCTTGCGGATGTGCAGCTCTTCGACGAGGAAAAGCCGCTTCTCCACTACATACCGTTCCTCCATGACCGGTACGATCGTCTCGGCGCCCTCGGTCCGGACCTCCGGCGCCGCGTCGACGAACTGGTTCACCGGAACGCGCCGCACCTGCACCTCTTCCTGAAAGTGCGGTACGTCGACCATTTCCTCGTACTCGCGTACGTGTTTCGCGATCCGCACCTTCCCGGTCTCGACCATCCGCTTCGACACCGTCGTTTGCTCCTGGATCACGGGTATGACCGCGGGCTTGATCTTCCGCATCGGCGCGCGGCCTGAAGTTTTGTCGCCTTTTGAGGCCATAATTTACTCCTTTGCGGACAACGACGCCCGGCCGGGAACGTTTCGTTCGCGAAGCGGGAGCAAGGTTGTCAGCGTATTGCGGATAGCAAGCAATTGATATTCCGGAAGGAACGTCGGGCGACGGGATAAAAAATAATTGAAACGTAAATGTTTCGGGCGCTGCCGTTAGGGTGAATTGGTTTGATCGTTATTTTAATTTTCACGCCGTGTCCGGGGCCCAGCAAAAGAGCGGCTGTATCGAATCGGCGCAGGATAGCGGTCGGCCTAGTGTTGGTCCGCACGCTGGTCATCCTGGACGAAATCGGGGTGCCCGGGCACGTCGACCAGGCTCGAGCTCTCGCCTTCCTGTCGCCGCCACACAACACTCAACGTGCCGTCGGTTTCGAGCACGATCGAATTAACCTTGTCGTAGCTCTTAACACTGGCGTTTCGGATCGCGGCGAGCGCCTCCTCCCTGGTCACGCGCTCGCGCCTCATCGCATCCTCGAGAAAGCGGCCCTGGTGCATGATCAACGTTGGCTCGCCGTTGACGATCT
>Ga0307415_100001082_pt1 | contig 12655 bp, 15 predicted proteins | sample DK1Cmetagenome_FD_204524 | JGI IMG/M metagenome (GOLD analysis project Ga0307415, IMG submission 204524) | Maize rhizosphere microbial communities from greenhouse at UC Davis, California, United States - DK15-C-2 | ecosystem: Host-associated > Plants > Roots > Rhizosphere > Soil | place: USA...
GAGAGATCGACGTCCCACCAGCCGGTGAATCGGTTTTCCAGGTTCCACTGCGACTGGCCGTGCCGCAGCAGTACGAGGGTCGGCATCAGGCCGGCTCGGTTTGCTTGGCGGACTTGGCGCGTTCGGATGTCGCTGCCTTGAGCTCCGGAAGGAGTGCGTGGAGCGCGTCAAGACAGGCGAAGGCGAGATATTTGGAGCGCTGCGGCGACCAGCCGTAGACCTCGTCGGGCAGCTCGAAATTGTCCTTGAACGGCATTTCCAGGGTCATCGACACACAGCCGTAGCGCTCGGCGAGCTGCGTCGTGGACATCGACATGTTCGCTTCGCCTGGCTTGGGGATCTCGTAGCCCTGGCTGCGCTGGAAGTCGGGCGACAGCCGCTCGAGCGTTTCGGCGAACAGGTTGAAGAGCTTCAGCTGCTTGTCATTGAGCGAAGGAATGCCCTCGAAGCCGGCGAGGAAATTGGCGGGGATCGCCTCGTCGCCGTGGACGTCCATCGCGAAGTCGGGCGGAGTTTCGTCCATCGCGTCGCGCACGCACAGCACCTCCGGACTCTTCTCCGCCGAGGGCGCGTGCCATTCGCGGTTGAGGTTCACGCCGGCCGCATTGGTGCGAAGATGCCCGCGGCGCGAGCCGTCGGGGTTCATGTTGGGGACGATTCGGAACGTGCATTCCCTGCGCAGCACGCGGGCGATCGGATCATCCTCGTCGGTGAGTTTTTCGAGCGCTCCTTCCATCCACCATTCGGCCATCGTCTCGCCGGGGTGCTGCCGCGCGTAGAGCCAGACGTTCATCGCGCCCTGGCCGATCGTCAGGCAATCGATGTCCTGCCCGTCGAGGCTTTTGCCGAGCGACCTGTAGCCCACGTCGGGAAGCGCGGCCGTCTGGCTGACGAGGTCGTGGTGCCGTTCCATCGAGTAGGGGGCGAAGTAAGCGATCCAGACGACGTCCTGCGGCGGCGTCAGCTTCATGGTCAGCACGCCGTCGGCGTAAGCCGTCCCGGAAATCCGGACCCAGTCGTCCCGGTCGAGCGACATCAGGGCTTTGTAGTCCGGCCAGCCGTTTGGATAGGCCGAAGCCGCGCAATTGGTGATTCGGAGCGTCAGCTCGCGGCCGGCGCCGCCGGCGACACGGAAGTAGAACCATTGATAGAAGTCGCTCATGTGATCGTGGACGATCTCGAGATCAACCCGATCGCCGTCCTGGTTGACGACGCGGATGTTGCCCGCGTCGAATGAGCTCGAAATTGTCAGTGCCATGCCTGTACTCTGGTGCAGGGGAAAGTTGGCGGCTGAATAGACGAAATCGGCCCGCCCGCAACCTTGCCGGGGCTTGGCAGTGGCCACCCGCCTCCTCTAGCGCGGGAGCGGTATGAACAAGCTTCCAGTCCTCGTCACCGGCGGCGCCGGCTATATCGGCAGTCACGCCGTCCTCGCGCTCAGGGACGCGGGGTGGAGCGCTTCGGTCATCGACGACCTGTCCAACGGCACGCGCCGCGTGGTGCCCGACGGCGTGCCGTTCTTCGAAGGCGATATCGCCGACCGTGCGCTGGTCGGTCGCGTCCTGCGCGAACAGCAGATCGGCGCGGTCATGCACTTCGCCGGTTCGATCGTCGTTCCGGAATCGGTCGAACGGCCGCTCGAATATTATGCCAACAACACGCTCGCGTCGCACAGCCTGCTCAGCGCCGCGGTCGATGCCGGCGTCAAGCACATCCTCTTCTCATCGACCGCCGCTGTGTACGGCGCGCCCGATCGAGTGCCAATCGTCGAGGACGATCCTAAGCTCCCGATCAACCCCTACGGCGCGTCGAAGCTGATGACCGAGCGCATGCTCGACGATGCCTCGGCCGCCCATCCCTTCAATTACGGCGCGCTTCGCTATTTCAATGTGGCGGGGGCCGATCCCGGCAGCCGCAGCGGCCAGATCGGCCGCGGCTCGACGCACCTCATCAAGGTCGCCGTCGAAGCGGCGGTGGGGAAGCGCGACCACGTCGCGGTTTACGGTAACGATTACCCGACCGCGGACGGCACCTGCGTCCGCGATTATATCCATGTCAGCGATCTCGCTTCGGCGCATGTCGCCGCGCTCGAATGGCTGACGCTCCATCCGGACCAGAACCTCGTCGCCAATTGCGGTTACGGCAAAGGCTTGTCGGTCCTAGAAGTGCTAGACGCGGTCGACCGGGCGAACGGTGGACAAGTGAAGCGGGTGATGGAAGGCCGGCGCGCGGGCGATCCGCCGATGCTGGTTGCCGGCAACCAGCGCCTGCTGGAGACGCTGGATTGGCGTCCGGCCCATGCCGACATCGATCGGATTGTCGGCGACGCGCTCGCCTGGGAACGACGGCTCGCGGAATCCTCGGCTTAGGCTTTGCGGATGCGGCTCGGGTCGGTGTTGCTGACCAGGATGTCGATCTGGTCGCCGGCCTTCAGCCGGTAGAATTCGTCGTCGTGACCGTCGAACCTCAGTTCCCCGGTCTGGGACTGGCCGGTCTGAGGCGCAGTGTAGCTGAGGTGGACCACGGCCTTGCCGGCGACATCCTTGGTCCGCTTGGTGCGGACCTTCTCCCACTCGTCGATCGAGTTGCAGGAATCGGTGTAAACCCTGGTGTCGGTCTTCTTGTAATTCTCATCGTAGGCGGTTTCGATGATCTTGCAGTTGCGGTCGATCGTGGTGATCGTAGCGGTCGTCCGCTTGGCGTTTGGAGCGCAGCCAGCAAGTGCCGCGCCGGCCGCCGCTATGAGTAACCCGGTACGCAAATGAACCATGTCCGCCCCCAGTTTCGAGCGGCGCGTGATTTAAACGAATGGAGTTACCCAACCGTCAACGAGTACGCGGCTTAGACGGATTGTTTACTCCGATCGGCTATCCGGGCGGCATGTTGCGGGCCTATCTGATCCTTATCCTGACCTTCGGCATCGGGGGCGCCATCCTCGGCCGGATCCAACCCTCATCTTCGAATGGCGAGCCGCGGATCGTTGGGCAGCTGCGGGACGACGAAGCCGCGCGCATCGCCGAAATCAAGGCGCGCAACGCACCGCGGTTCAGCAGCCAGGACGGGGCCATCGAGCTTCAACGCAGCGCGGACGGACATTTCTATGCGGACACCCGGATCAATGGGACCCAGGTGCACATGCTGGTCGATACCGGCGCTTCGACCATCGCGCTGTCGCGCAACGATGCGCGCATGGCCGGGGTCGCGACGTCGATCGGGATGAACGACGTGGTTGGCCGCGGCGCCGACGGGGCCGTCCGCGGTGAGGTGATCCGGCTCGACAACGTCGAGCTTGGGCCATTGAGCGCGCAAGGGCTCGATGCGATCGTGCTCAACAGCGGGGAGCAATCGCTGCTCGGGCAAAGTTTCCTCAGCAAGTTCTCGAGCGTCGAGATCCAGGGCGACAGGATGATCCTGCGCTGACCGGGCGCGGATCGGCCGCGCGCCTTGACTTGCACCGGCCTGCTCTCTAGGTGAGCCGCCGGTTCTTCGGACCCATCCAACAACCCGCAATACAAGAGAACGAGGCAGGCGCCCGGCCATGAAGATTCGCAACAGCTTGAAGTCCTTGAAGGCGCGCCACCGGGACTGCCGCGTCATCCGCCGGCGCGGTCGGACCTACGTCATCAACAAGACGAACCGCCGCTTCAAAGCGCGGCAAGGCTAAGCTCCGGGGGAGCTTGGCCTGACAAGCTCGCCAGGGTCAGGGCCCACGACGGCGCCCGCGGCTGAATTGAGCCGGGCGCAGCCGAGCGGCATCGCCGCTCTGCTTACCGATTATCGACGATTTGCCGGCCGCCGGCTGTGGCTCGCGCTGGCGCTGATGATCCTCGGCGCGCTCGCCGAGGGCTTCGGTTTGCTCCTGATCGTTCCGCTGGCGTCGATCGCGATTGACGGCGGCGATCCGCGCCTGCTGCGGTTTGCCCCGTGGGCGGCGGAATGGAGTACCAATCAGCGGTTCGTCGCCGCCCTCGCCTTGTTCGTCGCGGCGATGGCGGCGCGGTCCCTGCTCCTGTTCGGCCGCGACGTTGTGCTGGCTCGCCTTGCGAGTGGCTATGAAGCGAACGTCAGGCTGCGCGCGGCAGCGACTCTGGCAAGCCGCGGCTGGCCGTTCGCGAGCACGATCGGACAGGCGGGGATGCAGGCGTTGCTGCTGGGCGACGTTCCTCGAGCAGCACAGGCCATTTCGCATGTCCAGGCCATGGCGGTGGGCGCGACCATGCTGATCGTCGCGCTCCTGCTGACCACGATCCTGTCGCCAGCGCTGACGCTGGTTGCGCTGCTGTTCCTGGCGGTCGCTTCTTCTTTCTCGGCGCGGTTGATGCGGCGCGGCGTGGCGAGCGGGTTCGCAATCAGCGAGGCAATGGACGCCGCGGCAGGAACGGGCTTTCGCCTCCATGCCGGCCTGAAGGCCGCGCTCGCGCAAGGCACCGTGCCGGCCTTCATCGCGGAATATCGGTCCAGCCTCGAGGCGTCGGCCGGGCAATATACCCGTTTCGTCGAACATTATTCCTCCGCCCGGCAAACGGCCGCGTTCGGCGCTGCGCTAGCCGCGGCGGTCCTGATGCTCGTGGGCGTTCGCGGGCTCGACTTGCCCTTCCCGGTTCTGGTCGCAAGCCTGGTCTTGTTCGCGCGCATGAGCGGACCCGCGCAACTGTTGCAAACCAGCGCCCTGCAAGCAGCCGCCTCCGCGCCGGCTTTCGCGGCGATCGAACGGCGCCTTGGGAAGCTGCAGCATGCACCGCCGAGCCAACCGCCGGGCGAGGCGCTGCAGTGGAGCCGGGTCGAATTGGACGGCGCCCAATTCGAGCATCCGTCGGGGCTTGGGGTGACAGGCGCAACGCTGGCGATCGAGCGCGGCGAGTGGCTTGGAATCCGCGGTGCCTCGGGCGCGGGCAAGACAACTCTCGTCGACATCGTCGCCGGACTGTTGCCGCCCAAGCGCGGCGCAATCCTCGTCGACAGCGAGCCCGTCGAGGGCGAGCGGCTCCAGAAGTGGCGGGCGGCGATCGCCTATGTCGGACAGGAAGGCAGCGTCTTCAGCGACAGCGTCCGCGGCAACCTGCTCGCCGAAGGCGCAACCGCCGACGAGGTCGATTTGTGGCAGGCCCTCGAAACTGTCGGACTGGGGCAGCGCGTCCGGGCTTTCCAGGCCGGCCTCAATGAGAATGTCGGCGATCGCGGCAGCCAGCTTTCGGGCGGCGAGCGCCAGCGACTGGTGCTTGCGCGCGCGCTTCTCAGGAAGCCGAGCCTGCTGATCCTAGACGAGGCCACCGCCGCGCTGGATCCCGATGCCGAAGCGCAATTGATCGAGCGCCTGAAGGCGATGAATCCCCGTCCGGCTGCACTCGTCGTCGCGCACCGGGATTCGACCCTCAGTCATTGCGATTCCGTGATCTCGATCCAACATGGGATTGTGAACGCCGCCGAACCGGTCATTTTCGGCGCGCAATGAATTTCACCCTCGGTTCACATGCAATGACTAAGAGAGGAAGCGTGAGGAACGACGTGATGAAGCTGAAGGCCAGGAAAAGGCTGATGATCGGTGCTCCTGCGTTGGTCGCAGCCGCCGGCTTCGCGACCGCGGCTTATGCGCAGGCGCAGGGCCAGGACCAGCGCACGCCCAAGGGCTGGAGCTATGAAATCAAGGACGGGAAGCGCGTGCCCAAGGGCGATCGCGTGACCAACGCCGACGGCAGCTGGCGCGAGGAAGTCCGCCAGGGCAATTGCGTCACGATCAAAGAACGTTCGGCGTCCGGCGAGTATAAGGAAACTCGCCAGTGCAACCCCGGCAACCCCGGCTAGGACTTTCGGATTTCGTCGAAGCTGCCCTTCGGCCGCTGCTTGATTTCGCAGGTCGGCAGCCCGGTCCCGGGCATGTCGCGGCAGTCGCGTACCTGGGCGCTGCCGTCGGGGCCGGCGAAGATCGCCCAGTCGCGCGGAGTCCCGTTTTCATAGACGCAGTGCGCCATCCACATGTCGAGATTCTTGTAGGTGCCGACGAAGCCCGCATCGGTGATGCGCTTGCAGGTGTAGCCGGCGTCGTAGATCGCCCGCTTGAGGCCGATCGCCAGGTTGAGGGCGTCGAGCTGATGGAGCTGCTGCTGCTCGGTCGAGGTCACCTTGATCGCCGGCCGGTTGGCCTGTTGGGCAGAATTGTCGTTGCAGGCCGGGAGCGCCAGCACTGCAAGTGATAGAATCGACGGCAAGCGAAGCATCGGCTTCTCCTTCAGCCTGAATAACGAATGTGGACGCGCGAGGCTGCGGCCTTGGCGCGCTCGACCGCGTCTTCGGCGCTGCCGCCGCGCGCAAGTGCGACTCCCATCCGGCGGTTCTTTAGCGTCTTCGGCTTGGCGAAGATGCGGACATCGACCGGATTGCCAGGCGAGCCGAGGGCCAGCGCTTCGGCGAGACCATCGTAGCCGACGGTCTCGCTTTCCTCGGCCGCCAGGATGACCGCCGAGGCCGACGGGCCGGCCAGCTCGATCGAGGGGACCGGAAGCTCGAGAATGGCCCGCAGGTGAAGCTCGAACTGGTTGGGGAACTGGCTGAGCAGAGTCACCATGCCCGTATCGTGCGGCCTCGGGCTGAGCTCGGAGAAGATCGCCTGGTCGCCGCGGACGAAGAATTCGACACCGAAGATGCCGAAGCCGCCGAGCGCTTCGACCACCTTGCGAGCCTGATAGCGCGCCGATTGCAGCGCCTCGCGCGGGATCGCGGCTGGCTGCCAGCTCTCGCGATAGTCCCCGAGCTCCTGGCGATGGCCGACGGGCTCGCAAAACAGAACTCCGTCACGGGTCGCGACGGTCAGCAGGGTCATCTCGCTGTCGAATTCGATATGCTCCTCCACGATAACCCGCCGCCGATCGCCGCGCATGTTGGCGACGGCATAGTCCCAGGCGGTGCCGACCTCGTCGGGAGATTCCGCCTTGCTCTGACCCTTGCCCGAGCTCGACATCACCGGCTTCACGATGCAGGGCAGGCCCACTTCGACCGCCGCGGCGATGGCCTCCTCGCGACTTTCGGCGAACCGATAGCGAGAAGTGACGAGTCCAAGCTCCTTCGCTGCGAAGTCGCGGATTCCGTCGCGGTTCATGGTCAGCTGCACGGCCTTGGCCGACGGCGCTACCTTCCAGCCTTCGCCTTCGAGCGCCGCGAGGGTGGCGGTATCGATCGCCTCGATCTCGGGTACGATGACGTCGGGCTTGTGCTTCTCCACCGCCCCCCGGAGCGCCTTGCCGTCAAGCATCGGGAAGACCTCGAAGTCATCGGATAGCTGCATGGCCGGCGCATTTTCATAGCGGTCGCAGGCGATGATCCGGCAGCCGAGCCGCTTGGCGGCGATCGCGAACTCACGGCCGAGCTCGCCGGCACCGAGCAGCATCAGGGTGGCGACATACATGAGGCGCCGATAGCGGCAGCGCGATTGCTCGGCTAGACCGTCGGCAAAGGGGGAGATTCGATGCATTCCATGCTGCTCGTCACAGCCGCCGCATTGCTGATCGGCGCGGCTCCAGCGCCGAAGCTGCTCACGCCCAACGACATCGTGGCGCAGTCACCGGCAAGCGCCTGGAACACGATCCCGGTGGACGATCTGATGGTGATCGACCTCGCCAATGGCGGGCGGGTCATTGTTCAACTGGCCCCGGCGTTCGCGCCGGTTCACGTCGCCAACATCAAGGCGCTGGCGCGGGGCAAATATTGGGACGGCGCGACCGTCTATCGCGTGCAGGACAATTATGTCGCGCAGTGGGGGTTGAACGAGAGCGACAAACCGTGGCCGGCGGGCGTGATGGCAAAGCCGCCGGCCGAATATACGCGCCCTCTAAAAGGGCTGAACATCACCCCGCTCGGTTCGCCGGACGCTTATGCGCCGGGAGCCGGCTTCGCCGACGGCTGGCCGGTCGCCTATAATGCCAAGGCGGGTTGGGCCGATCTTACGCATTGCTACGGTAGCGTTGGAGTCGGCCGTGACCTGTCGCCGGATACGGGGACGGGCGGCGAGCTATACGCCGTGATCGGGAACGCCCCGCGCCAGCTCGACCGCGTGATTGCTCTGGTCGGTCGGGTCATCGACGGCATCGACCGCCTCAGTACATTGCCGCGAGGGACGGAGGCACTCGGTTTCTACAAGGACAAGGCGCAATATGTGCCGATCGCCAGCATCCGCATCGCCAGCGACATGCCTGCCGGGGAACGGCCGTCCTACGAAGTGATGGACACGTTGAGTCCGACCTTCGCCCGCTATTTGAAGATCCGCGCCAATCGGCATGACGACTTCTACATCCGCCCGGCAGGCGGCGTCGACGTCTGCAACGTCCAGGTCCCGGTTCGGAAGAAGACCGCCTAGGTCACGCAGCCCAAGCGTGGGCGTCGCGGTTCTTGTGCTGGATGATTACCGGTCCGTTGTGCGAGCGCATGCTCGCTTCCGCCAGGGGCAAAGCCGTCGCGCAGAAGGCGCACTCCGCCGAGATCCGGCCGATAATCCAGTGGGTCCGACCGCAGCCGGGGCAGTGGTTGACCTGGTGCTCGCGATAAACGGCGTGATAGCCGCGGCCGTAAGGTTTCCATTGCTCGCTCGACGTACTCGGCATGGCGGACTTCCTTTCGGCCATTCCCAACGAGCGATGCCAAGGGCGGTTGCGACCTTGTGGAGGTTAAATCGCCCTTCCAAGAGACACTTAACGGCGAGCCGACGCGGTCTTCACGACCAGCCGAGGTCAGGCGGGCAGGCCGTCGAGCGATAGCGGTTCGGCGAATTCGGCGCCGATCTTGTCGCCGGCGGTCCACTTGACGACCGCGTTGGCGCGCTCGCGCCCGGGAAGCATCAGCCAGACGCGCGAACCGACCTCGAAGCGGCCGTCGGATGCGGCCATGAACCCGCGCTCGGAGATATTGAGGACCTTGGCCTCCACGCCAATTGCCCCAAGCTCGCGCATCTTCGCCTCGAGCTCGACCGGCTGGCGCGGGGACTGCCGCCGCTCCTCGCCTTCCGCCTCCGCAATGCGGGCCTTGATCGACACGAAGCTCATCTCCATCGCGCCGCTACTCCAGCGGGGCGGCGAACGACAGGCCGATGCGACCGTCCTTGACCCAACGCACCTGTGCCCAGACCGGTCCCCGGTCAAGCACCTGGATCAGCAGCCGTTCGCCGATGTTGGGAATGTGCGGAAAGGTCACCATCGCCCCCGACGGTGACACGTTGACGAGCCGGACCATGTGCTTGCGGCCCCTGAACTCGAGCACGGCAGTGCTCGACAGAGACGGATTCCGAATCTCGGCCCGCTCGTCGATGACCCGCCGCTCGCTGCGCGGGATCATCGATCCATCAAGGAAAAAACTGGACGCCACTTTGTTCTCCACGGCGGCGCGACTCTAGCCAGCCGCGCTTAAGGATTGGTTTGCAATTCTCAGCCGTGCCGGATTCGCGGCAGTGTGTCGTCAAGGCGACTGGCGAACCGCGGACAAGCGATGTAATGATTCGGGTGGGAAGCGGGGTTTTCTTTTGAAATGAAGAGGTTGGTGGGCCCGATGAGCCGGCGTTCAAGCTCCTTGCTGTTGTTCACTGCAATTGCCGGCATGGCTGCAGCCCCGGCACTTTCCCAAATCCGGCCGATGGGCGTTCCGGTGCCGGCCAGGCCAGCGCCGACTCAACCGAAGGCGGCTCCCGCCAAACCCAGGACCGCGGCCCCCGACGCGCCGGCGCCGGGCAATCCGGATTACCAGGCCGACCAGCCGCAGGCGGCGGAGGCCGCGCCCGTGCCGCCGCCACTGCCGCCGGCAATCTGGGATGTGCCCAACGCGTTGCAGCTGCTCGCTTACATTCAGCAGATCGGCGGCGAGGGCTTGAACCCGGCCGACTACGACCCTGCCGGCCTCCAAGCCGCACTCCAGTCCGGCAACCCGGTCGCGATGTCGGCGGCAGCGACCGAGCGTTTCAACCTCGTCGCGTCGGACCTCGCCCTCGGCCACGTCAGGAAGCCGGCGCGGGTCGACTGGTGGGTGGTCGACAACGACCTCAACGCCGAAAAGCAGGATGCCTTGCTGCGGAGCGCGCTTGCCCAGCACAGCATCGCCGCGTCCCTCAACGCCTTGCTGCCGACGCACCCGCAATATGCCGCACTCAAGGAAGCCCTGGTTGCGGCGACGGACGAGCTGACGCGCAACCGCATCCGGCTCAACCTCGACCGCTGGCGCTGGCTGCCCCGCGACCTCGGACAGAAGTACATCATCGTCAACGTTCCCGGCTTCCACGCGACCCTGGTCGAGAACGGAGTCAACCGCTGGAAGCAGCGGGCGATCGCCGGCAAGCTCTCCACGCCGACTCCGCAGCTCAATGCGACCGCGGTTGGCGTGATCCTCAACCCGGCATGGAACGTCCCCAAGAGCATCGAAAAGGAAGCCGCCGGCAAGAAGGGCTTCAAGCCCATCAAGAGCGCGGACGGCAAACGGATCCTTTACTGGCAGCAGCCGCCGGGACCCACTAATGCGCTGGGCCAGGTCAAGTTCGTGATGCCCAATTCAAAGGCGATCTACCTCCACGACACCAACGCCCGCAGCCGCTTCAATGATTCGACCCGCGCGCTCAGCCACGGGTGCGTCCGCACCCAGCACATCCTCGATCTCGCGGCCGAGCTCGGCAGCGACGACGGCGGCGAATGGACCCGCGAGAAGATCGAGGAGGCCCTCGCCAGCAAGAAGACCGTGCAGGCCAATTTCGTGAAACCGGTCCCGGTCTACATCGTCTATTTCAGCCAGGCGGCGCTGGTCGACGGGCGGATCGTCAACTACAAGGACCTGTACGGCCGCGACGCCAAGGCGATGGCCGCGCTGCAGATGAGGGACGGCGGCGCGAGTCTGAGCGCGCCGAAGGCGATAGCTGCCCGCTAACGGCGATTGCCGGCGAAATCACGCAGCCTTTCACGCAAGTGATCGTTGCGCGCTCGTCGATCAGAGGAGCGCGCGTAATGATGATGGTCGAAACCGAGCTGAGGCCCAGCGATATTCACGGCATCGGCGTCTTTCTCAAGGAGCCGGTGAAGGCAGGGCAGCTGATCTGGAGGTTCGACAGCCGCATCGATCGCGTCTTTTCGGACGCCGAGCTGCACGAAATGCCGGGGCAGCTGCAGCAGTTCCTGCGAACCTATTCGACCCTTCATGGCGACTTGGGGCTGTGGCTGCTCTGCGGCGACAACGGCCGCCACTTCAATCATTCGGAGCGGCCCAATACACAATCTCTCGGAATCGCATTCGGTGACGACATCGCGGCGTTCGATCTTGAGGTCGGCGTCGAGCTGACGAGCGACTATCGCACGATCTGCGATTCCGTCCGTACATCCGGGCTCGAGTTCAACCAGCCCCATCTCAACAACCGTTCGAAGTCGGACCTTATTAGCGCCTCCCCGATGTCCAGCCTGTAGCGCAGGTTCGGAGCGCTGACTTCTGCCGCATTAGCATAGGCTGCGTCTCTCGCCTGTTCGATCGTCGCGCCAGTCCCGGTGATCACAGCAGTCCAGCCGTAAAGCCCGCTCGTGAGGAGCGCTCCGTTATGTTCGCCAACCTCGCCGAGGTGCACATGCTGCCTCTCCACTTTGCCCAGCACGACGGGGAGCCCGACGGGTGTGTCGATTTCCTTGCGCGAATGCGGCATCGGCGGGGTCGTCAACACGACGCCAACCGAGAATCCCGGATGCGCAGGGAAGCTCTCTGACGTCGGCGACAGCACAAGCTTCAACAGGGCGGCCCAATCCAGCGCCTGGAGCGGCTCGAGGACGGCGAAGCCCGGGTACCCAAAGCGGCACGTGAATTCGAGCGGCCACACTCCCTCTTCGTTGATGATCGTGTTGAGGTTGACCCAACCGACGTGCCCGGCGTCGCGCAACAGGGGCTCGAGGGGCTCGAGCGTCGCGGCGAACAGTCGGTCGACGCCCGTGAACGTCGCGACGGTTCCCATCTCGCCCGTCAGTTCGCCCATGTCGCCGGCGAAGAAGCGCTTGTGTTCCCAGTCGACGCACGCCGGACGAACAAAGCGATGTCCGTTGAAATACGCGCCGACGCCGGTCTCGATCCCCTGGACATGGTCCATCAGAATGAAGGTCTGTCCAGGCTCGGGCGGCTGCACCCTCAGGAGCGCGGCGACGTCGCTCCCATCGTCGAGGTTCCCGACGAACGTCTCGCCGGCCGAAGCACAAAGCTTGAACACGCACCGCCGCGGCTGGTCGGCGAGGTTCGCGAGCGCCGCCGCAGCGTCGCTGAACTCGGCCGAAGCAGGGCAATTCAGTCCCTGGCTCGCGAGCAAGTTCAGGGCGTAGGCGCGGTCGTTCTCCAGCCGGTCCCCGAAGGCGCTGCCGCCGATGACGTTGAAGCCGTCGGCGCGCAGCTGATCCTGCAAAGCGCCAAAGCCGACTGCCTCGAACAGGATCACTCCGTTTGAGCCGAACTCTCTGACCCAATCGAGCTCGGCTCGCCAATCGCTGGTGCGGGGAACCAGCCCCGCCATGGTGTCCTCGGCGAGCGGTTCGCTCACGGCAAGTTTAACCTCATGGCCTGACTCGATCAGGCGCATGTAGAGCGATCCAAGATCGCAGGTTTCGCTGATTCCGAGAACGCGCACAGCCTCTGCTAGCAGGGAACCGGCCTGTGCGGAGCCTGTTAAGCG
>Ga0307415_100001084_pt1 | contig 12650 bp, 10 predicted proteins | sample DK1Cmetagenome_FD_204524 | JGI IMG/M metagenome (GOLD analysis project Ga0307415, IMG submission 204524) | Maize rhizosphere microbial communities from greenhouse at UC Davis, California, United States - DK15-C-2 | ecosystem: Host-associated > Plants > Roots > Rhizosphere > Soil | place: USA...
AAAGTCGGGTGGTGGCTTTGACGACGCTGCTCACAACCTGAATCTCTGCCACAAAAACGCACAAAAGGCTCAAAACGATCTGAGCAAAATCATTCTGAGCCTACTGTGACTTTTTGTGGCTGAACTGCTTTATTACGGTGTGGCTTTGCTCGACTCATCCGCTTTCTTCTTCACGTAAATGTCGCCGCGCTTGGTCATTCCGGTCTTTTCAGCCAGCGCCACCAATACCGACTCCAGCAGGTCTTTATTCTCCAGCTTGAAACTAGTGATGCCACTGATTTTCGAATCCGGATCTTCGAATTGCAGCGTCAGGTAGCGAACCTTTGTCTTAATGAGACCGGCCAACCCGCCATAGGGTATGTGACTGGCAACAGTCGCTGCGCTCGGTCGTTTCTTTTGTGTATCGGCGAACGCAGAGGTGATGGCGGCGTAAGGTATCGAGATCTCTTTCGGCGGTTTCTTGTCTTTGAAGACCAGCCGGTTATTTTGGTCGTCGAAAGTCAACGTTCCTTCCATTGTCTTGGTGTAACCAAACACGCCGCCCTCGTATTTTGCTTTCACCGACTTGGGCGCGGGCTTCGTCTGAGTTGTGGAAGTGGAACTCTTAGCTGCTGGTTCGGGATCCATTGCGCGAGGACGCTGGGCTAACACTCCTGGCAGAAAAACTCCTAGCAGGAGCAGGGCGAAAATGGTTCTCATGGAAATTCTCCTTGTGACTACTGAACTAATCAGAATTGACTGGCCCACCGGGGCGCCTGATAGAGGATCCACCAGAGCAACAACTGAACCGCCAGCACAACCACACCGGCAATCAAACTCACGTAACAACTGCCGCGAGCTGAGTCGCCCCTGACGATACCGACGGTTCCAAGTAACACCGCACCGGGGCAGAAAACAATGCCGAGATATGGCACTAAAGAATAGGTTGCAAACGCTCGTGCTGTTCCGGCCAAGCCACTCATGCCTTCGCAAACGGCTTCACACGTTCAATCGATTCTTTGAAATCCGGATCGGAGGGGGCTAATGCGGCGCCCTTTTGATAGGCAGCGAGTGCCTTAGCGTACTGCTTGGTCACTTCAAACGCATAGCCAAGCTCACGATAAATGTTCACGTCATCGGGGGATTTCTTCGCCGCCGTTTCCAACGCGGCGATCGCCTTCGGGAAGTTATTTGCGCGTGATTGCGCCACGCCCAATAGGTAGAACGTAACGCCGTTCGCGTCCGGGGCAGTTGTGGCGCGTTCGAGCGCTCCGGCCGCACGCGCATACTGTTTCGAAGCGATCAATGCCTGACCAAAGAGCGTCACTGCTTCAGCGTCAGTTCTGAGTTTTATCAAACCCTCGCCGGCACGCACAGCGCTCAGGTAGTCTGCTTCGGCTTTGCTCGGATCGGTACTCGCAGCCGCGCGGCGCAGGTATGTTGAAGTCAGCAATGCCCAGGCGCCAGTCATGCGCGCGTCGTTGACAGTAGCTCGATTCAGACTCGCGATGGCGCCGTCGATATCGTTTTTCGCGAGCGAGATTTGTGCGAGATAGTAAAGCGACAACGAATCCTTGGGATTCAGTTTGAGTACGGTATTGAAACTCTTCTCCGCATCCGCGACTTTACCGGTTTTGTATTCTGAGATGCCGCGGTAGTAGATCATCGTCGGATTGGGCTGCGCGGTGTTTCGAGCGAGGGCGGCAGTCAGCAGCGGCAACGCCTCCTGGTATCTTTCCGCGAGCACGTATGCCTGGCCGAGCGCGCTCTCCGTGTTTGGATCATCCTGCTTCGCGAGTCGCTGCAACTCAACCGCCTTCTCCAGGTCTTTCGCGGCTTCGGCGTACTGCTTCATGTTCAACTCTGCAAACCCGGCAATCTTCCAGGCTTCCGAGTCATTGGGATAAGCAGCCGCGAGTTCTTTGGCTTCTTTCGCCGCCGCGGCAAACTGCTTTTGCTCCAGTAAAAGATAGGCGTGCTTCGTATCCGCGCTGCCGACAGTGTTTGCGACCGGCTTAACTGGCTGCACGTCCAGCAGCGAATCGTTTGAACTGGTCCGCCGTGCGGTTGGCGAGGGCTGGGGTTCCGGCCGCAGTAACGGCTCTTCCGCTGGCTTTTTGGTGGTCTGGGACGTCTGCCTGTTCGCGCGTCTGGGTCGGGTTGACTGGGCGGAGATCGCCGCCGTCGCCAGTAGAAGAATTGCCAGGACGCTAAGATAACGTTTAATACACATAATGCGCATGATTGTATGCGGGAGAGGGTTGGTTGAACAAACTTCGGATGCGGGAATCAGGTTTTGAGTTGCGCATATGTAGAAGCCAAACAATAGAACAAGTCAGGAAGGGAGGCTTGCCCCCGCTGTTGCGAGGGCGGGGGCAAGCCCCTCTTCCTGACTTGTTCTTTTTCTGAAAGCCTTATTTCTCTAAAAGTTGAGCTTAAGTCCAAACTGGAACTGCCTCGAATCGAACGCGGCGGTGGGGCGGCTGAAGTAGCGGCCGTTGCCGGCCCGCTGGTTGAACGCCCGAACGTCGTCGATGAAGGGTGACGCGGCGGCTTCGTTGAACCGATTGAAGAGGTTGAAGCCTTCCGCGATCAACTCCAAACGCAGCCGCTCGCCGATTGGCACGAGCTTCGCGACGCGCAGGTCCAAGGAAATGTAGCGATGTGTCAGACCGAAGTTGCGTGCGAGACTGCCGCTCGTAAACACGCCGCTCGTAATCAACGGCACACAACCCGTGGTTCCGGGGACGCAGAGTGTTCCGTCAGCAAGCACTGACGGTCGATCCGTCTGGTTCGACTGGTCATTGTTAGTATCCTGGTTGCTCAGAATATTGAACGGACGGCCGGACGAGATCTCGAAGATGGGAGCGATCGTGAAGTTTGAAAGCCCACGATGGAGTCCGCCTTCCGACGCCCAACTGGCCGGCGACGCAATCACACCACTGAACACAAAACGATGACGCTGATCGAAAAGTGAATCCGAACGTTCGGCGCCGAAGTTTCGATTGTCCTGCGGCAGCAGCAGCGTTTGCAGGTCAGACGAATCGTCGATCGAGTGGGACCACGTGTACGACGCGAGGAACTGGAAGTTGCGTGAGAAGCGCTTTTTCACATCGATATTCAACGCGTTGTAAGTCGAGTTGCCGTCTGACGTCTGTGCATTGATTGAACCGAAAGGAGAAACCACGCCCGGTGTTCGCAATGAACCAGCGAGAGCGCCATTCAAAACTCCCGGAGTTACCAAGCCACCGGAGAGTGCCTGGGCCAGGAAATAGTTTGGCGCGTTCGGGCGGAAGAAGTTTGCGATACCGGCATTCACGATCCGGTTGCCGAGGTTGGTGAGCGGCGCGGTGATCATGCCCGGTATGATGATCGCAAATGTTTGGCCCGCGTTCGGAAACGCCGGCGCGCCCGTCGGTGTCGTCAGTGTGAAGCACTGCAAGGGAACGCCGAACGGGCAAGGAGCACCAGAAGTCGGAATAGAAAACGCGACTGCTTCAGTCGTGCTTACTGGATTGCGTCCTGCGAGCCGGAAGAAGTTTTGAATTTGCAGATCCGTTCGTGGAGCGTTGATGTCGAGCGGATGCGGCAGGTGATGCGCGCCGACAAAAATATAGCTGCCCGTGATCGTCATGTCTTCGGTCAGCTTTCGCTCCACTGAGAAGTTGCCTTGATTCGCGTAGGCATACTCAAAGTTCTTTTGCACGTGCAACGTGAAGGGAAGCACTGGACCAAAGCCCGGGAAAGTTTGATCGTTGAAACGCTGGCGACCGAGCTGATACTGCGCGCCCACAGCGACGCCCGGGGTTACGACGCCGGCAGGACAGATCGGCGTCACTGGTCCACCCGGAGGACAGACCGTTCCCTGGAAGACCTGCACTGCATTCAGAAGCGCAGTTTGCGACGGGCTGCCCGGCGTCAGAATGCCTTGTTGCTGTTGCACTGCATCGGCGATGTCGGAGTTAAACGCGATCGCGAGTAGCGGGTGATCGTAGAAGATACCGAACGCGGCGCGAATCGACGTCTTTCCATCTGCCCAGGGATCCCAGGCTACAGCGAGACGCGGCGCCCAGTTGTTCTTGTCGCGTGGGAAGCCCTGCTGCACGCCCATCGCATCCTGTGCCGCGAGAATGTCGGCAGCGGAAAGCGTGATGCCTGATAACGGATCGCGCAGCGGCAGCGCTGGAATCTGCTCAGTCAACTCGTAGTCGTAACGAACACCGTAGTTGAGCGTCAGGTTGCGACGAATTTTCCAGGAGTCCTGCGCGAAGAACGCCATCGGCTTGTTGCTGATGCTACTGACGGGATTGCCGAAGCCCTGAATGAAGTTTGCCGGAAATCCGAGTCCGTACTGCTGCACGGGCGTGAAGCCGGGAGCGCCTGCAAACGCAGGATTGAGCGTCTCAGCGGAAAGTCCGCCGAAGTTAAAGAGACCGGCAAAGTTCAGTTCGAAGATCGCCTGCGGGATCTTAACCAAAGCGATGTCGCCGCCGAATTTGAAGTTATGGTTCCCGGTAACAAAGTTTACGTTGTCGGTAAACTCGTAACGATTTTCGGTACGAACCACTGGTGAGAAGAGCTCGCGGCCGATGAACGCCGTTCCCGAAATGTTGAAAGCTACGGCATCCCCGTTTTGCGATTTGAACGTCGCGCGGCGCCCGCCGAAGTTGAAACGCGCTTCGTTGACGACCTTTGTTGACAGCGTCGAGGTGAGTGTTGCCACCGCGGAGGAGTCGCGCAGCGTCTGAATGCCGGTGCGTGAAAAGTCATTCTGGCCCAGCGACTGGTTCTGCGATTCGACCTGAATGCCGCTGATCTCGCTCGGGTTGTAACCAAACCTGAAACTGAATTGATGGTTCGACGTGATCTGGTGGTCCAGGCGGAACGAATTATAGGTAGTTCGATCCGTGATCGGGAAAACTGTCTGCAAGTTGTTGAGCGGCCGGAAAGCGATGAACTGGCCGGCAGCATTCGTGGTGCCGGACGGCACGGGCGCACCTGACAGAATGAAGCGTGGTCCAATCGCGCCCGGAAGAATCGGACTGATTGCCGGGCACACGCTGCCGTCGTTCGGCGACAGCAGCGGATTGCTTCCAGTCAAGCCAGTGGTTCCGCCACTCGAGGCAAAGAATGCATACGCACGCGCGCCGCAAATCGCCGTCGGGTTACCTGACGCAACTGCCGCGTTGATGAAAGCTGCTTGATTCGCTGTGATGTTATTGAACGTGCGCGCGATCGGATTTAGTCCCGGAATTACGGGAATAGTCACGGACGATCTCAAGCCCGCGGCAACATCGCTGGTAAAGAAGCCCGACTCGTTTCTGCGTCGCTGTTCGAAAGCGAAGAAGAAAAACGTTCGCTCGGGATCGAGTGGACCACCTAAAGTGAGTCCGTATTGAGTGCGCGTAAACGGCGGATCTTCAATGGGCGCAAAAGCGTTGCGAGCCTGGAAACTGCGGTGCCGTAAAAATCCAAATACGTTGCCGTGAAAGTCCTTAGTGCCTGACTTTGTTACCACGTTTACTACGCCACCGGCCGAGCGACCAAACTCCGGCGCAAACGAATTAGTGACTACCTGAAACTCCTGCACTGCTTCCTGACTGACGGTCGAGCGCGATGCGTTCACGGAGTTGTCAGTGTTGTCCGCGCCGTCAACCTGGACCAGGTTTGATCGCCCACGCTGGCCACCAAAGTTCAATCCGGTGGTCGGTGCTGGTCCAATGGGCCGGCCGGCGTCGCGACCGACAGTGGAAAGAGTCGTCGCAAAGTTTATGTAGTTGCGTTCATTGATCGGCAGGTTGTTGATTCGCTGCTGATCGATGGTATTCGAGACCGCGGTTTTATCACTCTCGATTATTTCCGTGGTCGCACCGGAAACGGTGACGGTCTCGGAAATCGCACCGGGCTCGAGAGTCACGTTGACCTCAGCTGCCTGTCCAACGGTGACAGTAACCTTATCCAACACAGCTTTTTTGAAGCTCGCAGCCTCGACGGTGATTTCATAATCGCCCGGCGGGATGTTGATGATGCGATAGAGGCCTTCATCATTAGTCGTTGCGTTGCGCGTAACGTTTGTGTTCGGGTTGCGCGCAGTTACGGTGGCGTTTGGGACCACCGCGTTCGTGGAGTCTTTGACGGTGCCCTGAATATCGGCAGCGTTTGACTGCGCCTGTCCGAAAGCCGCGTTAGCGGAGAGAAAGAAGACCACTAACAAAGCGGGGATTTGAAAGGATCCGGTAAACCGGGATCTCAACGATAGTAACATCGTCATTTCTCCTTTAGGGTTTTCGCGGCTCTGGAATTCGCGCGCTCACAAAAGATTCTGTTTACGTTCGTGGGAGTAGCTTTGCCGTTGTCAGGTGCCCTGGGACAGCAACGCTGACAGAGAGTCGAGCACTGGCTCAGCCTTTTTACTCTAAAAGAGTCAACGTGGCAAGCAGTTTAACTTGCGCGCAAGGGGCTTTGATCGTCGCGGTTAGTCGCGCGCGTAGCCCGCGCAATTCGGCTTCGGAAATGTTTGCTGGCGCCACAAAGCGCTATGCCTAGTCCTGCGAGGCGTGGTTTAAAAGCGGCGCGTCGCAACCAGCCACTTATTCGTAGCCGCGAGTCAAACTTTTGAACGTATTCGCTACCGTATGCGGCGCCGATCGATTGGATGTCGTTTAGTTTGTCTCGATGACGCACAATTACGTTCGCAGCCAGTTCACCACTTTCGAACGCCATCAACATGCCGCTGCCAGTGAAAGGGTCGATGAACGCTGCCGCATCGCCAATCGCAAGCATGCCGTTTGCTGGATTTGGTTGGCGTCGACCAAAGCGTTCCCACGAGGCGCTTAGCCATTCGGAGTCGGGTTGTGCGCCGGCGAGTGTGTAGGCGGCGCGACGATTCTTCATCACCAGTTCGCGCACGATGACGTCAGGATTTGAGTGGTGACGTTTCACCTGCTCTGCGGAGATGATGAAGCAGAGATTGCTGATGTCGCCTTCGATCGTGCTCAGCCCGCCGTAGCCGTCAGGGTAGAAATAGATCTCGCAGGCGTTGGGTGCGACGCGCGTTTTTCGCAGGTGTGCTTTGAAAGCGATCAACGTGGCTCTGGATGTTGGTTCGCCGGCGTTGACTTTTTTGGTCAGGATGCGCGCGCGGCCGGTGGCGTCGATCGTTAGCGGTGCGAAGTATTCGTTTTGTTTTAGTCTGACGCCGCGAACGGTTTTTCCGTTTTGAATTAGATCAGTGATCGTCGCGCCTTCGATAACGTTGACGCCACATGATTGTGCGCGACGCAGCAGTACGTCGTCCATCACCGCGCGACTCAGGCCGAGTGCTGCAGGGCTGCCAAACCAACTGCTTGGGACGCTGACGTTGTGTCCGCGTGTTGAATAGAAGATTGTTTCGGTGAGAGCGGATGGCGCGGAGGTCGTGATAGCGTCAGCGACGCCGAGTGCGTCGAAGTGCTTTTGGCATTCAGGCGAGATGAATTCGCCGCACAGCTTTGCGCGTGGAAATTTTTTCTGCTCGACGAGCAGGACGCGCAGATCGTTACGCGCCAGATGAATCGCCGCGCTCGTTCCAGCAGGCCCGGCACCGGCAATGATCACATCGAAGTCGTGGTCCATATATTCGTTATTGTAGGGGCGGCCCTCCGTGGCCGCCCGTCGGTCGAAGAACTGATGCTGCAAACAACCGGGCGGCCACGGAGGGCCGCCCCTACAATAACGCCCTCATCACGCCGCCTTCTGCAAATGCACGGTGGCGCTTGCGGCGGCGCTTAGGACCAGACGATATGGAAACCGGCGTTCAACCAAAACGTCTCGCAACCCGGCCCGACGCGCCAACTCGACCAACTCGTCTGCTTTAAAACCACGAAGAATCGACAACGCGCCGTCGTGTCGAAGCAAGCGATTGTGCAAAACCAACTTGCCCAAGGTCGTGTAAAGCAAATAGGCGATTGGATGACGATGCAGATCGATCACGAATATGCGACGCTTCGCGACCCGAGTCATTTCGCCGAGGATCTGGACCACTTGTTCGTCAACAAAGTGATGCGTGAAGAGCGAACAAATCACGTAATCAAACTGCGAAGCTGCAAACGGAAGCTTTAACGCGTCACCACGCACGCCGCTGATCTCATTAAACTGCTCCGACTCTTCATTGATCGACTCCGCGGAACGCTCGTTCAACTCGAGCCCAACACCATGAAACTGTCGCTTAGTCTCCCTGGCCCAAACAGCAGTAACCCGCAACAACTCTCCGGAACCAGCGCCAACGTCGAGCACTGAAAACTGGTGCAACGACTGCGCTTCGACTTCACGAAAGAGCGTGGTCCTTAAACTATGCGCGTCGCCCATCCAGCGATTGACGAGCTGAAGTTCGCCAATGCAGTCTTCATACTCTTCGGCCGTGTAATTTCCGGTGTCGATGTATTCGAGCCTGTGACTGCGTTGCTTAAATCGTTCCAACATATTGGACCACGAGGGCGCTGTTTTTGGAACCGAAGCCAATGCAATTGCAAAGCGCGATTCTCACGCTTGCTTCGCGCGCTTCGTTGGGGACGTAGTCGAGATCACAATCAGGGTCAGGCTCATCGAGGTTGATGGTTGGCGGGATCTTGTTTGTATGCATCGCGCAAAGCGTAGCGCCTAAGCCGGCCGCACCACTCGCGCCTTGCGGATGTCCGATTTGAGACTTCGTCGCCGACATCGGAATACGTGCGGCCTGGCCGTTAAACGCGCGTTTCAAGGCGCTGGTCTCAATGCGATCGTTCAGCACAGTCGAAGTGCCGTGCAAGTTAACGTAGTCAATGTCCTTCGTGTTGCAACCGGCATCTTCGAGCGCGAGGCGCATCGCACGCGCGGGCTCGTCACCATCTTCAGCCAAACGAACACGGTGATACGCATCACACGTAGCGCCGTAGCCGAGGATCTCCGCATAAATGTGCGCGCCGCGATCCACTGCATGTTTGAGTTCTTCCAAAACGTAAATCCACGCGCCCTCACCGAGCACCATCCCCGAACGATTGCGTGAAAACGGGCGCGACGCACGCTGCGGTTCGTCGTTCCAGTCGTTGGTCAGGACGGTCATGAGATTGAATCCGGCGAGAATGCCCGGCGCAATGGGCGCATCGACACCGCCGGAGATCATCACGTCCTGACGCCCGAGCGCGATGTGCTGCGCGGCGTAAGCCATCGCGTCAGTCGAACTGGTGCAACCCGTCGAGACGATGTGCGATAGACCACGCAGGCCAAACGCCATCGACAACTCACTCGACAAACCACCGTGCGTCGATGATGGAATCGTGTAAACGCTCGCTTTACTGGTTGGACCAACGTACCAGTATTCGTATTGCTGTTCGGTGAAAGCGAGACCGCCGCCACCTGTTCCGAGTACAACGCCGAAGGCGCGTCGCTCGTCGAGCGAAAGGTCGTCAGGAAATAATCTTGCGTCTTCGAGCGCTTCGCGTGCAGCGGCGAGCGCGAGTGGGACCGTGCGCGCAACGTGTTTGCGATCTTTGGGATTTAGTTGCGACTGCCAATCGAACGCAGGAACTTCAGCGGCAATCTGGACCGGAAAACTGGAAGGATCAAAAGTCTCGATGCGACGAACGCCGCTCTTGCCGGTAATCAGACCATTCCAATAGGCTTCGCGCCCGATTCCCAGCGGCGTTACACAACCCATTCCGGTAATAACCACCCGGCGCGGACGTGTCAACCCTTTGAACATGCGAGGCTAACCTTATTGGGCCACTGATGAGAATCTGTGGCTTCTTCTTAAACTTTTTGACCGCATTCGTTGCAGAATTTTGCGCCGGGACTCAATTCAGCCTGGCAGTTTGCGCACGTCGCTGGTCCTTGTTTCGCGCCGCACTCCACACAGAACTTTGCGCTCGGCGAGTTCTGATGACCACACTTCGGACAAGCAACGGTTGCCGCTTGTTGCGCTGCGCCCTGGCCCGGGTTCGACTGGTTCATCGCATTATTCATCGCGCCTGCCATCGCATTGCCCAAGGCGAATCCAGCACCGAGACCAACGCCCGTGCCTGCACCGCCGCCTGGATTCTGCGCCGCGTCGCGCATTGCGTCGGCCGCCTGAAATTGAGCATAACGACCAACGTCGCCGATCACGCCCATCGATGTGCGCCTGTCCATCGCGGCTTCGACTTCGGGTGGCAGCGAAATATTTTCGATGACAAACTTCGTCAACTCCAATCCAAACGTCTTGAACTCTTCGTTCAGCTTAACGCGTGTGAACTTGGCGAGCTCGTCGTAGTTGGACGCGAGATCGAGCGCGGCGATCTTCGATTCACCGAGCGCATCGCTGAAGCCGCCGACTAACGTGCGTTTCAGTTGGCCTTCAATATCCTCGGTGATGAAGTGTGCATTCGTTCCGGCGATCTCTTTGATGAGCGCCTGCGGATCAGATACTCGCATCGAGTAAATGCCAAACGCTCGCAAACGGACCATGCCGAAGTCTGAGTCGCGCATCATGATCGGATTTGGCGTGCCCCACTTCAGATCAGTGAACTGTTTCGTGTTGACGAAATAGACCTCGGCTTTGAAAGGCGAGTTGAAGCCGTATTTCCATGCGCCGAGTTTTGAGAGTATCGGCGTGTTGCCGCCGTCGATTGTGTAGCGGCCCGGGGGAAACTGATCGGCAATCTGGCCCTCGTGCACGAAGACCGCAGCCTGCGATTCACGCACGATCAACTGGGCCCCGTTTTTGATCTCCTGATCCTTCACCGGAAAACGGTACAGGAGCGTGTTCGAGGAGTCGTCGAGCCATTCAATTACTTCGATAAACTGTGCCGTCGGGCTTAAGCGATCAAATATTCCCATTTTCGAGCCTCATTCTGAGCAGATTTCAACCATGGAGATTATACAGATCTTTTTCTGCGCACGAGAATCAACGCGGTAATGCCACCAGCCATATCGATCAGACTATCGAGAACTGATGCGGTCCGGCTTGGTACAAAGCTCTGATGATATTCGTCGATCAGCGCGTAAACCACGACCAGGACCGCTGAAATCAAAAACCAGCGTGGATACGGGCGAAAAGCACGGGCGGCTAAGAATCCGAGAATCGCGTACTCAGTGAAGTGCGCAATCTTTCTGGTGACGAAGTGAATGGTCGCCATCGTCTCGGGACTGGTGTTGGGGAACAACCAGAGCACGAGTGGTCCAATAATGCGAGAAGTGTTGCCGGCGTTGAAACTGTCGGAGGAGGCGTAGGAGATAAAAACAAGCCAGACTACCAGCGGAAGATATCGACTTATAAACTTACGCACGATAAACAACTGAAACGATAGAAGAACAAGTCAGGAAGAGAGGCTTGCCCCCGCAGTTCGAAAGCGGGGGCAAGCCACCCATCCTGACTTGTTCATTCCAAGTTTGATTTCGCAAATTAAAGCGCTGCTGCGCCGGAAACGACTTCGATGATCTCGTTTGTGATCGCAGCCTGACGAACGCGGTTCATGTTGAGCGTCAAACTTTCGATCAACTCACTCGCATTCTTCGAAGCCGAGTCCATCGCCGTCATGCGTGCGCCGTGCTCGGATGCAACTGACTCCAGCAACGCGCGAAAGATCTGTGTTTCAATCAAACGCGGCAGGAGGGTGCTGAACATTTGTTCGGGTGGTTGCTCGTAGATGTAGTCGACGAGGTTGGCCGCCTGCGGCTTCGCTTCCGGTTCCTCTTCTCCGGCGCGAGCGCGCGCGACTGGCAGCAACTGCTCAAGCACAACGCGCTGCGAAAGCACTGACTTGAACTCGTTGTAAATCACGAAGACTTTATCGATTCCCGTGTCTTCAGTGTATTCCTTGATGATGGACCGTGCGACTTCGAGTGCTTCTGAAAACTCAACGCGTCCCTTGCCCGTCAAACCGAGATACTCGCTGGTGATGGTCGCGTGGCGGTTGCGAAAGAAGTCGCGTCCCTTGCGACCGATGGCCATGAATTCGATCGTTTTGTCAGGATTTTCGCGGATGAACGACTGCGCTGCTTTCGTCAGGTTTGTATTGAAAGCGCCGCACAGACCTTTGTCGGCAGTGATCAGGACCAGCAGGTAACGCTGATCGCCGCGCTGATCGAGTAGTGGATGATGAAAGTCGTCGTCAGTCCGCTTGGCCAGTTCGCCCAAAACTTCGGCCATCTTGTTTGCGAACGGACGCGCCGTCACAACGCGATCCTGAGCGCGTTTGAGTTTCGCAGCCGAGACCATCTTCATAGCTTTCGTGATCTGCTGCGTATTCTTTACCGACTTGATGCGCCGGCGGATGTCCAGAAGATTCGGCATCGTCTTACGTCTTAATCAGTTGCGGCTGCGGCGCTGGTAGCCGGACGCGCAGGAGCAGCGGCGAAATCAGTTGCGGTTGACGATTGGTTGGTCCAATCTACCTTGAAGTCTTCCAGCACCTGCTTCAGTCCCGCTTTGATGTCTTCAGTTATAGATTTCTGATCGCGAATGTCGGCGAGCAGACCAGGGTGCGAGTTCTCGACAAACTTCAAAAGGCTCGTCTCGAATCGCCGAATATCTTCGATCGCGATATCGTCTGTGTAGCCATTGGTCGCGGACCAGATGACGAGCACCTGTTTTTCAACGTCCATTGGCTGATACTGCGGTTGTTTGAGAATCTCGGTCAACCGTTGTCCGCGAGCCAACTGTGCCTGCGTGGCTTTCT
>Ga0307415_100001085_pt1 | contig 12646 bp, 13 predicted proteins | sample DK1Cmetagenome_FD_204524 | JGI IMG/M metagenome (GOLD analysis project Ga0307415, IMG submission 204524) | Maize rhizosphere microbial communities from greenhouse at UC Davis, California, United States - DK15-C-2 | ecosystem: Host-associated > Plants > Roots > Rhizosphere > Soil | place: USA...
TCGCCCCGGGCCACCAGCTCGTTGAAGGCCAGCCCGGCCTGGTGGCGCTCGCCGTAGCCGAGCCAGCAGATCCGCGCCGGCAGCCCCTGGAACCGGACCCGCTCGGCGGCCATGGCCAGCCAGCGGCGCAGGTGCTCGTCGTCGCCGAACAGCTCCAGCACGGCCCGGTCGGTGCGGGCGATGTCGGCCTCTTCGCCGGACAGGGCGGCCCAGCGGAACGGGCCCTTGCCCTCGCAGAACAGCGGCCGGATGTAGGCGGGCACGAACCCCGGGTAGGCGAAGGCGTCCCCGAACCCGGCCGACCGGGCCTCGCCGCGCAGGTTGTTGCCGTAGTCGAACACCTCGGCCCCGGCCCGCTGGAAGCCGACCATGGCCTCGCAGTGGCGGGCCATCGACTCCCGGGCCTGCTTGACGTAGCCGGCCGGGTCCTCGGCCCTGGCCGCGGGGGCGTCGCCGGGCTCGACCCCGCTGGGCACGTAGCCGCCGAGGGGGTCGTGGGCCGAGGTCTGGTCGGTGACCACGTCGGGCCGGAACCCGGCCGCCAGCAGCTCACCGAAGACGTCGGCGGCGTTGCCGACCAGCCCGACCGAGACGGCCCGGCCCTCGGCCGCGGCCTGCTCGACCCGGTCGACGGCGTCGGCCAGGTCGTCGGCCCGCTCGTCCAGGTAGGCGGTGTCGAGGCGGCGGGCCAGGCGCTCGGGGTCGACCTCGACGCACAGCGCCACCCCCTCGTTCATGGTCACGGCCAGCGGCTGGGCCCCGCCCATGCCGCCCAGGCCGGCGGTGAGCACGATCTTGCCGCGCAGGCTGTCCCAGCCGTTGACCCGGGCCACGGCGGCGAAGGTCTCGTAGGTGCCCTGGAGGATCCCCTGGGTGCCGATGTAGATCCAGGAGCCGGCCGTCATCTGCCCGTACATGGTCAGCCCGGCCGCCTCCAGCTCGCGGAACTGGTCCCAGGTGGCCCACTCGGGCACCAGCAGCGAGTTGGCCAGCAGCACCCGGGGGGCGAAGCTGTGGGTCCGGAACACCCCCACCGGCTTGCCCGACTGGACCAGCAGGGTCTCGTCGTCGCCGAGCCGGCGCAGGGTGGCCACGATCCGGTCGAAGGCCGCCCAGTCCCGCGCCGCCCGGCCGGTGCCGCCGTAGACCACCAGGTCCTCGGGCCGCTCGGCGACCTCGGGGTCGAGGTTGTTGCACAGCATCCGCAGGGCCGCTTCCTGCTGCCAGCCCCGGCAGGTGCGCTCCGGCCCCCGCGGGGCGCGCACGACCCTTGCACCTTCCATGGATCCCATCCTTGGTTTCGGCGGGTCGGTCACCTCGTTGTCCACAGCCCCCTACCCGAGGGGCCCGACCACCTCCTCGGCGGCGGCGACCAGGGTCCCGCCGGCCACCAGGCCCTCGAGGGCGGCCACGTCGGGGGCCAGGTAGCGGTCGTCGTCCAGGGCCGGGACCTGCTCGCGGACCTTGTCGTGGACGGCCGCCACCGCCGCCCCCGGCCGCAGGGGGGCGCGCAGGTCGATCGCCTGGGCGGCGCAGAGAGCCTCGATGGCCAGGGCGCGGCGGACGTTGGCGATCACCCGGCGCAGCTTCAGCCCGGCCGTCCAGCCCATGGAGACGTGGTCCTCCTGGTTCCCCGAGGTCGGGATCGAGTCCACCGAGGCCGGGTGGGCCAGGACCTTGCAGTCGGCGACCAGCGCCGCCGCCGTGTACTGGGTCAGCATCAGCCCCGAGTTGAGCCCGGGGTCGCGGGCCAGGAACGGCGGCAGGTCGTGGTTGAGGGCCGGGTCGAGCAGCCGGTCGACCCGGCGCTCGGAGATGTCGGCCAGCTCGGCCAGGGCGATGGCCAGGAAGTCGAGGGCGAAGGCCAGCGGCTCGCCGTGGAAGTTGCCGACCGAGATGACCTCGTCGGTCTCGGCGAACACCACCGGGTTGTCGGTGACCGAGCCGAGCTCGCGCTCCACCAGCTGGCGGGCGAAGGCGACCACGTCGCGGCAGGCCCCGTGCACCTGGGGGGCGCAGCGCAGCGAGTAGGCGTCCTGGATGGCGTGGTCGGAGTGGCGGTGGCTGGCCAGGATGGGCGAGCCGGCCAGCATCCGGCGCAGGTTGGCCGCGCTGGCCACCTGGCCGGGGTGGGGCCGCAGCTCGTGCAGGCGGGCCTGGAAGGGCCGGTCGGTGCCGAGCAGCCCCTCGATCGACATGGCGCAGGCCACGTCGGCCATGGCCGCCAGGGCCTCGGCGTCGGCCACGGCCAGGCAGGCCAGGGCGAGCATGCCCTCGGTCCCGTTGACCAGCGACAGCCCCTCCTTGAAGGAGAGCTTGAGGGGCTGGAGGCCGGCCCGGCGCAGCCCCTCGGCGGCGGGGACGCGGGCGCCGTCGACCAGCACCTCGCCCTCGCCGAGCAGGGGCAGGGCCAGGTGGGCCAGCTGGGCCAGGTCGCCGGAGGCGCCCACCGAGCCGTGCTCGGGGATCACCGGGGTGACCCCGGCGGCCAGCAGGGCAACCAGCGCCTCCACCACCAGCGGCCGGACCCCGGAGTAGCCCTGGGTCAGGGTCCGGGCCCGCAGCAGCTGCATGGCCCGGACCACCTCGACGGCCAGGGGGTCGCCGGTGGCGGTGGCGTGCGACAGCACGATCCGGCGCTGCAGCTCCTCCAGGTCGGCCGGGTCGACCGCGGTGTTGGCGAGCAGGCCGAAGCCGGTGGAGACGCCGTAGACCCGCCGGCCCTCGGTCACCGCCCGCTCGACGACGTCCCGGGCGGCGGCCATGCGCTTGCGGCCCTCCTCGGCCAGCTCCACCCGGACCCGGCCGCGGGCCACGGCGACCACCTCGGCGACGTCCAGCGGCCCGCCGGTCAGCAGCACCCGGCCCGGTCGCGCCCCCTCCTCGCCACGTCGCGTCATGCCCGCATCGTAGGTCGGCCGGACGCCCGCGTCACGCCTTCGTGGTACAGCTAAGCGGAGCGACCGCCGAGCCGACCGGGGGTGCCGATGGACACGAGCGAGCTGGAGACGGCCGACCGGCCCGTCCTCGACCTGGCCGCCCGGGTGGCCGACGCCGAGGCCGGCCACGGCGCGGCCTGGGGGCCGGGGGACGTGCTCGCCCACCTGATCATCAACGACCGCCTGGTGAGCCAGGCCCTGCGCTCGGTCCTGGACGGCGCCGCCCAGCCCTACGACAACGCCGACGCCATCGAGCTGGCCGAGCTGCGGGCCCTGGCCGGGGAACTGGGCGGCCCGGCCCGGCTGGCCGACGGGCTGGCCGCCTCCAGCCGGGAGCTGCTGGAGCTGGCCGGCCGGCTCGACGAGGCCCAGGCGGCCACCCGGCTGCCGGTCAGGATCGTCGACAACGGCGAGGTCTTCATCGACCGCCCCATCCCGGTCGCCGGGCTGCTCGCCACCCAGGCCCGGGCCCATCTGCCGATGCACCAGCGCCAGCTGAGCGAGCTCTGGGGGTTGCCGTGATTGCCGCGGGAAGCCCCTGGGTATCCAGCGGAAACGGCGCCGGAGCTTGCCTAGGTAGCGCACCTGGCCCGCCCGGCGGAGACCAGATCGGTATGCGGAAGTTGCCAGCGAAGGGATGCAAGTTCGGCTGAGTTAGGCCATGCTGGTGGTGCGTCCCGGCGCGACCGGGGGAGCAAGGAGACGACGACCATGGGCACCGACGACAGCGGCACCGCCACCCCGACCCTGCAGCGCGAGGTCTGTGACAAGTGCGGCTCGCGCATGGAGCTGGAGAGCTCGGCCTACGGGTTCGAGCGCTGGAAGTGCCCGAAGTGCCAGCAGATCGTCGGCATCGACCGCGACCCCGAGGTCGGCAGCCGCTTCCAGATCGCCCGCGGCCAGCCCTGGAACTACTCGCCGGACGCCTTCAAGAACTAACGAACGCCCAGCGGGGAGGGTCGACCCCCACCTGAAGGGCCGCTCGCGCACGGGTCTATCAGAGGCCGGGGATGTAGAGGAACATCAGCAGCGACCAAAGGGCGTGCGACACCAGGCTGGGCACGAGGCTCCCCGTGACCTGCCGCTGCCGCGCCCACACCATCCCGCAGACCAGCGCCGCCAGCGGCAGCACCGGGCTGAGCGACAGCCCGACGAACAGCGCATAGGCCAGGCTGGTCATCACCACCGGCCGCCAGCCCGCCCCGTAGCGCCTGGTCAGCCGGGCGAACACCGCCCCCCGCCACAGCACCTCCTCACTCGGCGAGGTCCCGAACACGATCACCAGCGCGGCCAGCCCGGCCGGGGCGGCCCCCCTGGTCAGCTCGACCACATCCTCGATCCAGGGCCACAGCGGGGTCCCCTGGACGAGGAGGGCGCCGAGGAAGAACACCGCGTACAGCGCCAGCCCCGACAGCGCCCCCATCGCCACCAGCCGCCGGTCCGGCCGCAGCCGGTTGGGCAGGTAGGGATGCCAGGCCGCCCACCACGAGAACGCCGAGAACACCACCATCGCCGACCAGAACGGCACCACCTGCCAGGCGAAGGCGGCCGGGTAGACCACGGCCATGGCGATGAGGGCGGCCGGCAGCGCCCAACCGGGGCGGGTCGCGCCCCAGGTCCGCTGGCCGGCCGGCGCGGCGGCACCGTGGGGGGAGCCGTTGGCGGGGCTCGGCCGGCCGTTCGGGACCGGACCGTCGGGCGCGGTGGGCCCGAAGCCCGCGCCGGGTCCGGCGGGCGCGCTGGGGCGGCCCGCCCCGCTCGCCCCGCCGGTCGGGGGGGAGCCGTTGGCCTCGAGGTCGCGGCGCGGGATCCAGCCGGGGCGGTGGGGCGCCTCGGGCGGCGGCTGGTCGCTCGGGTGCGCGATCGGGGGGCGGCGGGTCCTGCTCGACGCCGGACGGCCCCGATCCGGGGGGGTTGCCATACCGGCAGCATAGGCGCGCCCGGCCGTCATCGCCGCCCGCCGCCGCTGCTACCATCGCTGCCGCCGTTCCCCTGCCCAGCGAGGATCAGCGCGTGCCCGAGACCGTCATCCACCTGGTCCGACACGGGCAGGTGGAGAATCCTCGCCGGGTCCTCTACGGCCGCCTCCCCGGCTTCCACCTCTCGCGCCGCGGCCAGGCCCAGGCCGACCTCCTGGCCGGCCACTTCGCCGACGCCCCGCTGGCCGCGGTGGTGGCCAGCCCCCTGGAGCGGGCCCAGCAGACGGCCGCCCCCATCGCCGCCGCCCACGGCCTCGAGGTCCGCACCGACCTGCGCCTGATCGAGACCAGCAACATCTTCGAGGGCGTCGCCGGCAACGTCGCCTGGTACATCGCCCGGCACCCCAGGATCTGGTGGAAGCTCCGCAGCCTGCGCGCCCCCTCCTGGGGCGAGCGCAACGTCGACATGGCCGAGCGGGTCCACGCCTGCGTCGACGCCGTCCGCGCCGAGTTCCCCGGCCGCCACGTCGTCCTCGTCTCCCACCAGGCCCCCATCTGGGTCGCCCGCCTCGCCTTCGAGCACCGCCGCCTCGCCCACTGGCCCGGCTTCCGCCGCTGCACCCTCGCCAGCGTCACCACCCTCACCTTCGACCACGACCACCTCACCTCCGTCGCCTACACCGAGCCCGCCGCCCCGGCGCTCGTGGGTCCCGCCCCGGCGCCGCTTCCCGACCCCGCCGAAGCGGTCGGTCCCGCGCCCACGCCCCTGTCCGACCCCGCCCCGGCGACGTTGCCCGACCCCGGGGATGCCGCGGGCCGCGACCGGGAGGCCCCGTAGCGCTCGGCCGCGGCCGAGCGATCAGCCGGGCTGGCCGCGTGGCCGGTCGGCTCCCTCGCCCGGGGTCGGCTGGCCAGGGCCGGCCGGGGGGCCGGTCGCCTGGCGGAGGACGGCCCTGACCTCCTCGTCGGAGGTCTGGGGGAACGACCGGTAGGAGTAGCCGACCGCCCGGAACGGGCGTGGGGTGGTGGCGCAGATCACCTCGTCGGCCTCGCTCCGCAGGCGCTCACAGGTCGACGCCGGCGCGGTCGGGACCGCCACCACCACCCGGGCCGGGCCCAGGCGGCGGGCGGCCGCCACCGCGGCCCGCATGGTGGAGCCGGTGGCGAGGCCGTCGTCGACCAGGATCACCACCCGGCCGGCCAGGTCGGGTGGGGCCCGCCCCTCCCGATAGCTCCGCTCGCGCCGGGCCAGCTCGCGCTCCTCGGCCTCGGCCACCCGGCGCAGGTCGGCCTCGCTCAGCCCGAGCCGGCCGACGACCTGCTCGTTGACCACCTGGACCCCGCCGGAGGCGATCGCCCCCATGGCCAGCTCCTCGTGGCCGGGGACGCCCAGCTTGCGCACGACGAACACGTCCAGCGGCGCCCCGAGGGCCTGGGCCACCCGCGCCGCCACCGGCACCCCGCCCCTCGGCAGGGCGAGCACGAGCACGTCCGAGCGGCCGGCGTAGTGGCCGAGCCGGCCGGCCAGGACGTCGCCGGCCTCGACCCGGTCCCGGAACGTCGTCCTCGCCACGGCGGTCCGATCGAGCACGGCCCGGCGGCCGTCAGCGCGGCGCGTCGTCCTCGTCGAACGGGACCGGCATGGCCTGCTCCAAGGCGTCCTCCTCCGGGACCTCAACGTCGATCTCCGGGACCTCATCGGGGGTGTCCCGATCCAGCAGCGGCTGGCGCTGCTCCAGGGCGTCCGCCTCGGGCACGGCGTCGGTCATCGATCGTCCTCCTCACGGCGAGCGGCGGCTTCGGCTAGGGCATACCCAATGCACCCGAGCCCCACCCTATCGCCGTCGGCTCCCGTTCGTGGACCTCGGTTCACGCTCCGGCCACCTCTGCATGACCTGCCGGCGGCCGCCGAGACCGCTCAGCCCTTCAGCACCCCGGCCGGGCGCAGCCGGGCCACCACCCGCGACAGGCCGACCTGCTCGCAGGTCTCGACCACCGCGGTGGCGTCCTTGTAGGCGTACGGCGCCTCCTCGCTGAGCAGCTTCCAGTTGCTGGCCGCCAGGACCACCCCCTCGGCCTCCAGCTTGCGGCGCAGGTCGGGGCCGGACATGAGCTTCTTGGCCCTGGTCCGGCTCATCGACCGCCCGGCCCCGTGGCAGGTGGAGGCGAACGAGCGCGCCTCGGCCCGCGCATCGCCGGCCAGCACGTAGGAGAAGGTGCCCATGCTGCCCGGGTTGATCACCGGCTGGCCGATGTCGCGGTAGCGGTGGGGCAGCTCCGGATGGCCGGGGCCGAGGGCCCGGGTCGCCCCCTTGCGGTGGACGCAGAGGGTGCGGCGGCGCCCGCCGGCCTCGTGCTCCTCGAGCTTGGCCAGGTTGTGGCTGACGTCGTAGACCAGCTCCATGCCCAGGTCGGCGGCGGGCCGCCCGAGGACCTCGGCGAACACCCGCCGCACCCCGTCGGCCAGCACGTGCCGGTTGGCCAGGGCGAAGTTCCCGGCGGCGCGCATCGCGCCCAGGTAGGCGACCGCCTCCGGCCGCTCCAGGGGCGCGCACGACAGCTGCCGGTCCGGCACCCGGATGCCGAGGGCCGGGGCCAGGCGGTCGATCACCTTCAGGTGGTCGGTGCAGGTCTGGTGGCCGATGCCGCGGGAGCCGGTGTGGAGCATCACGCACACCTGACCGACCTCCAGCCGCATCGCGGCGGCGGCCCGCGCATCGCGGACCTGGTCCACCACCTGCACCTCCAGGAAGTGGTTGCCGCCGCCGAGGCTGCCCAGCTGCGGGCCCCCGCGCACATGGGCGCGGTCGGAGACCTGGGCCGGGTCGGCGTCGGGCACGGTGCCGCCGTCCTCGCAGGCGTCGGCGTCCTGCTCGACCCCGACCCCGCGGGCCAGCGGGTAGCGCACCCCCTCGACCAGGACCCGGTCCACGCCGGAGCGGTCCAGCGGCAGGAGCCCGGTGCCGCCCGGCCCGCGGGGGATGCGCCTGGCCAGGGCGTGGACCAGCTCGCCGATCCGGTCCTTGACCTCGCCGTCCCAGTCGAGGTCGCTGCGGAGCAGGCGCACCCCGCAGCCGATGTCGAAGCCGACCCCGCCCGGGGAGACCACCCCGCCGTCGGCGGCGTCGGTCGCCGCGACCCCGCCGATCGGGAAGCCGTAGCCCCAGTGGATGTCCGGCATCGCGTAGGAGGCGCCCACGATCCCGGGCAGGGTGGCCACGTTCGCCACCTGCTCCACCGCCCGGTCCTCGACGGCCCTGGCGAACAGCTCGTCGGACGCGAACACGATCCCCGGCACCCGCATGCCCTCCACGAACCCCACCGGGATCTCCCAGACCGACGGCTCCAGCCGCCGCGGCTCAGACATCGAGGTACACCTCGATCAGCCAGCCGCCCGCAGGGTCCGGCTCGACCCGGAGCCGGTGGTAGGTGACCGCCTTGACGAAGGTCCCGTCGGGCGCCGGGTCGCCCTCACCGGCCGGGCCCTTGGAGGTGAAGCGCACCGACCCGACGGCCGCGCCCTCGCCGACCCGGTCCACCTGGACGCCGGCCAGCCAGGCGTCCCTGGTCTCCCGCAGCCACAGGACCTCGTTGAGCCAGTCGACCAGCAGCCCTCCCGGGTCCTGGGCCGAGACCGCGACCGCCACCGCCTCGCCGGGTCCCCCCGATCCACCGGGGGACCACCCCGGCGGTCCCCCGGACCCCCCCGGGGCCAGCGCCCCCAGGACCTCGGCCAGGCCCAGGGTGGCCTGCTCGAACGCCTCCTCCAGGGTCGCCCCACGGGCCCGGATGCCGACGTCGGCGGTGTGCTCCAGCAGCTCGAACCCGGCCACTCCCGGTCCCTGCGGTCAGAAGCGGCGCTCGACCGTCCCGCCCAGGGCCGACCAGACGTCCGGCATGGCCTGGTAGGTGCGGTCGTCGGGGAGCGCCTGGAGGCGCTCCAGGACCGCCTCGGGGGCATGGTTGGCCTCGGCGTTGGCCAGGAGGCCCTCCCGGTCCGCCGGGAAGGCGGCGGGGTCCAGGTGCCGGGCGATGTCGGACCTGGCTTCGGCGTCGTCCGGGTCCAGCGAGCCGGTCCGGCCGCCGGTGAGCAGGGCGCTGGGGGTCGGCTGGTCGTCGCCCGGGCCCTCCTGCTCGCGGTGCTCCTCGACCCGGCTCTCGACCGGCGCGCCCTGCTGCAGCGACTGGGTCTCGTGCTCCAGCTGCTCGTCGACCCGGGGGCTGTGCTTGTCGCTTCCTCGCTCCAAGATGTCCACTCCTTGGTCTGTTACTGCTTCTTGCCGATGGCCTCGGCCAGCTCGGACTTGGTCATGCGGGACCGGCCCTTGACCCCGAGCTTCCTGGCCCGCTCGTACAGCTCCTGCTTGGAGTTGCCGACGGCGTCGACGCCCCCGTAGGTCTTGCCCGTGCCCTTGCGGGCCGCCTTGCCGCTCCTGGCCGCCTGCGGGTCGGAGGGGCCCTTGCGCTTCTTGGGCTCCCAGTGGTCGCCCTTCTTCTCGAACGAGTGCTTGACGGCCGAGAAGGCGGCGCGGTGGGCCCGCTCGCCCTCGCCGTAGGTCTCGACGGCGCTGTCGTGGGCCTTGCGGTAGGTGCGCCTGGCCTTGGCCGGGGACCGCTGCAACGTGCCCGGCAGGTCCTTGTCGTCGTTCCTCGCCATGCCAGCCTCCTGTCGGATCCCTGTCGCCAGGTAGCTACCCCGCCGGCGCCGGCCGCAAAGCACCCCCGACGGCAAGGGCTGTGGAGAAGGCCGAACGCTGGAGTTGAGGTCTAGTTGGCGGTGCCGAACCGCAGCGTGTCCCGCTCGAACAGCCGCGACTCGATGGAGCGCAGGTTGGAGCGGGTGCAGGACGCGCACAGGTAGGTCCAGCCGCGGAACCCCGACTGGATGGTCCAGCCCATCGGCAGGCCGGGCCCGCTGGTGTCGGCGATGGCCGCGCAGTACTGGCAGACCGGCGGCCGGGCGCCCCGCTCACGCTCCCGTTGTCTAGGCATCCTTGTGACATTACTCCATCGCGATGACGCGTCGTCCCTGATCCATGTGGGGGGAGCTCGCTCCCCCCACGGCCCCCCAAGAGCGCCTGTGCCAGCGACGGCGGGGACGTCGCCCTACGGGGGGGTGAGGAGGGCGAGCAGCTCGTCGCCGTAGCGGTCGAGCTTGCTGGGGCCGATGCCCTCGACGGCCAGCAGCTCCCCCCGGCTGCGGGGGCGCCGCTCGCTGAGGGCGGCCAGGGTGCGGTCGTTGAAGACCACGTAGGCGGGGACGCCGTCGGCCTCGGCGCGCTTGCGCCGCCAGGCCCGCAGCTGCTCGGCCAGGGGGCCCTCGGCCCGGGCGCTGGCCCGGCCGACCCGGGTCATCCCGGACGCCACCGCCCGGGGCCGCACCCGGGAGCCGCCCGGCGGGACCAGATCGTCCAGGAACCGCGACGGCTTGCGAGGCTGCTCGCGGCCCGACGGCCCGGCCCGGCGGGCCGCCCACGACAGCCACAGATGGACCCGCGCCCGGGTCAGCCCCACGTACAGCAGCCGCCGCTCCTCGGCCACCTCCGCCGGCGTGCTGGCCTGGCGGATCGGCAGCAGACCCTCCTCCAGCGCCGGCAGCAGCACCGCGTCGAACTCCAGCCCCTTGGCCCGGTGGTAGGTGAGCAGGTTCACCCCACCCCCGGTCCCCTCGGCCTCCTGCGCCGCCCGCCGCCCCACCTCCTCCAGGAACAGCGCCATCCCGGCCACGGCGTCGGCGGCCTCCTCGGCGCCATCGCCGACGCCGCCGGGCCGGGCCTCCAGGCGCTCGGCGATGCCGAGGAGGGTGACCAGGCTGGCGTGGCGCTGGCGGGCCTCCTCGCCGTCGGGCTCCTCGTCGCGGCGGAACCCGAACCGCTCGAACCAGATCGCCTCCAGGGCGTCGACCAGGCCGCCGCCGGTGGCCCGGGCGCTGCGCGAGCGCAGCACCCCGAGGGCGCGCAGCACCTCGGTGCGGCGGAAGAACAGCTCGCCCCGGACCTGGTAGCGGATGTCGGCCGCGGCCAGCGCCTCCTCCAGCGGCGGGATCTGGGCGTTGGTCCGGACCAGCACGGCGATCTCGTCGGTGTCGACCCCGGCCCGGGCCAGGCGGGTGACCTCGGCGACCAGGGCCGCGACCTCGCGCTCGGCGTTCTCGAAGGCGGCCACGGTCGGCTCGGGGCCCGAGGGCCGGGTCGCGACCAGCCGCTTGCCCCGGGCCGGGCCGCGACCCGGGGTGGCGGCCAGCAGCCGGTTGGCCAGGGCCAGGACCTCGGGGCTGGAGCGGTAGTTGTCCTCCAGCCGGACCACCCGGGCCTCGGGGAACCGGCGGGCGAAGCCGGTCAGGTACTCGGAGGTGGCCCCGGTGAAGGTGTAGATCGTCTGGTCCTCGTCGCCGACCACGGCCAGGTCGCGCCGCTCCCCCAGCCACGCCTCCAGCAGCGCCTGCTGCAGGGGGTTGGTGTCCTGGTACTCATCCACCGAGAACCACCGGTACTGGCCGCGGAACTCCTCGGCCACGTCCTCGCGGGTCTCGAAGCCCTCCAGCATGCGGACCAGCATGTCCTCGAAGTCGATCCGCCCGGCCCGCTCCTTGGCCCGCTCGTAGCGCCGGAACAGCCCGGCGAACAGGTCCCCGGGGATGGGCGGGGTGCGGCCCATGGCCTCGGCGGCCGCCTGGTAGCTGGAGGGGTCGAGGCGCCGCGCCTTGGCCCACTCCAGCTCGTCGGCCAGGTCCTTGACGGCGGTGAACTTGTAGCCGCCGGGCAGGCTGCGCTGCAACGGGCCCAGCAGCGGCGCCTTGGAGTCGAGCACCTCGGGCAGCCGGCTGTCCGACAGCCGCCCCCAGAAGTACCGGAGCTGGCGGAAGGCGGCGGCGTGGAAGGTCTGGGCCTGCACCCCCGGGAACCCGAGGGCGGCCAGCCGCTCGCGCATCTCGTTGGCCGCCTTGTCGGTGAAGGTCACCACCAGCACGTGCCCGGGATGGACCGCCCCGGTGGCGATCGCGTAGGCCACCCGCCGCGAGATCACCCTGGTCTTGCCCGTCCCCGCCCCGGCCAGGATGCACAACGGCCCCACGGTCGCGGAGACCGCCTCCCGTTGCGCCGGGTTCAGGTCATGGGTCAGGAACTTGGGATGCACGGTCGGGAGAGTCTGCCACAGCCCCCCGACGGTGCCGGGCGGCATCCACAACGGCATGGAGTCGGCCTTCGGCCGACGACCATGACACTCCGACCGGCCTCGGCCGGTCGGGTCACAGCCAGCCGGGCAAGGGGTCGGAGTCGGCGGTCCGCTGGACGACCCGCACCGCCTTGCCGAGCTCGACCCGGGGGATGGTCCCGCCGGGCAGGACCCTGACCTCGGTGGTCAGGCCGAGCCGCTCCAGCAGGGCGGCGCCGACCTCGGCGGCCACCCGGGACCGCTCGGCCTCCTCGGTCTCCTCGCAGATCGCCCAGCCGGCGGCCAGCTCGCAGGCCACCACCAGGCTGGGCATGGTCTGGGCGCGGTCGACGACCAGCAGGTAGTGGGGGGCGACGGCCCGCTCGGCGACCAGCACCGCCTCGACCTCGCTGGGGTAGACGTTGACGCCCCGGATGACCAGCATGTCGTCGCGGCGCCCGGTCACCTTGGACATCCGGGCCAGGGTGCGGCCGCAGGCGCAGGCCGAGCGGTCGAGGGCGGCGAGGTCGCCGGTGCGGTAGCGCAGCAGCGGCATCGCCTCCTTGGTCAGGGTGGTGAAGACCAGCTCGCCCCGCTCCCCCGGCGGCAGCGGCCGCCCCGAGGCCGGGTCGA
>Ga0307415_100001087_pt1 | contig 12629 bp, 9 predicted proteins | sample DK1Cmetagenome_FD_204524 | JGI IMG/M metagenome (GOLD analysis project Ga0307415, IMG submission 204524) | Maize rhizosphere microbial communities from greenhouse at UC Davis, California, United States - DK15-C-2 | ecosystem: Host-associated > Plants > Roots > Rhizosphere > Soil | place: USA...
GGCTGGCCTCACTAGTGGGTCGTCTCCGAATTGATTTGCCTTCTCCTCGTAACGCGAGGCAAGAACGCATCTCTCGGGGCCGATTGAGTAGCCATCCCGTTCGTGCCAACATGGCGGGTTGTGTCAACGTCACGAATCTGCGTCTTCTGCGGCGGGCCGATCACTGGCAGGAAGGGCGAGCACGTCCTACCGCAGCGGCTTCAGCGGACCTTGGACCTCCGGGGACCGTTCACCCTTGAAGTCAACGGCGTGCCGGAGATGCGCAGGGATGGCGCCGTGGCGTGGACTAACCAGTCGCCACGGGTGATGTTGCGCGATGTCTGCGGCAGCGATGACCCCAACAACTGCAATGGGTGGCTGGACCAGAAGTTTGAGCAGCCGGGAATGCCTTTCGTCGAGCAAGTGCTCGGCCCAGACCCTGTCCTGGACGCGTACGGCGTCGAGCAGTTCGCCCGGTGGATGGTTAAGACGCTCCTCCTTCTGGCGCACCCGGCGACACACCACCTTGGATACCGCAGCACGCAGCCCCGCGCTTGGGCGGCGTACCCCGACCGGCTGCTGAAGGATCTGCGGCAGACCGGCTTATTCCCTGACTGCCTGTCGCTATGGCTAGCCGTGTACGACCCTGAGACCGGCACCGGTCAGCTCCCTGCTGCCACCCGTATCGTGCTGGACCGTACGTTCTACAGCGACGGCAGCGCTGGCGGTGGGCGGGGCGAGGCTACGAACATCGGCTTTGGCACGATCGACAAGCGTGTCATCGAGCTGCAGCTGGCATATCACCCACTGTGCATCGTGCAGCATCCGTTCGAGCAAGGCGGTCTCGCGACACGTCTGTGGCCGAACCCGCCGGACCAGCTCGACTTGCGGGCGCACCCAACGCTCAATGCCACCGGGTTGGACCAATGGAAGCACGTCTTCCTCATCGGCAAGTCAGCCTTCGGGGTGCGCCCTCGCCACGCGCTCGAGCTGAACGCCGCACCCGGTACCCGCGCCGACCCCATGCCGATGCCCAAGGAGGTCTGCCTGCATCCTTGATGCTCATGTCGCGTCGCGGCATGCCCCGATTCATTGGGCACGGTCACCTTGACGGTCGCGGCGCCCTCCGTCCCTTGGCCGATCCCCGCAACTATCCGTAGTTTGTTGATTACGGCGGTAGGTAGAGGTAGCGGCCTTCCGGCCCTGACCCAGTCAAGCGCCTGCTGCAACACCAGGGGCGACGGACTGGCCGACCATCCACGCCAGCAGCGCTGCAGGTAGTGGCGCAGGCCGCGGCGCTGCGCGAGCGAGCGAAACAGCGGGTCGAACTGCCTGGCGTAGTCCTCCAGCGGGCCGGGTGCGGGTGGACAGGGGCGGCGGGTGGTCATCGGCGTGGTGGCTCCTGGCAGGGGATGGCAGAAGAACAGGGCCGCGGAAACCTACACCGACCTCAACAAACCACCGTTAGCCCCTCGTCGGTGTGGGTGGGTAGCATCTTAGTATCGATGATCTCCTTCGCCTTAGAACACGAACCGCTGATGTAAAGGATCATCGAGAAGAAGCTACGAGAAGTTGCTAATATAAGCTATCGAGCTTCGCTTTTCCTTCCTCAGCTCCACGATGGCGTCCACGAGGTCTGAAGTCAGCTTCGGTGCCTTTGCCGCAATGCCAGTAATGGCACCAATTAGGAGCATCTCCCATGTAGACACATTAGGAAGCAGGTTGCCCAACAACCCTCCAGTGCTCCCGCCAGCGGCCAAGAGTTTCGTCATATCTGTCAAGTTGACAGTTAGCCTACCGAATAGCTTCTCCCAAATTTCCCGCGAGGCAGTATCGTATTCTACGAGATCTTGATGAAGTTTACCAAAGACGTACTTCTCAACCTCACTCTTTACCTGATGGCTCCACGGATTGCTATTAACAATGGAAGCTATTTCCATCAAATCGTGGGAGAGATACTTCTTCCGCGACTCTTCAAGTTGACCGCGGTAGGCAACTATCTCTTCTGGTGACTTCCTGGAGATTAATTCGGAAGCGATAATGGCGTTAGCCACGCTGAATACTACTTCTCCGAAGTTTACCTTGAAGTCTATTGGAGTGGCTAGCATCTCGTAGTCCCGCCTAAGGACCTCTAGCCCGTCCTTATATTGACGATACCGATGGGCCACTTCCTTTCGATGTCTAGACTCTAGAAAGACCGGAAAGCCTGAAAGTGCATGACCCAAGTAGAGGCTCGTTGTAATCTCAGAAGAGTCTATAATGGCGAGTGGTTCTGTGAGGTGATAGATGGTTCTCGGTTCGTGCTTATCGTCAAGAGTAACCTCCATGAGGGCTGCATTCGTGTAGTCGGAGATCGCCGTACCACTGAGGGCATTGAATTCGGGATCCTGAGAATCGAGCGCTATAAATAGTGCTCTTACATCCTCCAATTGCTGCCGGTCAGGCGTGTCAGCCATTACGGATCGATCCACTTGTCGGGCAATTCCGCTCTCTTTGAAAACGTCGATAGCATCTTTCAGAGGTGAAGACACGGTACCGAGTTCCCAATTCCGAGTGATGCCCTTTAGATAGTCCGGTATCTTGAGTGTCCTTGCATCTGCATTGGGAAGCTCATCCTTTAGCTGCTCTACAACCTCAGGCCTCATCACTGCAAGCGCGGGCATAACGTAATGCAATTCATCAAAGAAGAGGCCCAACCTTTTGATGTCGTTGGGGTCAGTTGTTGCGTTGATATGGATAATCGCCTTTAACGGAGGATACGCCAAGATGGTTCCCTTCATCAACCGGATAAGCCTTCCGGACTACTCATCGAGGTCTACTGATATCCCCGAGGGTGTCGGCGTTGCCCTCTGGGCGATGCTCTTCGATCGGGAACCCGGTACGCTCGCACTGTGTAGGACATGGCGCTATTGAAGCCCTGACCTCCCGAGAGCGCGTCGACCAGGCTCCTCCGGAGGGCTCCGGTATCTGCGCAGGGGGCCAATATTCGCCATACCTCTGCCTGAAATGCGGAGATGGCTCGCGCGGCGTCATCCTTTCCGGGACTCTGGAACTGCCCATCGAGTTCACCTATCCGGGCCATCCGACCCTCAGCAAGGAGATCGTCAAGTCGTTGGTAGAGAGCGGGGTAGTGGCCCTCCGTGCCGCCGAGCACCACAACGACTGCTCCAGGGAAGAGCCACTGTCGGATGATCCGTAGCCGTGGCTCCATGAGGTCGAGCATTTCTGGAGTCGTGAGGAAATTGCTGAAGACCACCAGCCTCAAACGCCCTTCAGGTTGGCCGCGCTCAGCGGCTAGCCATCGTCTTGCATATTCCTCGCTCGTGTCCAACTCATCAACAAGCCTACGTACCTCGGCCGCGTGCTTGTCACGACTACGCCCAATAGGATCGATAGCAGAAGCGTCTGTCCAACTTGGACCGAATGGCCCCGGCAGCATGGCTCGCTCTGCAAACAAGTGTGCCCATTGGACCATGAGATCACTCGACTCCCAGTTTCAGGGAGAACCTTCCCTGCTGGCCTCTCGGCTTGCTGTTCACTGCTATAAGCGTGAATCGCCTGGTAGAAATCAATCGCGGCGTAGGTGATGGGCGCAGGTCCTGCCCCGATGTCCAGGAGTCGCACCTCAGTTCGCGCGAGGGGCAGACAGCCAACCTCCATTAGCCTCATCAGCACTGTCCAGAACCGCCGGTAGCGCTCCAGTAAGTGCAGGTACGCGTACGCCTCCACGGCCATGGGCTCTTGATAAGTCGACGGGTCGTCGCATTCTTGCAGCGCCTTCGGCAAACTTTCAACGAAGTGCTGGCATGATTCGGGCTGAGCCAGTACTTCATGAAAGTGCTCTAGCAATACCGAGCCGAGGCCGGCAATTCTGGAGGCTGGTAGGTTGCGCTGAGCAGACCACGCTTGGAAGGCTTGGAAGTGATCGCGCTCCCATCTACGAGCCGAGAATGTCACCTGCATACCTCAGTAGATGAAGGCCTCTCCGCCCTTAGCCCTCTAGGACAACCTCGAGTGTCCGCTCTGCCGATGAGCGGACATTCAACAGTGGGTGCCGTGACCGGCTGGTCGCTCGGCAGAGGTGCAGACATTGCCACGTTCAGAGCACCCCTCGCTCAAGTAGGGCGGTGCGGAGGCGCCCGTACTCGGGGGTGTGGGCTAGATGCCCGGCTTGTTCGAGGGCCTGGGCTGCAAGCTCCGTAACCGATCGCAGGTCCCAGTCATCTGTGAGGCCGCGCACCAGCTGGTTCAAGATCGCGAGCGCGCCTACGGAAGGCGGCTGTGCGGCGGCGCGTTCGGCGACCTTGTGCGCCCAGTCGATGCGGCCGCGTGTGGCGGTGAGGGTTCGCCGGGTGAGGTCGGTCCATGTGTCGTCGTCGAGGGCGCTGCTCCCGGACAACCAGCCAAAGCCAGTGAGGGCCTCGGCGGTCCCGCCATCCAGCGCATGGGCCCAGAACTGCGCAGCGAGGCTAGCGTGCTCCGGGCTCGTGCCCTCTGGTGGGAGAAGGCGTCCGAGCGCTTCGCCGGCAGCAGAAAGCTTGTGGTTGGATCGAAGGAAGTCGACCACCTCTTCGACGGAATATCGCGGGAGTTGCCAAAGCATGGCAGCGAGGTAGTGTGCGAGGGCATTGTCGACGTCTCTTCGCACGGCGTCTCTGACTGCGTCGGGGAAGTGTTCGAGGAGCCAGCCATTCGGTCGGCCCCACTTCAGCGCCAGATCGACAGTGAGCTGTCCGAGTCGGGCGGGTGCGGCTGTCGCGAACAGCTCGTCGCGATGTTCATCCACCCAGTCGGAGGCGATGTGACGGAGAAAGCCGATCCTTGGGGCCAGGATCGCGCGGTGCTCCGCCCCATCCCTGTTCTCCAGTCTGAGGATCGCTGACAAAAGATCCAGGGCCTCGGGGCGAACCGTGCCGTGAGTGCGGAACTCATACCCCATGAACGAAAGCGCTGCCTGGAGAGCCCTGGTACAAGGTCGGTTGATCGCCGCCTCGAGGGGGTCGCGTGCCCCGTCCACGATGCCGGACGGCTCGTCCCGCCGCTCGATCTCGCTCTGCAGGATCAACCACACCTCGTCGCCGCGCCCGCCGAATCCGATGCCGGAGTCGGCCAGCGACTTGATCAAGTCGATTCCTGCCTGCTCTGCGCCTCGCCAATCGCGATCGAAGTCAGAGGTATCCCTGCCCAGCGGCACTGCTTCCCACGGGTGCGTGCGAACGAACAAGATGAGGTCAACGAGTTCGTCGGTCGGCGCCTCGTCGAGCGCGGCAGCGGCCAGCCCCCTGAAGGTAATGAGAGATGTAGGTTGGGTGCCGCAACAGGCTTGCCGTCCTCAGCGGGGATCGTACCCACCGGGTTGGGTCTGACCTCACCACGGCCTCAAACGTGCGGCCCAGTTCCAGAGCGCTGACAAGCCACTCGGATGGGTCGGGTCGCCACGAGGCGATCCAGCGGGCGGCGTCGTCGAGTGCCATGGCCCGCACGTCGCTTTCGCTCAGCGGGCTCTGAACCCAGCCGACCTCCACGTCCATCGGCTGCTCCAAGGCGGCGCGGGATGGCTCTCCATACACACCGGACATGAGTGCGACAGCTGTGGCCCACGCGGCAGTGACCGACGGTGGAAGCAGGCCGCTCCACTCGAAGGCGCGCAGCCACTCTCCCGGCACATCGCGAGCCGCAAGGGCGCTCCCAAGCGCGGTAGCGCTCGGCGGTACTCCCAGGGCTTCAGCCCACTGGCTGGAGTACTTGCCGGGCTCACATTCGGCGACGGCTCGGTCAATGAGACGCAGGTCATCGCCGGTTGGGCGTCGGGCTGCAATGGCGCGGGCGACCTCAGAGATCAGGTAACTGGGTTCGACGGAAGGCGTTTCACCAAGGAGCCATGCGCGCACGCGATCGGCGACGTCGGTCGGTAGTAGGGAGATGGCGTCCAGCAGGTCGCGAAGATCAACCCTCCCAGCCGCGCGCCGTAGTGACTCGACGAGGGTGTGCAGCAGGATGTCGAACCGGTCGTGCCTGTGAGGCTCTGGAGGGTCACTGATTGAGCCACCCTGCCTTAGGCTCTTGAAGTAGCGGCGGCCGTAATCGTCCTCCGGCACTGACCGCAGCTTGTAGCAGAGCAACTCGAGACGGGCTGTGTAGTTATTCGTGTTGAGACCATCCACGAGAGAGCGGAGCAGGGGTTCGAGGTCTGCGTACACCCCAACTCCCGTCCTGTTGAGGACTTGGTCAGCTACCGATTGGACGAACTCGTCAGATGGGTTCACTTTCTCGGCAGCCCACACCGCAAGGTCTGAGATCCCTGGCGAGGTCGGGTGCTGCCGGACGGCGCGCAGCACCAACTCATTCCCGCGAGAACCGAGATCGACTGCTGCACGGGCCAGGTACCAGGCCTTTTGTGGATCCGATCCCCACCGGTCAAACATTCTGGCCAGTGCGGCAGCCAGCTCAGCAGCGTGTGCCTCTCTCAACTGCTCCACCGCTGCAAAGACCGGCCAACCGGCCTGGCCTGCCGGCGGCTCCAATACCCCCGACTCGTTGAGCAGGTCGAGCCATGCAGGGCTCTGGATCCTCGATAGGAAGTAACCGAGGTGGCTTGGCCCGGCAAGGAGCGCAAGCAGCGCAGGCACGTCGGCCTGGCTTGGGTTGGCCAGTGCAGCGAGCGCGTCGAGTTCGCGGTGACGAGTGTCCGGCGGTAGGAACAGCTGGCGGAGGATGGCCAGAGAATCGGCCCATAGTTGTCTTGCTTCCTCAACACTGACCGTTCCGTGCACTGCCTTGTCTAGGCGATCGAGCACGTCTTGGTAAGCACGCACTGGGCTGGTCCTCGACGCTAGCGGGTGCGCCCCTGTTCGATCGATGATCACGGCGATGAGGCGCCGCTGGTGGAGCCGATCCTGCTCATGCGTTAGCGCCATCTCGTCGATCCTGGCCAGCAGCGCTTGAAGGGCGCCGTCACTGTCCTCACCCGGCAGTCCCCTGATTATCTCGAACCGCTGCTTTGCCTCGACAACCTCGCGGGACTTCGTGCTCCACTGCGCGCCATCACCGATGTCCTGCGATGCCGGGATGGCCTTCATCGCCTCCCGCAAGCAGTAGGCGATCAACGCCGGCCGCTGAGGCAGCAGTCCGGGTGCCATCGAGAGCAGTCCTCTCGCCGAGCGCAGGAAGGCGACCGCGCGTCGTCCGTGGCCAAGGAACTCAACGGTGAGATGGTCGAGAAGACCTTGGTCAAGCTCGCCGCCGGTGGTGCTGCTGCGCAGCAGTTGCTCTAGCGCCTCCCGCGCCAGCCCCGACACCGTGGTACCGCGCTCGCCCGCCAGTCGCTCAGCCCGCTCGAGCAGCTCGGGCGTGACGCGCAAGCTCACCCTAGGCGAGACCGTGGCGCGGCCTGTGAGTGACGGCCGGCCCGCCTTGCGCGGGAACGTCACCGTGCCCGCGTCGAGGGCGGCGTCGTCCCGCTCAAACTCCTCGGCCAGCCGGGCAGCGTCGGCTTCGGTGAGGACCTTGCCCGAGGCGGTGGTCCAGGTCTTCTTGCGGCCGCTCAACGCTTGCCCTCCTCGTACCACGGGTACCACTTCGGGCGCAGATCCATCACGTGGATCACGAGGATCCCCGCCTCGGTGGGCACCGCCATCACCTCTAACGTACGACCCGTCCGGTCGTCGCCGAGGTATACCAGCCGGTCATCTCGGTCCTCCTCGTCGGGCACGGTGGCCTCGACCACCGGGTTGGCTATCAGATGGCGGGCTCGGGCCCGGCCGATCCGGTGCCGGCGTGCCGACTGAGCGAACTCGATCTTCACGGCGCCACATTCTGTCTGACAAAACAGTATACGGCAAGACGCCAGACTCTAAGCTTGTGATTTAACCCGGTGGCATGCCGAGTTGGTCGCTGATTAGTGCTGTGGCAGGCAACGTTTGTCCTGTGCGGGAGGTATCGGCCGCCGACATGACCAACGCGCAGGTTGTAGATCAACCGCAGCCTGCGAAGCGCACCCCTTGGAACGCCGCCACCAGCAGTGGGTCCTCCGGGCCGTCTGGCAGCCAGCCCAGCGGGAGATCCTCCCGCTCCAACCGGTCGACCACCTGGCGAGTTCGCTGATGACAGGCATCCCCGAGGATGCTCATGATGGCGCTCCAGTCCGATAGCGCCCGCGCGGTCGGGTAGTCCATCTCGCCCCAGACGCGCCCCCGGAACTGCCAGCCATCGGGGAGGTGCTCTCCGAGCACCCGTGCCAGCGCATCGCGGGCGTACCAGTCCAGCCACTGACCCTTGGCGGCTGCCTGCTGCACGTAGGCCATCAGCTGGATAGGGGCCAGGGGTTCGTCGAAGTAGCGCACCAGATGGTTCCAGGACCGGCCGGGTCGGGCGGCCAGGAACTGCTGGACCGACAGCCCTCGCTCGCGCAGCCGCCGGTCAAGGAACCCTTGCGGGTCCGGGTGCCAGTGGCCTCCACTCGCCACTGTGACCCTGCCTCCCATAACCAGTGCACCTGCCCGCATCCAGATCCTCCACCTGCTTGCCACCAGCGATGGGCCGATGACCGTCGGCCAGATCGTCCAGCAGGTGGACGTCGGCCAGTCGACGGTCTCCCATCACCTCAAGGTGCTGGCCCGGGGTGCGCTTCGTCACCGTCGAGCACGCCGGGACCTCCAGCCGCTACCAGGTCAACCTCCCCTGCCTGGCTGCCTTCCCGACCGCCGCCGACGTCGTCATGGGACGCAAGCCAGCCCAATAGAATCCCGCGTTGCCGACTTCCAGTGCCCAGATTCCTCTGGGTCGTGAACGGGTAGAATCTTGACCGGTACCGGTCAAGATTCTACTATTCCCCAGGTTAGCCGCCCTGCAGGAGGTTCTGTGACTGCTCTCGAGACGACCGGCTCGGGCCTCATCGCCGCCCTCGAACAGACCTGGACCGACATCCGCCGCCGCACCCCCGACCTGCCCGAGGTCGTCGTGGTCACTGGCACCGGCCTCTCCTCGACCGCCGTCCACATCGACGCCAAATGGGGCCGCTTCGGCGCCGACCACTGGGTCGAAGGCCGCCCCACCGAACAAGGCCAAGGCGCCGCCCTGAACCTGTCGGCGGCCCGCCGCAAGCCCGAGCTGTTCGTCGCCGGCGAATGCCTCGCTGAAGGCCCCCGCCAGACCCTCCAGACCATGCTGCATGAGGCCGTCCACGCCCTGGCCCATGCCCGCGGGGTCAAAGACACCTCCCGGGGTGGCAAGTACCACAACAAGCGCGAGTTCGTCGCCCTCGCCGGCGAGCTCGGCCTGGCCTGGCCACAAGGCCAGCGGCCCCATCCGGTGATCGGCTTCTCCGAGGTCCAATTGACCGAGCAGACCATGGCCGACTACGCCGACACCCTGGCGTATCTGGGTGCGGCCATCCGGCTGTACCGCGACACCTTCCGCCGCCTCGGGCTCCTCGGCGGCCAAGGCGGAGACAAGGAGCAGGAGGGCCAGGAGGGCGACGGCGGCAAGACCGGCCAGCGGTTCAAGGTCACCTGCAACTGCCAGCCGCCCCGGTCGTTCTGGATCCGGGCCAAGCAGTACACCCCCGGGCCCGTCTCTTGCGGCGTCTGCGGCCAGGACTTCCAACCCCAGGACACCGCCAGCAACAGGGCAGGTAGTCATGGTGGAAGTCCCATGCACTCTCAGGTCGCGTAGTCCTGCAGGCGTTGCGGGTCAGGCGGCGGGGTGGAGGCGGATCCGCGCCTGGTCGGCCAGAGCGGCGACCCGCTCGGGCCCAAGCACCGCTGGAAGGGCACGGAGCATGCTTGGCAGACGCCTGGCCGCCACCACCGGCACCCCGTCCATGACCACCTTGCCCCAGGGCACCTGGGCGCCGTGGACGGCCACGATCGGCACCACCACCACGCCCGGGTCGACCAAGACCTGGGCGGCCCGGTCCGCCTCGAAGTCCACCGTGCGCAGCGCGGGGGTGAGCGGATAGCCGCCATGCCACAGCCGCCCAGACCCATCGAGCCGGAGGCGACCGCGGTACTGCTTGGAGTCGATCACGAACACCCCACCGGGCCCGATCACCAGGTGATCGAGGTTGGCCTGGCTGCCCGGAATGGCCAGGTCGTGCAGGACCGCCCACCCGTGCCGCGCCAGGGGGTCGAGCAGCCGGGCGGTGCGTCGCTCCCCCGCCGCCCCTCGCCGCCAGGCGACGGCGTCCGGGCTGGGTCGAAACCGCAGCCCCCAGCCGGCCGCCGCCACGGCCAGCCCGGCAACGATCAGTCCCAGCCGAGGCGCCAGCTGGCGGCCTAGGACTCCCCCACCGACACCGATCCCGAACAGGACGGCGACCCGCCAGGGCAGAGAGCGGGTCCAGACGGCCCACTCGGCCGACCGCAGCCGCTGCCAGGTCGCCTGGGCGGAACCGCCCGGCCGGCCCACGCTGGCCCGGACCCGCACCGCCACCACCGGCCGATCCGCACCGGTGCCGACCAGCAGCTGGTCGGGGTCGTCGCCCAGGTGGGCGAGGATGGCCTGCAGGTCGGCCTGGCTAAGCGGCCGTACCGACCCACTGGGTCGATCGTCATCGTCGTCGAAGGGCCAGGGTCGAGAACTGGCCATTGGGATGCTCCTTCCTGCTGGGGCTAGCCGGCGGCCCGCTCCGGGCCCCGCCGGCCACGCTGCTGGCGAGGTCGCGGCTGGCTGGTGTGCTCGCTGGTCGGCTGGCGCTGGTGGCTGCGGTCGGCGGCCCGCTGCCTGGCCTGGACGCGCTCGATGGCCGTGCCGACCCGCTGCCGAGCGGCCCGTTGGGCTCGGTCGGCCGGCTCCGGGCCGAGGGCCCGGTCCGGATCGGTGATGCCGTAGGTGTGCCGGTAGTGCTCAATTTCGGCGGTGGCCTGGCGCCAAGCCCGCCGGCCTCGGGTCGACTCAGGAACTGGCCCGAGGGCCTCCAGGACATAGCCGGGCCGGTCGGCTTCGATGGCCACGCCGGTAGCCCGCCGCTGCCAAGCCAGGGCCCGCACGACTTGCCGATACTGCGGGCCGAGGTGGGCGTTGGCCTCCAGCCAACCGTCGCGGTGCTGCTGGTGCTGGCGCAGCTCCCGCTCCCAATCATGAGCCCGGTTGGCCTGCTGGGTGGCCACCGCTAGGCCACCTGGTATCCGGGCAGGCTCCTCGCCGCGACGTCGCCAGCGAAGCATGCCGGCCGGCTGGCGACCGGTGGCCGGCTGGTGGGCGGCCAGGGCTTCCTCGGCCAGCTGGCGGTGGGCAGTGGCCCGTTCGAGCTCGCGGCTGCGGTTCCGGGGGGCCTGGTCGAGTTGGTGGCGCAGTCGGTCCCGCTCGGCCCGCAGCTCCGCCGTGGACAGCCGCTGGAGGTCCGGGCTGCTGGGGGTGTCGATGGCCAGAGCCTGGCCCCCGGCCCGGGTCAGGGCCTGGGCCAGCTGCAGATACCCGTCCGGCTGGTCGCGGTCGGGGAGGTCCAGCTCGCCGGCGCCGTGAGGTTCAGGGCCGACCACGGCGTACAGGCGGGTGTCCTGGCGGGCCCGGGACAGCTGCACATACAGCCAGTTGACGTCCTCGCTGCCGGTGAGCCGGACCAGGGCCCGCCCCCGGGTCAGGCCTTGGGCGCGGTGGCCGGTGGTGGCATAGGCCAAATCCACCCGCCGGTTCCGCTCCCCGCGGCCGCGCCCATCCAGATACGACGGAGGCACGGTCACCTCCCGGCCGTCCGTGCCGTTCAAGCGAATGGTTAACGTCCGGGTCTGGGCGTCGAGGGCGGTGATGATGCCGCGGCTGCCGTTGGCCACCCCCAGCTCGCCGATCGCATTCTTGCCACAGACGACCCGGTCCCCGACGGCCAGCCGGCGGTCCTCGACCTCGAGCCGCTCACCGCCGAGGCGGCCCCGGGCGGCCAGCAGCTCCTGGCAGGCGGTGTTGAGCCGGTCCACCTCGACCCGGCGGGCGGCCAGCACGATGACCTCCTGGGCCGGATCGTGGTCGGCTTGTTGCCAGGCGGTCCACCAGTCCTGGAGCAGGGCCAGGGTGGCGGCGGGCTTGGAGTCGGCCGCCACCACCCGGTCGTGAGCCTGGTAGGCGGCCACGGCCTCCTCGACCAGCCCGGAGCGGACCAGCTCCAGGGCCTCGCGTTCCCAGGCCTGCTGCTGCCGCCGGTTCTCGGTCAACTCGGAGGCGCCCAATCGGAGGCGGAGGGCGCGGAAGCCGCCGCCGGCGTCGATCGCCGCCAGCTGCCGGTCATCGCCGACCAGGACGACCTTGGCCTGGGCCTGGTGGGCGTGCGCCAGCAGGCGGGTGAGCTTGCGGCTGCCCACCATGCCGGCCTCATCGACCACCAGCACGGTCCGGGCATCCAGCTGCTCGCGGCCGCGGTCCAGGTCGCCGAGCAGCCGGTCACAGGTGGCGACATCCTCGAACCCTTCCCCCTGCAGGCTCATGGTGGCGATCCCGGTGGGAGCGGTAGCGAGGAGCCGGTAGCCGTCCAGCTGCCAGGCATGCCGCGCCATGCCGAGGGCAAAGGTCTTGCCGGTGCCGGCCCGGCCGACGACTAGGGCGACGCCGGCGCCGCCCTGGCATACGTCCCGCACCATCCCGGCTTGGTCTTCGCCAGCGGTCGGATGGGCGGCCAGAGCGGCCCGGACAGCCTCATGGTTGACCATGGCGGTCTGCTC
>Ga0307415_100001090_pt1 | contig 12622 bp, 15 predicted proteins | sample DK1Cmetagenome_FD_204524 | JGI IMG/M metagenome (GOLD analysis project Ga0307415, IMG submission 204524) | Maize rhizosphere microbial communities from greenhouse at UC Davis, California, United States - DK15-C-2 | ecosystem: Host-associated > Plants > Roots > Rhizosphere > Soil | place: USA...
AGGCGTACGCGAAGGTGGCCGCGGTCGAGCTGGCCGGCGACCCGGCGTACGCCTGGCTGCTGGAGCCGGCCCCCCGGATCGGGCTGCTGGCCGAGCTGGGCCGGTTCGAGGATGCCGACGCGGCCGCGACCGTGGACGGGCTGGCCGCGGCCCTGACCGCGGCGGCCGACCGCTATACCGCCCGGCACGGGCGGCTGCCGTACGCCGACGAGCAGCGGGCCGTCGATCGGGTCGGCCGGGCGCTGGCCCGGGCCCGTCCGGACCTTGCGGCCGAGCTTGGCATCGACGACCCCAACGGCTGAGGCCGGCCCCGGGCATGGCAGCGCGCCGCCGGGGCGTCTCCTTCCCGGGAGCCCGCGCACCTGACCGGCCGCCCGGTCAGCGGCTCGGCGCCCGCTGCCGGCGCCGGCCGGCGGCCAGCTCAACCCCGACCAGCCGCACGCTCCAGCGCGGCGACCCGTCGGCCGCGAGGTAGGGCTCGACCCGGCGGGCGGCCCGCTTGACCTCAGCCAGCGGCCGGCCCAGCAGCTCGGCCACCTTGGGCAGCTCGGCGGCCAACGGCGTGCCGTGCTCGGCCGAGGCGAACAGGGAGGCGAACCGCTGGCGCTCGCCGCCCGGCTCGCCGGTCACATCGGGTAGGGCGGCTGCCGCTGGGCCAGCACGCCGGCCGCGAACACGGTGGCCACGAACACCACCAGGGCGCCGACCATGGCCACCACGATCAGCCCGATGGCCCGGACGCCATCGGCCACCGGGCCGCCGGTCCCGAGGCTGGCCGCCAGCATGGCCAGCTCCAGCAGCAGCGACCAGCGGCGCACACGGCCGGTCATGGCCGCTGCTCGGGGACGGTCAGGTGGGCGCGCTCGCGCCAGTAGCGGCCCGACGGGTCGGTCAGCGTGGCCCGGGCCTGGCGGTGGCGCTGGATGGTCCGGCGGATGGCGTACCACTCGGCCACCAGCACCACGGCCAGGGCGCCGATGCAGGCCAGCCCGGCCAGGATGGCGATGATCCAGGCGAAGATCACGCTCAGGTCCATGGATGCTCCTTCCCAGTGGGGGAGCGGCCCGGGGCCGGCTGGCTGCCAACACCCCGGGGCCGCTCCCGGCCCTTGACCTTCCCCTTCACGCTGTCCGCGCTACTGAGCCAAGGGCCCGAGGGCGTGCTTAGGCGCTGGCCGCCTCCGGGGCGGCCTCGGCGACCAGGCCGCGGTCGCTGCGCACGGCCAGCTCGGCGGTCTGCCAGGCCGGGGCCACCTTGTTCTTGGTCACCTGGACCCGGACCCGGCTGCCGATGGCCTGGCCGCCGTCGCGGAGCTGGCCCACCGGGCGCAGCTCCAGCCGCAGCGAGGCGTAGTAGCCGAGCGCCCGGCCCCCGGAGGTGTAGACCGGCGTGCCCGGCGCCCCGGCCCGCTGGCGAAGCTGGTTGGTCACCACCACCGCCGTACCGGCCCGGGCGATCCGGCCGGCCAGCTTGCGCAGGGCCAGGCTCAACAGGTTGGCCTGGACGCCCGGGTGACGCTCGCCCATCTCGCCGTCCAGCTCGGCCCGGGGGACCAGGGCGGCGACGGAGTCCAGGGCCAGCACGTCCAGCGCCCCCGAGCCGACCAGCACGTCGGCCACCTCCAGGGCTTGCTCGCCGTCGTCGGGCCGGCACAGCACCAGCCGCTCGGTGTCCACGCCGACCGTGGCCGCCCAGGCGAGATCGAGGGCGTGCTCGGTGTCGATGAAGCAGGCGGTCCCGCCGGCCTGCTGGGCTTGGGCGATCACGCTCAGGGCCAGGGTGGTCTTGCCGGCGCCGTCGGGGCCGTACACCTCGGTGATGCGGCCCCGGGGCACCCCGCCGACTCCGATGGCGGCGTCGAGGGCGAGGCTGCCGGTGGAGACGACGGCCGGCACGGGCGGGGCGCCGTCGGGGCGGCCGGCCACGGTGGGCCCAAAGCGGTGGCGGAGCCGCCCCAGGGCGGCGTCCAGGGTGGGATCGTGGGCTGCCTCATCGGCTGGTGAGGCGAGCCGGACGGTGCTGGGCATGGTGCTCCCTTCGGTGGATGGCCGGGGCGGCAGCCCAGCAGGACGGCCAGGCTGCCGCGACCGAGGATCGGCGCCCTTGGCATCACCCCCATCCCGATGGCGAGGGCCAGGCCACCAGCAGCCCGTTCTGGTGATGGCCCAGCCCGTAGCCCGAGCGTGCCGGCTGGGCGGCCAGGCCAGAACGGCAGGCGGGCTAGGCAGTTGGTTTGCCGAGTGCCTAGCCGCCTGGGACGTGCGACCATCTCCAGGACCGTCGAACAGGTAGAGGCAGCCGTGATGGACGGGACGCCGCTCCAGCGCCACCGCCGCGCCCGCAACTGGACCCAGGACGAGGTGGCCGACCAGCTCCGCCAGCTCGGGGGCCGAGAGCTGGGCATCGACGCCAACGCGGTCAGCCGCCACGAGCGCGGCATCATCGCCATGCCGAGGCCGCCCTACCCGCAGCTGTACGCCAAGCTGTACCGGACCACCGTGGAGGCGCTGTGGCCGCCGGGTATCATCGAGGCCATGCATCGACGGCAGTTCCTTCAGGCCATCGCCGCCACCACCGGCGCCGCCCTGCTGCCCGCCGCCGACCCGAGCGTGGAGGCCATCACCTCGGTAACGGGCGGGTTCCGGCGGCTGGAAGCGACCACGCCGGCCGGCGAGCTGCGCGGCCCGGTCGGCGCGCACCTGCGGTTCATCGCCGGCCAGCTCGGCCACGGCGGCGCCCAGGTGGCCGCGGCGGCCAGCGAGGCGGCCGGGTTCGCGGCCTGGCTGGCCGTCGACCAGGCCGACGCCGCCCAGGCCGGCCAGCACTACCGGCGGGCCGTCGGCTACGCCGAGCGCTCCGGCTCCGACACCCTCGCCGCCTACATGCTCGGGTCCATGGCCCTGTGGGCCGCCGAGACGGGCCGAGCCGGCGAGGCCCGGAGCCTGGTCGGCCGGGCCCAGCGGCGCATCCCGCCGACCGCGCCGCCGACCGTGCGCGCCTGGTCGGCCGCCATCGAGGGCATGGCCCATGCGGCCGCCGGGGACGCCGACGCCAGCCTGGCCGCCCTGAAGCAGGCCGAGGTGGCCGTGGCCGCCGGCCACGAGCCGATGTGGCCCTGGCTGTACCAGTTCGACGCCGCCCGCCTGGCCGGCTACGTCGGCGCCTGCGCGACCCGCCTGCGGCTGCCCCGCACGGCCCTGCCGGCGCTGGGCGAGGCCCTGGACGGGCTCGGGCCGGCTCGGACCAAGCAGCGTGCCCTGGTGCTGGTCGACCTGGCCGCCAACCACCGCGCCCTTGGCGACCACGACCGGGCCCGCGAGCTGGCCGCCGAGGCCCAGGCCATCGGGGCCGAGCGCGCCAGCCCCAAGGTGCTCGGGCGGGTCCGCCTGGCCGCGTGAGCACCGTCCGCATGGTCGGCATGACCGGCCACCAGGGACTCCCCACGCCCACCGCCGAGCTGGTCACCGCCGCCCTGCGCGACACCCTGCGCCGTTATCACCCGCAGTTGGTGGGGGTGACCATGCTCGGCCCGGGGGCCGATCAGCTCTTCGCCCGGGTGGTGCTGTCGCTCGGCGGCGCCCTGTACGTGGTGCAGCCGACCAAGGGCCGCCAGTACCGGGACAGCTTCGAGGACCAGGCGGCCCAGGCCGGCTATGACGAGCTGTACGGCCGGGCCAGCTACTTCGAGGCCCTGGAGCACACCGAGTCGACCGAGGTGGCCCACATGGCGGCCGGCAAGGTGGTGGTGGACCGCTCCAGCGTGCTCGTGGCCGTCTGGGACGGCCAGCCGTCCCGCGGGCTCGGGGGGACCGCCGACGTGGTGGCCTACGCCCGCCAGCGCGGCGTCACGGTCACGGTCGTCTGGCCGGAAGGCGCCAGCCGCGACTGAGCAGGCCGGGTCGGGCGGCATGCCGCGGCAGTTGGCAACCTGAAGGATGACCTGGGCTTGCCGGCCGGCTCGACGGTAAACCGGCTAGAGCTGGTTCCGGTGCCGTCGGTCTAGGCCCGGTGCTGCCGCCACGCCTCCGCCTGCCGGCACACTTTCGACTGCCGCCATGCCACCACCCGCCGGTCGACGTCGTCGTTGAACGCCTGACGCTCCTGGGCCAGCCAGGAGACGAACTCTCGGTCGGACAGGTGCGGCATGCCGTCACGCCACCCGGCAGGGAGAGGCCTCCTGCGCGGAGGCCAGACGGTCACGGTCGCATCCCCGGCCGTGGCGACCACCTGCGCCACCTCGGCCTCGACCTCGACCTGGGCCTGGGTTGAGAGCGCCGGGTGCCGCTCCTTCGACCGCGCCCTCGCTCGCTCCTCCGGGAGGGACCGAAGCCGACGCCACGCCGCCCGCAACCGTGCGACCAGCGCCTGCCAGCGGGAGGGCGCGCCCCGCATCCTCGCCCACCTCCTGGACCGCACGTAGGTGTCCAGGGCCCAGAGGAGCGGCGGGAGCCGGCCGGGCAGGTCGAGGACGTCACGGATGGACTCCTCACGCCAGCGGGCCCGCTCCCCGCGGGGCAGGCGCAAGGCAGCCCGGTAGATCAGCTTGCGGGCCAGCCACCGGTACACGTCGGGGTCTTCCAGGTCGGCCTTCGCCACCGCCAGCACGATGCCGCCGAGGCCGAGGAGCAGGCCGACGATCCACTGCCATGCCGTCACGCGCCCGCACCCCCCGGGGCCGGGAACCCGGCGGTGCGGCCCCAACCAGGGGTGTGCTGCTCGCGGAAGGTCAGGTCTTGCTGGGCCTCGGCGAGTGCCTGCCTGGCGTACTCGACCCCCTCGGTGGTCAACCGGTACAGGCGGCGGCGAGGTCGGGCGGCCTCGGACGGGTCGGCGTCCTCCCACTGGGAGGTGACCAGGCCGGCGTCCTCGAGGCGACCGAACACCGGGTAGAGGGAACCGCCGCGGAGCCCGGCCGCCAAGCCGACCTCCAGGCCGTAGCGTTCGGCGGTCGGGTCCTCCAGCAGCACCCGAAGCACCTTGAGAACGTTCATGGTCATCCGCGGTGGGTCAGCCATGGCTCTCCCTCGTTACTACGGTTCGTACATAGGGGGAAGACTACGCGGCCTCCCGGCTGATCGCAACTGGCGACGACCACGGCCGGCAGGCGGGAAGCAATCGCCTTTAGAACTTCTCCGGCTTCATGGAGGAGACCTGGTCGCGCAACCTGCTCGGCCTGATGGTGACGCCGCTCAGGGAGCTGGAGCTGGTCGCCGGGATCGCCCTGTTCGGGCTGGCCAAGCTGGTCATGGGGGTCGGGGTGGTGGCCGTGGCCGCCTACGCCCTCTACGCCTTCGACGTCACCGACCTGGGGCTCGCCCTGCTGCCGGTGATCGCGATCCTGCTCATGGGCGGGTGGGCGATCGCCCTGCTCGTGGTCGGCCTGATCCTGCGCTTCGGCAACGGCGCCGAGGCCCTGGCCTGGGGGATCATGTTCGTGGTGATGCCGCTGGGCGGGGTCTTCTACCCGGTCGAGGCCCTGCCGGCGTTCGTCCAGCCGATCTCGGAGCTGCTGCCCACCACCCACGCGTTCGCGGCCGGGCGCGAGCTGATCGACGGCGGGCCGGTGCCGTGGGGAGAGCTCGGGCTGGCCGCGGTGGGGACGCTGGTGGCCACGGCCGCCGCGCTGGCGTTCGTGCAGTGGATGCTGCGGCTGTTCCGTCGGCGGGGCTACGTGACCCGCTACAGCTGAGGACGGCCCAGCCGGCGAGGGGCGCGGCCCCTGTGCCGGCCGCCAGGCCCGGGCAGGCCGGTCAGCTGGTCGGGCGGCGGCCGAAGAGGCGGCGGAAGAAGCCGGCGATGCCCTGGAAGAAGGCCTTGAGGCGGCCCTTGATGACGGTGCCGACGAGGCTGCCGGCGTCCAGGGCCTCGGGCGCCCGGGAGGCCGGGGTCGAGCTGGGGGTCACCGTCGCTGCCTCGCCCGCGGTGGCCGTCCCGTCGCCCGCGGTGACTGGCTCCGAGGGAGGGGCAGCGGCCACCGGCGTCGCGGCGGAGGCCCCCGAACCGGTTGGGGTCGGCCCCCCCGGGCCGGTGGCCGCGGCGGTCCTGGGGGCCGTCTCGGCGGCGGTGCTGGAGGCGGTGGCCGCTGCGGATCCCTCTCCTTCCAGGGTGGCGCGGAGGCAGTCGGCGAACTGGCCGAAGAGGCGGGTGGCGACGTCGTTGATGGCGCCGCCGCGGCCGAAGGAGGCGACCTTGCCGGTGAGCTGGACGTCGCTGGTGACCTGGAGGCGGGTCCGGGTGTCACTGGCCGGCTCGAGGCGGGTCTCGACGCTGGCCTTGGCGGTGCCCGCCCCCTTGGTGTCCTTGCCGCTGGCGGTGAGGCGGGCGCTGTGGGCAGCGTCGTCGACCTCGTCGACGGTGACCTTGCCCTTGTAGGACATGCGCAGCGGGCCGAGCTTCACCGCGACCGTGCCCTCGTAGGTCTTGTCGTCGAGCACGCCGGTGAGGGCGGCCCCGGGCATGCAGGGGGCGACCCGGGGAATGTCGTTGACCAGCGCCCAGACCCGGTCCAGGGGGGCGTCGACCTCGACCGTGTTCTCGATCCTCATCAGACCCTCCGGTTGGTGAGCAGGGCGCCGACCCGGTCCAGATCGGCCTCGACGTCCACGTCGGCGTCGCTCCCGAGGTCGCCGACCTCGACCCGGTGGACCCACTCGGGGTGGGCGGCGACCAGGTCGCGGGCCCCGGCGTCCCCGGTCAGGCGGAGCAGGTCGGGCAGGAGGCGACGGTCGAACAGCTTGGGATGGCCGGGCCGGCCGCCGTAGGTGGCGGTGACCACCGGGCCGGCCCCGCCCCGCCAGGCCTCGACCAGCCGGGCCACCGCCCGGCCCGGGACCAGCGGCTGGTCGCCGAGCAGCACCACCACCGCCGCCCAGTCCTCGCCGGCCTGGGCCAGGGTGGCGGCCAGGACGTGGCCCATGCCGGCGGCCCAGCCCTCCACCACCAGCGGCTCGGCCCGGCCCAGCCCGACCCGGTCCAGCACCTCGCCGGCCGCGCCCCCCAGGGCGACCACCACCCGGTCCACCGGCGCCTCGTCCAGGGCGGCCAGGGCGTGGGCCAGCAGCGGGCGACCCTCCAGCTCGGCCAGCTGCTTGGGCCGGCCCATCCGGGTCGACCCGCCCGCGGCCAGCACCACCGCCAGCACCGGACTGGTACCTCCAGCCGACGGGGGCACTCCACTGCGGTTCCCCGGGCCTCTCCTAGGCGAGCCTGAAGATCTCATCTAGTTCTCCCGAGGAGACGCCTGCCTTGCAGACAGCGGAATCAGAAGCAACGGCATGACCGCTGAATTGTCCCCCGATCGCTGTTTAATAGCCGCCATGGGGTTGCTGATCCGGCCAGAGGAGGAGAGGCCATGAGGCGCGCCTACAGACTGCGTGCCTACCCTACGCGGCCACAGGAGGGCCGGGCCGTGCGGCTGCTGGCCGACCACTGCGACCTGTACAACGCCGCCCTCCAGGAGCGCCGCGAGGCCTGGGGTATGCACAATGTCAGGGTCTCCTACGGCGTCCAGTCGGCCCAGCTCAAGGAGATCCGCGCCGCCGACCCAGCCGGGCACGGTCGCCACTCGTTCACCGCCCAGCAGCAGACCCTCCGTCGCCTCAACGCAACCTTCGCCGCCTACCTCAAACGTGCCCGCAACACCGAGGGGAACGCCCGGAGGGCCGGCTACCCGCGCTTCAAGCCCTATCAGCGCTTCGACCAAGTCCTGTTTGTCGTCGGGGACGGCGCCAGGTGGGAGCCGGCCGACGGCGTCGGGTGGGCGTATGCCACCTTCCAGGCGGTCGCACGAGTCAAGGTCAAGCAGCATCGGAGGATTGCGGGTCGGGTTAAGACGCTGCAGCTCAAGCGGGAGGGTCGCCGTTGGTATGTGATCGTCGTCGCCCAGACCGAGGCCGCGCCGCTGCCAGCCACCGGCCGGTCGGTCGGGGTCGACCTTGGGGTGGCGAGGTACCTGACCACCAGCGACGGCGAGATCACCGCCAACCCGCGGTTCCTGGCCACCGCCCAGGAGCGGCTTGCCGATCTGCAACGACGCAAGCAGCACGCGCGGCCCGGCTCCGGCAACCGCCGACGGTTCCGGCGGGCACTCGCCAAGGAGTGGCGCAAGCTCCGCAATCAGCGGCGCGACTTCCACCACAAGACCGCCCGGGCGCTGGTCGACACCTGCGACGCCATCGCCCTCGAACACCTCCGCGTCGCCGCCATGACCGCCACAGCTGCCGGCACCATCGAGGCGCCTGGTCGCAACGTCGCGGCCAAGGCCGGGCTGAACCGGTCGATCCTGGACGCCGGCTGGAGCCAGTTCACGAGCATCCTTGTCGCCAAGGCTGAAAGCGCCGGACGCCGAGTCGTGCTCGTGCACCCCGCCCACACCTCGATGGAGTGCCACACCTGTGGGGCAAGATGCACTCGGCCTCGGCAGGACACCGTCGTCTGCCCCATCCACGGCGAACTGGACGCCGACCTCAACGGGGCCCGCAACATCGCCACCAGGGCCGGGCTGGGCTCTGGTCAAGCCTCCGCGGCTTGAGAAGCTGCCGGCTTCGGTCGGCAGAGCAGTCACCTACAGCTCGCCCCGCTCCCGGATGGAGTGGACTGAGGCGGTGCGCTCGGACAGGGGCCCGCCGCGGCGGCCGTGGCGGGCCGCGATCACCTCGGCCAGGATCGACACCGCCGTCTCCTCGGGGGACTTGGCCCCGATGTCGAGGCCGATGGGGCCGGAGATGCGGGCGATGTCGTCGTCGCCGAAGCCGGCCTCGCGCAGCCGCTCCAGCCGCTCGGCGTGGGCCCGGCGGCTGCCCATGGCCCCGATGTAGGCGACCGGGCTGCGCAGCAGGGCGGTCAGGGTGGGGTCGTCGAAGCGCGGCTCGTGGGTGAGCACGGCCGCGTAGGTGGCGTCGTCGGGCGGGTTGGCGGCCAGGTACTCCTGCGGCCAGGCGACCACCACCTCGTCGGCGTCGGGGATCCGCTCCTTGGTGGCGAACCGCTCGCGGGCGTCGATCACGCTGACCTTGAAGCCGGTGAAGCGGGCCAGCCGGGCCAGGGCGGCGGCGAAGTCGACCGCCCCCACGATCAGCAGCCGCGGCTGGGGCGCGTAGACGTCGAAGAACAGCTCGCGGCCGTCCACCTCGCGGACGGCCGCCTCCTCGCCGGGCAGCAGCTCCCGGGCCATCCGGGTGGCCGTCTCGTCGAGCGCCGGGTCGCCCAGCGACCCCTCGGCCTCCTCCGGGGTGACCAGCAGCTTGGCTCCCAGCCCGGGCCCGGCCACGACCGTGACCAGCGCCCCCCGGCGGTCAGCCCTGACCAGGTCGCGGACCGGCTCCCACCCCACATCCCCCATGGTCAGGGGAGGGGCTCGACGAACACGTCGATGATCCCGCCGCAGGCCAGGCCGACGTCCCAGACCATCTCGTCGGTGATGCCGAAGGTGACCACGTGGGCCGGCTCGCCGGCCAGGACCCGGCCGGCCTCCTCCAGCACCGCGCCCTCGACGCAGCCGCCGGAGACGCTGCCGACCCAGCGGCCGTCGTCGCTGACGGCCATCTTGGCGCCCGGGGGCCGCGGCGCCGACCCCTTGACCTTGGTCACGGTGGCCAGGGCGACCCGGTGGCCTTCGGCCCGCCAACCCTCGATCGCGTCGAGCACGTCGCGCATGCGCTTCCCTCCGTTGGTCTACCCGCCAGCATAGCCCCCCCGGAAAACCCAGCATTTTCCAGGGATCGGGCCGATGCTATTGTGCAGCACGTTCGACCATTGTCGGCTGAGCGTTCGGCGGGTCCAGGGGCTGGTCGGGGGCGACGTTCCCTGGCTCCCCGATCCAGTCGAAGGGGACGGAGGTGGCCCTTGAGGCGCATCGCTCTTACCGTAAACGGCGTCCGGCGCGAGGCTGAGGTCGAGCCTCGCCTGCTCCTCGTCTACTTCCTCCGGGAGCACCTGGGCCTCACCGGGACCAATGTCGGCTGCGACACGTCCTCGTGCGGCGCCTGCACGGTCATGATGGACGGCCAGTCGGTCAAGGCCTGCACCGTGCTGGCCGTCCAGGCCGACGGGTCCGAGGTCACCACCGTCGAGGGCCTGGCCAGCAACGGCCAGCTCCACCCCCTCCAGGAGGCCTTCCGCAAGAACCACGGCCTCCAGTGCGGCTTCTGCACCCCCGGCATGATCATGGCCGGCCTGGGGCTGATCGAGAGCGGCGCCGGCATGAGCGAGGAGGAGGTCCGCCTCGGGCTGGAGGGCAACCTCTGCCGCTGCACCGGCTACCAGAACATCGTCAAGGCCATCCAGGAGGCGGCCGGCCAGATGCGCCAGGCCGCCCCCGCCGGCGCCCAGCAGGGAGGGTCCGAATGACCGACGTAGCCGAGCGGGAGGCCAAGCGCTGGGTCGGCGGCGGCCTGGTCCGCAAGGAGGACCCCAAGCTGATCACCGGCCAGGGCCGCTACACCGACGACATCGCCCTGCCCGGCATGCTGTGGCTGGCCTTCGCCCGCAGCCCGGTCGCCCACGCCACCATCGCCTCGATCGACACCAGCGCGGCCAAGGAGATGCCGGGCGTGGTGGCCGTCTACACCGGCGAGGAGATCGCCTCCGAGTGGGCGGCGGCCATGCCGTGCGCCTGGCCGGTGACCAGCCGCACCTACCCGGGCGAGCCGACCGAGGACGCCCGCGTCCCCGACCACTGGCCGGTGGCCAAGGACCGGGTCCGCTACATGGGCGAGATCGTGGCCGTGGTCGTGGCCGACAGCCGCGAGCACGCCACCGACGCCGCCGAGACGGTCGACGTCGACTACGACGACCTGCCGGTGGTGAACGACATCGAGGAGGCCCTGGCCGACGGCGCCCACGTCATCCACGAGCAGTTCGGCACCAACGCGCTCTACACCTGGGACCTGCGCAACGGCGACGTCGACAAGGTCTTCGCCGAGGCCCCGGTGGTCGTCAAGGAGCGCTACTTCCACCCCCGGCTGATCGCCAACGCGATCGAGCCGCGCAGCGTCGTCGTCCAGCCGGTCCCGGCCCAGGGCGAGTTCACCGTCTGGTCGGCGACCCAGATCCCGCACTTCCTGCGGGTCTTCTTCACCCTGATCCTCGACATCCCCGAGACCAAGCTCCGGGTGATCGCCCCCGAGGTCGGCGGCGGCTTCGGCTCCAAGCTGGAGGTCTACGCCGAGGAGTTCACCGCCGTCGCCCTGGCCCGCAAGCTCGGCCAGCCGATCAAGTGGACCGAGTCGCGCTCCGAGGGCTACCTCAGCACCGTCCAGGGCCGCGGTGTGATCCAGGACATGGAGGTGGCCGCCACCGAGGAGGGCAAGCTGCTGGGCGTGCGGGTCAAGCTCCAGGCCGACATGGGCGCCTACGCGTCCCTGGTCGGGCCGGGCATCCCCATCCTGGGCGCCTTCCACTACCACGGCGTGTACGACTGCGACGCCTACAGCTTCAGCTGCACCTCGGTGTACACCAACCGGACCCCGACCGACGCCTACCGCGGGGCCGGCCGGCCCGAGGCGACCTATGCGACCGAGCGGATCATGGACGCCCTGGCCCGCCGGGTCGGCAAGGACCCGGCCGAGGTCCGGGCGATGAACTTCATCCCGCCCTTCGACCAGCCCCGGGTGACCGCCGGGACCCTGGAGTACGACTCCGGCAACTACCGGGCCGCCCTGGACAAGGCCAAGGAGCTGGTCGGCTACGACGCCCTGCGCCAGGAGCAGCGGGCCAACGACGGCCGCCGCGACGGCAAGCTGCTCGGCGTCGGGATCTCCAGCTACATGGAGGTCTGCGGCTGGGCCCCGTCGCAGGTGCTGGGCCCGCTCCAGTACGCCGGCGGCGGCTGGGAGCGGGCGTCGGTCCGCTGCAACCCCACCGGCAAGATCACCGTGGTCGCCGGGACCTCGGCGCATGGCCAGGGGCACCACACCACCTTCTCGCAGATCGTGGCCGACGCCCTGGGCGTCACCCCCGACGACGTCGAGGTGCTGTCCGGCGACACCTCGGTGGCGACCTGGGGGCTGGACTCCTACGGCAGCCGCAGCCTCTCGGCCGGGGGTGTGGCCATCCACAAGGCGGCCGAGCGGGTGCGGGAGAAGGCCAGGCTGCTGGCCGCCCACGAGCTCGAGGTGTCCGAGGACGACCTCGAGTGGGCCGACGGCAAGTTCCAGGTCAAGGGCGCTCCCGACCGGGCCAAGACCGTTCCCGAGCTCGCCCTCTCGGCCTGGGCGGCCCACAACATGCCCGAGGGCGTCGACCCGGTGCTGGAGGCCAGCGCGGTCTTCGACCCGCCCAACTGGACCTTCCCGTCCGGCACCCACATCTGCGTGGTCGAGGTCGACCCGGAGACCGGCTCCACCCGGATCGCCAAGTACGTGGCCGTGGACGACTGCGGCACCATCGTCAACCCGCTGGTCGTGGACGGCCAGGTGATGGGCGGGGTGGCCCAGGGCATCGCCGAGGCGCTGTACGAGGAGGCGCTCTACGACGAGACCGGGACCCTGCTGACCGGCAACATGTCCACCTACCGGATCCCGTCCGCGGCCGAGCTGCCCGGCTACACCCTGGACAAGACCGTGACCCCCTCCAGCACCAACCCCATGGGGGTCAAGGGCATCGGCGAGACCGGCACCATCGC
>Ga0307415_100001092_pt1 | contig 12608 bp, 14 predicted proteins | sample DK1Cmetagenome_FD_204524 | JGI IMG/M metagenome (GOLD analysis project Ga0307415, IMG submission 204524) | Maize rhizosphere microbial communities from greenhouse at UC Davis, California, United States - DK15-C-2 | ecosystem: Host-associated > Plants > Roots > Rhizosphere > Soil | place: USA...
GAGCCGCTCGGCCAGCCACGACCGTCAGCACCCGAGGAGGTGGTCGCCCAGACCGTCACCACCGCCGCGTAACATCACGCCGGAGCCTGCGTCCCGAGCCATTTACACCGCTCCTGAGACGCCACCAGGCCAGGGGTGCGGCCAGAACGGGTCGGGTAGGAAGCCGAACTCCACCGACCGCGATCCCTCCAGCATGAGCGCCGGCGACAGCCGGTACGCCGGCGACATGCCGGAATCGGCGGCGAACATGCAGAGCAGGTACCACAGGACGCCGGCCAGCGCCGCCACCAGGCGCGAGCCGCTGGACCGGCCGACGGCCATGCCCACCAGCCCGCCGAGCACGACCGCCAGCGCGCCGTCGGCCAGCAGCCGCAGATCGGCGGTGCCGCGACCACCGCGGGCGGCCGAGACGGCCAGAATAGCCGCGAACAGCAGCGCGAACCCGGCCGCGCCGGCCGCGGCCAGTGCGGCCAGGCGGCCCCACCACAGCCGCCAGGGGGCGGTCGGGGTGACGGCCAGCAGGTCGGCCGCCCCGCTGGCCCGGTCCCGCAGGCCCAGCCAGGCCCCGGCCCACACGGCCCCGGCGCCGATCAGCAGGCTGCTCTGGTAGGCGAACAGGTCGTCGCCGGTCAGGACCGGCCAGGACGACCACAGCGCGGGGGCCACGCTCGCGGCGGCCAACGCCACCCCGAGCCACAGCAGCGGCGACCGGGCCAGATGGCGGGCCTCGATGCGGGCCAGGGCGGTCATGCCGCGGTGTCCTGGCGGGAGCGGGCGGTCACCAACAAGTAGCCGTCCTCCACGGTCGGCGGCAGCGGGGTGGCGGCCGGCGAGGGCCGCGGGCCCAGCACCCGATAGGCGCCGGTCTCGGTCCGCCAGGACGCGACCGCGCTCGGGCCGTCCTCGGGCGAGCTCCACACCTGGCCGTCGGCCAGCTGGCGCAGCTTGGTGGGAGTGCCCTGGAACCGGATCTGGCCCTGCCACAGCACCACCACCCGGGTGCAGACCGCGGCCACGTCCTCGACCAGATGGGTCGACAACACCACCGTGCGCTGGGCGCCCAGGCCGGCGATCAGCTGGCGGAAGCGCATCCGCTGCTCGGGGTCCAGCCCGGTAGTCGGCTCATCCAGCAACAGCAGCTCCGGGTCGGCCACGATCGCCTGGGCGATCCCGACCCGCCGGCGCATCCCGCCCGACAGGGTGCGGATCTTGCGGCCGGCCAGGTCCTCCAGCTCGACCGCCTCCAGGGCCGCCCGGACCCGGCGGTGCCGGTCGGCCACATCGTCCAGCTCCTTGAGGATGGCTAGGTAGTCGACGAACTCGAACACCGTGAACCGCGGGTACAGGCCGAGGTCCTGGGGGAGATAGCCGAGCCGGCGGCGGATCTCGACTCGGTCGCCGGCGTCGGCGGCCCGCCAACCGTTGACCCGGACCTCACCGGCGCTGGGCGCGAGCAGGGTAGCCAGGATCCGGATCAGGGTCGTCTTGCCGGCCCCGTTGGGCCCCAGCAGTCCGGTGATGCCGGGCTCCAGCTCCAGGTCGAGGCCGGCCAGGGCGGCGACCCCACCGTAGCTCTTACCCAGCCCCTCGATGCGGAGGTGAGTTCCGCTGGCCATCCAGCCGCTCCTTCGCAAGACGAGATCGGTCCGTCAACCAGCCTGTCGCTCCCAACGACGGCAAGGTTCCCCTGAATCTGCCGATGTGGCCAGAGGGGTCAGCCGGCCAGCCAGCCGATTCCATCGAGCATGGACGCCGGTCGTGGCCAAAGGATGGTCGCCTCCGAGATCAGGAACCTCGGAGGTGAGCAAGAGCTCGTCACCCGGCCACCATCCGAGCCTGTGCACCAGCCTGGCCTGCCGCAGGTGACGGCATGAACTGTCGGCGCTCGGCCAGGTCGGCCAGCGCCTCCCGGTCCAGCACACCATCCGGCACTACCGCAATACGGCACGAGGTCAGGGCCCGCAGCGTGGCCGTCCGACGGCCCGGCCGCCCGGGACGGCGCTCCAAGCTCAGCCCCTCCTCGACGATGCCCAATCGCGGCCGGACGTGCCGGAACTGCTCGACGGGTACCTTGGCCACGATCAGCGCCACCGTCGGCCCGAACCGCCAGTGGTCGAGCCTGGCCGCTACCCGGTACGGGTTGGCGCCCAGCCTGGAGGCCATGGCCAGCAAGCCGGCCCGGTCACGCAGCCGTGCCGGCACCACACCAACGACCATGATGTCGTGCTCCAGCACCGCCAGCTCCCCCAGGATCGCTCCCGGCCCCACCTGACCGACCCGCTCGCCGTTCACCTCAACCGCCAGCCACCCTTGCAGCACCAAGAACAGCTCGCGGCCTGGCGCGCCCTGCTCGACCAGGGTCGCATCCCGCCTGAGCGTGCGGACCGAGGGACCAGCCGCGATCAGCTGACGCGACAGGCGGCGCTCCAGCGCCGTCCCCGCCACAGGCACCTGCCTGGCCGCTTCATGATCACGCCATGGCATACGCCGACCCAAGGCCGTCCACCACCGACGCCCGGTTCGGACCACGTCGGCGCCGAAGATCAGCAGGAGGGCCAGACACCGCATGGAAAAGGCCGTGGCGGCGCTGTCCGGCTCCAGCAACCTGGTGTCACCCAGTCGCCGGCCCGGGCCGAGGTCAGCTAGGGCTGCGACCCCGCCGCAGGACCTCCCCATGCCCGTGGTAGCGACGTGGGCTCCGCGGGCCATCGGGGTACTCCTTCAGGAGTGTGGGATTAGTCTCAACCCCCTGTCGCCCACCCCGCCCGCCAGGTTCCCGCCAATCCGCTGCGAGGCCCTGGGTCCGCGGCCGATAGGCGTTCGGCCTCAGCCCAGTCGGTGAGGAGCCGGCGGGCTGCCAGTATGGCCGGAGCGCCGCTGAACAGCCGACGCCCCGGCACGGGAGCCAGGGCGTCGAGCAAATCCGGTTCTAGAAGGGCGCCGGGTCGTTGAAGTCGCCACCGCGTTCGGCTTGGCGCTCCCGGGCCTGGGTGCGGTCGGCGTTGCCGCGCTGGCTCGAGCGTTCGACCTTGGCCGTGGCCCACTTGAGGCTGGCGCCGACCTCGTCGGCCTCCAGTTCGGTGACCGACCGCTTGTCCCCCTCAGGGGTCTCCCAGCTCCGCTGGCGCAGCCGGCCGGTGACCATGACCCGGTCCCCCTTGCCCAGGGAGTCGGCCAGGTGCTCGGCCTGGTCGCGCCAGACGTTGACCTTGAAGAAGCTGGTGTCGCCGTCGCGCCACTGGCCGTCCTGCTGGACCCGTTGGGTGACGGCGACCCGGAGGTTGGTGACGGCGGTGCCGTTGTGGGTGAAGCGGACCTCGGGGTCCTCGACCAGGTTGCCGACGATGGTGGTGTGGTTGTCCGCTGCCACAACAGTGCTCCTTACTGCTGTACTGACGGTAGTTAGCGTTCGGGCCCCATCCGCTCGGGCCCGCAGCGGGTTGGCTGGTGGCGGGCGGCTTGGATGGCGTCGGCCATCCGATAGTCCTGGCCGGCCTGCCAGATGATCGGGTTCCGGTCGTTCTGCCGTGAGGTCGTGGACAGCCACGCGGACTCCAGGGACAGAGCGTGCTCGCGCTGCTGGAGGTCACGGTGGCCGAGGGGGTTGCTGGTGTCGGCGGGCACGCCGAACTCAGGGTTGACGACACCGCCTGGCGCGTGCGCTACCGGGACCCCGACCAGAGCGAGCAAAAGGTGATGAGCCGGACCTTCACTGCGACACTGACGCTCGGATGCCGCCGGGCTGGAGGTGGGAGGGGAGCCGATGACTGCGCTGTCGTTCCGGGCTGTCTCGACGGTTGACTACCACACCGGTGGGGAGCCGTTCCGCATCGTGGCTGCCCCGCCGGTCGACCTGCCGGGCGCGACCGTGGCCGAGCGTCGGGTGCGCGCGATCACGGACCCGCAAGCGGACGGGCTTCGCAAGCTGCTGTGCTTGGAGCCGCGCGGCCACGCCGACATGTACGGCGGCTTCATCACTCCACCCGACGACACCGGCGCCGACTTCGGGGTTCTGTTCTGGCACAAGGACGGGTTCTCCACCGCCTGCGGTCACGGGACGATCGCCCTGGGCGCGTGGGCCGTGGAGACGGGCCGGGTCCAAGCCGCCGCCGACGGGGCGACCGAGGTGAGGATCGACGTGCCCTCGGGTCGTCGCCCGAGCCCACACCCAGGCGGGCCGGATCAGCGCCGTCGACTTCGTCAACGTGGCCAGCTACCTGCTGGCCCAGGACGTCGAGGTGATGACCTCGCGGGGCGCAGTCCGGGTCGACATCGGCTTCGGCGGCGCCATCTACGCCCAACTGCGCGCCGACCGGGTCGGGCTGGCGGTGGTGCCCGAGCAGATGAATGAGTTGTTGGCCATCGGCCGTGAGGTGAAGTGGCTGCTGAACGATTCGCCCTATGCGCGACACCCGAGTGACGACCGGCTGGGCGGCATCTATGGGACCGTCGTGTTCGACGAGCTCGGGACGGCCGATGACGGCTCGCTGCACCAGCGCAACGTCACTATCTTCGCCGACGGCGAGGTCGACCGGTCGCCCTGTGGCTCGGGCTCGGCCGCCCGGCTGGCGGTCCTGGCCGCCCGTGGGGAGCTCGGGCCAGGGCAGGCGCTGGTGCACGACTCGATCGTCGGCTCCACCTTCCGGTGCAGGGTCGTCGCCTCGTTGATCGCCGACGGCCACCCGGCCGTGATCCCGGAGATCACCGGCATGGCCTACCGCTGCGGGACCAGCGAGTTCACCCTCGACCCGCGCGATCCGTTCGTGGCTGGGTTCGTGCTGCGATGAGCGCGATCCACCTGCCGTGGTTCGGAGCCGCCGAGATCGCCAGGCTGCTCAGCCCTGGAGCGGCGACCGCGGCAATCTGGGAAGCCCTGCGGGCCGGGCTGGACCCGGCCTCGGACCCGGCGTGGGGCGTGGTCGACCTGGGAGGGTCATCGCGCAGGTTCTGGTTCGGCCGCGCGCCGCCCAATCTCGATCAGGAGTGGGGCGAAGAACGCCGCCAACTCGGCGTAGGCGTCGAGCGGGAGCACGTGGGAGACGTACTGATCCGGCCGGACGACGACGAGCGCGCCCTGGTCGCGGGCGATGCGGCGCAGATCGAAGATGTCGTCGCCCCTCGAGTCGGGCGTGAACGCCTTCTCGTAGTCGACGAGGCCGTAGCGGCCCTTGCGCGGCACCAGCAGCGACGGCAGGTCGGCGAGGGCGAGGTCGCGATGGTGCTGCTGAAACACGGCGCGTATGTCGAGCATGCTGTCGACGTCGGCGCCGACTGGGGTGTACCGCCGCACCGGCGAGTCGGGCGAGTGCTCGAGGTGCTCGCACAGCGCCCGCAGCCGTGACGCCGGGTCGCCGGGCCCGGCCGCGTCGGCGAAGGCGTAGAGTCGCCAGCGGCCGTCCGCCCGCGCGGCGTGGCCGAGCTGGACCGGCTTGGCGTCGGCCAGGCGGATCACCGACGCCGAGTGGAACCGCATCCCGATGGTGAACCCCTTGGCGAGGTGCTGGTGGGTCGCGCCGGTAAGCGACGAGGGCGCGTAGCGGGTGGCGACGCCGGCGGTGTACCGGCCCCACCGCACGAAATACTCCTGCAGCTCGGCCGGGTCGACGCCGCCGGCGGCGGGGTTGGCCGGGTCCTTGGCCGGCGAGGCCATGATTGCCGACCACTCCTTGTCGAAGTCGATCAGCTCTTGGGCGATCGCCTGGCGTTCGGCCGAGTAGCTATGCAGCAGCGACTCGGGGCTGCGGCCCTCCAACACGGCGGTGAGCTTCCAGCCGAGGTTGAACGTGTCCTGCATCGACACGTTCATGCCCTGGCCGGCCTTGGCGCTGTGCGTGTGGCACGCGTCGCCGGCGATGAAGACGCGCGGGGCGCGGGCGCCGACGAGCTCGGCCGGCACGTCGTCGAACTTGTCGGTGAGCCGCTGGCCGACCTCGTAGATCGAGAACCAGGCGATCTCCTTCACGTCGAGCGTGTACGGGTGCAGCACGCGCCGGGCGATCGCGATGACCTGGTCGGGCTGCATGCCGCGCACGGCGGCCCGGTCGTTGGGGTCGACCTCGCCGAGGTCGACGTACAGACGCACGAGGTAGCCACCCTCGCGGGGGATGACGAGGATGTTGCCGCGGCTGCCGGACTGGATCGCTGCCTTGAGGCGGATGTCGGGGAAGTCGGTCACGGCGAGGATGTCCATCACGCCCCAGGCATGGTTGGCGGTGTCGCCGTGGAGCTCGCGCCCGATTGATTGCCGCACGGCGCTGCGCGCGCCGTCGCAGCCGACCACGTACTTCGCGCGCACCGTGTCCTCGGTGCCTACGCGGGCGGTATCGGTGCGGCGCAGGGTGACGGTGACCGGGCGATCACCCGAGTCGCCGACCGCGACGTCCACGACCTCGAGGTCGTAGTCGGGTTCGAGCCGGCTCGGTGAGCGGCGCATCGAGCTGAGGAGGTGGTCGTGGATGCGCGCCTGGTTGAGGATCACGTGCGGGAACTCGGACAGGCCGTCCTCTACGTCCTGCACCCGCCCCGTGCGCACGATGCGCGACCGGTCGTGCGGGTCGGGTCCCCAGAACACCGTCTCGTTCACCCAGTAGGCCTCGGCGACGAGCTGCTCGCTGAGCCCGAACGCCTCGAACATCTCCACCGTGCGGCAGGCGACACCGTCGGCCTGGCCGAGCTCGAGCGGACCGGACTTTCGCTCGACAATGCGCGTTGCGATCGTCGGGAACTCGGCGAGTTGGGCGGCGAGCACCAGGCCCGCCGGACCACATCCAACGATCAGCACGTCGACCTCGTCCGGCAAGGCCGCGGGCCGTGCAACTGCGGCCGGATCGGCCGGCCGGACGCACGGGTCGCCAGCCCGGAATCCGTCCACGTGGAACTGCATCGTGAGCTCCTTCGTGCTCTCGGCGCACCGACGCTACGGCCATTCTCACGTCCTTCGAGTATCCCTGACGTAATCGTCGTGAGCTGGGCGTGCGAGGGGGCGCGCTCCGAACGGGGGCGGCTGCGTTAGCTTCATTGGGGCGTGAGGTTGCAACCGGCCGGTTACCAGCGCATTCGCTGGCCGCGATTATCCGCTGTTGACCCGCCGGAGACCATCAGTCCGTGCCCCTCATATGCCCCAGCTCCACATCGGGCGGCCGAACCTCCCAGGCCCCACGCTGCCACATCCATGCGTACGCGTAGCGGTCGATGAACGGGAGCCGATACCACGTCCGGACCCACAACGGCACCAGGTCAAGGCGCGGTCTGCCACCCTTTGGCGGAAGCCAGTTCCAAGCTGGGAGCACCCCGGCCTGTCAGCGGTCGCCATCGTCTGCCGCCGTTCGCCGACCTCGGATGGCCTGGCGACGGCCTGGCCGAAGGCGTGGCAGTCCACGCGATGGCAACTCTTGCGTGATCCGGCAGCCTGGGAAGCGTCGCGCTGCAAGGCAGGCGGGACGCGGCCCCAGCAGCAGGCCCGACGGTCCCGATCAGCCTGGACCAGATGACCCTACGGCGATGGGGGCCACCGCGCTGGCTCGCCGTGAGGCCGCAGAGGGTGCGATCGGCGGACAACCGGGTACACCCTGTGGTAGCCGACAGTGACGCAGTGCCGCGGCCAAGGTGAACAAGGAGGCGTGGAGCGATGGCGACCAGCCAGCAAGCCCAACCACCGCGTGGCTGGCTACCCCATGAGCGGGAGCATCTGGCCGCTGCCGATCTACACCTGGCCGCCCTGTCATCGGCGCCCTTGCCAGGCGCTGACCTGCGCCAGGCCAACCTGCACGAGGCCTGGCTGCGTGACAGCTGCCTGCATGCCGCCGACCTGCGCGAGGCGGACCTGCACGGCGCCCACCTGGAAGGCGCCGATCTGGACGCTGCCGACCTGCGGGGTGCGAACCTGAAAGGCGCTGACCTGCGGGGTGCGACGTTCTCGGCGGAGACGGCCTGGCCGGCTGGCTTTGATCCACTGGCGGCCGGAGCGAGACGAGCCTAGAGACAGGCCGGACGGCGCGCGCGTAGGCCGCGGCCCGTCATCGTATCCTCGATCCGCCCAGGTCAGAGCAGGGTTGGCCGTCCAAGACCGTCCACCGTCCTTGCTGTGCTGGGCGGTCGACTTGGCGGTCAGCGGCCTGCACGGACTTGCCGCCACTGGACACTCAGGCGGCCGCTTGGGTAGCCGCCAGGCTCCGCGGGGTAGGGGTGCTCCCTCGGCGGGGCGCCAGCGGGCCATGGCGCGATGAGCGCGCTGCGCGGTGGCTGGGGCTTGCGAGCGGGGGATGCGCTGTCCACGATGGGACCGCGAACAGGTCCTTGGGATGCTGAGGATCACCCGAACATGGCCTTGAAGAAGCAAGCGACCCCGAAACGCTGGCGCTCCAAGGAAGCCAAGGAGATCGTCGCGGCCGTGCAGCGCGCAGGCGGGCAAGTGGAGCGCACTGCCAGCGGGCACCTGAAGATCATCGGGCCAGTCGGTTCCGCCGTCGTCGCCTCAGCGCCCAACGCCGGCCGCGCCGGTGGGCGCGCCGTCCACAACACCCTGGCCACCATCAGGAGCAAGACCGGGCTACAGGTATGAAGCGTTTCGGCCGCGCATGGCCTCCGCCGGGTGCTGAGCTGTCCGTCTCAGAACGGTTGGCTTAAGAGCACCAAATGGTCGATTGCGCGACCTGCGGCGCGACGCCACGAAGAGGCGTCTACCCGGTCATTCACTTGCCCGGGGCTGCCCGCTGGTGACCACGGATACCGCCGGTTTGTGCCCCCGGTGGGCCCGACCACCTACCCCTCCAACAGCTCCTTGAGCTTCCGAAGGTTGGCGGCCACGGCCTCTCGGACACGGGGCACGGCGAGGCGCCCGAGCAGGCGGCCAGGACCGCTGAGCTGAACCTCCACCGTGTTGGTGACCCGGGTTCCCTCTCCGGTGGCGTCCAGGGCATAGAACAGGCGGGACCGGAAGAGCCCGAGCTGGCCTCGTATCTCCAGCTGACGGGGAGGGTTATAGGTGGTGATCTCCAAGCGTTCTTCGCTGCGACTCGGGACTGAGCGGACTTGCTGGTAGGTGGTCCCCACGCCGACGGGCCCCTCGGAGACCTTGCGGGTCTCGACGATCGCGTAGTTCCACTTGGGGATGTTCTCAAGGTCGGAAAGGAACCCAAACACATCCTCGATGGGTCTCGCGATCATCACCGTGTTCTCGAAGGTTGCCACGAGCCGCTCCTCTGTGAGGACGCCGAGAGGCTACCCGCCTTGAGCCTCCGTGCCGAGCCCTTCCGCCTCGGACTCAGGACCGCTCTGGCGCATCACCCTGCAAGGGCCGCTCAGTTGGCAAGGGTCGCCCCAACCTCACGAGGCGCCGCGGTGAGCGACCCCTGGACGAACTGCCTCGTCTGAGGTCGTAGATGTGATGCTCGGATGTGATGCTCGCTGATCCCGAGCTGCAGCGCTGCTCGTCAAGCTGCTGCTGACCTGCGGGTTGGCCTTTCAGCCGTTGCCGTCGTCTCTCGTCAATCGTCGATTTGGGACGGTCTGCCGACCGCCTGGCGGAGGTGACTCGCGCCAACAGGACGAGCTGCCTACAAGGACTGGCCTGGTCCGGTCCGCTTCTGTGCCGCCAGCCCAACTTCGCTCAGGGTGGTTGGCGCCATCTCAGGGCTTGTGGTCTCATCCGGGCAGCATTGGCACTGGGCCACAGGAGGCGTCCATGAGGCTCACGCGATGGCGGATTCGACCCGTTGGGTTGCTGCTGGCCCTCCTGGTGGGGCTTGGTGCCGTGGGGCTGCGGCCCGCCTGGGCCGACCCACCCCAGCACGCGCAACGCCACCTGACGGTCGCAACCTACAACCTCTACCTCGGTGCCGACCTGACCCCGCTGTTCTCGGCCTCCAGCCCCCAGGAGTTGGTGCAGCGTGCCGGTCAGATCTACGCCAACGTGGTCAAGACCGATTTCCCCTCACGGGCCGAGGCGATCGCCAAGCTATTGGCCGCCAATCCCCCCGACGTCGCCGGCCTGCAAGAGGTCTCGCTGTGGGAGACCGGCCCGATCGGTGGGCCGCTCAGCCCAAGCTACGACTTTCTGGAGCTGCTGCTGGCCGCGCTGGCCCGCCACGGGCTCACCTACCGGCCGGTCGCGACCAACGTCAACTTCACCAGCGACCCGACCCCGATCAGCACCACCACCGCGGCGCGTCTCACCGACCGGGACGTGATCATCGCCCGCACCGACCTGCCCAGCTCGCGGCTGAAGGTGAGCAACCCCGAGTCGCACAACTTCACCGCCACACTGGTCATCCCCAGCGCCATCCCGGGGCTGAGCTTCCGGGTCCCTCGCGGCTGGTCGGCGGTCGATGTGAAGCTGCGGGGCAAGACGGTGCGGTTCGTCAACACCCACCTGGAGGCGTTCAGCACCACGGTGCGCAACCAGCAGGCCCGCGAGCTGGCGGCGGCGCTGGCCGGGTCGGCGGATCCGGTGGTGCTGGTCGGTGATCTCAACTCCCAACCCGACGACACCGCCGGCGCCTACGGGACCTTCGCCGCCGCCGGGTATGTGGATGCCTGGGTGGTGGTGCACGGCCCGGAGGGCGGCTTCACCGCCGGCCAGACCGAGCTGCTGGACAACGTGCCCTCCAAGCTGGACCACCGCATCGACTATGTGCTCTACCAGCCGCGAGGGATCGAGGCCGTGGCGGCCGAGGTGCTCGGCGAGGAGCTGGATGACCGCACCCCCAGCGGGCTGTGGCCGTCCGACCACGCCGGGGTGGTCGCCACGCTGCACCTGGCCCACCCATAGCAGACGAGCCGTCGAGACCACCTCACCGCTTCAGCGGCGGGCACCATCACCCTGCTCAACGTCTGCGAATGCCAGCCCTGTTATCGCTTGGAGGCGCCAGGCGGGGCCAAGCGGTCCTCGTTCTCCAGCAGCCGATGCAGGACCAGCAGCCGGCGCATCAGCTCGTCCAGGGCGTGGCTGGCCACGCACGAGTCCGGATGGTTGGCGGCCTTGGCGAGAAGCGCGTGGGCCTCGGTCTGCTCCTCAAGACCCATCCGGTCCGGAGGCTGTGCTGCCTAGGATGGGACCGTGGAAGTGCTCTCGGGATGCTGAGGATCACCTCGCATGGCCCTAAAGAAGCAATCCACCCAAACGCTGGCACGCCCGTACGCAGCGAGGCGCCGGCAATCGAACGCACAGCCCCGGAGGCGATCACGGTCAGGAGCCGGGCCGGGGTCGACGCCGATCAGGTCCGGGCCGCCCGGACCGGGGAGGCGACCCTGATCGCTGGGGGCTGGACCGGGTGTGTTCGCATCATCAGGACCAGCGTCTAGCCGGCGGTGCGCGAGGTGGCCTGGGAGCTGGTCGCCGGCCTTATCCGGCCTCGCCCTGACGGCGGCCTCGGTGGGGACCCCTCATACCCATCGAGGTACCGGCCGGGCCGATCGCAGGCCGGGAGCTACCTGGCCCTCACCCGGCCGCCTCAAGGTCCTTCGGCCCTCCGGGGCGGCCTTCGGCCGACCTTGACCCGGCTGGCCCTGGCCCGGTCCGGCGATACCGGCCGCCCGGGTCGGACGGTGAAGCGGTCCCGTCCAGCGATCGGGCCAAGGGGTGAGCATGGGGAAGCCGGCGCCGCGGCGGTCGGCTAGCGTAGGCGCCGTCCGGCGCCGGCACGAGAAGGAGCCCTGATGGCCGAGAACCTAGACGCGGAGCAGTATCGGCAGGCCCTTCGCCTCATTCTCAGCGAGTTGGAGGACCTCGACACCGCCCATCCGGTCGACATCGGCTACCGGATAGGCGAGCTGAAGGCGCACCTCCGGACCCTCATCGGCGAGTCCGGGCGGCCGCCGACGGTCGGCTTGCGAGGGCTCGAGGACCTGGCCCGGGTCAGGAAAGAACGGCTCGGGCCGTCCTCCCCATAACAGTTCGGCCCTAGAGGTGACCGGCATGGTGAATCTGGACGACACGAGCCGCTGCCCGGTCGGGCCGGCGTGCGAGAGCTGCGGCCACACCGACGAGCTGGCCGTGTCAACCGCGGACACGCCGGCCGGGGTGATCTGCATGACCGTCTGCGACGCCTGCGAGCTTCTCGCCGTGCACCCGGTCCTCAGCCCAGCGGAGGAGACCACCCGTGTGCGCGAGCACGGTGCGCACGTGGGGGTCGATCTCGGTTAAATGGCCGAGGAGGGCGACCTCGCATGACCCCGGAAGGGCGTGGCCGCTCCTGGTTCGGCGACGTCCAGGTCCTGGCCGTTGAGGGGTGCCGGGGGATACCTCCCCCGGCCTGGCCAGCAGCTCGCCCTGACCCTCGACGACCCCGGGCGCACCACCGCCCCACCGGCACCGCTGGCCGCAGGCCATCGCGTAGCGGCTCGGCCTTGACAGATCCACGGCACCACGACAGCGTGCTCGGTCGACTTACTCATTTCGTGACCGCTTGTCACTTGCGCTGGCGCTAGACGTCCCACTCCGGGTCCACGACCACGCTCAGCCCCGACCCAGCACGCAGAACTGGTTCCCCTCCGGATCGGCCAGCACCGTCCACGGCACGTCCCCCTGACCGACGTCGGCATCGGTGGCGCCCAGAGCCCGCAGCCGAGCCACCTCCGCCGCCTGATCGTCCCCCGGGTACGGCGCCAGG
>Ga0307415_100001093_pt1 | contig 12608 bp, 11 predicted proteins | sample DK1Cmetagenome_FD_204524 | JGI IMG/M metagenome (GOLD analysis project Ga0307415, IMG submission 204524) | Maize rhizosphere microbial communities from greenhouse at UC Davis, California, United States - DK15-C-2 | ecosystem: Host-associated > Plants > Roots > Rhizosphere > Soil | place: USA...
CCCGATGCTCGGGCCATCGGCGACTCGCTGGTCGCCCGCGACGTGAAGCTGTCCCTCGGTGGCACGATCTACGACCCAGCCGACCCGATGGGCAAGATGTTCTTCAACATCTTGGCCACCTTTGCCGAGTTCGAGGTCGACCTGCTGCGCCTGCGCACCCGCGAAGGCATGGCCATCGCTCGCGCCAAGGGCCGGCTGCGCGGCAAACAGTCCAAGCTGAGCGTCCGCCAACAGGCCCACCTGGTCCAACTCCACCAAGGTGAGAAGCACACGATCGCCGAGCTGGCCGAGCTGTTCTCGGTCTCGCGGCCCACGGTGTACCGAGTGCTGGAACGCGCCCGCGGCACCAGCACCAGCTTGTCGGCCGGCAACGCTACGTAGCACGGCCCATCCCCTGCCACCTCGGCAATCAGCCACCGGCCGTGACCTTGGTGTCCGGCCGGCACGCTAGCCCTGAAGCCAACGCATTCCCTGCCACATCCGTAGCAAGGACGTACATGGTCGGGCGAGTGGTCCCTCTGGCAACCTCCGAGCAGGCCCTCGCCGACGCCGCCGCGGCGTTTCTCGCCCAGCCGAGCCTGGCCCGATCCACCCATCGCTCCTATGAGCAAACCCTCACCCGGCTGGTCCGCGAGCTCGGCAGCGACCGGCCGCTGTCGACGCTCACCGTCGAGGGGTCACGGTCGTAATGACGGCTGCCTGGGGTGCGCGGGCGCCGGCGACCTGGAACCGCCATGTGGCCACCGTCCGCTCGTTCCTGGCGTTCTGCCAGCGACGCCGCTGGCTGGCCGAGGACCTCACCGTCGACCTCGAGCGCCGGCCGGAGCTAGCTGACCGCACCAAGGCCATCCCCCTGGCCGAGCTCCAACGGCTGTGGCGCCGCGACGACGTCGGGTCCGCGAGAAGGCACTGTGGCGGCTGCTGTACGAGACCGCTGCCCGTGCCAGGGAGGATGATGGCGGGCACAAGAGGGGGTTCGACAAGCCGAATCGGTCACGGCTGCCGCGTAAGATCCAATGCTAGGAGCCCGGGTCGCCCCGCAACTTCACCTCAGCAGAAACGCCACCCGCACGTCGTGCGCGGCGCCAAGGAGGTAGCAGCCATGGCCACAACCAAAGACCGTCTGGACGAGCTGACCAGGCACGAGCGGGAGTTGGACGACCACGACGTCGTAGCGCTTGAGGACGGCGGGGTGGCGGACGCGCAGGTGCCGCCCGCGGCCGCGGGCAACCGGCCCGCGCCCGCAGTCCTCCGCACGTTATCACTCCGGGGGCGCCTGCTCGAACCAATCACCGGGCGTTGGGCGGCTATCGGCGCGGTCGCCTGGGTCGCGCTCCTCGGGATCGGGATCGCGGTCGAACCCCAGCCCACCAATCCGAACGCCGTCGACCCGTGGTTCCTCAACGTGCTCGGCGCCGTCTTGCTGGCTGCGGTGGTGGCCGCGTTCGCCGGCTTTTGGCTGCGACAGCGGTGGGGTCTGGCGGCCTCGCTGCTGGCATCCGGCCTGCTCGTGGTCTCCACCGTCGCGTGCCCAGTGTCCGGCCACCACACTCAGCTCGGCGCGTGGTGGGTCGTCCAGCTCGGCTGCGGCCTCGGGCTGGTGACGACCAGTGCCCTTGGCCTGCGGCGGGGCTCTCCCGCGCCAGACGCGACGGTCGACTGCCGGTACGGCGAGTTGTGAAGGCTGTTCAGGCGGTGCTTGGCGGCAAGTTCGAGACCTCGAGGGGGGCTGGCCGCTGGCTTCCCTGCTGCCGGCCCACATAGCCACGCCACACCCGCCTGCGGTCGCCGGCGCCGCTGATGATCCACTCAGTACAGAGGGTCAACGGCCCGAGGCTGAGATCTGGAGATACATCGTGCCTGGTGGAGCTGAGGGGATTTGAACCCCTGACCCCTTGCATGCCATCGATGCGCGGGAGGTTCATAACGCTGCGCCGCGCCTCACGTCCCCACACATCCGCGCAGTTGGGAGGCTCTGTCGAGGATTGCGTCGTGGGCGCGATGAGGTTGCGCGTGGCGTAGTTTCTGGCAAATCTCTGGCACGGCCCGGAACTAGACACCGAAACTGGACATGGATCGTTGGCTGTCGAGCGTAGATGAGTCCACTCCGACCGCCTGGTTACAGCCCATCGATCGCCACGATCAGGTAGTCGATGCGTTTCTGGCTTCGGTCGGGCCGGTGACCGCCTCGTCAATCATCGACCACACCCTGCAGTCGGCTACCTCAGCGTCTCCGTCAATCGTCTCGGCGAGGAGAGCGGCGTTTGTGGGCGCGTACCACCGGGTTGTGATGGTGAGGCCAGCGCAGAGGATCTCCAGGAGGGATCCGTCGCGATAGATCCTTATCACCGGCAACGTGGCCGCATCTGGTAGATCGACCGTGCCGGACCAACCAGCAGGCATTCCTCCCACCGTCGCGGAAAGAACCCTCCTGTCTAGGTCGAGGACAAGCTCAAGGGCGGTGTCCGCCGGCTCCGTTAGGGCGGTGCCTAGTCTGAGTCGTCCGCTGGCGCCACCGATGATGACCTCCAGTTCCCACTGGGCCCCCGCGTCTGTCCCGACGAGCACTCTGCCCGTGTCTGCCCCGAGGTGAAGTTCCTGTGCTTCACCTACTGTGGGCCAGCCTGTGAGCGGAGGCTCGCGCCGGAGGCCCTGGAGCTCCGGGACCGGCGTGGAGCGCAGCGCTCCCTCTACAAGGTGGAGTTCGCGCGGGAGCGTCACCGCACCCACGATGGCGAGTTCCTGCTGCCGGGCGAGTGGCAGCCACTCCTGCGCCCACCCCCACAGCAGGTTCCGGCCTTGCTGATCCACCATGACGGCGGGGGCGTACATGACGTTGCCGTAATCGACGCGACCGCCATACCGACCGTTGAACCTGCCCTCTGTGACGTTGCCGATGAAGTACACGACGTGACTCAAGGGCCGCTCGGCGTTGGGTTTCTGGATGCTAAAGATCAGCACCCATTGGTCGCCGCACCGGACCAGCTGCGGGCACTCCCAGTGGTCGCCCAGGTCGTCGGGGCGGTCCTGGGGGGCGGTAAAGAACAGTCCCCCGTAGGTCCATGTGGTGGCGTCGGCGGAGTCGTAGATCAACACCATGCCCTGCGGATGATCACCGAGTGTCCCCGATCCCAGGAGGAGGTGCCAGCCGTGTTCGTCCTGCCACAGCCAAGGATCACGGTGGTAGCCGGTGCCCAGTCCGTCTGGCGGCCCGGGGATGAGCGGGTTTGCCGGGTCTTTCGTCCAGGTGACGAGGTCCTTGGACCCGAACGCCCGACACACCGACTCGACACGCTGGTCCCCCTCCCCAACGATGCCGGTGTAGTAGATCATCGGTGTGCCGTCCACCACGCGGGTACACCCCGACCAGCAGCCGTCACAATCGGGCCCAGTTTCCTCTGGCGTCAGGGCAGTGGGTTCCCGGCGCCAGGTCGCCAGGTCTGGGGAGGTGACGTGCTCCCATTGTGGCCGACCCCACACCGGTGCGGCGGGGTTGGCCTGAAAGAACAGATGGTAGATGCCGTTGTGCTGCAGCAGGCCGACAGGGTCATTCAGGAAGTTCCTGGCTGCGGCGACGTGGTAGCGAGGCTGCCACGCCGAGGTGGTATCTCTCTGCCTGGTCATCGGACGACCATTACGTTCGTCGTGGCTAGGCCGGAGACGCTGCCGCTGGCGGCGCGACCGAGGCGCGGCGGATCAAGGGACAGGCAACTAGTTTCGGGAACGGACCGGTTGGCTGGCCGCCAGGGCGTTCGATTTGGGCGACCAGGGCATCAACCGCCCAAGAGCCCATCTCGAAGTGCGGCAGAGCGACCGTGGTCAGTTGCGGGTACAGGCCCTCGCAGATGATTTCTTGGTCGTCGAAGCCAATGATGGAGACGTCGTCTGGAATGCGCAGCCCGAGTTCGGCGGCGGCCCGGTAGGCGCCCATGGCCATGCGGTCGTTGAAGCAGAAGAGTGCGGTCGGGCGAGTCCGGCGGGTGAGTAGCGTTCGTGCCGCGAGGTATCCACCGCTGGCCTCGTACTCTGCGGCGACCACAAGGCGCGGGTTGAAGTCGATTCCGGCGGCCTCCAGGGCTGCACGGTATCCCTCAAGGCGCCCGTGGGTGGCGGGGATGTCCTCCCGGCTGGTGGCGAACCCGATGCGGGTGTGCCCGTACGCGAGGAGCTCCTCAACGGCGGCACGCCCGCCGCCGACCTCGTCGGGGACGACCGCGGGAACCGACTCGTTGTCGCTGCGGGCGTCAAGCAGCACGATCGGGACGCCGTCGAGTCCTGCCGGGAGTTGGACTCGGCGGTGGTACACGCTCGCGTACAGCACACCGTCGACCTGCTGCTGGACCAGCGTATCGACGTCGCGCCGCTCGGTGTCGGGGTTGTCACCGGTGTCGAGCACCACCAGCGTGCGGCCATGCTCCAGCGCGGCCTCCTGCGCGCCCAGGATGAGTCGGCCGGAGTACGGGGTCGTGGCGATACGATCGCTCAACAGGGCCAGCACGTTGGTGCGCTGCAGGCGAAGGCCCCGGGCCATGATGTTGGGCGTGTACCTCAGCCGTTGCGCCGCGTTGCGGACCCGCTGGCGTGTCTCCTTGGCGACACGCGCACCTTCGGCGTTGGTCAGAACATCAGACGCTGTGGTCGGGGACACGCCGGCGGCGGCAGCGACGTCACGGATACTCACCCGCCTGTTCGCCATGGTCCAACTCCCCTGTCATCGGTGCTGACCATACGCCCATGCCTGCTCATACCGGAGCACGTCGGACGTAGGCCGTTGGTCGGGACGGGACTGCTCGGTCGCGGCTTCACTCGTCCCAGAGTCCGTGTTCGGGCCACCGCCGCGGCAGCCGCTGGTCCACCGGCGGCAACTCGGCCAGGGCCGCGTGCGGTTCGACCTGGTACCAGTAGGCCACGCTCGAGTAGTCATTGCCCTGGTCGTTGGCGTGGCCGTGCTCGATACTGACCCGAATCGACTGCTGGAACCGCACCGGGTCCTCGATGTGGAATCGGTACAGGCTCCAGAGCCCGAAGTGCTCCTGGATGCTGCTGGCGAGCGGGATGCCATGGTAGGGCCCGCTGTAGGCACCGCTGGGGAACCCCCAGGCGGCGTTGAAGTAGTCCTCGGTGCCGGTGCCGTGCAGCGACGGCGGCCACCGCTCGCCGTCGATGAAGAACATGTCGTCGCCCTCGCCAGGCCAGGTGTAGGCCTGGTTCGACGCGTCGAAGTTGTCGATGCTCAGCACGCAGCCGACATAGTGGCCCGTGCCCGTCGCCTCAAGGAGGACGTAGTTGTCCTCACCGGTCAGGTTGACGCCGGGAAGGTCCCACGGTGCCGGCTCGACGATGTTGGAGCGGTGGGCGACCTTCTGGCACGGCTTCTCTTGCCGGTAGGAGGCGTGGAACCGAGCCACGTCTTCGGGAGCCGGCTCCTGGGTGAGTTCGTAGTCGACATAGAAAAAGAGGTTCTCCACCGGCTGGTCGCTCTCGTTTCGTAGCTGTACCAATGCAGAGGAGCCGAACGGCATGGGAAAGTACGAGTTCATCGCGGCCGCAAACGGACCCTTGGGCCCGCGACGGGGACCGAAGACCATGCTCAGCGGCAACGACACGTAATGGGTGCAGGTGGCGTGTCCCACGCCGAAGAAGTCGCCCAGCGGCGCACGGACACTGGGGTTGTCCTCACCGTCCCAGTACATCTCGAATACGAGCTTGCGTAGGTACTTCTCGGAGTAGCAGCGCGTGGTCATCCAGATGTGCTCGATGACCCCGGCGCCCTCAAGGTCGGCCATGACGAAGGTCTCCCCGGGCGCCACCCTGGCAAAGTCCCGGTTGCCGCCGGTTCGATCCCAGCTGGAGGACCGCTGCGACCGGCCGGGCTTGACGTAGGGCAGGCCGCTCAGCGGGCTGTTGGGTTGCCAGAAACGCATGTTAAGAGAACCCCCCGATGTTGGCGGTGGGCTTGTTGTTCGTCTGGCTCGGGCCTATCAACCCTTCACGGCGCCGAGTGTGAGACCAGCGACGATCCGCCGCTGGAGGACGATGGTGAGCAGCACCACTGGGATCGAGTAGAGCGCAGCCAGGGCGGTCATGGATCCCCACTGCAGGCCGAACTGGGTCTGGAAGTTGGCGATCACGATCGGCGTGGTCTGCGCCCGCACCGCCGTCAACAAGAGCGCGAACAGGAACTCGTTCCAGGAGGCCAGAAACGCGAACATGGCGGTGACCGCGATCCCGCCGGAGACCACCGGGAGCACGACCCGGCGCAGCGCACTTAGGCGGCTGCATCCGTCGACCTTCGCGGCCTCCTCCAACTCGTGTGGCACAGCTTCGAAGAAACTGGCCATCAACCAGATGGACAGTGGCAGCGAGATGGTCGTGTGCGCCAGCGCCAAGCCGGTTGGGGTGTCGTTGAGGTGCAGGGTCGACATCATGCCGACCAGCGGGACGCCGATCGCCACCGGCGGGACCATGCGAGTCACCAGCGCCAGCATGATGAACACCCGTCCACTCAATGTGCCGTAGCGGGTGATGCCATACGCGGCCGGCACGGCCAACAGCAGCGAGATGATGGTGCTCAGTGTCGCCGTGGATAGGCTGTTGATGAAGGCCGGCACCACCGTGGGTGTGCTCAGTGCACTGGTGTAATTGCCCAGAGTCCAGTCTTTTGGAAGGATCGTCGGCGGGATCGCGATCACCTGTCCCGGCGTCTTGAACGAGGTCAGCACCAGGTAGGCGAACGGAAACGCATACAGCACGATGACGCTGGTCAGCAGCACCCACAGCAAGATACGGCTGGTCGACCTGCGCCTGCTCTGCCGACTAATTGCGACGCTGCTCATGATTGCCCCTTGCCGGGCTTCCAGATGGTCGCAACCGCTACCATCGCCACTGCGAGCATGGCGAGGAGGTAGAGGGTTCCCATCGCCGAGGCGAGCCCTGGCTGGTCAAAGCGGACCATGGTGCGGTAGATGAGCAGGCTCAGCGTCGTGGTCGCGTCCTCAGGGCCGCCGTTGGTCTGAATGAGAATAATGTCGAACGCACGGGCGGCGTCAATGCCGCGGATGATCAGCGCGACGGCGATCACCGGGCGCAGCAGGGGAAGGATGATCCGCCACAGGATCTGCACCGGCCCGGCGCCGTCCAGGCGAGCCGCCTCCAAGATATCGGGTGAGAGGTTTTGCAGTCCGGCGAACAAGATGAGCGTCATGAACGACGTGGTGAGCCAGATGTCGGGAATTGCGACGGAGAACAGTGCGATATCCGGGTCGCTCAGCCACGCGATCGCGTCTGGGGACTCGATGATGCCAATCCGGGTCAGCAGGTGGTTAACGATGCCGAAGTTGTCGATCAGGAGAAAGCGCCACAGCAGACCGGCCACGATGGGCGCGATCATCAACGGGTACAGGAACAGCGTCCGCAGGCCGGCTGACCGCTGACCGAGGGCGTTAAACATGAGCGCGGTCGCCAGGCCGAGCAGGAACTCCATTGATACCACGATGACGGTATAGATGGCTGTCCGGACGGCTGAGCTGGTGAAGGCCTCCGAACCAAGCGCCTCCGTATAGTTTCCCAGGCCGACGAACTCGCGAGTTCCGGCCAGCGGTGAGAAATCATAGAGGCTATCCACCACCAGCTTGACCAGTGGCCATCCGACGAGCACCGCCAGGAATATCGCGGCAGGAAGCATCAGCAGCAACGCGAAATGCCGATCCTCCAGCTGTCGCCTCCGGCGCGGCCGTCCGGCGCGTGGCCCTGCCGGAACCGGCCGCTCACGGGTCGGTGCCGTGGTGACATCGCTACGAGACAAGCTTTTCCACGTCCCCACGGGCGGCCGTGAGCAGCGCCGCGTAGTCGGCGCCCGGCTTCAGAGACTTCTGCAGCGTGGGCACCAGCACGGTGTCGACGATCTGCTGCCACTTCGGTGTGGCCGGACGCGGCTTGGTCTGCGGGGCTGCCAACGTCTCGAGCAGAGGCTTGAAGTGTTCGTAGCCTGGCTTCGACGCGTACTGGTCGAACGCGGACCTGCGTGCCGCCAGCCCAAGATCCGACTCGATGCTGAGGGCGTTGTTGTCGTAGGCGAACTTGATGAACTCGGTCGCCTTGGCGTTGTTCTTGCCTTTCGCTGGCACCGACAGGTACCAGGCACCGGGAATGGCGGCCACGCCGGCAGACCCGGCGATCATCGGTGCCACCCCGACCTTTCCGTTGACCGGTGAGTCCTTAGGGGTCAGCGGGTAGGCGTGCGCCCAGAAGCGCAGCATCGCCGTCTTGCCCTGGTAGAAGAGGTTCTGCGCCCCAGCCCAGTCCAACTGCGCGGCACCGGTCGGAGCCACCTTCAGCTTGTTGTTCAGGTCGCTGTAGAACGTCAGCGCCTCCAGATGCTGGGGGTTGTCGATGATCACCTGGCCGTTGGGGTCGAGCACGACGCCGGGGGCTCCGGCCTGCAGGACGTGGGCGAGCCATTCGGTCTCGACCGCCCCCTTGACGTCGGTCCCGTACAGCTTCGGTGCGTCGGTGAAGGACTTGGCAGTGTCCTGGAACTCCTGCCATGTCTTGGGCGGCTCCAGCTTGGCCTTGTCGAAGAGGTCCTTGCGGTAGAACAGGATCTCGGCGTTGGTCCACACGGGCATGCCGATGAACTTGCCGTTGACCTGCGCCTCCGTTATCAGGCCTGGGAACAGGTCGGCCTTCACCTCGTCGGTGAACAGCTCGTCCAGAGGCTGAAGGGCGCCCGCGAAGGTGGGTAGCCAGATGGCGTCCAAGGCCGCGACGTCAAAGGACAGCGAGCCAGACGACAGCTCACTGGACAGCCGGTTGAACAATCCCTCATACGGAAGCTCGACCAGGGTCACTGTCGTGCCCGTCTTCTGCTTGAACGCATCAGCAACAGGGGTTAGCTCCGCCTTACCGCCGGCTTCGACCAGGACCTGGAGAGTGGTCGCGCCACCGCCACCTCCCCCACTGTCCCCGCCGCCGGCACCACAGCCGGCACTCACCACCACCAGCCCCGCGAACCCACCCAACTTCAGGAAGTTCCGCCGACTGAAGTTGGACCCGACATCGCCCGTGCTGGATGCCATCGTCGCTCCTTCCATGGCGAACGAGGCGCCGGAGAGCTGATCGACAAGTTGGGCTGCCGTAACGTTACGGCAAAGTCAACTACCATCGATGTCGGCCGTCAAGGGCCTGATGCGACTTCTGAACTCTTCGTCCCAGATAGGAAACTCCCGCGAGGCGTTGGCATCCAGCTCGCCGGGCTTGGCTCGCCACCGGCGCTGTCGCAGAATCGAGGGTTTCTGCGACAGCCACCACTCCCCCGCCGAAGACCACTCGACAGGCGTCCAAAAGCCGTGTCCGAAATCAACGTCCCACAACCACCGCTGTCATAGGGTTCTGCGACGCTCCCCCGCATGGGACATCTGCTCGGCTATGCCCGCGTCTCCACCACCGACCAGCAACCCCAACTCCAGGTCGACGCCCTCCAGCGCGCCGGCTGCTACCGGGTGTTCACCGAGACCGCCAGCGGCGCCCGCGCCGACCGCCCTGTCCTGGAGCAGGTCCTCGACCAGCTGCGCCCTGGCGACACCCTGGTCGTCTGGAAACTCGACCGCCTCGGCCGCTCCCTACGCCACTTGGTCGACACCATCAGCGGCCTGGCCGACCGTGGGATTGGGTTCCGCAGCCTTCAGGAGGCGATCGACACCACCACCCCCGGCGGCAAGCTCGTCTTCCACGTCTTCGCCGCCCTGGCCGAGTTCGAACGCGACCTCATCCGCGAACGCACCACCGCAGGACTGGCCGCCGCCCGCGCTCGGGGTCGCCACGGTGGCCGCCCCTCGGTGCTGGCCGCCCACAAGCTCCAGGTGGCCCAGGAAATGTACCGCTCGGGGAAGTACACGGTCAGCACCATCGCTACCACTCTTGGGTCAGCCGAGCCTCGATCTACCGCCACGTGGGGGGCTCGACCGGCTCTCTATCTAGGCAAGAAGCTCGTCGAAGTCGACAAGGTCGATGACCTTCTGAATCTCCGGCTCCTTGCTCAGGTTGATGGGTTGTAGCTCCGTGCCCCGACGAAGGTTGACCAGCAGCTCGGTCGCGGTGTCCTCAACAATTCTGCTCGCGTCGGCGTCGCGCCAACGCACGCCGTCAAAGGCAGAGCGCAGAAACCGGCCAGCAAGAAGACACTCCAACCTCGGCCTGCCGTACGCGTCTGCACTCGCGTGGCGGAGCAGTACCGAACGGATCGCCGTGATGCCGGGGGCCACCGCAAAGGCCTCGCGCATGGTCACCAGCAGATGCCCAAACACCAGCAGCCCGTAAAGGGCGGACCGCTCCCCCTTGGGCAGCTTCCGAAGCGTCAGGTTGCCTGCCTGGGTCCGGTCAGGCATCCGCTCGGGAACCACATCATACGGTGGCGCCAGAACGACCAAGTCCAATTCAGCACCATCAACGGCAACCGGCGCTGCCGGCGCCTCGTTGTCCTCAAATGCCTCCGCTAGGGTCGCCAGGACGACGTCGGGGTTGTTCTGGCACAGCTGGTGCCACCACTGGTCAAGCTGCAGCTGGAAGTCAGCCTGCTGCTGGACTGCCTGTTGGCGGGCTGCCGCCAACTCCGCCTCCACAGCCCGAGTAGCACGCTCCTTGGCGTCGGCACGCGCTGCTCGCTGGAAGAGTCCGATGCCGGCAAGCGCCTCGCGCTCATGGCGCCGACGCACCGTCCCCGCATCCGGCAGCGACGGCGGAGGGGCCACCGGCGCGACGGCGGGAGGGAACTCGGTCCGATGCACGTTGAGGATCTCTTGCAAGGCGTGGGCGAGGCGCTGGGCTTCCTCAGCCTTCTCTGCCGCAGCCAGTTGGCGCTGGTAGCTGGCCATCGACGGTGGCCGACTCGAGCTCCGGCCGCCGCCGCGCCGCCCGCCACCAAGCGAGGTGTAGAAGCTGACCGGCCCGGCGCCACTGGAGAAACCGGTACGGCCAGCTCCAACGTGCACTCGGGCCGCCCGCGGCCCCACGCTGGTACGGATTCCCCGGCTAGAGGCCCGGATGCGGACCCCCGGAGCTACCTTGAACGAAAAGCCCATGCCTCCACCTTGATCATTGACCTCTGCCTGACCTTGCCTGCATCCGCTAGTGCCGAATCCACCACAACCTCTTCCGGACTCGCTTGCGATGACCAGTCACAATGCCATCCGCCGACAGTGGGCGTTCAGCCTCAGGCCTCGCAGCCCAAACCGTCGCCATCGCGGTCCAGGTCGAACTCGTCGGGACCGACCACCCGGACCGTTCCTTGCACGTAGTTGGGACCGTTGCCAGAGCCGCCAGCACAGTCATAGTCACCGATGCCCACCTTGAGACATTCACCCTCGTAGGACGGATGGCACCTCTGTGGCGGCGCGGTTGGCGGCGGCGCCGGTGGCGCAGTCGATGGCGGTGGCGGCGGCGCCTTGGCCACCACCAGGGTGATGGTGGTGTCGGGCAGGACGCCAGCGCCGGCCCGACGGGACTGGGAGATGACCGTCCCAGCCGAGTAGCGGGTGGTGGACCTGTAGGTGACTTTTGCGGTCAGCCCTCGGTCCGCCAGGCTCTCCTTGGCCCGGGCCAGCCGTAGACCGACCAACCTGGGCACCGTGACCTTGGCGATCGTGGCCGGTAGGGCCGTGGACGTGGTGGCCAGGGTGGTGGCCACGGTCGGCAGGGAAAAACTGGAGGTCGGTGCTGGCGTTGCCTGGCCAGCGTCGTTGGTGGGGCTGTCGTCATCGCTCAAGGCGACGACACCCAAGACGAGCAGCAGGGCGGCCAGGACGACATACCAGCGGCGCCACCATGGACCACTCGATGATGGGCCGCTTGGGGGCGATCCCCAACCTCCCGGCTGCTGCTGGCGTGGTTCCCAGCCTTCCGGTGAGCCTGTTGACGACCCCCAGCCTGGCGCCTGCGGTGATGTTGGTGGCGGCCCCTGCGGTGGTAGGTCGGATCCCGGGGACGGTGATGGCCCCCAGCCCTGAGGGTTGACCCAGCGATCTGGCATAGCCCCCCACATTCCTGAACCAGACAACTCCTCGCACGTTACAAACGTTCAACATGCCTTGATCGTTACGGCCCGACTGATGACTGGCGCAGGTAAGAGATTCGAACTCCACTGCGGCTGTCACCGCCGCCCGAGGTCAGGAAGCTGTAGGTTCGACGACCTGCGGTTTCGCTGATGTTCGCTAACCGCTCGTGCCCGCTGTTGTCCATCGTTAGCCGGTTGGCTGCGGACCCAGGGTGATGGCCTGCCGCTCCATCCTGCTGCGTGTCCTGGAGGCAGCCCGCAAGGAACACCTGATCGCCACCAATCCGGTCCGCGAGGTGGAGCCACCCAAGCCGCGCCTCGACCCCGAACAGGTCTTCGGCCACCAGCGCCGACGAACCCTCACCCCCGAGGAGTTCGGCCACCTCCTGGCCGCCTGTCGACCCTTCTACCGCGACCACTTCCTCATCCAGGCCGGCACCGGACTGCGCAGCGGCGAGCTGCTAGGGCTGCGCCGCCGCGGGTCTTCCCCGAGCTCGGTCGGATCGAGGTCATCGAGGTTCGCTACGAAGCCGGTCGCTTCGGTCGCGGTTTCAAGGCC
>Ga0307415_100001094_pt1 | contig 12605 bp, 11 predicted proteins | sample DK1Cmetagenome_FD_204524 | JGI IMG/M metagenome (GOLD analysis project Ga0307415, IMG submission 204524) | Maize rhizosphere microbial communities from greenhouse at UC Davis, California, United States - DK15-C-2 | ecosystem: Host-associated > Plants > Roots > Rhizosphere > Soil | place: USA...
AGGGCGAGGATTATGTCTTGCGGGGCCAGAAGACGTGGATCTCCAACGGCGGCCTCGCCGAGTACTACGTCGTCTTCGCGACGATCGCACCTGGGACGCGCGCCCGCGGAGTGACGGCGTTCGTCGTCGAGCGCGGCGACGGAGGGGTCACCTTCGGTCCGCCGATGAAGAAGATGGGTCAGCGGGCGATCCTAAACGCCGAGATGTTCCTCGAGGACGTCGAGGTTCCTGCGGACCGGCGGCTGGGCGAGGAAGGGGAGGGCTTCTCCGGCCTCATGCAGACGTTCGACCGCTCCCGCATCACGCTGGGAGCGGCCGCGACGGGGCTCGCGCGGGCAGCGCTCGAGTACGCCGTGGAGTATGCCAAGACCCGCGAGCAGTTCGGCAAACCGATCGGCGAGCACCAGGCGGTCGCCTTCCGGCTCGCCGACATGGCGACCCGCGTCGACGCGGCGCGCCTCCTGGTCTGGCGGGCAGCGAGACTTGTTGATGCCGGCCAGGAGGTGGCGAAAGAGGCCGCCATGGCCAAGCTGTTCGCTTCCGAGACCGCGATGTGGTGTACGTGGGCTGCCGTTCAGACGCTCGGTGGGTGGGGGTACTCGCGCGAGCACCCGGTCGAGAAGTGGATGCGGGACGCCAAGCTCGAGGAGATCGAGGAAGGGACGTCCGACATCCAGCGCCTCATCATCTCTCGTCGGCTCCTGCGACACCAATCTTGACGCGCGACCTGAGGCCACTCTTCGACCCCCGCTCGGTCGCGATCGTCGGCGCTTCGGCGACGCCGGGCAAGTGGGGGTATTGGCTCGCTCAGGGGGCTCTCCAGGCCGAAGAGAGGCGCGCCGTCTTCCTCGTCAACCGAAAAGGCGGAGAAATCCTCGGAAGGACGGCGTATCGGTCGCTGGCCGAGCTGCCCGAGTCGCCTGAGCTGGTGGTAATCACCGTCCCAGCCGACGGCTTCGAGGAAGCCGTCGAGGGAGCGCTGGATTCGGGTGCCAAGGCGCTCGTGGTCATCAGCGCAGGACTGGGTGAGGGGGGATCCGAGGGCCGGGAGCGCGAGCGGCTTGCCGTGGAGCGGATTCGCAGCGCCGGGGCGCTCCTCGTCGGGCCGAATTGTCTCGGCCTGTTCGACGCCGAAACAAACCTTCATCTGAGCTCGAACTCTGTGCCGAGCGGGCCCATCGGGCTCATCTCTCAGAGCGGGAACCTGGCGCTCGAGGTCGGCATGCTCGCAGGCGACGCCGGGCTGGGCTTCTCCCGCTTCGTCTCGCTGGGAAACCAGGCCGACCTCGAGACGGCCGAGCTGATCGACGATTTCCGGAAGCACGAGCCCACGCGGGTCATCGCGGTCTATTGCGAGGACTTCAGGGACGGGCGCGCGTTCGCCCGGGCCGCAGAGCGGGCCGTCGACGCGGGAAAGCCCGTACTGCTGCTCGCTGGGGGAGGCACTCCGGCGAGCGCCCGTGCAGCGCGGTCGCACACGGGGGCGCTGGTGAGCGATCTCGTGGCCGTCGAGGCCGCGTGCGCGGCGGCCGGCATCGAGCGAGTTTCGACGCCGAAGGAGCTCGTGGACGTGGCGGTCGCAAGGCTCGGAGCGCCTCCGGCGCGTGGCCGTAGAGTCGGCATCGCAGCCGACGGAGGCGGCTCGACGGTCATCGCAGCCGACCTCGCGGCCGCGCACGGCCTCGACCTGCCGCGGGTTTCCCGCCAGACCTCGTCAGCGCTCCAGGCCATCCTTCCGCCTACTGCAGCGACCGAGAATCCGGTCGACCTCGCCGGTGGAGGCGAGTACGACGTCTTCAACTTTGCCCGCGTCGTCGAGCTACTGCTCCGCTCCGACGACCTCGATTCGGTTTTCCTCACCGGCTACTTCGGCGGCTACAGCACATACTCGGAAGAGCACGCGGCCCGCGAGGTCGAAGCGGCCGCCGCCATGGCCGGATACGCAGCGGACGTGGGCAAACCCTTCGTCGTGCAGACGATGTACTGGCGCTCCGCCGCTGCAGAGGCGCTTCGAGAGGGCGGGATGCCCGTCTACCGGGATCTCGAGGGAGCACTCCGGGGCATCTCCGCCCTGGTCGACGCAGGCTCCGCCCGCCCGCGCGGGGTTCCGGATCTGCCCGAGCCCGCGCCGCCCGTCAAGGCTGCGGGGTACTGGGAGGCCCGCGGGCTGCTCGAGGCCGCGGGAGTCGAGTTCGCCGAGGCGCGCAGGGTCAAGCACGATCAAGAGGCTCTGGAGGCTGCGGACGAGCTCGGCTACCCGGTCGTGCTCAAGGCGCTCGGGCACGTGCACAAGTCGGACGCCGGCGGCGTCGCGGTAGGCCTGGCGGACGCGGTCGCTCTGCAGCGGCAGTTGTCGAAAATGACAACATTGACTTCAGAGTACTCCGTGGAGCGGATGGCCCCGGTCGAGGACGGGATCGAGCTGATCGTTGGGAGCCGGCGCGATCCTCGCTTCGGGCCGGTTACGCTCGTTGGGATGGGCGGGCTGTACACCGAGGTGCTCGGCGACGTGGCCGTCGCGCTGGCTCCGATCGGCGAAGCCGACGCCGAGCGCCTGATCGGCTCGCTTCGCGGCGCGCCGCTGCTGCTGGGAGCACGCGGGCGCCCAGCGCTGGACGTCACCGCTGCCGCTTGGGCCACGGCGGCGCTGTCGAGAACGGCCGCAGAGCACCCTGAGATCGACGAGCTGGAGATCAATCCGCTGCTCGTCCTCACCGAGGGAGCGCTCGCGCTCGACGCCCGGATTGTCCTGGGAGGAGGGGACCGCGATGCTGCCTGAGGGCACGTTCGACGGCAAGGTGGCGATCGTGACCGGGGGCGGAAGCGGCCTTGGGCGGGTGATGGCGCTCGAGCTGGCGCGGCTCGGCTCAGCTGTGGTCGTCGCGGGGCGGCGAGAGGAGCCGCTTGCGGAGACGGCGAGCCTGATCGAGGAGCGCGGAGCCCAGGCTCACCCACAGCCCACCGACGTGCGCGAGCCCGATGCGGTGGACGCGCTCGTCGCCGTCGCAGTCGAGCGCTTCGGCCGCGTCGACGTCCTCGTCAACAACGCCGCGGGCAACTTCGTCGTCAAGACGGAGGAGCTCTCGCCCAACGGCTGGCGGGCCGTTGTCGGCATCGTCCTCGATGGCACCTTCCTCTGTTCCCGGGCTGCCGGACGGCGCATGATCGAGCAGGGCGAAGGCGGCGCGATCCTGAGCGTGATCGCGAGCTACGCGTGGACAGGCGGGCCGGGGACGATCCACTCGGCAGCCGCTAAGGCGGGGGTGCTCGCCCTGACGAGAACGCTCGCCGTCGAATGGGCGGAGCACGGGATCCGTGTGAACTGCATCTGTCCCGGGCCCACCGATACGGAGGGCGCGGGGCAAGCGCTCTGGCCGAGCGAGGAAGATCGGGCGCGCGTGGCGGCGACCGTGCCCCTGGGAAGGCTCGCAACACCCGAGGAGGTCGCGGTCTGGGCCGCGGCGCTCTGCTCGCCATATGCCGCCTACATCACGGGTGAGACGCTCACGATCGACGGCGGTCACTGGCTCGAGCAGGAGTCCTACCTGCCGGCGCTCGGCAAGCAGCCGCGGGGCTAGCATCCGTGGCGTACCGCTTCAGGCCGATGGCGCAGGCGGACGCCGAAGCCGTCGCGGGCTGGCGCTATCCCGAGCCCTTCTCGTTCTACGACTGGACGGCGGACGAGGACGACCTGGCCGAGCTTCTCGACGCGGACCTGCGCGGCGAGGCTTACTTCGCCGTCGAGGATGACGAGGGCCAGCTGGTTGGCTACTTCTCGTTCAAGCCCGAGGGCAGAACGCTCGTCGTCGGGCTGGGCCTGCGGCCGGATCTCACGGGCCGGGGGCTGGGCGGGGGCTTCTTTGCGGCGGGCCTTGACTACGGCCGGGAGCGGTTCGCGCCCGAGCGGTTCTCGCTCGCGGTCGCGACCTTCAACGAGCGTGCGATCAGAGTCTACGAACGCGCCGGCTTCGAGCGGGCCCGCGTCTACATGCACGAGACGAACGGCGGCGAGTGGGAGTTCGTCGAGATGCGCCGCAGCGGCTAGGCCGCGGCCAGGGCTTCGAAGACGAGGCTCTGGAAGTGCTGGATCAGGTGCTCGCTCGAGAGAAGCAGTCGCCCGTGCGGCACCATGCCGGTGTCGAGGCCCCGCTGAACCGACTCGACGAGCGAGGCGTCCTCACGGCCGACCTGGTTGGCGAACTCCATCATCGCCTTAGCGGTCTCGTCGGGAACCTCTTCGTAGTAGAAGTACTCCGTCACGCCGACCGCCCGCCCAGGCCCGCTCGGGCGAGTCGTGTCGACCGAGAGATTGCCGGGCCCCGCTTCGATGTTGATCGTCGTGTTCGGCCACAGCAGGTGGTATTGGGCGTGCGTCACCTCGCCACGAGCATCGTACGGAGCGTTGCCGTCCCCCGAGAGAGCCGAGTCGCGCGGCGTCCCGAACTGGCTCGCGACGAGCCCTTCCACGCGCAGGAGGTACGCGTCGGGATCGACGTCGATGACCTTGCTGAAACCCGGATGGGCGACCGGGCAGTGGTAGCACTCGAGGTAGTTCTCGACCGCGATCTTCCAATCGGCGGCGATCTCCCACTCGGTCCGCTCGCGGAAGCGGAGACGGTCGACGTCGACGCCGGCCGACTCCGCGTACCCGGGTAGGGGGCCGAGCGCCTCGGCCAGCGAAGGGGAGTCCGGGTCGGGGTTGACGAAGAGCAATGGGCCCCAGGCGCCCACCTGCGCTTCGAGAAGCGAGAAGGACTCCGGATCGAAGTCGGGCTCGCGCTCCGAGCGCGGCGCCTTGCGTAGGGTGCCGTCGAGGTCGTACGTCCACGCGTGGTACGGGCACTGAAGCGAGGCGCGGTTCCCCGCGCCGTCCGCGACGAGATGGCCCCGATGACGGCACACGTTGATGAGCGCGTGCACCTCGCCGTCCTTGTCCCGTGTGACGACGATCGGGATCGTGCCGGCGTAGCTCGTGAACCAGTCGCCCGGCTCGGCGACCTGGTCGACGCGCCCGATGTACTGCCAGGAGCGCCGGAAGATCGCCTCTTGCTCGCGCCGCAGCATCTCTGCGTCCGAGTACCAGGAGGCCGGCAGAGTCGCCCCAGCGGCCAGCGCGTCCCGCAGCTCCTGCGCGTTGTCGATCACGCAGTCACCCCGCCGGCGTAGGGAGCGATCCCGCGCTTGAAGAGCCCGCCCGCGATGATCACGCGCTGGATCTCGCTCGTTCCCTCCCAGATCCGGTCGACGCGAAGCTCGCGGAAGTGGCGCTCGACCGGGCTTTCCTGCATGTAGCCGCGGCCCCCGAGGATCTGGACCGCCCTGTCGGCGACCCTTCCCGCCATCTCCGATGCGTACAGCTTCGCCATCGCCGCCTTTCCATGGACGATCTTTGCGTCCGGGTTCACGTCGAACTCGTGGGCGGCGTGATACGTGAGGAGTCGCGCCGCTGCGAGCTCGGTGAGCGAGTCCGCCAAGGGGAATTGTACCCCTTGATATTGGGAAATACTGGCGCCGAAGGCTTGCCGAGAGGCCGCGAATGCCCTTGACACGTCGATCAGGCGCTCCGCGGCCCCGCAGCAGCGGGCCGCGATCATGAGCCGCTCGACCGTGAACCACTTCTTGGCGCCCTCGTCGCCGCCGCTCGGGATCCGGTTCGCGTCGGGCACGCGGCAGGCCTCCAGCCTGTACTCCGGATGGGCGTAGAGGTAGGGGTCGTGCATGAACCTCGGAGTCCGGGCCAGGGTGACCCCGGGCGTGTCCTTGTCGACGAAGAAGAGTGTCTGCTCGTCGCCCGCGCGCACGAGCACGACGAGGTAATCGGCCTTGTCGCCTCCGGTCACGAACCACTTCTCGCCGTTGAGGACCCACTCGTCGCCTTCGCGCTCGGCGGTCGCAGCGATTGCGCCGACGTCGGAGCCGGCGCCGGGCTCGGTGATCGCCCACGCCTCCATCCGCTCGTGACGGAAAGTCGGCACGACGTAGCGCTCAAGCTGCTCGGGGCTCGCGAGCTCGAGGAGCTCCCTCGGCGCGCGCTCGCAGACGATGAAACCGAGGCCGTTTGTCGCCTTGCCGCCTTCTTCTTCGATCGCAACCTGGGCCAGCATGGGGAGATCCGGCCCACCGTGCTCCGCAGGGAGGTTGTAGTTCGAGAAGCCGGCGGCACGCGCCTTGTCCTTGAGCTTGTGGATCTCGTGGCGGTCGATCTCGCCGCTCTCCGCGATGCGCTCCTCGGCCGGGTACAGATGCTCCTCGACGAAGCGCGCGGCGCGCGCCTTCAGCTCGCGAATCTCGGCCGGCAGCTCGGGGACGACCACGCTAGCCCTGCTCCAGCGCAGCTCGCTCGGCGTCGGTGAGCGGCCGCGTCTCGCCCGAGTCGCGGTCGAGGGCGACGAGAACGGCCTCCGCCTCCGCCGCGAGCTCGCCACCGCTCGTTCGGAGCTCTTCCCGCGTCGTGACGCTCGACGTGCCGAGGCGCTCGAGCGCGCAGCTGGCCACGACCTCGTCGTCCTCCTGGCGCAACTCACGGCGGAAATCGATCGCCACCCGCGCGAGGACGTAGCCCCAGGCCGACCCCTCCTCGCCTAGCGAAAGCTCTAGCCACTCGTCGCGGGCTTCCTCGAGATAGGTCAGGTAGACCGTGTTGTTCACGTGGTTGTAGGCGTCCAGGTCGCGCCAGCGGATCTCGATGCGCTTCTCATGCACCTTCAGGCGTCCTTGGCGGGCTCTCCGATGTCGGCCGGCAGCACGCGGAGCGCTTCCGCTGGCAGGTGAATCTGGACTGGGGTGCCCTGCTCATACTGAATTGGCTTGCCCGTGTTCTGGAAGAGCGCTTGGAGGGCCTCGCCGGTGGCCGCCCGCACGATCACCTGGATCCCCGATCCCACGTAGACGACTCGCTCCACCATGCCCGGGAATCGGTTCGGCCCCGGGGGGGACCCGTGCGGCTCGAGCTCGATCCGCTCGGGCCTGATGACGATCTTCGCCGGACCGGTGACGTCGCCGCCGGCTCGCGCTTCGAGCTCGTAGCTCTGGACGTCGACGAGGCAGGCGCCATTGCGGGCGCCCTTGGCGTGCGCGTCCATGAGGTTCGAAACTCCTAGGAAGTCGGCGACGAAGACGGTCGTCGGATCTTCGTAGACGTCTTGCGGTGCGCCGATCTGCTCGATATGGCCCCCATTCATCACCGCGAGCCGATCGGACATCGTCAGCGCCTCCTCCTGGTCGTGCGTGACGTAGAGGAATGTGACCCCAACCTCCTGCTGGAGAGCCTTGAGCTCGATCTGCAGCGCCTTGCGAAGCTTCGCGTCGAGAGCTCCGAGCGGCTCGTCGAGGAGAAGCACGGCCGGGTTGAGGATCAGCGCCCGCGCGAGCGCGACACGCTGCTGCTGCCCGCCCGACAGTTGCGAGGACTTTCGCTTCTCGAACCCTCCCAGCTGAACGAGCTCGAGGGCTCGGCCGACACGAGTCTTGATCTCGTCCTTCGGGCGCTTAGCCCGGCGCAGGCCGAACGCGACGTTGTCGAAGACGTTCAGATGCGGGAAGAGCGCGTAGTTCTGGAAGACGGTGTTCACGTTCCGGTGGTGGGGCGGCGTGTAGGCCACGTCGGAGCCGTCGAGGAGGATCTGGCCGGAGGTCGGCTGCTCGAACCCAGCGATCATGCGCAGCGTCGTCGTCTTGCCGCAGCCCGAGGGGCCGAGCAGGGAGAAGAACTCGCCGCCCGGCACCTGGAGGTCGATGCCGTCGACCGCAGTCACCTCGGCGAATTCCTTCCGCAGATCCACCAGGTCGATTTCGCCGCGAGCCATGGTCGTAACCTAGAGCCCCAACGCTCCGAGGTCGTCCGACTTCTGTCCGCGCTCTCCCCGCGTGAGGAAGCGCCACGCCAGGAAGCCGAGCGTGACGATGAGGAGCGTCGAGACCAGCATGATCGTCGCGATCGCGTTCACGGAGGGCAGCGGCGCCGCCCTCGTCGCGCTGTAGATCCTGATGGGGACGGTGTCCGTGTCTCCGCCCTTCGACAGCCACTGGCTGATGACGAAGTCGTCCGCCGAGATGGCGAACACGACGGCGGCGGAGGCGACGATCGCCGGGGTCAGCAGCGGCAGGAGGACGCGCGTCAGCGCGACGAACGGCGACGCGCCGAGGTCCGCGGCCGCCTCCTCGTACTGCCGCCCGATGGAGAAGAGCCGCCCGCGGACGATGACGACGACGAAGGAGATGGAGAAGGTCACGTGCCCGAGGATCTGCGCCAGCGTGCCGGTGTGGATGAACGTGAAGAGTTCCGAGAAGACGAGCAGGAGCGACACGCCCATCACGATCTCGGGCGTGACGAGAGGGAAGAGCATGATGAAGTTCGACGCTCCCGAGCCGCGCCCGTGCCAGCGGGCGAGTCCGAGCGCGAGCAGCACTCCCAGCGGGACGGCGATGAGCACGTCGGCGCCTGCCAGCTTGAACGTCTGCACCAGGGCGTGTCGGAGGGTCGGGTCGTGCCAGACGGAGTCGACGGGATCGCCCCAATACCACCGCGTCGAGAACGAATCCCAGATCGTGCGTGAGCGCGTTGCGTTGAAGGAGAACTGGACGGCGATGAGCACCGGCACGATCGACCAGAGGATGTACGCCCAGGTGACGAGGACGAGGAACCGCGGCTTGCCCCAGGGGTTCCGGAACCAGCCGCGGAGCCGAGTCACTGTGCTGAACTGCGGGGCCGTTCGGCGCTCGGCGACGGCGGTCACAGGGCTCCCACCGCTCCTACGTCCTGCTGCGCCCGGTGGATGCTCCACATGTAGTACGCCATCAGGAGGGTGAGAAAGCCTGCCAGCACGAACGTGAGCGCCGCGCCGATCGTCGGCTGGGGCCCGCCGTGGAAGTAGAGGTCGATCTGATTCCCGATCATGGAGGTCTGGGGTGACTGGGAGACGATGTTCGGGGTGTAGTAGTCGCCGAACATCGGCAGCGTGATCAGCACGGCGCCGCCGAGGATCCCGATCTTCGAGAGGGGGAGAGTGACCGTCCTGAACGCCTGCCACGGGCTCGCGCCGAGATCGCGCGCCGCCTCGAGATGGCTGCGGTCGATGCGGTCGAGGGACGCGAAGAGCGGCAGGATGAGGTACGGGATGTAGCCGTAGACGAGGGCGAAGATGACCGTCGACGAGCTCCCCGCGAGCCAGTCGCGCGGCTGGCTGAGCACATGGGTGAACGTCAGGAAGCGGTTCACGTAGCCGTCGGTCTGCAACAGGTTCACCCAGGCGAGCATCCGCATCATGTAGCTGATCCAGAGCGGCAGGATGATCAGGATGAGAATCAGGCCCTTCAAGCGGCCCGCGTGCCGCGCGGCGTAGTAGGCCACGGGATAGCCGATGACCAGGCAGAGGGCGAGCGAGAGGGCCACGTAGACGATCGTGCGAATGCCGACGTCGAACCAGATCCCTCCCGGCGCGAGCCGGTGGAGGACCTCGTTCAGCCAGCCGACGTTCCAGTCGAGCGGATTCCAGATTGGAACCGGCTGGAGGAGGATCGGATCGACCGTTCCGAACGCGACGCCGACAACCGCGTAGAACGGCACGACGAACAGAAGGATGAGCCACAGGATCCCCGGGAATGCGAACCCGGGCCAGAGCCAGCGGCGGTACACGGCTTGGCTCTAGGTTTTGCCCCCGGCCAGGAAGTCGGAGTAGCCGTCTTCCCACAGGGCTTGGCCCTTCGCAGTCAGCGTCATGTACTGCAGCGAGTCGGGCCCGAAGTCGTCGTTCGTGAGGACGCTGTTGGCGAGGTTCTCCGGCACGACGCCGTCCTTGACGAGCGACTCGGGGTCGATCTCGTTGAGGGGTGGCTGGTAGCCGTTGAAGTTGACGAAGTTGGAATATGCGACGCCGTTGTCGAGGAGGTAGTTGAGGAAGAGGTGCGAGAGGACGGGCTTTTTCGTGGCCGCGGCGACGCAGAAGCAGTCGTTCTGGACCGGAACCTTCCCCTTCTCGGCCTTCCAGTAGGAGAGGACCGAGCCCGGCGTCCCCTTGGGGAGGTAGTAGATGTAGCCGGCGATCATGTCGCCGGACCACGCCTGGTTCAGCCAGCTCGTCCCCTCGGGCACCGCCTGGTACTGGACGTCGCCGACCTTGATGTTGCAGATGTCGTAGAGCTGCTTCAGGTCCGCGACGGCCTGGTTGACGAGCTTCGGGTCCTCGGTGTTGATGTCCGTGTGCCCCTTGCGGAGGAGTGCGCTTCCGATCGTCTCTCGATTCTCCGAGAGGAGTGCGACCTTGCCCTTGTACGCCTCTGCCTGCCAGAAGATGTCCCAGGGCTGTGGCATCGCGGCGATGTCCTCCTTCACCTTGTCGTTCCTCCATGCGATGCCGGTCGCATAGGTGGTGTACGGAACCGTGTAGTGGGAGTCGGCGTCGTAGAAAGGACTCACGAGCTCGGGCCACACGTTCTTCTTCAGGTTGGGGATGTAGTCGAGGTTGAGCGGCTTGATCAGCTTCCCGGCGACCACAAGGTCGAGCAGGTCGGGCGTCATGTTCGTGACGTCCACTTCGACGGCCCCGGAGGCAAGGCGCCGTACACCCGAATTGATGTTGTCGAAGGCTGTGTACGCGGTGTCGACGCCGTACTTCTTGCCGAAGTCCCTGAGGAGCTTCTTGTACAGGTAGTCGGGATAGTTGAAGACGGTGAAGGTCCCGCCCGTTTCGGGCTCGAGCCCCGACGCGATCGGGTCTTCCCAGAGCGGCATGGTGACGCGCTTGTCGGGCCTCGCAAGAGGGAGCCCCCCAGGACCGAGCGGCTCGCCGCTCGCGGCGGTCGTTCCTTCGGCTGTCGTGGACGAGCTACACGCCGCGAGAATGCCTCCGGCCCCCGAGACGAGAGTTGCGGCTCCTGCCGTGCGAAGGAGGAAGTCACGACGGGTGAAGTCGTCGGGTCGCTCCTTGGGATGCAGCGTCATCTTCAGCCTCCTTTGCGACGGGTCGCGAAGCCTCTCACGCCTGGCCCGCCCCTTCAAGTCGCTCCTCGCTGTCCTCTTCGAGGACGCGCGCGAGCTCGTCTGCGAGTCGGTTCATCACAGGTACGGGGCCGATCGTGGCTCGGATGTAGCCGGGCATCCCGAAGTCGTGCCCCGGACGGATCAGGAGCCCTCGGCGAACGAGCTCCTCGGCGAGCGCGAGATCGTCCGTGTCCACGCGGACGAGTAGGAAGTTCGCCTCGGAGGGAATCGTTTCGAGCCCGAGCTCGCGTAGCCGACGTGCGAGCGTCTCCCGGGCGTGCTCGTTCTACAGGCGCCGTTCGTCCACCAGTTCGGGCTGCCGGAGGCTCGCGCAGCCTGCCGCGAGCGCCGCCCGATTGACGTTGAAAGGCTCCTGGACGACGTCGAGGAAGGGCGCCAGCGCCTCGTCTACGACCGCGTAGCCGAGTCGCAGGCCCGCCAGGCCGAAGATCTTCGAGAAGCTGCGGAGGACGATCACGGGACGGCCGGCCACGACGTCGGCCTCGCGGCGCAGCCTTCTCTCCGGGTGGACGTATTCGGCGTACGCCTCGTCCACGACGACGGCACAGCGCTCCGGCAGCTCGGTGAGGAGTGCCTCCCATTCGTCGCGCGTCACCAGCGAGCCCGTCGGGTTGTTCGGGTCGCAGAGCCAGATCAGCCGGGCTTCGACCCGTCCGGCCGCTTCCGCAAGGGCCTCGACGTCGTGGCGATGGTCCCGGCCGGGGACGCGTTCGACCCGTGCGCCTGCCGCGGTGGAGACCTGGGCGTAGAGGCCGTAGGTCGGGCTCGGCACGACCACCGCGTCTCCGGGATCGAGAAAAGCGTGCGCGACCGTGGTAATGAGGGCCTGGATCCCGTGGCTCGGGACGATCAGCTCGGGTCGCGTTCCGAGCCAGGCGGCGACGGCCTCTCGGAAGTCCGAATAGGCGTGCTCGGGGTACATCCACGCCCGGTCAAGCTCCCCGAGCACCGCGTCTCGAACGTTGGGAAACGGGCCGAGCAAGCCCTCGTTCCAGTTCAGCTTGACGAGGTCCTGCAAGCCGTAGCTCGCCTTCAGCTCGTCGACGCTCGGGCCGGGACGGTAAGGGTCGACCCCGATGAGGGAGGGCCGCACGAGCTGGCTCCAGTCGGTCACGAGGTGGGGGCCCACATGCGCAGCAGGACGGGAAGATGGACGAGCGCCGGGCCCTTCTGGGCGAATGCCCGCTCGAGCGCCTCGCCCAGCTCCTCGGGAGTTGTCCGCTCGGCCGGCACGCCGAAGGCCTCCGCCACCGCGACGAAGTCGGGCTCCGCCAAGTCGACGGCGGTTGTCTCTCCGAAGGAGTCGCGTTGGTATTCCCGCAGGATCCCATAGCCGCCGTCGTCGACCACGAGCACGACCGTGTCGAGGCCATGCTGGCGCGCCGTCGCCAGCTCCTGGATCCCATAGAGGAAACCGCCGTCGCCGACGACCGCCAGGGTCGGCGAGCCGGCCGCGGACGCGCCCAGGGCCCCCGGCCACGCGTAGCCGAGTGTGCCGGATCCGAGGGGGTAGAGGAAGCGCCGCGGCTCCGTGACTGGAAAGTGGGCGGCCGCCCAGTAGGCCAGGATGGTCATATCCCAGGCGGTTACGGCTTGAGGGGGAACC
>Ga0307415_100001096_pt1 | contig 12603 bp, 9 predicted proteins | sample DK1Cmetagenome_FD_204524 | JGI IMG/M metagenome (GOLD analysis project Ga0307415, IMG submission 204524) | Maize rhizosphere microbial communities from greenhouse at UC Davis, California, United States - DK15-C-2 | ecosystem: Host-associated > Plants > Roots > Rhizosphere > Soil | place: USA...
GCCTGGCCGGCCAGTTCAACGTGGCCAACGCCCTCGGCGCCCTGGCCGCGGCCGATGCCCTCGGCATCGACCTCGACACCGCCGTGGCCGGGCTGGAGTCGCTGGCCGGGGTGCCCGGCCGCTTCGAGCGGGTCGACGCCGGCCAGCCGTTCACCGTGCTGGTCGACTACGCCCACACCCCCGACTCGCTCGACAACCTGCTGCGGGCGGCCCGGGCGGTCACCGGCGGGCGGGTGATCGTGGTCTTCGGCTGCGGCGGCGACCGCGACCGGGCCAAGCGGCCGCTGATGGGCGAGATCGCCGGCCGGCTGGCCGACGTGGCCGTGGTCACCTCCGACAACCCACGCTCCGAGGCCCCGGAGGCGATCGTCGCCCAGGTCGCCGAGGGCGTGGCCCGGGCCACCGGGCCCGACGGGTTCCTGGTCGAGGTGGACCGCCGGGCCGCCATCCGGGCCGCCCTGGCCATGGCCCAGCCCGGCGACGCCGTCCTGCTGGCCGGCAAGGGCCACGAGCAGGGCCAGGAGTTCGCCGGCGGCCGCAAGGTCCCCTTCGACGACCGCCAGGTCGCCGCCGAGGAGCTGCGGGCGCTGCTGGGGGGTCCGGGGGGCTCAAGGAGCGAAGCGCCGGAGGGGTCCGGGGAACCCCGGAGGGGTGCCCCGGTGAATCAAGGGCCCGGGGCGCCAGCCCCCCGGGAATCGGGAGTCAGCCGATGATCCCGCTCACCTTGAAGGAGATCGCCGAGGCGACCGGCGGGCGGCTGGTCGACGCCGACCCGGACGCCGTCGTCGGCGGGGTGCAGGTCGACTCGCGCCAGATCAAGCCGGGGGAGCTGTTCGTGGCCCTGCCGGGCGGCCACACCGACGGCAGCCTGTTCGCGGCCGCCGCCGCCGAGGCCGGCGCGGCCGCCACCCTGGCCCAGGAGGGCACGGTGTTCGCCGGCCCCCGGGTCGAGGTCGCCGACCCGCTGGCCGCCCTGGCCGCCCTGGGCACGGCCGTCCGCGACCGGTCGGCGGCCACGGTGGTGGCGGTCACCGGCTCCAACGGCAAGACCACCACCAAGGACCTGCTGGCGTCCGTCCTGGCCACCCGCCTGCGCACGGTGGCCAACCAGGCGTCGTTCAACAACGAGGTCGGCCTGCCCCTGACCCTGACCCGGATCGACCCCGACACCCAGGCGGTGGTGGTGGAGATGGGCGCCCGCGGCCCCGGCCACATCGCCGACCTGGCCCGCCTGGCCCGGCCGTCGGTCGGGGTGGTCCTGAACGCGGGCGAGTCCCACCTGGGCATGTTCGGCTCCCGGGAGGCGATCGCCGAGGCCAAGGGCGAGCTGGTCGAGGCCCTGCCGGCCGACGGCGTGGCCGTCCTCAACGCCGACGACCCCCGGGTGGCGGCCATGGCCGGCCGCACCCTGGCCCGGGTGGTCACCTTCGGCCAGGGCGCGGCCGCCGAGGTCCGGGCCGAGGGGATCGAGCTGGACGGCGACGGCATCGCCCGGTTCCGGCTGCGGACGCCCGCCGGGACGGCCACGGCCGCCCTGCCCGCCCCCGGCGAGCACCTGGTCGGCTGCGCCCTGGCCGCGGCCGCGGCCGCCTCGGCGCTCGGGGTCGGGCCCGACGACGTGGCCGCCGGCCTGGCCGGGGCCCACCTGTCGCCCATGCGCATGCAGGTCCGGCGCCGGGGCGACGGCCTGACCGTGGTCAACGACGCCTACAACGCCAACCCGTCGTCGACGGCGGCCGCCCTCAAGACCCTGGCCGCCCTCGGCCGCCCAGGAGGGCGCACCGTGGCCGTGCTCGGGGAGATGGCCGAGCTGGGCCCGGAGGCGGCCGCCGAGCACGACCGCATCGGCCGGCTGGCCACCCGCCTGGGCATCGGCCGGCTGGTCGGGGTGGGGGAGCTGGGCCGGGTGATGGTCAACGCCGCCCGCATGGAGGGCATGTGGCCCGAGGAGGCCGAGGCCGTCGCCGACCCCGAGGCCGCCCTGGCCCTGCTCGCCCCCGCCCTCGGCCCCGCCGACGTGGTCCTCGTCAAGGCCAGCCGGGTCGTCGCCCTCGACCGGGTCGCCGACGCCCTTCTCGACCCGAGGCGGGATGACCACTAGTGGTCGGCATCCTGATCGCGGCGGCGGTCGCGCTGGCCCTCGGGCTGGTCGGAACGCCCCTGGCCATCCGGACCTTCCGGCGGCGCGGGCTGGGGCAGCTGATCCAGATCGACCTGCCCGACGCCCACCAGACCAAGCGCGGCACCCCGACCATGGGCGGGACGGTGATCATCCTCGGGGCCGTCGCCGGCTACCTGGTCGTCCACCTGTTCAGCCGCGGCCGGGTCCCCTTCACCCCGGCCGGCATCCTGGTCGTGGTGACCATGGTGCTGCTGGGCACGGTCGGCTTCGTCGACGACTACCTGAAGATCCGCAACCAGCGCAGCCTCGGGCTGACCAAGACGGCCAAGTTCGCCGGCCAGGCCCTGGCCGCCATGGTGCTGGGCATCGGCGCCTGGTACTGGGCCGACGCCTTCCGGGGCATCTCCTTCATCCGCCCCCTGGGCGGCACCGAGCTGCACCTGATCCTGTTCCTGGTCTGGGTGTTCCTGCTGGTGTCGGCCACCTCCAACGGGGTCAACCTGACCGACGGCATGGACGGCCTCGCCTCCGGGTCGACGGTGCTGGTGGTGTCGGCCTACGTGGTGATCGGCTTCTGGCAGTTCCGGCACCTGTGCGGGGCCCCGGCCGACACCTCCGGCTGCTACCAGTTCCCGGCCGGCGAGTCGCCCCAGGACCTGGCCATCGTGGCCGCGGCCATGATGGGCTCGACGGCCGGCTTCCTGTGGTGGAACGCGCCCCCGGCCCGCATCTTCATGGGCGACACCGGCTCCCTGGCCCTTGGCGGCACCCTGGCCGCCCTGGCCCTGTTCACCAACACCCAGCTGCTGCTGGCCGTGCTCGGCGGGCTGTACGTGGTCGAGACCCTCTCGGTGATCCTCCAGGTGGCCTCGTTCCGGCTGTTCCAGCGGCGGGTGTTCAAGATGGCCCCCATCCACCTCCACTTCGAGCTCTCGGAATGGCCCGAGTTCACGGTGATCGTGCGCTTCTGGATCCTGGCCGGCCTGGCCGTGGCCTTCGGGCTGGGGCTGTTCTACGCCGAGTTCCTGGCCGCGGGAGGCACCGGTGGCTGAGCTGACGCGCCATGGGCCCCCCCAGGCCTGGCCGGCCTCCTGCCCGCCGGAGTGGTTCGCCGGGCTGCCGGTGCTGGTGGCCGGGCTCGGCCGCTCCGGCCGGGCCGCGGCCCGGCACCTGGCCGAGGCCGGGGCCGAGGTCGCCGGCTGCGACGACGCCCCCGACCTGGACACCGCCGAGCTGGCCGCCCACGGGGTCAAGACCGCCCCCGGCCCGGCCGGGCCGGAGCTGCTGGAGGGCCGGGCCCTGCTGGTGGTGGCCCCCGGCCTGCCCGAGGCGCACCCGCTCATCCAGGCCGCGCTGCGCTCCGCCATCCCCGTCTGGAGCGAGATCGAGCTGGCCGCCCGGGTCGCGACCATGCCGCTGGTCGGGATCACCGGCACCAACGGCAAGACCACCACCACCGAGCTGGCCGCGGCCATGCTGACCGCCTCCGGCATCCAGGCCGTGGCCGCCGGCAACGTCGGCCTGCCCCTGATCGACGCCGTGCTCGACCGCCACCCGCCCGACGCGGTGGTGGTTGAGCTGTCCAGCTTCCAGCTCCGCTTCACCCGGGCCCTCCATCTGCGCGCCGGGGCCTGGCTCAACCTCGCCGCCGACCACCTCGACTGGCACCCCGACCTGACCGCCTATGCCGAGGCCAAGGCCAAGGTCTGGGCCAACCAGGGCCCCGACGACTGGTCGATCTACGGCGCCGACGACCCGGTGGTGGCCGCCCACGCCGCCGACGCCGGCGGCATGGCCATCCCCTTCACCACCGGGCGGGCCGCCCCGGGCGGGCTCGGCCTGGAGGCCGGGGTCGCCCTCTCCCGGATCCCCGGCCACGAGGGCGGCCTGTGGCGGGCGGCCGCCCTGCGCCTGCCGGGGCGCCACAACCTGGCCAACGCCATCGCCGCCTCCGGGGTGGCCATGGCCCTGGGCGCCCACCCGGCCGGCATGGCCAGGGCGGTGGCCGCCTTCCGGGCCGGGCCGCACCGGCTGGCGACCGTGGGCGAGGTTCGCGGGGTGGCGTTCGTCAACGACTCCAAGGCGACCAACCCCCACGCCGCCGCCCGCGCCCTGGCCGCGTTCCCGCGGGTCGTCTGGGTCGCCGGCGGCCGCAACAAGGGCCTGGACTTCGACGAGCTGGTCGCCGGGGCCGCCGGCCGGCTGGTCGGGGTGGTGCTGGTGGGGGAGGCGGCCGAGGAGCTGATGGCCGCCCTGGGCCGGGCCGGCTACCCGGGACCGGTGGTGCGGGCGGCCTCGGTCGGCGAGGCCGTCACCGTCGGCTTCGGCCTGGCCGACCCCGGCGACACCGTGCTGCTGGCCCCGGCCTGCGCCAGCCAGGACCAGTTCACCGACTACGCCGAGCGGGGCGCGGCCTTCGAGGCCGCCGTGGCCCGGCTCGCCGAGCGGCACGGGGGTGGTGGCCATGGCGGCCCGTGACAGCGGGCGGCCGGTGCTGGGGGCCGGGTCGACCTACTGGCTGCTGCTCGCCGTGGCCTGCGCCCTGCTGGTCGTGGGGCTGGTGATGGTGCTGTCCGCCTCCTCGGTGTTCGCCCTGGCCAGGCAGGGCGACTCCTACGCCTACTTCAAGCGCCAGCTGCTGTGGGTGGCCGGCGGGGTGGTGGTGATGCTGGCCGTCAGCCGCATCGACTACCGCCTGTGGCGCCGGCTGGGGACCCCGCTGCTGGTCGTGGCCACCGCCGGCCTGGTCTACGTGCTCATCCACCCGAGCGCGGTGTCGGCCTACGGCTCCACCCGCTGGATCTCGCTGCCCGGCGGGTTCACCGTCCAGCCGGCCGAGTTCGCCAAGCTGGCCCTGCTGCTGTTCTCGGCCAACGTGCTCACCCGCAAGGCCCGCCTGCTCGGCGACGTCCGCCACCTGCTGTTCCCGGTGCTGCCCCTGACCCTGCTGCTGGCCGCGCTGGTGATGCTGGAGCCCGACCTCGGCACCACCCTGCTGCTGTGCGCCATCGCCTTCGGCATGCTGTTCGTGGCCGGCGCCCCGCTGCTGCTGCTGGGCGGGATCGGCTCGCTCGGCCTGGCCGCCGGGGCCGCCCTGATCATGGGCGCCGACTACCGCCGGAGCCGCTTCCTGTCGTTCATGAACCCCGCCGCCGACCCCCAGAACGGCGGCTACCAGTTCATCCAGGGCCGCCTGGCCCTGGGCTCGGGCGGGCTGCTCGGGGTCGGGCTGGGCGCGGGCCGCCAGAAGTGGTCGTACGTGCCCAACGCCCACACCGACTTCATCTTCGCCATCATCGGCGAGGAGCTCGGCCTGCTCGGCACCCTGTCGATCCTGCTGCTGTTCGTGGCCTTCGCCTACGCCGGGGTGCGGGTCGCCCAGCGCGCCCCCGACCCGTTCGGCCGCTACCTGGCCGGCGGGGTCACCATCTGGATCGTGGTCCAGGCGCTGGTCAACATCGGCGCGGTGGTCGGGGTGCTGCCGATCACCGGGGTGCCGCTGCCGCTGGTCTCCTTCGGCGGCTCGAGCATGCTGGTGCTGCTGGCCGCCACCGGCATGCTCCTGAACGTGGCCAAGAACGAGGTCTGGTCGGTCCGGGCCCCGGTGGTCGCGACCACCACCACGACCGCCGCCGACCGCCGCGGCCGCCGTACCGCTGGTCGCGCCCCCTCCCGCCCGGCCCGGGGCCGCCCCGCCGCCGTCACCACCACCCGCGGCGGCCCCCACCGTCAGACCCCGGCCCAGAAGGCCAAGGCGGACGCCGAACGCGCCCGCCGTCCCCCGAACCCACCCCCGTCCCCAGCCCCGAGGAAGCGGTCACGATGACGCACCCCGACCCAACCCCGGACCAGCCCACCCCGGTCCCAGACCCGGAGCCCCGGCAGGCGGCCACGTCGCAGGAGCTGGCGTCCGCCGGTCCGGAGGCCGACGCCACCGCGCCCGAGCCCGAGCCCGCCGCGCCCGCGCCGGCGCCCGGCCCGGAGGGCCTGCCGGCGCCCGAGGACCGGCCCGGCCTGTCGCTGCTGGTGGCGGCCGGGGGGACCGGCGGGCACGTGTTCCCCGGCCTGGCCCTGGCCCGCACCATCGTCCAGCACGACCCCAAGGCCACGGTCCGCTTCGCCGGCACGACCCGGGGCATCGAGACCCGGGCCGTGCCCGAGGCCGGGTTCGCCCTCGACCTGCTCCCGGTGCTGCCCCTGTCCCGCCGCCTCTCCAAGGAGGCCCTGCTGGCCCCGTTCGCGGCCGTCAACGGCACCTTCGCCGCCCGCCGCCTGCTGCGCCGGCACCGCTTCGACGTCGTCTGCGGCATGGGCGGCTACATCACCCTCCCGGTGGCCGTGGCCGCCCGCCTGGAGCACGTCCCGGTCGTCCTCCACGAGCAGAACGCCGTCCCCGGCATCGCCAACCGCCTGGCCGCCCGGGTGGCCAGGCGGATCGCGGTCGGCGTGGACGCGGCCGCCACCGCCTTCCCGCCCGACCGCACGGTGGTGGTCGGCAACCCGGTCCGCCCCGAGCTGGCCCGCCTCAACCGGTCCGCTCTCCACGCCGAGGCGGTCGCCGCCTTCGACCTCGACCCCGACCGCCGCACCCTGTTCGTGTTCGGGGGCAGCCAGGGCTCGCGCCGCATCAACCAGGCGGTGATCGCGGCCACCGCCTCCTGGCCCGACCCGGCCGCCGTCCAGGTCCTCCACGCCTGCGGCCGCCGTGACGAGGCCGACGTCCGGGCCGCCTGGGCCGAGGCCGATCCCGAGGCCCGCGGCCTGCTGGTCAGGATCGTCCCCTTCGTCGACCGCATGGACCTGGCCTATGCCGCCGCCGACCTGGCCCTGACCCGGGCCGGGGCGATCACCGTGGCCGAGCTGACCGCCGCCGGCGTGCCGGCCGTGATGATCCCCCTGCCCCATGCCACCGCCGACCACCAGGCGGCCAACGCCCACGCCGTCGCCGCCGCCGGCGGAGCCGTGGTCGTCACCGACGACGCCCTCGACGGCCCGGCCCTGGCCGCGGCCGCGGCCCCGCTGCTGGCCGACCCCGACCGCCTCGCCGCCATGGCCGAGGCCATGCTCGCCAAGGCCCACCCGGCCGCCGCCGAGGAGCTGGCCGCCCTGGTCGTCGAGGCCTCGGGCCGCGCCACCCGGGAGCAGTTCCTGGCCGAGGTGGCGGCGGCCGCCGCCCCCGTCGACCGGGAGGCCACCGGCTGGTTCGAGTCCGCCGCCGCCCCGGTCGGCGGCCCCACCGTGCAGCGGCGGGTCGACCGCCGCACCAAGCGGATGGAGGCCTACCCGCCGATCGACCGCAAGGCCCGATCCGCCGGCGGGGACCCCGGTGCAGCGAGCCCTGCCGCCGACGCCAGGAACGGCTCGCCGCCCGACCCCGGCAAGGACGCCGGACCATGAGCCGCGGCGGTGCGGGCACGCCTCACCCCGACCGCCCGGAGTCTGGGGCCCCTGCACGGGAGGGTAGCCGACAGCCGGGAAGGCTTGCTCCCGGTCATCCACAGCCCCTCGGCCCGGGCCCGAAGACCGTGCACCTGGTCGGGGTGGGCGGGGCCGGGATGAGCGGGCTGGCCCGGCTGCTGCTGGCCGCCGGGCACCGGGTCACCGGGTCCGACCGCGCCGAGTCGGCCACCCTCGAGGCCCTGCGGGCCCTCGGGGCCCAGGTGTGGGCGCCCCACGACGGCGCCCGGCTGGGCCGCCCCGACCTGGTGGCCGCCTCGACCGCCATCCGGGCGACCAACCCGGAGCTGGTCGCGGCCAGGATCCTGGACATCCCCGTGCTCGGCCGGGCCCGGCTGCTGGCCCTGCTCATGGCGGGCAGGACCGGGATCGCGGTCGCCGGCACCCACGGCAAGACCACCACCACCGGGATGGTCGTGGCCGTCCTGGAGGCGGCCGGTCTCGACCCGTCGTTCGCCGTCGGCGGTGACTTCAAGGCCACCGGCGTCAACGCCGCCGCCGGCGCCGGCCCCCACTTCGTCGCCGAGGCCGACGAGTCCGACGGCTCGTTCCTGGAGCTGTCGCCCACCGTGGCCGTGGTCACCAACGTCGAGGCCGACCATCTCGACCACTGGGGCGACCTGGCCTCGGTGGCCGCCGCCTTCCGCGCGTTCGTGGGCCGCCTGCCCGCCGACGGCACCGCCGTCCTCTGCGCCGACGACCCCGGCGCCCTCGCCCTGGCGTCCGCCGCCCCCTGTCCGGCGGTCACCTACGGGCTCGCCGCCGGCGCCCAGATCAGGGGCGACGACCTCGTCCTGGACGCGTGGAGCTCGAGGTTCACGGTGACCGCCGGCGACCGGTCCCTTGGCCGGATCACCCTGACCGTGCCCGGCCGCCACAACGTCCAGAACGCCCTGGGGGCGGTCGCGGCCGCGCTGGCCGTGGACGCCCCGTTCAGCGCCGCCCAGCGGGCCATGGACGGCTTCGCGGGCGCGGCCCGGCGGTTCCACCTCCGGGCCGAGGTCGGCGGGATCACGGTGATCGACGACTACGCCCACAACCCGCCCAAGGTGGCGGCCGCCCTGGCCGCGGCCCGGCTCGGCCCCTGGAAGCGGGTGGTGGCCGTGTTCCAGCCCCACCTGTACTCGCGGACCCGCCTGTTCGCGGCCGAGTTCGGCCGCGCCCTGGCCGCCGCCGACCTGGTGGTGGTGACCGACGTCTACGCCGCCCGGGAGGAGCCCGACCCCGGCGTCGACGGCGCCCTGGTCGCCGGCGCCGCCCGGAACGCCCGCCCCGACCTCGACTGCGTCTACGAACCCGACCGCGGCGCCCTCGCCACCCGGGTCGCCACCCTCGTCCAGCCCGGCGACCTCGTCCTCACCCTCGGCGCCGGCGACATCACCACCCTGGCCGACGAGCTCGTCCCCTTGCTGAGGGGCGGCCCATGACCCTCGACTGGCCGCCGATGCCGCCGCCGGCGGGCCCGGTCGACCGAACCCTGCTCGAGGCGGCCGCCACCGAGCTGGCCGCCCGCTGCCCCGGGCGGCTCGCCCGGGACCGGCCGCTGGCGCCGCTCACCACCTTCCGGCTCGGCGGGCCGGCGGCGGTGTTCCTCCGGGCCGAGAGCCTTGACGACCTGGCCGCCCTCGCCCAGGTGCTCCGGACCGCCCCGGTGCCGCTGCTGATCGTCGGCCGCGGCTCGAACATGCTGGTCGCCGACGCCGGCTGGCCCGGGATCGTCCTCCACCTCGGGGAGCGGTTCCGGCGGGTCGAGGTGGAGGGCAACGAGCTGGAGGCGGGGGCGGCCACGCCCCTGCCCAGCCTGGCGGCCCGGTCGGCCAGGGCGTCCCTCGGGGGGATCGCGTTCGCGGTGGCGATCCCGGGGACGGTCGGGGGCGGGGTGCGGATGAACGCCGGCGCCCACGGGGGGGAGCTGGCCGACCTGCTGGTCTGGGCCGACGTGTTCCACCTGACCGGCGACCAGGCCGGCACCGCGGTGCGGATGAAGCCGGACGAGCTCGGGTTCGGGTACCGGCGGTCGGCCCTGCCGGCCGGGGCGGTGGTGACCGGGGCGCGGTTCGCCCTGACGCCCGGGTCCGAGGCGGCGGTCCGGGCCGAGATCGACGAGGCCCGCCGCTGGCGGCGCGACAACCAGCCGGTGAACCAGCCCAACTGCGGCAGCGTGTTCGCCAACCCGCCCGAGATGGCCGCCGGCCGGGTGGTCGAGCTGCTCGGCATGAAGGGCGAGGCCCACGGCGGGGCCAGGGTCAGCGAGGTCCACGCCAACTTCATCGTCGCCGCCGGTGGCGCCACCGCGGCCGACGTGCTCGTCCTCATCCGCCGGGCCATGCGCCGGGCCCGCGACGAGCTCGGCGTCACCCTGCGCACCGAGGTCCAGCTCGTCGGCGACTTCGGCCCGGTCCCCCCGGCGGGGGAGGGGGCCCGGGAACCCGGCCGCGGCGACCCCGCGGGTCCGCCGAGCCGAGCGGGGGAGGGGACCCCGTGACCCAGCGGCCCAGCGCCGGTGGGCGCACGACCGGGGGCGCGTCCCCCAGGCGGCGGCCGCCCGCCGACCGGCGGATCGCCGAGCGGCGCAAGGCCATCATCGCCACCCGGGTGCGGCGCCGGCGGCGCATCCTCGGCTGGGCGCTGGTCGGGCTCGCCCTGGCCGCCGGGGTCGCCTACCTGATCCGCACCCCGCTGTTCGGCCTCAGCGCCGTGCGGGTCACCGGCACCCGGACCGTGCCCCAGGCCGAGGTCCTGGCGGTCAGCAAGGTCCACATCGGCGAGCCCTATCTGGGGATCGACCTGGCCGCCATCCGGGCCCGGGTGGCCGCCCTGCCCCGGGTCGCGGCCGTCGAGGTGACCCGCGACTACCCCTCCAGCCTCCGCATCGCCGTCACCGAGCGCCCGGCGGTGGCCAGCGTCTCCGGCGGCGCCCTCTTCTGGCTGGTCGCCGCCGACGGCACCGTGCTCGACTCGACCGCCACCCGCCCGCCCGAGCTGCCGTACGTGGCCAGCGTCCCCCTGCCGACCGGGCTGCGCCCCGGCAGCCGCCTGCCCCCGGGCAACGAGCTGGCCAACGCCCTCAGCGCCCTTGGCGGCATGGACCCCAAGCTGGAACGCGAGGTGACCGGCGTCGCCGCCCGCAGCCTCGACAGCCTGGAATTCACGCTCGAGGACGGAACCCACGTCCTGTACGGCCTCGCCGTCGATCAGCCGGCAAAGGACGCCGCCGTGCTCCTGGTGCGGCGGGCGCTCAAACGCGAGGGAAGGGAGGCGCAGCGGATCGACGTCCGCAACCCGTCGGCACCGACCGTCACGGCGACGCCGGCGAATAACAATGGGTGAAATTACACCAGGGTAGTTGACCAGGTCAGGGGCACCTTGTACCATCCCCGCCAGGTTGAGGTTGACGTAATATTAACCTCAACTTGAGGCTCAACTTCCCCCGCTTCCCGGCCGTCGGTGCTGGGCGCTGAATACGAGAGTCCGTGAAACGGGCGAAGGAGGTTGGTTGGATGATGGCGGCGCCGCAGAACTACCTGGCCGTGATCAAGGTGGTCGGGATCGGCGGCGGTGGAGTCAACGCCGTCAACCGCATGATCGAGGCAAGCCTCAAAGGCGTGGAGTTCATCGCCGTGAACACCGACGCCCAGGCCCTGCTCGCCTCCGACGCCGACGTGAAGCTGGACGTGGGCCGCGAGCTGACCCGCGGCCTGGGCGCCGGCTCCAACCCCGACGTCGGCCGCCAGGCCGCCGAGGACCACGCCGAGGAGCTCGAGGAGGTCCTCAAGGGCGCCGACATGGTCTTCGTCACCGCCGGCGAGGGCGGCGGCACCGGCACCGGGGGCGCCCCGGTGGTGGCCCGGATCGCCAAGGCCCAGGGGGCGCTCACCATCGGCGTGGTCACCCGGCCGTTCGCCTTCGAGGGCAAGCGCCGCTCGGCCCAGGCCGACAAGGGCATCGACAGCCTCAAGCAGGAGGTCGACACCCTCATCATCATCCCCAACGACCGCCTGCTCCAGGTGGCCGAGCGCACCACCTCGATGCTGGACGCCTTCAAGCTGGCCGACCAGGTGCTGCTCCAGGGCGTGCAGGGGATCACCGACCTGATCACCATCCCCGGGCTGATCAACCTCGACTTCGCCGACGTGCGGGCGACCATGCGCGAGGCCGGCACGGCGCTGATGGGCATCGGCCAGGCCCGCGGCGAGGACCGGGCCGTGGCCGCGGCCAAGGAGGCGATCTCCTCGCCGCTGCTGGAGGCGTCGGTCGACGGGGCCCGGGGCGTGCTCCTCAACATCTCCGGCGGCTCCGACCTGGGCCTGTTCGAGGTCAACGAGGCCGCCGAGGTGATCGCCTCGGCCGCCCACCCCGACGCCAACATCATCTTCGGGGCCGTGATCGACGACGCCCTCGGCGACGAGGTCCGGGTCACGGTGATCGCGGCCGGGTTCGACCGCACCACCGAGCAGGCCACCGCCGACCCCGGGCGCGGGCAGGGCGCCGGGTCGTCGGAGGACGAGTCGGTCTGGCCGACCACGGGCACGCGGCGGGCCGCCGACAACCGGGTCTCCCGGCCGGCCCCGCCGGCCTCGGCCCCGGTCGAGCGGCGCGACCCCGAACGGCGGGAGCCGGAGCGGCGCGAGCCCGAGCGGCGCCCCCGCTACGACGGCGATGACGACGAGCTGGACATCCCCTCCTTCCTCAAGCGCTGACCAGCGGCCACCTGAGGAGCCGGGCGTCGCCGGGGCCGCCGGGCTGGCCGGGGACGGCTCGGTGAGCGGCGACCAACCCGGTCAGGCGGGCCTGGTCTGGCGTCCGGGGCCGCCCGAGGCGGCGGGACCCGACCCGGCCTGGCCGCCGGTGCTGGTGGCCGAGGACCTGCTCGGGGCCGGGGTGGTGGCCGCCTTCACCGGTCGGGCCGGCGGGTCCTCGGCGCCGCCCTATGCCACCCTCAACCTGGGCCTGGCCGTCGGCGACGACCTGCGCCGGGTGCTGGCCAACCGCCGCCGGGTGGCCACCGTGCTCGGCCTGGCCGG
>Ga0307415_100001098_pt1 | contig 12596 bp, 10 predicted proteins | sample DK1Cmetagenome_FD_204524 | JGI IMG/M metagenome (GOLD analysis project Ga0307415, IMG submission 204524) | Maize rhizosphere microbial communities from greenhouse at UC Davis, California, United States - DK15-C-2 | ecosystem: Host-associated > Plants > Roots > Rhizosphere > Soil | place: USA...
CGGCAAGGCTTTCAATGCACGCTATCCATTCTTGAATCTAAAACACTACTACGCGCCACGCGAGGGAATTCTTAACCGCTCGCTTACCGAGGCGCGCGCCGGCAGCCATGCCGTGGACGCGATCCAGGTCGATTCGAGCTACGGTTACCAGCTCATCAATGAAAATTTAGTCCATCCGTACGCCGCGGCCGCCCGGGATCGATTCTATGATGGCACTTATGATCCGAGCGGCTCGTGGCACAGCATGTATTATTTGACCACCGCTTTGATTTACAACACAACTTTGGTCAAGCCGGAATCGGTGCCGCAAACTTATGACGCGCTTCTGGATCCGTTGTGGAAAGGCAAACTGCTGTTCGACCCCGAAGCCGGCTACATTCTGGCAGCGATGGAGCAGGCATGGGGACGGGAGAAGTCGGTGGACTATCTGACGAAGCTGCGTAAGCAGGATCTCAGCTTCAGGCGCGGCGGCGCTTTGACCACTCAGGTGGTGAGTTCAGGCGAGTATCCCATCGGCATCGCTATCAACGGCGAAACCTCCGCGGCTATTCGCGATAAGGGAGCGCCGTTGGGATTCAAAGTATTATCGCCGAAGATCGTAAAGCCCGAGGGTTTGTTTCTTGCCAGGAACTCGCCGCATCCGCATGCGGCATTGCTTTTCGCCGATTGGGTACTTTCGGCAGGCAAGCTCGGGAAAGGGATTGCGATGAAGGGGGTGCGTAGCAAGTTTCAGGAATTCCAATTGCAGCCTGATTACGTGGTGACTCCCAAACTTGGACCCAGTCTCAAGAATTACATCGAGGATTTTGGCAGAATCATCGGCGCGCGATAGTAGGCGCTGAATCACGGTAGAATTCCGTCATGAAACTCGATCTCGCCGCATTTCCGGTCAAAGATTTACACCTGGGACGGCGTTTCGCATATGCGAAGGCCACGCTGGAAATGGACGAAAGCGAATTGGTGGATCTCGTCCTCCAGGATTCGCGCATAACCGAGGCTTGGCTCGCTGTCGCCATGCCGGGGGAGAAAACCCGCATCACCGGCATTCGTGACATCGTCGAACCGCGCATTAAGGTTTTGGGAAACGGCCAAGTCTTTCCTGGCGTTCTCGGACCGGTTGCGGATGTGGGCGAGGGGACGACGCACCGGCTTTCGGGCATGACGGTGATTGCGGCCGCTGCGTACGAAGGCACCATCCGCGCCGGCACCACGGTGCAGCGCAGCGCGATCCTGGACATGAGCGGACCGGCGGCGGAGATCTCGCGCTTCGGTGCGCACGCGCATCTGGTGGTGAGCTTTCGCCTGGCCTCTGGCCTGGGAGAACTGGATGCGCATACCGCGATTCAATTGGCCGAATACAAAGTCGCCCAACGCCTGGCGCAAGTAACAGTTGAACTCTTGCCTGAATCGGTTCGCAGCTTCGATCTGAGCGCGGAGACTCCCGGCCTGCCCAGAGTCGCGCTGGTCCAAGGCTGTATTACCGATCCGCAACATGTGCACTCAGGGGTTGGTTACTACGGCCTGTCGCTGCGCCAATCGATGGCGACCTTCCTGCACCCCAATGAGCTGTTCGATGGCGCGATCACGGTGGACACGACCCGGTCAGGCCGCGGATATTATCCGACTACCTGGGATTGGCAGAATCATCCGCTGGTGCTGCGGTTGTACGAAGCCCATGGAAAAGAAATCAATTTCGCCGGTGTGATTTTGCAGCGCATCCGTTTCGAGACGGCGCACGGGAAAGAAGTGGGCGCGCAGAATGCTGCGCGTCTGGCGAAAATGTTTCGCGCGGACGGAGCGCTGCTGACCTGGATCGGCGGCGGCAATGCTTTTGTCGACGTCATGTTGACGGTGCAGGCGTGCGAGCGTAACGGAATCAAGACCGTGTTGGTGACCTATGAACATGGCGGCAAGGAAGGGGGCGATAGCCCGCTGCTTTTCTACCTGCCGGAAGCCGATGGCGTGGTCACGACCGGCAGCTTGGATCGCGCCATCGAACTGCCGCCGATGGACAAAGTCATCGGCCCTTACGAGGAGATCAAAGTATTGTCTTATCCCGGCGTGCCTGCGAGTCCGGCGCTTGGCGCCTTGCCGCTGGAAGGAAGGGACGTGATTATCGGCGGGGCCGACATCTGGGGGGAGCAGGGATGGGTATGCAGGGATTACTAGCAAGCTGCTGAAAAGACTCATAGGCTTCTTTACGCTTGTTCGTGTCGCTTCACCGTACCGAACCGTACGCCTCAGCTCCTCGACCTTCGCGCGCCATGCCTTTGAATCTTTTTGAGCAGCCTACAAACCGAGTTTTTCAGGGCCCTGCTAAACCGGATACCACTCGCAAGTGGAGCGAGGCGACAAGTCTTTGGCCGCAGCTTATGGAACTCCAGCGGGCTGGCCAGTGAAGGCTGCCGAACGATTTCGTTGGGCTCAATTTCAAAGCCGTCCTACGCTCGTCAATCCGTATTGTTCGCTGACCAGCGGTGTTGACGAGCTATAAATGAATAAGGAAAAAATGTAGTGTGCTTTTATTGACGCATTGCTGCAAGGAGGATTTCACGATGACCACAATCGTCCATGTCGTTAACCAGTTCTTTGCCGGTTTGGGCGGCGAAGAGAAGGCGGGCATCTCCGTCGGCGTGATCGAAAGTACTGCGGGCGCGGCGCGTGGGCTCCAGTCGCAACTCGGCCCTGACTTCAAGGTCGCTTGCACGATCTATTACGGCGACAACTATTTTCATGAGCATAGTGAAGAAGCCATCAATGCAATCCTCGAAGCGGTTCGCTCTCACGATGCGCAAGCATTAGTCGCTGGTCCGGCGTTTAATTCCGGGCGCTACGGCATGAGCTGCATCGAAATTTGTCACGCCGTTGCCACGGCCCTGAACATTCCCTGCGTGACCGCCATGCACGAAGAAAATCCTGCCATCGGCACTTATCGCGACATCGCCGATGCTCGGGTTTTCTGTTTACCGACAACCGAGACAGCCACCGGCATGACCGATGCCCTTAAGGCGCTAGCGAAGTTTGTTTCCAAGCTCACCCGGGGCGAGGCCATCGGGCCGGCGCTCCAGGAAGGCTACTTCGGCCGCGGAATCCGCCGTTTGGAAAGAACCGATCGGACCGGCGCCGATCGCGCCATCGATATGTTGCTCAAAAAGATCAACCATGAGCCGTTCACTACCGAAATACCGATGGAAGAGTGGGACGATATCAAACCGGCTCCGCCTCTTGATGATTTAAAAGCCCGCAATATCGCCGTCATCACCACCAGCGGCGTCGTGCCCTGGGGCAATCCGGATCGATTCAAAACGTACCGCAACACGCATTGGCGTAAATACAACATTGCCGAGCTCAAAGCGCTCGAACCGGGAAAGTGGGAAGCGGTGCACGGCGGCTACAATGTTGCCTACATGAACAAAAATCCGCATTATGGCGTGCCGCTGGACGCGCTCAGGTCGTTGGAAGCCGACGGGGTGATCGGCGCCGGTAAACTGTACCCGGCGTATTACGTTATCCCAGGCAATCAAGGCTCCCCCGCGGTGATGCGCCGCGTCGGCCAGGAAATTGCCGCGGATCTGAAGAAAGACAATGTCGAGGGCGTGCTGTTTGTCGCCACGTGAGGGACTTGTAGTCGCAGCGGCGCTGTGATGAGCAAAGAACTCGAGAAGGCGGGACTTCCCGTAGCCCTGGTCAGCGCGATGTATCCGGTGGCCGAGCAGGTGCGAGCCAACCGCATCGTTAAAGGCGTCAGCATACCTCACCCTTGCGGCGATCCGAGTTTGCCGCAGGATCTCGACGCGCGCCTACGCCGAGAGATCGTTCAGACCGCGTTAAAAGCGCTTGAAGCCGAAGTCACGGGACCGACGGTATTTACTCCTAATATGGCGGTGAGCGGGTAAGCGAGCATGCGGCTCGAACTGGCTGATTATCCTGTGGCGGAGATTCGTCTAGGCCGGAAGTTCGAATACCGAGCGGGAACGCTGGAGGTCGATCAACCAGCGTTGCAGGAAACGATCCTGCGCGATGGGCGTATCGCGGAAGCATCTTTGGCTGTGGTTTGTCCCGGCGACAGGGCGCGCATCACCGGTATCCGCGACATCGTTGAGCCCCGGGTGAAGGCAAGTGGCAACGGTCAGGTGTTTCCGGGGATACTCGGACCGGTCGAAGCAGTCGGCGCCGGTCGCACCCATCGCTTATCGGGCATGACGGTGATCGCCACGGCGGAGTATGAGGGAACCGTTAGAGCCGGACTGGGCGTCCAGCGCAGTGCTCTGCTCGATAGCTGGGGAGCAGGCGCTGCGGTGTCCAAATTCGGCGGGCTTTTGCATCTGGTGTTGATCATGAAGCTGCGCGAAGGCCTTTCAGAGCTCGATGCGCACACGGCGATTCAAACGGCAGAATTCCAGGTTGCCCGGCGCCTCGCCGAGACCACCATCGGCATTGAGGCCGCGAGCGTAGAGGCTTTCGATCTCAGTCAAAGGCATCCGGATTTGCCCAACGTCGTCTTGATTCAAGGATGTTTGACCGATGATCATCATGTTCACTCGGGCGTGAGCTATTACGGGTTGCCGATACGCGAATCGCTCTCGACCGTGGTTCATCCCAACGAGTTGCTCGACTGCGCCATGGCAGTCAATGCCACCCGCGGCATCGGCTACTTTCCGATTACCTGGGACTGGCAGAACCATCCTCTGGTGCTCGGGCTCTACCGAGATCACGGCCGGCGCTTGAATTTTGGCGGCATGATTTTGCAACGGATCCGTTACGAGACTTTTCATGGCAAGGAAGTGATCGCCCAAAATGCCGCGCAATTAGCCGCGACCCTGGGCGCCGACGGAGCGCTCGTGACCTGGCTCGGTTCCGGTAACGCCTTCGTCGACGTGATGCTGACGGTGCGCGCGTGCGAGCGGCGTGGTATTGCTACAGTGCTGGTAACTTATGAGTACGGCGGCAAGGACGGGATCGATGCGCCGCTGCTGTTCTATGTTGCTGAAGCCGATGCCGTCGTGAGCACCGGCAGTCGTGATCGCTGGTTGGAGCTGCCCGAACCCGAACGCCTGGTCGGCCCCTATGATCGCGTGCAGATTCTCAGCTACCCTGGCGCGCCCGTGGCTCAGGCACAGGGAAAGCTAACCTTGGACGCGCGCGATATGGTGATTGGCGGCGTTGATAATTGGGGAAAGGAATCCTGGATCTGCAATGCCTACTAGCAAGCTGCCGAAAAAAATTCATAGGTATCGTTGCGCTCGCGCGACTCGCTTTGACGTATTGAAGCGTATTTCATCGAACTTCGCGCGCCTAACCTCTGAGGTCTTTTTTGAGCAGCCTGCAAGACACATTCACCAAGCTGGTAGCTCGCAACAATCGCTCGTGACTGCAATCGTAGTCTAAGCGTCAGCCGGAGCGCTATCCTTGATCGTCGCGGTATCGTAGCTTATACAGCCTGAAGTAACAGCCATGTCAAATTTCACTCCGGTAATCAAAGCCGCCTCCAGCGTCCTGATCCACACCCCGGGTCTGACACGTTATGGGTCCAAACCGCACCGGGAAATTGCCGCCAATCCAGCACGTCTCGCAGACTTGAACCGAAATCTTAGATCCTTTCAGCAAGCGCAGGGTTACTTGCCCAATCAGGTTTTCATCGGTCAGCAAGCGCCTGAGAAATTATCTTCGGTCAGTCGGCCCTGGTTCGATCAATCTGCGGCACTCAGTGAAGAACGAAAATCTTTTGGCAGCATCATCGATGAAGGCTTGTTTCTGGCCCTGATTGCGCTGGCAGATCCGTTCAAGCATGTTGCCTTGCTCGAGCGTTTCTGGGAGGAAACCGCCGAGCCTCTGCAGCAGTTTCCCATTTGCAGGTCTCTAGTAACGGCTATGCCCAATGTCGTTGATTCAATCAAATTGAAGACGGTGATTGCGCAAGGCGATGGCTTGCCGCTGTTTGCAGGCAACAACTTTGAACCGGTCGGTTTCATCGCCAATGGGCATCACGAAGACGAATCCCTATCGGCAACCGTGCTGTTGGAGAACCTCTGCGGCAAGGTCTCCGCGGCTTTGTCGCTTCAGGAAATCTTCGCCGGAAACCCGGGCCTTACGAAGCAAGATGTGGAGTTTGTACTGGGCTGTTCGGAGGAGGCGGTCGGCGACCGTTACCAGCGCGGCGGCGGTAATCTAGCCAAAGCGATCGCCGAATTTTCCGGCTGCGACATGGCCTCGGGTTTCGATATCAAAGATTTTTGCGCCGCGCCGATTCCGGCGATGGTCACGGCCGCCGCGCTCGTGCAAAGCGGTGTCGCTGAAAACATCGTTGTCGTCGGCGGATCGTCTCTGCCCAAGCTCGGCATGAAGTTTCTGTATCATCTTGAGAAGAAGATCCCGGTGCTGGAAGACATGCAGGCTGCAGTTGCGGTCTGGGTCGGCCGTGATGATGGCAAAAGCCCGATCATTAATCTCGCCGGGGTCGCCCGACATCCGGTATCGGCCGGCGCCTCACTGGATCAGCAGCTCAAATCACTCGTTGTCGACCCGCTGAACCGGCTAGAGCTGCCCGTGACGGCGATCGATAAATTTGTCACGGAACTGCACAACCCGGAGATCACGTTGCCGGCCAACGGTGGCGACGTTGCCGAGCGAAACTACCGGATGCTCGGCGCCGTCCTGGTCAAGGCCGGGAAAGTGGCAAAAAGTGACCTTGCGGCGTTCATGAAAGAAAAGGGATTGCCCGGCTATGCGCCAACCCAGGGCCATATCGCCTCCGCGCTGGCTTACGTGCCGCATGCAGTCCAGGAATTGACTCACGGACAATTCAAGCGGTGTTTTCTTTTTGCCCGCGCTAGTTTATTTTTGGGGCAGATGACTCAACTAAGTGATGGCATGTCGGTGATGTTGGAGCGACAGTGATCATGGATATGGGCACGTCGGTGATCCTGGAGCGGCAACGATACGAGGGCTGAACTTCAGCTTAAATCAGATTGAGAGGAAACTTCATGGAAATTCGCGGCAAGAAAATCGCAATTCTCGGGGAACGCGACGGGGTACCCGCCCACACGATCCAACAGGCGATCGAAAATCTGGGCGCGGAGGTAGTTTACGCGACCACTCAGTGCTTTGTTTGAACCGCGGCCGGCGCGGTGGACCTTGAGGTTCAAGGTCGAGTCAAACAACTGGCAGAGGAATACGGTAAGGATGATCTGGTCGTGCTGCTTGGCGCGCCCAACGTCGATGCGGCGCGCGTGCAGTTCGAAACCATGACCCGCGGCGATCCGACCTATGCCGGGCCGCTCGGCGGCATTGAGTTGGGTTTGCCCGTGTATCACGTGTTCGAACCGGAAGTGAAGGCGATTATCGATCCCGATCGTTACAGTAACCTAATCGAGACCCTGGAACTGGGTCTTGAAGCCGATGCGATTGTTGAGGCGATTCAACAATCCCGCGCAGGGGAGAATCAGTAGGCCGAAGAGTGCAATGCAAGCGGTCAGCAAAATTCTGCCACCGAGAGCAACGCAATCAGCAATTCAGCCGGGTAACTTGCAACGAACAAACAACCGATCCGCGGCTGTTAAAACTGACGGCTCGAACTAAACCGTGCTTTCGACGGCTGAAAGCAGAACCGAAGACTACCGAACTCGAGAACCGTTTATTGGATCTGAAAACCGTAACCGGGCGCGGTACTAGCAGCCGTATTAGGAGAAGTCATCATCAAGTGAATACCGGAAATTTCGTCGCAAACATGGCATTTGACTGAGGCTTCGAAATTCAAAAGACCCTTGGGATAAAATGACTTACGCCGTCCCAACCATTTTTGACCTTAAATTCTTTAAGATATTCATCTAACAAAAACTGCGCTTCCTCTTCCGAAATAATTCCTTTCTTTTTTGCAGACGCTATCGTCTTGCCCCAAATGCGCATTTCGAGCTCTTTCCTGTTCACCTTAGGCCTCCATGTTGAGAATCCAAATTAGTTAGCAATTTTTCGTTAGAAAGCCAAGCGCAAATTTCTCGCTCTCCTGCCACTCCTGACTAGGTTGCCTCATGATCGAGGTGTAGGTGGTGAAATCAGATGTCGTATTGGATACCGGACTTAGTGGATTCCGAATATCGCTCTTTCGCGAATCGAATTCATACAATTTGAGCTTGGGTTGAGTTGAGTCATATTGTTGGAATTAGCGAGCGTTTCTCTATCAAAAAGGTTATACTTGCGGGCTGGTTGAGAGTATTTATCTAAACTGGGAGATTTCCTCCGGTTACGCCGGAATCTTGGAGCGAAGATCGCACGCGCACGCAAGGAGGCGGCAGTATTTGTCCGATATTGGCATACCGCCGCCGATCCGATGAGGTGAAAGGATATGGCGCACCATGCATTTGTCGCGATGCCCTTCGGCATCAAGGAAGATATCGACTTCAATGCTGTCTTCCGGGAATTGATCAAGCCGGCTTTGGAGGGGGCGGGATTCGAAGTGTTTCGCGCCGATGAAGAGATGCGCGCCGGCAATATCCGCACCGATATGTTCCAGGAACTGCTGCTCGCGGATCTAGTGGTCGCCGACTTGTCCATCGACAATCCCAATGTCTGGTACGAGCTTGGCGTGCGCCACGCGCTTAGAAAGCGGGGCGTGGTTCAGATCACCTGCCGACGCGATCAAATGCCTTTCGATCTTCTTACCGAACGTTCGGTCCGGTATCGAACTACCATCAAGTCCGCCGTGGCCATTCCGGATCCGCAGTACGTGGAGGATGACAAGAAAAAACTGGCCGAGGTCGCGACTCAGACAATCCATGCTTGGTATGGACGCAAGGTGAGTCCGGTTTATCATCTGCTACCCTACTTGGATGAGCCTGATTGGAAGTCTCTGCGGATCGAAGAAGCCAGAGAGTTTTGGGAGCAATATGAAAATTGGGCAGAGCGAATCGAAATAGCCAGGAGGGGCAACCGGCCCGGAGATATTCTAGTATTAGCCGGCGAGGCGCCGACCCGTGTGTTTCATCTCGAGGCGCTCCAAAAAGCCGGCCGGGCGCTACTTTCGCTGGGCCAATTCAAATTCGCTCTCGCGCAGTATGAAGAGGCGCTGGCGATCCGGCCTAAGGATTTAGAGAGTCGCCGGCAGAAGTGCCTATTACTCGGCCGGCTAAAAAAGCATGATGATGCCAAAGAGTGCATCGAAGATTTGATCGATGAATTCCCTCAAGATGCCGAGAGTTGGGCGATGCGCGGGCGCCTGGAAAAAGACGCCTGGGTGGATTGCTGGAAGCAGAACGGAAGATCTGTGGTCGACATGCGCCGGGAAGCGGAGATCGAAAGTGGAATCCTGCACGAAGCCATCAACGCATACGCCACCGGATTTCGCAAAGATCCGGCGCATTACTACTCCGGAATCAACGCCGTAACCTTGTTGCATCTGTTGGCTCACTTGTCGGCGGACGACCTGAAAGCCGACGTGCGCGCGGAAATGGAAGGCGGAGTGCGGTGGGCGATCCGCGGCGCTCTGGAGAGAAATCCGAAAGATTACTGGGCCCGCATCAGTCTAGCCGAATTAGAAGTCTTGATGGGCGCGAGGCAGGCGATCGATGCGGCATATAAAAATGCCGTTGCCGTCGCTGATAAAGATTGGTTCAAACTCAATTCGTCGTGCCAGCAGCTCGAGTTGCTGAGACTCCTGGGTTTTCGTCCGGAGGAAGTTGAAACCGCAGTGGCGATTCTGGATCGCGCCTTGAGCCGGCTCAATCCACCAGATAAGACATGGACGCCACAACAGGTTGTGCTGTTCAGCGGTCATATGATCGATGCTCCGGATCGGCCCGAACCGCGCTTTCCTGTTGATAAAGAGAAGGTTGCCGCTGCGGCGATAGCGGCTACGCTGGAAAAGCTGAACGCCGGGGCGCATGATGTAGCTCTGTGCGGTGGGGCATGCGGCGGAGACCTGTTGTTTGCCGAAGCCGCGCTTGAGCGCGGAGTCAAACTTGAATTACGCTTAGCCTTCGACGAGCCGACGTTTTTACAGAAGTCTGTCTCCTTCGCTCCGGGCAACTGGACGGAGCGCTATTTCAAAGTCAAGTCTCATCCAAACACCACAATCTTGGTCATGCCCGAAGTGCTTGGAGAATTACCCCCGGCAGCAAATCCATTCGCGCGCCTAAACCTTTGGCAGCTCTACACCTCGCTGGCATGGGGCCCGGAGAAGGTGCGCTTTGTTTGCCTTTGGAATCGCAAAGGCGGCGACGGCCCCGGCGGAACCCAACATATGTTCGAGACCGTGCAGAAGTATTCAGGCAGAGTGTATGTGATCGACACAACGACTCTGTGGTGACGAGAGGTGGCTATGAGCCTGGTGGATAAGGTCGAAATCAATGGACCGAAAAAAATACTGGCGCTGGACGGTGGCGGCATCCGCGGCATCCTGAGCGTCGAAGTGCTGGCGAAGATAGAAAGGATGCTGCGGGACAAGTTAGGGCGGGGCAATGATTTTGTGCTCGCGGATTATTTCGATTTCTTTGCCGGCACCAGCACCGGCGCGATCATCGCCGCTTGTCTCTCGTGGCGCATGAGCGTCGATCGAATTCGTGACTTCTACCTGCAAAACGGCCGGGAGATGTTCGATAAAGCGTCGTTGCTGAATCGCTACTATCGGCATAAGTTCGAAGATCAAAAACTCTCTGCCCGGCTGCGTCAGGAGTTTGGCGCCGAGACCACCCTGGGGAGTGAAAAGTTAGATGCGTTGCTGATGATGGTCATGCGCAATGCCTCGACCGATTCGCCTTGGCCGATATCCAACAACCCACGAGCCAAATACAATGATTGCGCTCGCGCGGATTGCAATCTTAATTTGCCGCTCTGGCAGCTGGTTCGTGCCAGTACCGCCGCGCCGACCTATTTTCCGCCTGAAGTGGTGCGTGTCGGACCTAAGGAGTTCATCTTTGTCGATGGCGGCATCACCATGTACAACAACCCCGCGTTCCAGGCCTTTCTCATGGCAACCATGGAGGCGTTCAACTTGAACTGGCCCGTGGGCGAAAACAATTTACTGCTTGTGTCAGTCGGGACCGGAACGAGCCCGGATGCCAACGCCGACTTGCGACCCGATGAAATGAACGTGCTTTACAACGCCAGCTCCATACCATCGGCGTTGATGGCGGCGGCGCTGAACGAGCAGGATTTTCTGTGCAGGGTTTTTGGTAAATGCCTTGCCGGAGATCCGCTCGATCGCGAAGTCGGTGATTTGATCGGAACGAGAGGCCCGGTTCAACCAAGGCTTTTTACCTACCTGCGGTACAATGCCGAGTTGACGCGGCACGGTTTGACGAGTTTAGGGCTTGCGAGCGTCGAGCCCAAGAATGTGCAGCAACTTGATTCGATCGAGCATATTCCCGATCTGCAAGCCGTCGGGTCGGCGGTGGCGGACAGGAAAGTTTCGCTCGATCATTTCGCCGGCTTTTTCTGAAGGTCTTGCGCATAGCGGCTCGTTCTCTTAGTGCTCACCGAAATATTCGGATAACACCAGGCGCTCGGCTGCTCTTCTTGACGCTCCAGCTGACAGCGGCTATTCTCCCGGGGCATTCATAGCGGCACTCCACTCAATCTATGTCTTGAACATTGCACCGCCATCATGGATCAAGAAATCATCGCTCGTCTGAAACAGCGCATTGTCGATCACCGATTGGCCGCGCTCATCGCGATCTCTCCCGAAAACGTGACCTATGTCTCCGGTTTCGTCGTGCCCTCGCAATCCTTGATGCGTTGGCGGCATGCGATTTGTATCGTTACCGCCGATGCTCGGGTTTCAATGGTCGCAATCGATATGGAAGCGACCACAGTCAAAGCGCATGCGGGCATTGATGATCTGCGCATTTATCGCGAGTTCAGCGACGATCCCATGGAGAAACTCGCCGAGACCCTGAGAGATCTTGATCTCGCCAAAGCCAATCTCGCGATCGAAATGGAATATTTACCCGCCAAAGATTTCGCTACCCTGCAGAGGCTTCTTCCTGACGCTCACTGGAGCGCCGGTGATGCGATCTTTAATAACGCCCGTCAGATAAAAACAACGGCTGAGCTTTCGTTGCTGCGATCACTCAGCAAGCTGACGGATAAGGCGATTGGCGATACCTTGATGCAGGCCAAAGCCGGTATGAGCGAGCTGGAGCTTGCCGGTAATTTATTGACCGCGCTATTTACCGCGGGCGCGGAAAGCTACAAGCTCATGATCATCGCCTCGGGCGAGCGCAGCCAATTTCCCAACGTTGGACCTACTGAACGCAAGCTGCAAAAAGGCGATTTGATTCGGATGGAGATTTTCGGCCAAAAGAATGGTTATTTGGCCGGAGTCTGCCGCACGGCGGTGGTTGGACAGGCAACGTCTGAGCAGGAGAAGATCTGGGCGAACCTCATCGAATGCAAATATCTGGTGATGGATATGATCAAGCCCGGAGCTCGCTGCAGCGAGATTTACCAGAAGTTTCTTGCCAAGTTTAGCGAGTTGTGCTTTGACCCGATCAGTTTCGTCGCCCATGGGATCGGCCTGCATCTCCACGAGGAACCCTATATGGGCCGTTACGGCGACGAAATCGTCGAAGCCGGAATGGTAGGAGCTTTCGAACCGCTGGTTT
>Ga0307415_100001099_pt1 | contig 12595 bp, 11 predicted proteins | sample DK1Cmetagenome_FD_204524 | JGI IMG/M metagenome (GOLD analysis project Ga0307415, IMG submission 204524) | Maize rhizosphere microbial communities from greenhouse at UC Davis, California, United States - DK15-C-2 | ecosystem: Host-associated > Plants > Roots > Rhizosphere > Soil | place: USA...
ACTCGGCCGCGACCGCCTCCGCGGGCGCCTCGTCGCGCGAGAAGTTGACGACGACGTTCCAGCCACGCTGGGCGTACAGACGCACCGTCGCCGCGCCGATGCCCGACGACGATCCCGTGACGACGCACACCTTCCGGTCCTTGGCCACCACGTTCCCTTCGTTGCGCCGCGACCGGCGCGTCGCTGCATTGTCGCCGCGGCCTCCGCCTCCGCCGAGCGCTGCCCGCAGGCCCGGCGCGGCGGCCCGCGCCGAGCGCCGCGAAGCTTCTCAGGCGGCGCCGCTGCCGCGGCGTGCCTCGGCGAGCTGCTTCCTGCGCACCTCGCCCTGACGGGCGAACATCCAGCCCGGGTACTCCGCCGGCAGCCGGCTCGCGTCGTCGAGGCGCGCGAGCTCGTCGGCGCCGAGCTCGACCGCGACCGCGCCGATGTTGTCGGCGAGTTGCTCGGGGTTCTTGGCGCCGATGATGACGCTCGTCACCGCCGCCTGGTGCAGCAGCCAGGCGAGCGCGATCTGCGCCACCGAGACGCCGCGCCCGCCGGCGATCTCGCGCATGACGTCGATGCAGTCGAAGGCGCGCTCCTTGTCGAGCGGCGGGAAGTCGAATGCGGTGCGCCGGCTGCCGGCCTCGCCGTGCTGCTCGCGTCCGTACTTGCCGCTCAGGAAGCCGCCGGCCAGCGGGCTCCAGACGAGCAGCCCGAGGCCTTCGCTGCGCAGCATCGGCACCAGCTCGCGCTCGAGGTCGCGGCCGGCGATCGTGTAGTACGCCTGCAGGCTCTCGAACCGCGCCAGGCCGCGCCGCTCGGCGATGCCGAGCGCCTTCGTGACCTGCCACGCCGCCCAGTTGGAGATGCCGACGTAGCGGACGTGGCCCTGCTCGACCAGCGTGTCGAGCGCGCGCACGGTCTCCTCGATCGGCGTCGCCGGATCGAAGCCGTGGATCTGGTAGAGGTCGACGTGATCGAGCTGCAGGCGCCGCAGGCTCTCCTTCAGCGCGGCGACGATGTGGCTGCGCGTCGCGCCGCGCATGTTCGCGCCGGAGCCGGTCTCGCCGAACACCTTGGTCGCGACGACGACGCTCTCGCGCGGCACCTTGAGGTTCCGCAGCGCCTGGCCGGTGATCTCCTCCGAGCGGCCGCCGGCGTAGACGTCGGCGCTGTCGATGAAGTTGATGCCGGCGTCGATCGCGCCGCCGACGATGCGCTCGGCGTCGTCCTGCTGGAGGCGGCCGATCCGGCCCCAGAGGCCGTCGTCGCCGCCGCCGAAGGTCATCGTGCCGAGGCAGAGCTCGGAGACGAACAGGCCGGTGCGGCCGAGCGGGTTGAGTCTCATCGCGATCTCCTCGTCGAAGGCAGCCGTCAACGCGCGCCGAACGACGCGTTCTCGAACAGGTCCTTGTACTGGCGCGGCTGCGAGCGCCAGTACTGGTGCGGCGCGACCACGCGCGCGCCGAGCTTGGCCGCGGCGTGCCACGGCCAGCGCGGGTCGTAGAGCATCGCGCGGGCGAGCGAGACGGCGTCGGCCTCGCCGTTGGCGAGGATCGCCTCGGCTTGCTCGGGCTCGGTGATGAGGCCGACGGCGATCGTCGGCAGGCCGACCTCGGCCTTGACGCGCGCCGCGAACGGCACCTGGTAGCCGGGCCCGAGCTGGATCGCCTGCTGCGGCGAGACGCCGCCGCTCGAGACGTGGATCGCGGCGCAACCCCGCGCTTTCAAGGCCTGCGACAGCGCGACCGTGCCGTCGATGTCCCAGCCGCCCGGCACCCAGTCGGTTGCCGAGATGCGCGCCCAGACGGGCTTGTCGGCCGGGAACGCAGCGCGCACGACGTCGAAGATCTCGAGCGGAAAGCGCATCCGGTTTTCGAGGCTGCCGCCGTAGTCGTCGCTCCGATGGTTGGCGATCGGCGACAGGAACTGGTGCAGCAGATAGCCGTGCGCGGCATGGATCTCGAGGCCGTCGATGCCGAGCCGGGCGGCGCGCCGCGCGGCCGCGGCGAAGTCGTCGCGCACCTTGCGCAGGCCGCCGGCATCGAGCGCGTGCGGGGCCTGCTCGCCCTTAGCGTGCGGCACCGCCGACGGCGCCACCGCTTGCCAGCCGCCGGGCTGGTCGCGCGGAACTTGCGCACCGCCTTGCCACGGCACCCGGCTCGATGCCTTGCGGCCGGCGTGCGCGAGCTGCATGCCGATCGCGATCGGCGAGATCGAGCGCATCGCGCCGAGAACGCGCGCCAGGGCCGCCTCGTTGGCATCGCTGTAGAGACCGAGGTCGGCGGCGGTGATGCGCCCCTCCGGCGAGACCGCGGTCGCCTCGACGATCAGCATTCCCGCGCCCGAAAGCGCGAGATGGCCGAGGTGGATCAAGTGCCAGTCGCCCGCCGAGCCTTCGCTCGCCGAGTACTGGCACATCGGCGCGACGATGATGCGGTTGGCGAGCGCCAGCGTTCCGATCCGGATCGGCTCGAAGAGAAGGCTCATGGCGCGGCGCGACGCGCGTCGTGGTGGGGCGCCGAGGATACGGCGAGGCGCTCGCGCGTGCCGGCGCCGCCGTGCAGCAGCCGAGGCGGCGTCGCGCCCGCGCCCTCAGGGCCGCGCGTGGGCAGCGAAGAAGTCGATGACGGCCTGGCCGGTGTCGAGCTGGCGACTCATGACGCCGCCGAGGATCGTGCCGCTCGCGTACGGATGGCCGCCCGGCCAGAAGTGGCCGTTGCCGACGACCTCGAGATGGGCGAGCGCACCACCGGCAGCGCAGCCGCCGTGGTCGCGGCGGACGACGCTCGTGCCGTCCTGGACGCCCGCGATCGGCGCCATCGTCGTCGCCATCGGCGCCGGCGCACAAGCGTTCCGCGCTGCCCAGCCGGCGAGCGTCTCGTCGACCGAGACGTAGAGGCCGCTCTCGAGACAGCCGCCGTTGCCGCCGGCGTACGGCCAGCAGGCGTCGAGCGTGCCGTGGACGTCGAGCACGGCGACGCATTGCGATGGCGCGCAGCCGGCGAGCGCGGACTGGTTCTGGCCCGACACGGGCGCGACCGCCGCGACGAGATCGGGCGCCTGGCAGGCGAGCCGATGCGCCATCGCCAGCCCCGCCGCCGCCGCGACGCGGTGCAGGCAGCGCGGGCTCGCCAGGTCGCCGTCGGGGCACGCGAGCCTGCGCATGCATCCTTGTTGCTGCCGCCGCCGTGCAGCGCGACGACGACGCCGATCGGCTGGCCGCAGACATGCGACGGCGGAACGACGAGATCGTAGTCGCGATCGGGCCAGGCGGCGAGCGCGAACGTCGCATCGGCGGCGCCGCTGCCGAGCGCGCCGGTCGCGCACGCCATGCTGCCCGGCGGCGCCGGCACCGATTCGCCGCCGCCGCACGCCATGAGCGTGGGCCGAGATCGTCGCGATCGTGATCGCGACGATGATCCTCTCGTGCATCGTTGGCTCCCTCCGTTCCGACGCGAACGACGGTAGCCGTCGGGGATGTCAATCGGCAGCGCGCGAGGTAAAGACTCGCATCGCTCCGCAACCGGGCGTCAGCGCTGCTGCTGCAGCCGCCGGTAGGCGTTGAAGTGGCGCAGCGCCTGCTTGGCGTCGCCGAGCTGCTGGTGCAGGCGCGCTGCGTTGTAGTGCGCGTCGGCGAGGTCGGGCGCGAGGCGGAGCGCCGCGTGGTAGCTCGTCAGCGCCGCGGCGGCATCGCCGCGGTCCTCGAGCGCGATCGCGCGGTTGAAGTGGAGCAGCGCTTCGTGCGGCTTCCTCCGCAACGCCTCGTCGTAGAGCGCGACCGCCTCGTCCGAGCGGTGGCTCTCGCAGAGCAGCGCGCCGAGGTTGAGGTAGGCGTCGCCGTGCATCGGGTCGATGTCGAGGACGCGCCGGTACGCCGCCTCGGCGGCGCGCTTGTCGCTCGCCTCGAGCGCCTCGGCGCGCCGGAACCAGACCGCGGCGTCGGGCGGCGGCGCCGCCGCACGTGCCGGCGCGCGCTGCAGGAAGGCGACGTTGCCCGACGTCGGCGCAAGCTCGAAGTCCATCACCAGCTGTCCCGATTCGGCCTGCCATTGCGAGCGGCCGTCGCGCACGGTGACGTCGTTGCCGACCGCCGTGATGCGCAGGCCCGAGAGCGGCAGCTCGGCCGGCAGCGTCGCCTTCAGCTTGCGCAGCGACGCCAGGATCTTGCGCGGCGGGATCCGCGCCGCCTGCAGCTCGACCGCGGTGCGCAACAGGACGACCTCGCGGAACGTGAAGCGGTACTCGTTGCGCGGCCCGCGGCTCGGGGCGACGAATCCGGACGCGATCAGGCCGGCGACGACGCCGCGCGAAAGGCCCAGCATCTCCTGGATGCTGCGAATCGTGTAGGTGCTCGGGTCTGGCTCTCTGGTCACTTCCTGGCCCGCGTGCGCGCGGGAGCGACGGCAGCCTCTTCGACCTTCGCCGCGCGCTTGACGCCCTTGCGTTCCTTGCTCGCCTCGGCCGGCGCTGCGGCCGGCTCGGCCGCCTTCGCCGGCGCGGCCTTCTTGGCGGCGCCCGCCTTGCCGAGGCTCGCGCGCAGCGCCTCGACGAGGTCGATCACCTGCGCGCCGCTCGCCGCCGGCTCGTGCGGCTCGTTGGCGACGATCTGCTTGCCGGCGATCTTCTCGTCGATCGCCGCGAGGATGCGCTTCTTCTCCTCGTCCTCGAACATCGTCGGATCGTAAGTGTCTTCCGTGATCTGCTCGATCAGCTGCATCGCGAGCTTGAGCTCGGCCGGCGAGACCTGCACCTTCTCGATGTCGAGCTCCTTCATCGAGCGCACCTCCTCGGCGTAGAGCAGCTGCTGCAGGACGAGCCCGTCTTCGGCAGGCCGCACCTGGACGACGTACTGCTTGGCCTTCCACGCCCACTTGGCGAGCGCGACCCGGCCGCTCTGGCGCATCGCTTCGATCAGCAGGTTGTACGGCTTGGCGCCGCGCTTGTCGGGGGCGAGGAAGTACGCCTTGTCGTAGAAGATCGGGTCGATCGCCTTGTCGGGAATGAAGGCGACGATGTCGATCGTGTGGCTCGGGCTCTCCTGCAGGGCCTTCAGCTCCTCGGGCTGGAAGATGACGAAGCGGTCCTTCTCGAACTCGTAGCCCTTGACCATCTCCGCGCGCTCGACGAGGTGGCCGTCCTTCTCGGAGACGTACTGCTGCTTCAGCCGCGAACCGTCCTTGTCGAGCATGTTGAAGCGCACCGTCGCCGAGCTCTCGGTCGCCGAGTAGAGCTTGACCGGAATCGACACGAGGCCGAACGACAGGGACAACGATGCGATGGATCGGGCGGCCATGCGGGCTCCACGAAGTCACTCGGGTCCGCCTCGCTGCTGCGAGCGGACCGGGAGCATACGGGCAAGCCCCATGCCTTGTCACCCCGCGACGTTGCGCCGCGCCGACGCCTTCATGCCGAGCGTCTTCATGCCGGCAGCGATGCTCTGGCGGGTCGTCCAGTACGCGGCCCAAGGATCGTTCTGCTCGAAGCTCAGGTATTCGCGCGCGGTCAGGATGGTCCATTGCGCGGCGCCTTTCAGCGCCATCAGCTGCTCCCACGCGATCGGCATCGAGACGCCGAGTCCCGGGCGCGAGCGCGCCGAAAACGCCGCCGCCGTCGTCTGGCCGTGGCCGTTGCGCAGGTAGTCGACGAAGATCCTGCCGACGCGGTTGCTGCCGCCGCTCTTGGCGACGAACCGCTGCGGGATCGCTTTCGCCAAATGCGTCACGACTGCCGCCGAGAACGCCTTGACGACGTCGTAGTCGAGCTTCGGAACGATCGGCACGACGACGTGCAATCCCTTGCCGCCGCTCGTCTTCAGCCAGCTCGCGAGGCCGAGCTCGCTCAGCATCGTCCGCGTCAGGATCGCCGCCTCCTGGACGTGCGACCAGGCGACGCCCTCGCCCGGGTCGAGATCGAAGACGATGCGGTCGGGCTGGTCGATCTTCTTCGCGGTCGAGTTCCAGGTGTGGAACTCGATCGTGTTCATCTGCGCCGCCGACGCGAGCGCGTCGGCCGTGTCGACCGCGAGCAGCGACGAGTGCCCCGGCCAGAGCTTGGCGTCGAGCTCGCGCAGCCCGGGCATGCGCGTCTCCGGATGTTTCTGGAAGAACAGCTCGCCGGTGATGCCTTCGGGCGCGCGCACGAGCGACACCGGACGGTTCCTCAGGTGCGGCAGCATGCGCTCGGCGATGCTCTCGTAGTAGCGGACGAGCGTCACCTTGGTGATGCCGGTCGACGGATCGATCACGCGCTCGGGGTTCGTGACCTTGACGCTCGTCGTCGCCGCCGGAGCGGCCGCCGTGCCGGCCGCGGGTGCCGCGGCAACCTCGCGCGTCACCTCGCGCGCCGGCTTGTCGAGCCGCAGGGCGACGAACACGGCGTGGCGGATGTGGTCGTCGGGAGTCCATTCGCGAAACGACACCTCGGCGACGAGCTCCGGGCGGACCCAACGCTCGGCGCCGGCGGCGCGGCGCGACCAGCGTCCCGGCGCGACCGCCGCGACCTCGAGCGTCGGCGTCTTCGTCTCGAGCTTCACGAGGCGCGCGTGCAGCTCGCGCGCCATGCGCGAATCCCAGCCGGTGCCGACGTTGCCCGCGTAGCTCAGCACGCCGCCGTCGTAGGTGCCGAGAAAGAGGCTGCCGACCTCGCCGCGCGCGCCGTTGCGGTCGGTGAAGCCGCAGATCACGAACTCCTGGCGCAAGGTGGCCTTCAGCTTCAGCCAGGTCTCGGACCGCTGCGAGACGTAGGGCGCGTCCGGGCGCTTGACGATGATGCCTTCGAGCTGCATCCGCCGCGCGGCCTCGAGCATCTGCGTCGGCGTCGCCGGAAACGCCTGGCTCAGCCGGACGCGGTCGCTGTCGGCCTCCGCGAGCAGCGATGCGAGCAGCGCGCGGCGCGAGCGCAGCGGCACCTTGCGCAGGTCCCTGCCGCCGTGGAACGGCAGGTCGAAGACGAAGTACTCGATCGCGTCGCTGGCCGCGTTGTCGATCGCGTTCTGCAGCGCGTTGAAGTCCGGCAGGCCGTCCTTGCCCATGACGACGATCTCGCCGTCGAGCCATCCGGTGGCGATGCCGAGCGACTCGATCGCGGCGGCGAGCGGCTTCATCTTGTCGGTCCAGTCGTGGCCGCCGCGCGTGATCAGCCGCGCCTTGCGGTCCTCGATGCGCGCCATCAGCCGGTAGCCGTCGAACTTGGTCTCGACGATCCAGTCGCCGGCCGGCGGCGCGGCGACGAGCGTCGCGAGCTGCGGCTCGAGCTTGGCCGGCAGCGGCGCGCCGACGGCGGCCGAGAGGTCGGGGCCATTGGCGACGGCGTTCGCGCCGGCGCGCCCGGCGACGCCGCCGCGCGGCTCTCGCTCCTCGACCAGCCCGAGCGGCTTGGCGACGACGCTGTCGGGCAGCGCCGTGATGACGTCGTACTCGGCGACCGGCCGCGCCCACGCGTCCTTCTTCTTGAAGAGCATCCACGCGTCCTGCTTGTCGCCCGGCTTGGCGATGCGGACGAGCTCCCAGAGACCGGCGAGCTTCTCGCCGTGGAGGCGAAAGACGAGCTTGCCCTTCTGCATCCCTTCGCGCGGGTCGCCTTCGGGCTCCCAGGTGCCGCGGTCCCAGACGATGACCGTGCCGGCGCCGTACTGGCGCGGCGGGATCGTCCCTTCGAAGGTCGCGTAGTCGAGCGGATGGTCCTCGGTGTGGATCGCCATCTGCATCTTCGACGGGTCGTAGGACGGCCCCTTGGGCACCGCCCAGCTGAGCAGGACGCCGTCGAGCTCGAGGCGGAAGTCGTAGTGCAGCCGGCTCGCCCAGTGCTTCTGGACGACGAACGACAGGCTGCGGCGCGCGGGGGCGGCGGCCGCGGCGCTTCCCGAAGGCTCCGAGGTGATGCCGAAGTTGCGCTTCTGGCGGTAGCGGGCGAGCGGCGTCTGCGCCATCGGCACGATTGTCGTGCCCGACGCGCGCTGAGAGACGGCGCCGGTTCGCCCGCCGGTCGCGCTCGGCCGTTACAGTCGCGGCCGATGCCGGACGGGCGCTGCCACCACTTCGCGACCATGACGATCCTGCCCGACCTCATCGGCGCGCGCGCGAGCGTGCGCGCCGCCGCGCTCGCTCTCGCCGCCTGCGCTTTCGTCACCGCGCAGCCCACGTCGGCGGCGCAGCCGGCGCCGCTCAAGGTGCCTGCGGGCACCTACACCCTCGACAAGGCGCACGCGTCGCTGATCTTCAAGGTCAGCCACCTCGGCTTTTCCAGCTTCACTGGCCGCTTCTCGCGCTTCGACGCCAAGCTGCAGTTCGATCCGGCGCGACCCGCGGCGGCGCGCGTCGAGGCGACGATCGACCCGCGCTCGATCGAGGCCGACAACCCGCCCGGCAACTTCCTCGCCATGCTGCAGGGTGCCGACTGGCTCGACGCCGCGCGCTATCCGGAGATGACGTTCCGCTCGACGCGCGTCACCGCGCTCGGTGCGAAGAAGCTGCGCGTCCGCGGCGACCTGACGCTGCACGGCGTCACCCGGCCGGTCGACCTCGACGTCACCTACAACGGCGGCTACGCCGGCCACCCGATGGACCCGCAGGCGCGGATCGGCTTCTCGGCGCGTGGCACGCTGAAGCGCTCGGCGTTCGGCGTCTCGCTCGGCATCCCGGAGCCCGGCTCGCAGATGGGCGTCGGCGACACCGTCGAGCTGTTGCTCGAGGCCGAGTTCAACGGCCCGCCGCTCGCCGGCAGCGCGGCGGCATCGGCGCCGCCGCGCTGAGGTCGCCACGCTGACGCGCTCGGGGCTCGTTCTCCTACAGCGGGCGGCGCGCCGGCGTTTCATCCTTGGGCAAACCCATCCTGGAGTTGTCCATGAACAGGCGTTCTCTCTTGGCCGCGCTGGCGATGTCGTCGATGCTCGGCAGCCCGGCGTTCGCGCAAAGTTCCGACATCCGACAGGCCGAGCAGGACCGCGAAGCGCAACGGCAGCGTGAGTTGCAGGAGCGCCCCCAATACCTGCCGGGCGACCGTCGCCGCCTCGAGCGTGCGGGTGCGATCGCACCGCAAACCCGCGAGGAACGCGAGCGCGAGGCGGCGCAGCGTCGCGCCGAGCTCGAGGCAGCGCAGCGTCGCGCCGAGCCGCCGCGCTACCGCGACGGGCGGCCGGCTTGGCGCGAAGGCTACGATCGCCGCGACGATCGCGGTCGCGGCTACTACCGCGATTACCGCGCAGACGAGTGGCGCCACAGCGGCCGCGGCGCAGGCCCGAGGCACGACTGGCATCGCGGCGGTTACCTGCCTCGCGAGTACCGCAGCCGCCACTACGTCGTCGACGACTGGCGCGCCCATCGGCTGTACGCGCCGCCGCGCGGTCACCAGTGGGTGCAGGCGGGCGGCGACTACGTGCTGGTCGCGATCGCCACCGGCCTGATCGCCGCGGTCCTGCTGAACCAGTAGCGGGCCCGGCGCGATCGTCACTCGACCTTCGCGCCGGACTCCTTGACGACCTTCGCCCACTTGACGATCTCGGCGCGCTGGTAGGCGGCGAGCTCCTCGGGGGTCGATGCGACCGGTTCGAGGCCGATCTCGGCGAGCCTCTTCGCGACCTCCGGGGCCGCGAGGATCTTCTTCACCTCGGCCTGCAAGCGGTCGATGAATGACTTCGGCGTTCCCGCCGGCGCGAACAGCGCGAACCACGACACCGCCTCGAACCCGGGCAGCCCCTGCTCGGCGATCGTCGGGATCTCGGGTGCCGCGGGCGAGCGCTTCAGGCTCGTCACGCCGAGCGCGCGGAGCTTGCCCTCCTTCACCAGCGGCAGGCTCGACGGCATGTTGTCGAACATCATCGTCACGCGCCCGCCGAGCAGGTCCGGGATGGCGCTCGCGCGGCCCTTGTAGGGAATGTGCGTCATGTCGATGCCGGTCATCGTCTTGAACAGCTCGCCGGAGACGTGGATCGACGTCCCCGAGCCCGCCGACGCGAACGTCATCTTGCCCTCGCGCTTGCCGAGCGCGATGAGCTCGGCGAGCGTCTTGGCGGGAACGTCGTTGTGGACGACGAGCAGATTCGGCGTCGTCGCGAGCAGGGTGACCGGCGCGAAGTCCTTCACCATGTCGTACGGCATCTTGGTGTAGAGCGCGCCGTTGATCGCGTGCGTGCCGACCGTGCCGACGACGATCGTCGAGCCGTCGGGCGGCGCCTTGGCGACCGAGTCGGCGCCGGTGTTGCCGCCGGCGCCCGGCTTGTTGTCGATCAGCACCGGCTGGTTCCAGGTCGCGCTCAGTCGCTCGCCGATCAGGCGGGCGAGAATGTCGGGTGCACCGCCGGTCGTGAACGTGACGACGATGTGGATCGGCTTGCCGGCGGCCTGGGCGCGCGCCGACGGCGCCGCGCCGACGACGGCGGCCGCGAGCAGGACGAGGGGAAGGACGAGGCGGGCGAAGGGTCGTTGCATCGCGGCGGTTCCAGGCGGCAGGGCTCGAAGCGACCGATTATTCGACCGCGGCAGCAGCGCCGAGCGGCGGGTTTTCCCATGAGCAGGCATCATCCGGGCAACCGGAGAACCGACGTCATGCGCTCTCTCTTTGCACGCCCCGCGCTGGCGGCTGCATCGCTCCTCCTCGCGCTCGGCGGCTGCGAGCTCCTGAAGAAGGACGCCGAGTCGCTCGCGATCATCAACAAGCGCGTCCTCGGCATGCCGGCCGGCGATTACTTCGACCGCTACGGCCGCGCCCGCTCGCGCGTCGAGGTCGCCGACAAGACGACCGAGTACGACTGGATCTCGTCGGTCCCTGCCGCGCGGCCCGGCCCGGAAGCGCTCGACGACCGCGTCTGCAGGCTGCGCCTGACGAGCGACCCGCAGGGCCGGATCAGCCGTGTCCAGGTGCTGTACGACGCGCCGGGGCTGAAGAGCACGTCGCGCTGCAGCGAGATCTTCGCCGCCCAGTGAACTCCGCTTCGAATGCCGATGCGCGCAGCCGAGACTCGAAGCGATGACGACGGCGTGGTCATCGTCGGCGCCGGCATCGGCGGGCTGACGCTCGCGCTCGCGCTCCACCGCGCCGGCATCGCGTGTCGCGTCTACGACGCCGCCGCCGAGCTGCAGCCGCTCGGCGTCGGCATCAACGTCCTGCCGCACGCGACCGCGGCCCTGGCAACGCTCGGCGTCCTCGCCGAGCTCGAGCGGGTCGCGGTCGTCACGCGCGAAGGGGCGTTCTTCAACCGCTTCGGCCAGCTCGTCTACAGCGAGCCCCTCGGCCGCTGGGCCGGCCATGCGACGCCGCAGCTGTCGATCCATCGCGGCGATCTGCAAGGCGTCCTGCTCGCCGCAGTGCGCGAGCGGATCGGTGCCGATCGCGTCCTCGTCGGTCATGCGTGCGCCGGCGTCGACGACGGCGGCGACCGCGTCCGCGTGCGCTTCCGCGACCCCGGCGGAGCGCAATTGGCCGACGCCGCCGGCGCCGCGGCGGTCGGCTGCGACGGCATCCACTCGGCGGTGCGCAAACAACTCTACCCCGACGAAGGGCCGCCGCGCTGGTCGGGCGTCAACATGTGGCGCGGCGTCGTGCCGCACGCGCCGGTTCTCGGCGGCGCGACGATGGTGCGCGCCGGCTGGCTCGCCGTCGGCAAAATGGTGATCTATCCGGTCCGCAACGACATCGACGCCGACCGGCGCCAGCTCGTCAACTGGGTCGCCGAGCTCGAATGCAAGGAGCCGGTGCGCCAGGACTGGAACGCGCGCGGCAGCCTCGACGAGGTCTTTCCGACGTTCGCCGACTGGCATTTCGACTGGCTCGACGTCGCCGAGCTGATCCGCTCGACCGACACCGTGCTTGCCTATCCGATGGTCGACCGCGACCCGCTGCCGCGCTGGAGCTTTGGCCGCGTGACCTTGCTCGGCGATGCCGCGCATCCGATGCTGCCGCGCGGCTCCAACGGCGCCGGCCAGGCGATCCTCGACGCGATCTGCCTCGCCGAGCGGCTCGCGCTGCGCGGCGTCGGCGCGCAAGCGCTGAGCGAATACGACGCGATCCGCAACCCGGCGACGGCGCAGGTCGTCCTCGCCAACCGCAGCACGCCGCCCGACGCGATCCTGCGCGAAGTCCACGAGCGGTCGGGCGACAAGCCGTTCGCGCGCCTCGAGGACGTCGTCTCGCGCGAGGAGCTGGCGAACATCGCCGAGAACTACAAGCAGATCGCCGGCCTGCGCGCGCCGGCGCCATGAACACGCGCGCAGGCTGCCGCGCACCGAACGAGGAGAACCGCGTGACCGTCATCGCAACGCCTCGCCGCCGCCGGATCGTCGTCTCGCTCGGCGCCGCCGCCCTCGCCGCGCTCGGCGCGAGACGCGTCGCTGCGCAACCGGGATGGCCCGGCAAGCCGGTCAGGATCGTCGTCCCGTTCACGCCCGGCACCGGCATGGACATCCTGGCGCGCACCCTTGCGCCGCACTTCCAGTCGGCGTGGGGCCAGGCGATCGTCGTCGACAACCGGCCGGGCGCCTCCGGCAACCTCGGGGCCGGCGCGGTCGCGAAGTCGCCGCCCGACGGCCTGACGCTGCTGATGGGCGTCAACACGCTCGTCATCAATCCGGCGCTGTACGCCAACATGACGTACGACCCGCTCAAGGACCTGGCGCCG
>Ga0307415_100001100_pt1 | contig 12587 bp, 14 predicted proteins | sample DK1Cmetagenome_FD_204524 | JGI IMG/M metagenome (GOLD analysis project Ga0307415, IMG submission 204524) | Maize rhizosphere microbial communities from greenhouse at UC Davis, California, United States - DK15-C-2 | ecosystem: Host-associated > Plants > Roots > Rhizosphere > Soil | place: USA...
GAGCCGTGGAAGAAGCCGTAGGACGCGCGCGAAGACTTCTCTCCGGATACGACGAGGAGCTCCGTCGGGTGATTCCGGAGGACGCCGAGCTCTTCGACGCCCACGTGCACGTGGGCCGCGACATCGACGGTTTCGTCGCGCCGTACGACGAGCTCATGTCCTTCCTCGCGCGCTACGGCGTCGATCGGGCATTCGCGTTCTGCATGGACGAGCCCGACCGCGAGCCCGCCTTCCGCGCGGCCAACGACCGCACGCTCGCGGCCGCGGAGCGGTCCGGCGGAGTGTTGATCCCCTTCGTCCGCCTCGATCTCGCGGAGGAGCCGATCGAGGAAGCGACCCGCTGCCTCGACCTCGGTGCCCGCGGGATCAAGCTTCACCCCAGGTCTCAGGGCTTCCTGTTGAACGACGAGCGGCTGGCTCCCGTCTTCGCACTCGCCGCCGAGCGTCGCGTTCCGATCCTCATCCACGGCGGTCGCGGCCTGCCTCCGATCTCCGACCACCTTGAACGCCTGGTGGACGCATATCCCCAGGCGCACCTGATCATCGCGCACGGCGGGATCGCCGACCTCGCCGACCTCTCGGAGGCCTTCGGCGGTCGCGCGGGCGTGTTCTTCGACACCTCGGTGTGGAGCCCGATCGACCTCCTGGACATGTTCCAGAGGGTCTCCCCCGAGCAGGTCCTCTATGCGTCCGACTACCCGTACGGCCAGCAGCCTGGTTCCCTCTTTATCACGCTCCGGACTGCGAGGCACTCCGGGCTCTCGGAGGCGCAGCTGAGAGACATGCTCGGCCGTTCGGCGGCCCGAATAGCGAACGGCGAGTCGCCGCTCGAGCCGACGCCACCGAACAGACGCCGTACACTCGAGCAGCCGATCACCTTCGCCCGGATCCACCAGTACCTCGCGATGGCCACCCCGCTGCTCTGGACGAGGCAGACGGACACGATCGGCGTTCTCGGCCTTGCCCTGAATGCCTGCCGCGAGCGCAACGGCTTCGAGGACGAGCGCGAGCGCATCGCCGACCTGCTCGCCTGCGCACGAGATCTCTGGCGGACGCTTCCCGAGACGGAGTCCGACTCGGACCGTGTCGAGCTCAGCCGCCTGACGTTCCGCCTCATCCACCTGGCCGACATCCTGGCCGTCACCGTCTCCGAGTGATCGCGGCCGTTGTGCTCGCTGCCGGCGCGGCTACCCGCTTCGGCGCACCCAAGCAGGAGCTCCTCCTGCCGTACGTGCTCGGGCGGCTTTCGGAGAGCCCCGTCGACGACGTCGTGGTCGTCGCCGGCGCGTATCCCCTGAACACCGGTTCGGTGCAGGTCGTCGAGTGCCCCGACTGGGAGCGTGGGCCGGGCGCATCGCTTCGCTGCGGCCTCGCTGCGCTCGGGCCTGGTGTGGAGGCAGCCGTCGTCTGCCTCGCAGACGGCCCCAACCTCTCTCCCCACGCCGTACGGCGGGTCCTCACGGCCTGGCGCGCGGGCGCCGGGAGCGTCGTTGCCGCCAGCTACACGGGCGAGCGCGGGCACCCGGTCTTGATCGCCCGAGCCGCCTGGGAAGGCATTCCGGACGAGGGGATGAAAGAGCTTCCGGCCACGCTCATTCCCTGCGATGACCTTGGGACTCCAGGAGACGTCGACTCTGCCGATGACATAGGCAGGTTGGGACAGCCGCTCGACGAACACTGACGGCCGGTGGGAACTTCTCCCTTCGGAGCCGCACGCCTTAGCCGGCGCTTGACGCTGGAGCAGGCCGCCGCGCGCGCGAACATGGACGTGGACGCGGTCAAGTCCCTCGAGGACAACTGCATCTACCGCTTTGGCTCGAACGCCGACGCACTGGCTGCGGCACTCGTCTACGCAGCCTCGCTCGGCATCAACGAGCGGGAGGCGCGTCGGCTCGCCGGCCTGCCCGTGCCGTCGCGACTCGATCCCTGGTCGCCGCGCCGCACGCTCGCCGCGCTCGCTTTCCTGCTCACCTGCACGGCGCTCGCGTGGTTCGTCGCTTGGCCGCAGTTCTTCCCGGAGACGCCATCGGCCGCGGCTGCCTCCGCCCCCTCGCAACCTGCAGCGGCCCTGCTACCCACCCGTTGGCAGATCCAGGTGGACGTCTTCAACGGAACGACCAGAGGGAACGCCGCAGCGGGCCTGGCCAATCAGGTTGCCGGCCTCGCCTACAAGATGGGCACCGTCGCCAACGCCAAGCAGAGGAACTACCAGCGCACGCTCGTCTACTACCCGCCGGGCGGCGAGGGGATCGCCAAGCGCCTGGCCGCCGAGCTCGGCGTCGGCACACGGGCTCTTCCCGGCGGAGACAACCCGCTCCGCCTGATGGTGATCGTCGGGCAGAAGACCTAGGAAGGGCGTTCCGAGCTAGTAGAGGGGCGTTCTGAGCGCCGCCAGCTTCGCCTTGAGATCGGGTGGCATCTGCTCGGCCCACGCTTGCCGAACGTACATCCGGAGCCTCTCCTCGAACCGATAGCGCCTCCGACAGTACGCGCACTGGTCGAGATGCGCCTCCGCCTGCGCATGCTCGGCGTCCGAGAGTTCTCGGTCGAGGAAGGGCTGGAGAACCTCCTCGCACTTTGCGCATGGATCGAACATCACGCCTCCTCCCCGACAGCCGCTTCGGCCAGCTCCTGCTTCAGGATACGCCTGCCGCGGTGGAGTCGCGACATCACGGTTCCGATCGGGATGTCGAGGATCTGGGCCGCGTCCTGATACGTGAAGTCGCCGATGTCGACGAGCACGATCACGTCGCGGAAATCGTGAGGCACCGAGGAGAGCGCATCCACGATCCGGTCCTGGGAGAGGCGCTGGACGATCCGCTCCTCGTCCTCGACCCCGGAGTCGGCCTCGAGCCGGTTGTAGAGGAAATAGTCGCCTTCCTCAATCGGCTGCGTCGCGGGCGCCCGCTGCTCCCGCCTACCGCGATCGATGTTGAGGTTCGTGAGGATGCGAAAGATCCACGCGCGCAGGTTCGTTCCCGGGGTGTAGGAGCGCCAGCTGCGGAAGGCCCGGGCGTAGGTCTCCTGAACCAGGTCCTCGGCCTCCTCGCGTGTCGAAACGAGCCGCCGGGCCACCCGGTAGACCTGATCCGCCAATTCCAGAACCTCCTCCTCGAACCGAACGCGATCGCGCGATTCCTCGGCGATGCGCTGTGCGTCGGTCTCGGGCCTGCTGCTCTCGCTCACGGCCCGCACCGTACCTCACAACGGCATCGGCACCCGGTTCATTCCCGCTAGGAAAGCGGTCTGCGCCCTGGGAAGCGGCCAATCTGCCCCTGGGGAGCGGTCTGGAAGCCCGCGCGCGCGAGCGCGGCGACGATCTCCTCCCGCGGAAGACGCTCCTCGTCCCACGCGAGCGTGACTTCTCCGAGGAGATTCGCGTTCGCCGACTCGATCCCCTCGAGCTTCTGCAGGGCACCGCCGAGGCGCATGACGCAACGCTCGCAGCGCACGCCGCTCACCTGAATCGTCTCCGAGCGGACGGCCATATTCCGATGTTACGTGAGGGCGACGAGCCGCTCGCAGAGTGAGCCGAGCCCACTCGTGCGGCCCAGCTCCAGCTGGTCGCCCGCCTGGTCGAGCTCCAGCACGGGATCGACAGCGGCGGAACCGACGCGCGCGACGACCTCGTCGAGCAGCTCCGGCACCGTGGCGAGACGCGTCCCGTCGGGATGGATGAGACGCGCCTCGCGACCGAAGCGAAAAGCAGCCCAGCGGTTCTCGGCGTACGCGCCGCGATCGGCGGCCGGTCCGGCTTCCGACGAACGGACGAGCGCGTGCACGAGCCCGGCCAGCGCCGCCGTGTCCTGCAGACGAGTCGGTTGATCCGGCATCCGCACCTCCAGCGTCCCGAAGCGTGGGTGCGGACGGACGTCCCACCAGATGCGCGTGTACTCGTCGGCGAGGCCGAGTGCGAGGAGCCGCTCCGCGAACGCCTCCCACTCGGCGTAGGAGTCGAAGACGGGCGGCGCCCCGCTGCGGGGCAGCAGGGAGAGGATCTCAGCGCGGGCGGAGGCGAGCCCGGTCTCCCGTCCGGCGACGTACGGCGAGTTCGCCGAGACCGCGAGCACGAGCGGCAGCCACGGGAGGACCGCCTCGAGAGCCTCCATGCACGCGTCGGGGCTCGGCACCCCGACGTGGATGTGCAGCCCCGAGCAGTACTGGCGCCGGGCCGAGGGTCCGGCGTACTCGACGAAGCGGCGGAAGCCTTCGTCCTCGGTAATCGCCTGCTCCTCGGGGAGCGCAGTCGGCCACGTCCCGCAAGCGGCGAGGGCCAATCCGGCCTCGGCCGCCCGCTCTCTCGCGACGGTGCGGAGCGTCGCGAGCTCGCGCGTCGCCTCCTCGACCGAGCCGCACACACCGGTATTGAGCTCGACCACCGAGGCGAAGAGCTCGTGCTTGAGCCGAACACCGTCGAGCTCCGCAGGAGGAAAGGGCGCGGGCGAAAGGGAGCTTCCCTCGAGCACGAAAAGCTCCTCTTCAATCCCCACAGACCACGGCTCGCTGTCCCCGAAGGCGTGCGGAATCACCGCGCCACTTTAAGGTTCAGCCTTCTAAAAGAGTCGGCCGGAGGCCCGGGCAGGCGGGCGGGCCTCCGACCGCTTACTTCCGGTCAGCCAAGCTGGCTGTTCGGCTGCCGGAAGCGGCCCCTGGGGGAAGGGGCCATGGACGCCTCTTATCCGACTGGGGTGTTCGGTTGGCGCCCAAGCTTGACGGTCACTTCCTTCGTCTCGTTCTGGCGATGGACCTCGAGCGTGATCTCGTCGCCCGGCTGCTTCGAAGTGACTACGCTCCGAAGCTGCTCCGCGGATTCGATCGGCTGGCCGTCCGCCTTCGTGATCACGTCGCCGCCGACGAGGTAGCTCTCGCCGTCGACGACCACCTGCGTCGTGCCGCCGCGCAGTCCGGCCTGAGCCGCCGGGCTGTCCGTCCGCACCCGCTGGATGAGCACGCCTTGATCGACTGGCAAGCGCACGTTCGAGGCCAGCTCTCTCGTGATCGTCGCCATCTCCACGCCGAGGTACGCATGGTCGACCTTGCCGCTTTCGAGAAGCTGGGAGACGACGTCCTTCACTGTGTTGATGGGGACCGCGAAGCCGATGCCGACATTCCCGCCCGACTCGGTCTCGATCTGAGAGTTGACGCCGATCACTCTGCCATCGGCGTTCAGGAGCGGCCCCCCAGAGTTGCCGTGGTTGATCGCTGCGTCGGTCTGGATGACGCGGTCGATGGCGAACCCGTTGGGAGCCGTGATCTCCCGTTGAAGCGCGCTGACGATTCCCGCGGTCACGGTCCGTTCGAGCCCGAAGGGGTTCCCGATCGCGACGACGGCGTCACCGACCCGGACGACGTCCGAGTCGCCGAGCTCGAGTGGCGTCAGCGCGCGCCCCTGGGCGCGCTTGATCCGGAGGACGGCGATATCCGTGGACGGGTCCCTGCCGATCACGGTCGCCGGCATCTCGTCGTTGCCGGAGAAGCTCACCTCGACCTTGGAGGCGCCCTCGATCACGTGATAGTTCGTGACGACGTGTCCGGCCTTGTCGATGACGAAGCCGGACCCGAGCGCCCGCGCTGGCTGGGAGCCGAAGAATGGGCTGTCCGAGACCACAGACGTCGCGAGCACCTGGATGACGCCGCGCTTGGCGTTGCCGTAGATGTCGGAGATCGTCTTGCCGCTCGGGTTGCGAAAGGCGGTCGATTCAGCGGTTCCCGCGGTGACCTCGCGGATCACCGTCGTGGCGTCTTCATCGCCGACGGCCTTGTCGATGCCAACGGCGACGCCGCCACCGAGTACGCCGGCGACGAGCAACGCACCGATGCTCGTGGCGCCTACCTCCACGCGAACGGTTATAGCGCCGCAGTGCTTAAGAGCGGGTTGCGGGCGGTTAAGCGCGCGTTAAGCGCTCCTGGTAAATTCGGCGACCCGTCCGAAGGAGACCCGATGCGCAAGCAGCTCGTCCTGACCTTCGTTCTCGCCGTCTTCGCACTCGCGGCAGCCGCATGCGGAGCAGACGAAGAGGTCACGCCGACGGCGGCGGGCACGGAGACGGCGGCCGCGCCCGATCCGTGCGCCAAGGACCAGCTGAACCTCAAGACGGCCGGGCAGCTCACGATCGCAACGGACAATCCCGCCTTCCCGCCCTGGTTCCAGGACGCCGAAGGCGCCCCGTGGGATCCGACTACGGAGCCGACGAAGCAGGGCTACGAAGGCGCCGTCTCCTATGCGGTGGCCAACGAGATGGGCTTCTCGGACGACGAGGTCAAATGGGTCGTGGTTCCCTTCGACAACGTGTTCAAGCCGGGTCCGAAGGATTTCGACTTCGACATCAACCAGGTCTCCTACAGCCCGGAGCGCGATCAGGCCGTCGATTTCAGCGACTCGTACTACGACGTCGAGCAGGCGGTCGTGACGCTCAAGTCGTCCAAGTTCGCCAAAGCCACTTTGCTCGCGGATCTGAAGGACGCAAAGCTGGGAGCCCAGCTGGGGACGACGAGCTACGACGCGATCGTCGACACGATCCAGCCCGGTAAGGACCCGAACGTCTACACCACGAACAACGACGCCATCCGGGCTCTCAAGAACGGGAACATCGACGGCATCGTGGTCGACTACCCCACCTCTCTTTACGTCACGGCCGTCCAGGTGCCGAACGCGACGGCGGTCGGGCGCCTTCCGGCGGAGGGGCAGGAGTACTTCGGCCTCGTGTTCGAAGAGGGGAACCCGCTCCGCGACTGCGTCAATGAGGCGATCGCGAAGCTGCGCGAAGCGGGCACCCTCGACGAGGCCGCGCAGAAGTGGATCGAAGGCTCGGCGCCGCCTGTGCTCGAGTAAGACTCGCTTGCGAGCTCACGGCGCCTCCGGGTGGCGAAGCACGCTGATCGCGCTCGCGAGCACGATCGTCTTCGCGCTCGTCGTGGTGCTCGTGGTGTCCAACTCTCGGGGTTGGCCCGAGGTGCAGCGCCAGTTCTTCAACGGGGAGTTCTTCCGCGAGTCGCTGAGGGTGATCCCGAAGGCGTTTCTCTTGAACGTCCGGATCTTCCTCATCGCCGAGGTGTTCATCCTCGTCTTCGCGCTCTTCATCGCAATCTTGCGCAGCCTCCCGGGGCCGGTCTTCTTTCCCTTGCGAGCGCTCGCGATCGTCTACACGGATTTCTTCCGGGGAGTGCCGACGATCCTCGTGATCTACCTTCTGGGGTTCGGAGCGCCCGCCTTGCAGATCTCCGGCATCCCGCGCGACGAGCTCTTCTGGGGCGTGGTCGCTCTCGTGCTCGTCTACTCGGCGTACGTCTCCGAGGTCTACCGGGCCGGGATCGACTCCGTGCACCCGAGCCAGGAGGCGGCCGCTCGGTCACTTGGGCTCTCGCAGACGAAGACCCTGCGCTACGTGATCGTCCCGCAGGCTGTGCGCCGAGTGGTGCCGCCCCTCCTGAACGACTTCATCGGGCTCCAGAAGGACACTGCCCTCGTCGCTCTCCTCGGTCCCGTCGAAGCCTTCCGTCAATCGCAGATCGAGGTGGCGAGCAATTTCAACTACACGCCCTACCTCGTCACCGCGATCCTCTTCGTCCTGCTGACAATTCCGCTGGCGCGCCTGACGGATTGGCTCGTCATCCGCGACCGGCGCCGGCAACTCGCGCTGGGAGCAGGGCGGTGAGCGCCGTGACCGTTCTCGAGGTCGAGGGCCTGCACAAGTCGTTCGGCCGGACTGAGGTCCTGAAGGGCATCGACGTCGAGCTGCGATCGCACGAAGTCGTGTGCCTGATCGGCGCGTCGGGCTCGGGCAAATCGACGCTCCTGCGCTGCGTGAACCTGCTCGAGCCGATCGATGCCGGCCGCATCGAGTTTCTCGGCGAGGAGATCACGGCGCCGAAGGTGGACGCAAACCAGGTGCGGCGCGGCATCGGGATCGTTTTCCAGGCCTTCAACCTCTTTCCGCACATGAGTGTGCTGCGAAACGTGACCCTGGGCCCAAAGAAGGTGCTCGGGCTCTCGACTGAGCAGGCTGAGACCGAGGCGGTCGACCTTCTCCGCCGCTTCGGGCTTCTGGACAAGAAAGGCGAGTATCCGGACCGCCTGTCCGGGGGCCAGCAGCAGCGGGCGGCGATCGTGCGCGCGCTCGCCATGAAACCACAGCTCATGTTGCTCGACGAAGTGACGAGTGCTCTCGACCCCGAACTCGTCGCCGAGGTCCTGGACGTGATCCGGGAGCTGGCCGAGTCGGGGATGACGATGCTCATCGCCACGCACGAGATGAGCTTCGCCCGCGACGTCGCGAACCGCGTCTGCTTCCTCGACGACGGCGTGATCCTCGAGGATGGGCCGCCGTTGGAGATCTTCTTCTCGCCTCAGAATCCGCGCACGCAGCAGTTCCTGCAGCGAATAATCGAAGCCGGGCGGCTATGAGCTGCCCGGCCGTGAAACTGGACGGCCAGCCGGCGAAGCCGGCGCCAGCCGTCGGGGCAGGACGTCTCTAGTGCTGCGCGTCGTACAGGCCGAGGGCGACGCAGCCACTCGTGGGCAGGCGATCGGCTCCGAGCTCGGCGACCTCATCCACCGCTCGCTCGGCTTCTACCGAGACTATCTGGCCGACCTGGGGATCCGAGACCTGCCTCGAGCACTGGCCCCCTACCGGGCGGCCGCCGAGCGTTCCCTGCCCGAGCACATGGAGACCATCACATCGATGGCGGCCGCGGCGGAGGTGTCCGAGGACGAGCTCTTCGCCGTCAATGCCTGCGAGGAGCTCGAGGTTCTGCCCCAGCCCGCCGGACGAAGCCCGGTGGAGCGCTGCTCGACGTTCACCGCTGTCGGGCATGGCTTCACCATCCTCGCCCACAACGAGCAGTGGTTCGCCGGCGACGCCGAGAACGTGGCGCTCGTCGTCGAGCGCCCGAGCGAGGCGGTCGCTGTCGCATCGCCGACGCTGGCGGCGTGCTTACCAGCCGTCGGGATGAACGGGCTCGGCCGGGGGGCGGGAATCGATTCCCTCAGCGCACGGGACGACGGAGTCGGCGTTCCGCGTGTGCTCGTGTCCCGGCATGCCCTCGAGGCCGGAGGGCGGCCGGACGCAATCCGGCGGGTCGGGCTGCCCGGCCGGGCCGGAGGCTACGCGCACGTTTACGCCTTTCGCGGCGGGGAGGCGTTCACGCTCGAGACAACAGCACGCGAGTTGGCGGTGCTCCACGGCCCGGGCCCGCACACCAATCACTACCTCGACCCCAGGCTGGCCGAGCTCGGCCACGAGCCGAGCGCGGGGAGCCTTTCGCGGTACGAACGCCTGCGCCAGCTGCTCGTGGAACACCCGCCGAGCAGTCCTGAAGACGCGATGGAGATCCTGCGCGACCACGACTCCTCCCCGCAGGCGATCTGCAAGCATGCGCGTCCCGGCGCACCGGAGGAATCAACGGTCGTCTTCTCCATGGTCTGCGAGCTCGAGTCACTCAGGATGTGGGTCGCCCCGGGAAATCCCTGCGAGACCGAGTACGAGGAGGTGGCGCTCTCCCTGTGACCGAGGCGCGTCTCTTCGGACTGCCACTCCCGGAGGCCGGCACGATCGGCGTCGTAGCTCCCGCGAGTGGATTCGAGAACCGCTCCGAGGTGCTGCGCGGGGTCGAGTGGTGGGAGGAGCGCGGTTTCCGCGTCAAGCTCGGGGAGCACGTCTTCGACCGGGACGACTACGTCGCGGGGGACGAGCGCAGCCGGGCGGCCGACCTGATGGCGATGTTCACCGACCCCGGGGTCGACGTCGTCCAGGCGCTCCAAGGCGGCTACGGATCCGCGCAGACGATCCCCCACCTCGACTTCGAGGTCATCGCGCAGAACCCCAAGCCATTCGTCGGCTACTCGGACATCACCGCGCTGCACGTCGCCATGCGCCAGCGCACTGGCCTCGCCACGTTCTACGGCTACGGACTCGTCGGCATGGGCGCGAAGGAGTCCACCGACTTCTCGCGCGAGCGGCTCCTCGAAGTCCTCCGCGGTGAGGGCGCCGGCAAGGTGCCGCGGGACCCTGACGACCCTTATGTACGGGCGATCGCCAGCGGCAAGATCACCGCTCCGCTAGTCGGCGGCTGCCTCTGGCTCCTCCTCCAGACGATGGGAACTCCGTGGGAGGTGGAGCTCGAAGGCTGCATCTTCTTCTTCGAGGACTACGACGCGCCGCCCTGGTATGTCGACGGGATGCTCACCCAGCTCGGCCACGCGGGCAAACTCGCGGGCGTCCGCGGAGTCGTAGTAGGCGACATGGAAAAATGCGACTGGCGCGAAAGTAGGCCCGAATGGCCAAGAACGAGATCCATTGAGGACGTGCTGGAGAAACACCTGGAGCCGCTCGGGGTTCCCGTGTTATACAAGCTGCCCTTGGGCCACGGAAAGCATCTCGCGGCACTTCCACTCGGCGTGACGGCGACCCTGGATGCGGACGCCCGGACGCTCACGATCGAGCATCCTGGACTCACTACAGAGGGAGAGAGACCATGAGGAGAGCGGGCTTCTGGCTCGTGGTCGCGCTAGTCGCGGCCCTGTCGTTCGCCGGCTGCGGCGGCTCAGAGAGCACGAGCACGAGCGGTCAAGGGACCGATACAGGCAAAGTCGTCAAGGGCGGCATCCTCCGCATCGGGACGATCAACTACGTCGACTCGCTGAACCCGTTCAACTACATCGAGAGCCAGGCGGTCAACGCTTTCATCATGCTCTACCCACAGCTCGTCCAGTACAAGTACGAGGACGGTAAGTACGAGATCGAGGGCGACTGGGCCAAGTCCTGGGAGACCTCCCCCGACGGGAAGGACTGGACGTTCCACCTCATCCCCGGCGGCCAGTGGTCTGACGGCAAGCCCCTGACCGCCGACGACGCCGTCTGGTCGATCAACACGACGGTCAAGTTCGCCGACGGTCCGACCGCTGTCCAAGCCGCGGCGCTGCAGCACGTCGAGAGCGCCGAAGCGCCCGACGACCAGACGCTCGTGATCCACTACGAATCGCCGGTCGGCAACGTCCTCGCGCAGCTCGAGCAGTTCTTCGTCTTGCCACGCCAGGTGTACGAGCCTCTCGCCGAGGGCAACGGCAAAGGCCTGAAGACCTTCCAGCCACAGCAGCACCTGCCTCTCGTGTCGGCCGGGGTCTACCGGCTCAAGTCGTACGAGAAGAAGGGGACGACCGTCTACACCGCGGACCCGAACTACTGGGGCCCGAAGTCGAACGCCGAGGCGGTGGCGCTCACCTACTACACGAACGCGGATGCGATGCTCTCGGATCTCAAGGGCGGCCAGCTCGACTGGGTCGACCAGGTCCCGTTCAGCGCCGTGGACGCCGTCAAGAAGGACTCGAACCTCGTGGTCGAGACGGTTCCGGGCGCAGAGACGACGAACATCACGTGGAACTCGAATCCGCGCAAGCCGAAGAACCGCGAGTTGCTGGATCCGCAGGTGAAGAAGGCTCTCTCGATGTGCGTCGACCGCGACAAGATCATCGAGGTCGTGTTCAGCGGCTACGCAGACACGGTGGAGAGCCTCCCCGGCCACATCTCACCGCTCGAGAACCCGAACCTGGGCCCCCTCGAGCACGACTGCGACGCGGCAAACCAGATGCTCGACGATCTCGGCTATACAAAGGGCCCTGACGGCACCCGTGTCGCGCCGGCCACGACGGGCAAGAACGCGCAGCCCGAGCACAAGATGTCCTACGAGATCATCGTGCCGAACTCCTTGAACTTCAACGGGGAGCGCGAGTTCGACATCGTCAAGGAGGGCTTCGCGGAGGCGGGCGTCGAAGTGACGATCAAGCCCGGCGGCGACTCGACGGCCGCGTATGCGCTCGAGACCGGAGACAACTGCGACGCCGCGAAATCAACGGGCTATGACTCCTTCGACATCGCCATGTGGGACTGGATCGGCTACGTCGACCCGGACTTCATGCTCTCCGTGGTCACGAAGGGGCAGTGGTGCTCCTGGAGCGACACGGGTTGGGACAGTCCCGAGTTCGACGCGCTCTACGACAAGCAGGGCACGACGATCGACCCCGAGGAGCGCAAGCAGATCGTCTGGGAGATGCAGCAGATGATCTACGACAACTTCCTCTACACCCAGCTCGTGAACCTGGACGACATCGAGGCGCACACGAAGGCCTGGGACGGCTTCTCGCCGGCGCTCGACGCGTACTCGAAGAAGTTCTACTCACAGCCTCACAAGGTGGGTTAGGGAGGGGCGGTCCAAGCGTCACAGGGGACTAGCTCGTGACGGGCCTCGACTACGTCGCGAAGCGCGTCGCGTTTGCGTGCGCGACGGTGCTGGCCGCAGTGACCCTCAACTTCGTCCTCTTCCGGGCGATCCCGGGAGACGCCGTGCAGGCGCTTCGCTGCCAGCACTGCACGGTTCAGTTCAAGAACGCCTTGCGCAAAGAGCTCGGGCTCGACAAGTCGAAGTGGGAGCAGTACAAGCGCTACCTCGTCGATCTCGCCCACGGGGACCTCGGAAGCTCCGTGCGGTCGCAGCAGCCGGTCTGGGACGAGCTTTGGCCGTCGATCAAGAACACGATGCCGATGCTCGCGCTCGGCTACCTCTTCGCGATCTTCTTCGGCACGATCATCGGG
>Ga0307415_100001101_pt1 | contig 12586 bp, 11 predicted proteins | sample DK1Cmetagenome_FD_204524 | JGI IMG/M metagenome (GOLD analysis project Ga0307415, IMG submission 204524) | Maize rhizosphere microbial communities from greenhouse at UC Davis, California, United States - DK15-C-2 | ecosystem: Host-associated > Plants > Roots > Rhizosphere > Soil | place: USA...
AGCCACTGCCAGAACTCACCCACCCGTCCGGTCAGCACGTCGACGTAGTTGTCGATGCCGACGACGTGCCAGCTGTTCGGGTTGGGCTGGCAGTCCTCCTCGCCGGTGATGGACCGGGTACAGATGTCGGACTGCTGGTTGGCCTCGGTGAGGTTGGTGAACGACAGGTAGATGCCGCGGCCCAGCGGATAGAAGATCAGTACGGCGAGCACCGCGACGACGGGCAGCACCATGGCCCAGGCGTACCAGTGCTTGTCCCAGGTCCGGCGCAGGCGCCCGGGCCGGCGGCCGGGGGGAGCCGGCGCGCCGGTGGGCGTGGATGGTTCGGCGGTAACGAGGCTCATGACAGACTCCGGCCACCGTCCAATCAGGAGGTCGAGTACGCGGGTACCACCTCAGCCTTGTACTTGCGGGCCACCTCGTCGAGCGAGGTCTTCGGGTCCTTGTTCTGGACCAGTACCTCGGTGGCCATCTGGTCGAGCGGGCCGAAGAACTGGCCGCCCTCGGGGATCCACGGCCGGGCCACGGCGGCGTCGACGACCGGCTTGAACGCGGTGATGATCGCGTTGTCCTTCACGCCGGGCAGGTCGTACGCGGACTTGCGCGTGGGCAGCAGGCCGAGCTTCTCGGCCAGGAACGCCTGCGACTGCGCCGAGCTCATGAACTTCACGAACGCGATCGCCGCGGCGACCTTCGTCTGCGGCATGCCGGACCAGATCACGTAGTTGTGACCGCCGACCGGCGCGCCCGCCTTGGCCGTACCCTTCGGCACGGCGGCGATGCCGAGGTTCTCGATGCCGCCGAAGGTGGGCGCGGTGCGGACGTTGTTGACCTCCCACGGCCCGTTAATGATCATGGCGACCTTCTGCTCCTTGAACAGGGTCATCATCGTCCCGTACGAGTCGTTCGCCGGCGGCTTGACCGCGGCGCCGCTCGAAACGAGGTCCCGGGCGGTGGCGACCCCGGTGACGTTCTGCGCCGAGTTCACGACGATCTTCTTGGCCGCGGGGTCGACGAGGTCGCCGCCCTCGCCGTAGATGAACGGCAGCAGGAAGTACCCGCCGGCGTTGATGAACAGGCCGTTCTTGCCGGTCTTCGACTTGATCGTCTGAGCGGCGGACTTCACCTCGGCCCAGGTGGTCGGGGCGGCGGTGATCCCGGCGTCGGTGAAGATCTTCTTGTTGTACAGCAACGCCAGCGAGTCGGTGACCTGCGGCACGCCGTACGTCTTGCCGTTGAACTTGTTCGACGACATCGGGGTCGGGAAGTAGTCGGAGGCGTCAGCCAGCAGTTCGGAGCCGTCGAGGCTGTACAGGTAGCCGAGCGAGGCGAACTCGGGCACCCAGGCCACCTCGGCCCGCAGGATGTCCGGCGCGCCGGCCCTCGCCTGGGCGGCGGTCTTGAACTTGTTCTGCGTCTCGCCGAACGGCACCGACTGATAGTTGATCTTTACCTTGGGATAGGTCTGGTTGAACTTCGTGATCAGCTCTTTGAACGCGGGACCCTCGTTCTGCGGGTCAGAGGTGTCCCACCACGTGAGCTCGGCGGTGAGGTCCGCCGGGTTCGGGGCCGCGGGCTTGTTGTCTCCGCCGCACGCGGCCAGGACCAGCGCGAGCGCAGCGGACGTGACGGCGACGAACCCCTGAGCAAAGCGACGCATGAGCGCTCCTAACTTGCCGGGTTGTGCCGCGGACGTTAGCAAGAAGTTTCAGGCCGCGAAAGTCCTTGCGCCATCTTGTAACCAACCGTCGTCCTTTTTGCCCGATCTCGGCGGGCCCTCGTGCATGCAGGGGTCCCCTCTAGGGCAAAAAACGCCCTGAGGGGACCCCTGCATGCGCCTAAGCCGTCTGCAAAATGTTGCGGATGGGTTAAGGTGCCCTCCATGGCCGCCCGACTCGCCGAGATCGCCCAGCAGGCCGGCGTCAGCGAAGCGACCGTCTCGCGCGTGCTGAACGACCGCCCCGGCGTGTCGGTCGAGACCCGCCAGGCCGTGCTCACGGCGCTGGACGTGCTCGGGTACGAACGCCCGGCCCGCCTGCGCAAACGCAGCGCCGGCCTGGTCGGGCTGGTGGTGCCCGAGCTGGACAATCCGATCTTCCCGGCGTTCGCGCAGACCATCGAGTCCATCCTGGCGCAGCAGGGGTACACGCCGGTGCTGTGCACGCAGACGCCCGGCGGCGTGCGCGAGGACGAGTACGTGGAGATGCTGCTGGACCGGCAGGTCAGCGGCATCGTGTTCGTGCTCGGGCTGCACGCCGACACGTCGGCCGACCCGGAGCGGTACCGCCGGCTCGTGGCGCGACGCCTGCCGATCGTCATGATCAACGGGTACGTGGAGGGCATCGAGGCCCCGTTCATCTCCCCCGACGAGCGCGCCGCGGGCGAGATGGCCGTGTCCCACCTCGCGGCGCTGGGCCACAAGCGCATCGGCCTGATCTCCGGACAGCGGCGGTACACGCCGGTGCAGCGGCGCGTCGCCGGCTTCCATGCGGCGCTGACCCGGCTGCTGGGCGTGGCCGACGCGGACGTCGACTCGTACATCGCGCTGTCGTTCTACGGCGTGGAGGGCGGCGCGGCGGCGGCCGGCCGGCTGCTCGACCGCGGGGTCACCGGCATCACGTGCGGCTCGGACATGATGGCGCTCGGCGCGATCCGCGCGGTGCGGGCCCGCGGCCTGAGCGTGCCGGGCGACGTGTCGGTGGTCGGGTACGACGACTCGCCCCTCATGGCGTTCACCGACCCGCCCTTGACCACCCTGCGACAGCAGGTCGGCGCGATGTCCGTCGCCGCGGTCCGGGCACTCATCGACGAGATCAACGGCCAGCCGGCGCCGCACTCGGAGTACCTGTTCCGGCCCGAACTGGTGGTGCGCGGATCGACCGCGGCGGCCCCGTCGCCGGTGGCCGCCGCGGCGGATCAGGAAGTACCGGTCACGGTCTGAGGGTCAGACGCCGGCGGTCAGCCGCGCCGCGATGCGGGCGAACCCGGCCCGGATCTCCTCGGGCGGCGGCAGCGGACCGGGCTCGATGACCTCGTACTCCTCTTCGTCCTCGTCGTAGGCGTCGGACTCGTCGTACGAGTCGTCCATGGAGACATCCACGTCGTCATCGCCGCCGACGGCCTCCAGGTCGTCCTCCTCTTCCGCGGCCGCGACCTGCGAGGTCTCGATGTCGGCCCGGATCAGGTCCACCGTCGCGTGGGGCAGCAGAGGCTCGACGACCGCCGTGACCTCGTCCTCATCGGCCAGCACGGCCTCGGCGAGGGCCAGCGCGTGGGCCCGCTCGTACGGCCCGCACACGACCGCGTCCCACGCCTCCTCCTCGCTCAGCGGTCCGAAGGTGATGATCCAGGGCAGGCCGAGCATCGGCGAGTCGTCGGGCAGGTCAAGCGTTACGAGTGCTCCCATGTCCGTACCTTTCATACAACTTCGGATCGGGCGTTAGCGATGCCGCTCCGCGCCATCATGGCCGCTCGCGCCGCTCCGCGCCGCACGGCTCGCCGATGTTCTCCTCGCCGTGGCTGGGGCTGCTGCGCGTCGCGTCAGACGCCGCCGAGCCTGGCCATGGCGACTAATCAAGATCACCAAGCCTGAAGTGCCGCAGCGGATGCCAGTGGCCGTCGTCGCCGTGGGCGTACAGCGTGAACCCGTCGACGCCGAACCGTGCCTCGAACCCGGCCAGCTCGTCGAAGACGTGGTCGAGCGCCTCGGCCGGTACGTCGTGGGCGACCGTGACGTGCGGATGGTAGGGAAAGTGCAGCTCCCGGTCCAGCGGTCCGCCGCGGATCGCCTCGGCCAGCTGCTCGCACTCGCTGATCCCGGCGGCGACGGCGACGAACACCACCTCGGTGACCGGCCGGAACGTGCCCGTGCCCCGCAGGTGCAGCTGGAACGGAGTGTGCGCCGCCGCCACGGCCGCCAGGTGCTTCTCGATGCGGCGCGACGTCGCCGTCGATGAGTCCACTTCGGTCGGACCGAGCAGCGTCAGGTGCGCCGGGATGTACCGCGCCATGGGGTCGCCGGCCGCGGCCCGCCGGGCGTCGAGCTGAGAACCCCAGGGCTCCGGAATGCCGACAGCGACGCCGATCGTCCGGGCCAATCCGACCTCCTCCACGACCCCGATGTCCGGACCCGTGCGGTCCGGCGCGGCCCGGCGGGCGCGCGTCGTCGAAGCTAGTCGGCGCTCGCCCGGTCGGAACTCTGTGGGGCCAGGAAGCCGATCCTGTCGTACACACTACTGAGCGTGACCGAGGCCACGGAACGGGCCTTCTCCGCGCCGACCGCCAGCAGCTTGTCGAGCTGCGCGGGGTCGTCGGTGTACGCGCGGGTGCGCTCCTGCACGGGGCGTACGAACTCCGCGACCACATCGGCGAGGTCCTTCTTCAGATCGCCGTAGCCCTTGCCCTCGTACGCGGCGACCAGTTCCGGGATGGACCGGCCCGACAGCGCCGAGTAGATCGTGAGCAGGTTGGACACCCCCGGCTTGGCCGCCGGGTCTAAGGTGATCTCCCGCCCGGTGTCGGTCACCGCGGAGCGGATCTTCTTGGCCGACTTCGCCGGGTCGTCCAGCAGCTCGATGATGCCGTTCGGCGAAGAGGACGACTTGCTCATCTTGGCCGTCGGCTCCTGCAGGTCCGTGATCTTCGCGGTGTCCCGGATGATGTACGGCTCGGGCACGGTCAGCGTCGGCCCGAACGTGGTGTTGAAGCGCTGGGCCAGGTCGCGGGTCAGCTCCAGGTGCTGGCGCTGGTCCTCGCCGACCGGCACGGCGTCGGCCCGGTAGAGCAGGATGTCGGCCGCCTGCAGGACCGGGTACGTGAACAGCCCGACCGACGCGCGCTCAGCCCCTTGCCGCGATGACTTGTCCTTGAACTGGGTCATCCGGCTCGCCTCACCGAACCCCGTAATACAGCCCATCACCCAGCTCAACTGCGGGTGCTCGGGCACGTGCGACTGCACGAACAGGGTGCAGCGGTCCGGGTCCAGCCCCAGCGCGAGCAACTGGGCCGCGCTCACCCGGGTCCGCTGCCGGAGCAGCTCGGGCTCGTGGCCGGCGGTGATCGCGTGCAGGTCGACCACGCAGTAGAACGCGTCGTGGGTGTCCTGCATCGCGACCCAGTTCCGCACCGCCCCCAGGTAGTTGCCCAGGTGGAACGAGTCGGCGGTGGGCTGGATGCCGGACAGCACCCGCGGTCGAGCCTCGGACATGGGCGCCATTGTGTCAGTCGAATGCCCGCGCACGCGCGCAACCCGTGGGCCGGTTCGCTGGTCTTCCAAGCAGACGGCGGACCGGCGAGGATGGGTGGCATGGGCACGAGCGGCGAGGAGCGGGAGGCCCGGGAGGCGGTACGCCAGGCGTACTCCGCCCACTACCGGCGCCTCGTCGCCGCGCTGTACGGACTCACCGGCAACTACTCCGACGCGCAGGACCTCGTGCAGGAGGCGTACGCGCGGGCGCTGGCCCGCCCGCGCCAGTTCCTCGACGTGGCCGACCCGGAGGCGTGGCTGCGCACCGTCGCGATCAACCTGGCCCGGACGCGGTTCCGGCGCCGGCGGCTGTTCGACACGCTGGTACGCACCGGCCGGGTCAGCCGCCCGCCGGAGAGCGTGCCGGGCCTGGACCCGAACCGGGTGGCGCTGATCGCGGCGCTGCAGCAGCTGTCCCGGCCCACCCGGGAGACGATCGTGCTGCACCACCTCGCCGACCTGTCGGTGCACGAGGTGGCCGAGACGCTGGGCGTCCCGGTCGGCACCGTCAAGGCGCGGTTGTCACGCGGCCGGGCGATGCTCGCGACGCTGCTGAACGAGCACGCCGAGCCTGTGCAGCTGCCGCTCCATCCGCCGGTACCGCCCGAGCCCCAACCACCCGGCCGGCCCGGCCCGGCGGCCGCGAAGAACACCGCGAAGAACACCGCGAGGAACACCGGGACCGGGCATGGCTGAGCCGGACTTCGACGGCCTGCGCGCCGAGGTGGAGGCGGCCACCCGGCTGCCGGAGTTCGACAGCGTCGCCCGGCGGGCCCGCCGGATCCGCCGGCGCGACATCGGCCGGCGGTTCGTGGTCTCGCTGGTGTCGCTCGCCATCGTGCTGCCGGCCGGCCTCGCCGCCGTCAACGCCACCCCACCGAACAGCGGCATCCAGGGCCCGGACACGCAGATCGGCCTGGAGCCGCCGAACGTGGCCCCGGTGCCCACCTCGTCCACCGCGCCGGTCGCGACGATCCGGGCGATCGCCGGCACACACATCGGGTCGCTGTACGCGGCGGTTGACGTCTGCCAACCGGGCGACGGCACCACCCGGTGCAGCCTGCAGGTCGTGCCGCTCGGGGCCACCGCGCAGGACCAGCGCGAGCCGATCGCGACGAACGAACTGCGGGCCGACCCGGCCGACTCGCTCGACGACGTCACGCTGCTGGCCCTGACGCCGACCTCGCTGCTGCTGTCCGGGATCCGACCGGACGGCGAGCGCAAGTCCCGCCGGATCAACGTCAACGGCGGCGGCGCGGAGATCGCCCCGGAACCGGGGGCCGCCACCCAGCCCGACACCGGCGACCTCGTCGTCCAGCTGCGCCGCTACGGCGAGCTGTCGTTCGTGCGCCAGATCGACTCCAGGGTCTTCCGCCTGCAGACCCAGCCGCCGATCAAGGAGTTCACGCTCGTCACATCGATACCGCCGGCGCGTGGCTGGTGGGTCACCGGCGTCGACCCGGCATCCGGCGAGGTCGCCGTCGCGGTCAGCCGGGACCTCGGAACGTCCTGGCAGGTCCGCTCGCTCGGCCTGCCTCCCGGCATGGCCGACCCGGTGCTGACGACCGGCGACGGCAACACCGTGTTCGTGTTCGTGCGCACGGCCGGCGGCATCCAGCAGCGCCGCTCCACCAATGGCGGGCGGACCTGGGAAACACTCACGACAGCGATGCCGTGGCCGCCGTTCGGGTCCGGCGACGTGGTGTCCCGCCGGCTCGGCGCGGTGGTGCGCGGCGACGGGTCGCTGCTGATCTGGGTCGAGCAGCCGCCGGGTGCGGTGTTCCTGGACAGCGTGGACTCGGGCGCGTCGTACCGGCCGACCGGCGGGCCGTCCGGGCCGATCGTCGCGGTGATGGACGGCTTCGTGGCGATCGCCGACCCGCCGTCGGTCTCGTACGACGGGCACACCTGGTCGGCCCTGCCCCGGCCGGCGGTCGAGCTGCCCAGCTGAGCAGGTGACCAGCGCCTAGTATTCGTGGTATGTCCGGGTCGCCTGGCGGCAGTACCGGGGAACCCGGCCGAATTCGTCGCGGGGTGGCCCGCGTGCTGCTCGGCGGCATCGACGCGGTGCGCCGGCTGGTGGTGACCGCGTTGGGCGCCGACCACACCGCCGGCCGGGAACGGATCACCGAGGCCGAGCTGCGTGAGCTGGTCGCCGCGAACACCGTGCTGCCGCGCGAGGAGCGCCGCCTGATCGACGAGGTGCTGGCCACCGGCGAGCGGCACGTCAACGAGCTGATGGTGCCGCGCACCGAGGTCGTGTTCCTGGAGGCGTCGCTCCAGATCGGGGCCGCGCTGCGGCTGGTGCGCGAGCGCGGCCACTCCCGCTTCCCGGTGATCGACGGCAGCCCGGACGAGGTGATCGGCTTCGTGCACCTGCGGGACCTGACGATCCGGCCGGAGGCCGACGGCTGCGCGACGGTCGGAGAGCTGATCCGTGAGGTGAAGCGGCTACCGGCGAGCAAGCGGGTGCTGCCCGCGCTGTCGGAGATGCGCCGCGAGCGGCACCACCTGGCCGTCGTGGCGGACGAGTACGGCGGCACCGCCGGAATCGTCACGTTGGAGGACCTGATCGAGGAGCTCGTCGGCGAAATCCACGACGAGTACGACGCCGCGCCGGAACCGTTGGCCGACGGTGCGCCGGCCGAGGTGGACGGCCTGCTCAATCTCACCGACCTGGCCGAGCGGGCCGGACTGCCGCTGCCGCCCGGCCCGTACGAGACGCTCGGTGGATTCCTGATGGCCCGGCTGGGGAAGCTTCCCGCGGTCGGCGACGAGGTACGCGTCGACGGCTGGCGCCTCACGGTCGCCGAACTGGACGGCCGCAGGGTGGCGCGGGTCCGGCTGACCGCGGCCGCGTGACCCTCCCCGCGGGCTAGCCTGCTTCGATGATCATGCCGGCACCCACCGTGCGGTTCGTCGTCTCGTCGATCACCACGAAGCCGCCGGTGGTGCGGTTGCGGCGGTACTGGTCGGCGAGCAGCGGAACGGTGGTGCGCAGCTTCACCCGTCCGATCTCATTGAGCCTCAGCTCGGTGGCGCTCTCGTCGCGGTGCAGGCTGTTGATGTCCAACCGGTAGTTGAGGCCGCGCACGACGGCGCGGGCGGCGCGGGTCGTGTGCTTGATCGCGTACTTGCCGCCGACCGTCAGCGGGCGGGTCTCGTCCATCCAGCAGACCAGCGCCTCGACGTTCTGCGCGACGGCCGGTGCGTTGTTCGGGCGGCAGATGAGGTCGCCGCGGGCGATGTCGATGTCGTCGGCCAGGCGCAGCGTGACCGACATCGGCGGGAACGCCTCCCGGACCGGGCCGGTCGGCGAGTCGATGGCGGTGATCGTGGTGGTGAGGCCGCTGGGCAGCACCATCACCTCGTCGCCGGGCTTGAGGATGCCGCTGGCGACCTGGCCGGCGTAGCCGCGGTAGTCCGGGTGCGCGCTGGACTGCGGACGGATCACGTACTGCACCGGGAACCGCACGTCGACCAGGTTGCGGTCGCTGGCGAAGTGGACGTGCTCGAGGTGGTGCAGCAGCGACGGCCCCTCGTACCAGGGCATCTTCGCCGAGCGGGAGACGAGGTTGTCGCCGTGCAGAGCCGAGATCGGGATCACGGTCAGGTCGGGCGCGTCGAGCTTGGCGGCGAAGCAGGTGAACTCGTCGGCGATCGCGTCGAACACGCTCCGGTCGTAGCCGACCAGGTCCATCTTGTTGACGCACAGCACCAGGTGCGGCACCCGCAGCAGCGAGCACAGGAACGCGTGGCGCCGGGACTGCTCCACCAGCCCCTTGCGGGCGTCCACCAGGATGAGCGCGAGGTCGGCCGTGGACGCCCCGGTGACCATGTTCCGGGTGTACTGGATGTGCCCCGGGGTGTCGGCGATGATGAACTTGCGCCGCGGCGTGGCGAAGTACCGGTAGGCGACGTCGATCGTGATGCCCTGTTCCCGCTCGGCCCGCAGGCCGTCGGTGAGCAGCGCGAGGTTGGTGTACTCGTCGCCGCGCTGCTTGGACACCTGCTCGACCGCGGCGAGCTGGTCCTCGAAGATGGTCTTGGTGTCGTAGAGCAGCCGGCCGATCAGGGTCGACTTGCCGTCGTCCACCGAGCCGGCCGTCGCGAAGCGCAGCAGGTCCATCTGCGGGGCCTCGGTTACCACCGTCACTAGAAGTACCCCTCCCGCTTGCGGTCCTCCATCGCGGCCTCCGACACCCTGTCGTCGCCGCGGGTGGCGCCCCGCTCGGTGATCCTGGTCGCCGCCACTTCCTCGATGATCTTCTCGACGGTGTCGGCGTCGCTGCGCACCGCCGCCGTGCACGACGCGTCCCCGACCGTGCGGTAGCGCACCCTGTCGGTGCGGGCGGTTTCGCCCTCACGAAGCGGCAGATGCTCGTGGACGGCGTAGAGCATGCCGCCGCGGTCGACCACCTCGCGTTCGTGTGCGAAGTAGATCTCCGGCAGGCCGATCCGCTCGCGGGCGATGTAGTGCCACACGTCCAGCTCGGTCCAGTTCGACAGCGGGAACACCCGGATCGACTCCCCGGGGGCCACCCGCGCGTTGTACAGAGACCACAGCTCCGGACGCTGGTTGCGCGGGTCCCACTGGCCGAACTCGTCCCGGAACGAGAACACCCGTTCCTTGGCCCGCGCCTTCTCCTCGTCCCGGCGCGCCCCACCGAACAGCGCGTCGAACCGGTACTTCTCGACGGCGTCCAGCAGGACCGGCGTCTGGATGCGGTTACGCATGCCGTCCGCCGGCTCGCGCACCAGGCCGCTGTCCAACGCCTCCGGGACGCTGGCCACGATGAGCTGGACACCGAGCTCGTCGACCCGGCGGTCCCGGAAGGCCAGCACCTCGGCGAAGTTGTGACCGGTGTCGACGTGCATCACCGGGAACGGGATCCGGGCCGGCGCGAACGCCTTCTCGGCCAGCCGCAGCATCACGATCGAGTCCTTGCCGCCGGAGAACAGCAGCACCGGCCGCTCGAACTCGGCCACGACCTCGCGCATCACGAAGATGCTCTCCGCCTCGATGGCGTCGAGATGGCTCACGCGGTATCTGCTGCGACTCATGCGCTGGGCCTTTCGGGGGATCGTTGGGCCAGGGACAAGTATGCCTAGTACGCCCCGGCGCCCCGCCAGACGGCGGTCAGCGTCCGGAGCAGGATCACCAGATCGAGGGTCAGGGACCAGTTCTCCACATATCTCAGATCCAGACGAACCGCCTCCTCCCAGGGCAAATCAGACCGGCCGGATACCTGCCACAATCCGGTCATGCCCGGCCGCACGGCCAGCCGGCGGCGGGCGTCCGCCGGGTAGGCCGCCACCTCCCGCGGCAGCGGCGGGCGTGGCCCGACCAGGGACATGGTGCCGCCGAGCACGTTGAACAGCTGCGGCAACTCGTCGAGGGAGAACCGCCGCAGGTACCGGCCCACCCGGGTGACCCGCGGGTCGTCGCGGATCTTGAACAGGACCCCGTCCTGCTCGTTGAGGTGGCGCACCTCGGCGAGCCGGCGCTCGGCGTCGACGTGCATGGTCCGGAACTTGTAGATCTGGAACGCCCGGCCGTAGCGCCCCACCCGGACCTGCCGGAAAAGCACCGGCCCCGGCGAGTCCAGCCGGACCGCCAGCGCGACCGCCGCCAGCACCGGCGCGAACGCGGTGAGCAGCAGCGCAGCGCCCACCCGGTCGAACACGGCCTTGGCGACCCGGCGCGCGCCGCTGAGCGTCGGGTGCTCGACGTGCAGCATCGGCAGGCCGTCGACCGGCCGGATCGTGGTGCGGGCGCCGGCGACGTCGATCAGATTGTTCGCGACTATCAGGTCGATGTCGTCGCGCTCCAGCTGCCAGGCCAGGCGGCGCAGCGACTCGCCGTCGAACTCGGGGCACGTGAGCACGATCACGGTGTCGGCGGCGGCCTGCCCGACGGCGCGCGCCACGTCGTCGAAGGTCCCGTAGACGGTGAGGTCGCCCACCCGGCCGTCGTGGCGGGGCGGCAGGCAGGCGCCCACCACGTCCAGGCCGTGGTAGCGCTCCCGGCGCAGCTGCCGGGTGATTCCCACCACGGCCAGCTCGTGTCCGACCACGACGACCTTGCGCAGGCACTGACCGCGCCGGCGGGTCGCGTGCAGCGCCTTGCGGTTGGCGAACCGGGTGACCACGCTCGCGGCGGTGGCCACCGGCAGGGCGATCACCACGTACCCGCGGGCGACGTCGATGTCCAGCGCATAGCTCGCGACGGCGACGGTGGCGGTGACGGCGAGCCCGGCGCCGAGCACCCGCTGGTACTCCTCGGTGCCGACGTAGAGCAGCCGCCGCTCGTAGGCCCGGTTCACCGCGAGCGCGAGCAGCAGGCCGAGTGGCAACAGGGCGCTCAGCCACAGGTAGTTGCGGTTGTACTCGGTCACCTCGCCGAACCGCACGTCGAACGCCAGCGACGCGGCGACCATCCCGACGGCGAGGTCGAGCGCCACCGTCCGCACCACGTAGTGGCTCTCCCAGCGACGCCGCGTCCGCCGGTGCGCCGGGCCACGCCGCCGGTGCGGCGTCGCGAAGTCCTCGAGGTCGGGGGCGGCCCGGCGGGCCGGCAGCTCGACGGTCGTCGTCCCGGCGGGCGGGGCGTCGGCGGCGCCTGTCGTCCGAGGGTCGCCGGGCGGGCCGACCGGGTCTACGGCGTGGCCGGCGGGCGGGGGACACACGCTGGCCCGCGAGGCCGCGGCGCCGCCCGTGGCCGCGGTACGGCGGCTACGGGGTGAGGGCCGGCGGAGGGACCTACCGTCCCGCCCGGCCTCAACCGCCACTCCGCCTCCTTCGTCGCACCACGCCACCTTTTGGACATAAGGTGCGTACACGGGTACAACGCCTAGACGGTGGCAGGCGTCACGCCCCGCCTCCGTGATCGTGGCCCAAGATCGCGTCGATCTTGCAGTTGCGATGGGTGACCAACCGGGCGTGATCAGGGCAAAGTCGGGCGCCACAAACTGCAAGATCGCCGTGATCATGAGTTCGATCGAGCCGGTCGAGGGTCAGGTGGCGTGGTAGACGTTCTGCGCGGGCTCGAGGCCGCTGACGACGACCGCCTCGACGGCGTCGGCCGCCCGGTCGACCAGGAAGTCGAGCTCCTTGCGCTCGGCCGCGGAGAAGTCGGAGAGGACGAAGTCGGCCGGGTCCTGCCGGCCCGGCGGACGGCCGATCCCGAACCGCACCCGCAGGTACTCGCGGCTGCCCAGCGACTTCGACATCGACCGCAGCCCGTTGTGACCGCCCTCGCCGCCGCCGTACTTGAGCCGCAGCGTCGCGAACGGCAGGTCCAACTCGTCGTGGACGGCGACGATCTGCCCGACCGGAACC
>Ga0307415_100001104_pt1 | contig 12578 bp, 11 predicted proteins | sample DK1Cmetagenome_FD_204524 | JGI IMG/M metagenome (GOLD analysis project Ga0307415, IMG submission 204524) | Maize rhizosphere microbial communities from greenhouse at UC Davis, California, United States - DK15-C-2 | ecosystem: Host-associated > Plants > Roots > Rhizosphere > Soil | place: USA...
ATCCTCGACCCGGGCGTTCGGCGGGCGCGTCCGGGCCGGGCCGGCACCGTCGCGGCGCTCGCGGGGGCGGCGATGCTCGCACTGCCGCTCGCCGCGCTGCGTCCGCGACCACTCGCGGCCGCGGCCGCGGCCACGAACGCGCTCGGCTCGGGGATGCTCCGCACCTTCGGGCCTGCCGAGGCCGCGACCGCCGACGGAGCCGCCGACCCGGCGGCGGAGAATGCCGCCAGTGCCGCCAGTGCCGCCAGTGCAGACGGCGCGGCCGCCGTGGCGCGCGACACGAGCGCCGAGGTGGCGGGGACGCGCACGCAGCCACAGCCGGACACCACCGCGCCCGCGCGCACCGGCGTCACGAGCGCGCCGGTGCGGCCGGCGAGTGGCGAGACGCCAACCTGTGAGGTCCGAGGCGCCCTGCGGAGCACGGGGACGCACATCCACATCGACGACTCGCGCGGCGACGGTTCGGCCACGACGTCGTACACGATCATCGAGAACGGCCGCTGCCTGTCCATCAAGTCGCAGGGCGTCGTCGAGTTCACCGATGACGAGACCGACGTGCTGCGGCTGGGACCCGGCGCGTACTTCGCAGCCACGGAATCGCGAGGTGGCGTGGTGCGGAGCATCGAGATCACCCCCGCCCCCGACGGCAGCCCGCAGCGGCGCTACACGGTGAACGGAGACGCGGCCGACGCCCGCGAGGCAAGCCGTTGGCTGGGCGAGATTCTGCCCGAGCTGATTCGCGAGCTGGCGGTGAATCCGGGGCCGCGCGTCGCCCGCATTCGTCGCGAGCGGGGCGTCGCGGGCGTGCTCGACGAGATCGGGCGAACCAAGAGCGACCACGCCAAGCGTGTGTACTTCGAGACCCTGCTCGAATCCGGCGGGCTCACGCCCGACACGCTACGCCAGGTCGCGCGGCTGGCCGGACGCGCCATCGCTTCGGACGGCGACAAGGCGTCGGTATTGGCCAGCGTCGCGAGCGCGGCACCGAACGACCGCGCCGTGACGGCCGAGGTCATCGCCGCGGCGCGGACCATCGCTTCGGACGGCGACAAGCGCCGCGTGCTCGAGACGGTGCTCGACGACCGCGACGCGGCGTCGCTCGTGCAGGTGGCCGAGGCGGCGCGGGAGATCTCGTCGGATGGGGACAAGGCCGCCGTGCTCACCCACATGGCCCCCCGGTTCGGGAGCGACGCGGCGCTGCGACAGGCGTACTTCGCCACCGCCCGCACCATCTCCTCCGACGGTGACCTGCGGCGGGTGCTCACGTACGTGCTCGACTCCGACTCGCTCGATCCCCCGTCGCTGACGGGCCTCCTCGCGGCCGCCCGCGAGATCGCCTCGGATGGCGACAGGTCGGCGGTGCTCATCGCCGTCGGGCGGCGCTATTCCCTGCGCGACGGCGTGGTGCGGCGCGCGTTCTTCGAGGCGGCGAACGGCGTCGCTTCCGACCACGACCGATCCACGGTGCTGCGCACGGTGCTCGAGCAAGGGCGGGCCGACGCGCCGACGATGTTGGACGTACTGTCGTCCGCGGAGGAGATCGCGTCTGACCACGACAAGTCCACGGTGCTGCTCGACGTCGTCCGCCGCTCCGAGATCCGCGACCCGGCGGTGCGGAAGCGCTTCTTCGAGGTGGTGAAGACGATCTCGTCGAGCAGCGACTACCGGCGGGTGATGGACGCGGCGGGGGAGCAGTAAGCGCCGGGAGGCGAACGGCCGGGAATCGGGAGTCGGGAGTCGGGACTGCCTGTCATTCGCGGATCCCGGCCGGTGGTGTCGGAACCGCGGGGGTGAGTAGCTTTCACGTGCCGACTCGAGTGCGCGCTCCAGTGCTCAAGTGTATTCCCACCGCGAGCGGTCGTCCGTGTTCCCGACTCCCGACTCCCGACTCCCGACTCCCGGCCCGATGTCGCTCTCCACCGTCCCCACCGAGATCACCGATCCGGTGAACGCCCGCATCCTGGCGGTCTCCGAGGACCGAATTGCGGGCTTCCTCGAGGACCCGTTCGCGGAGATCGCCCGCCTCTCGGGGGTTCCGGTTGACGTAGTGCTCGATCGGCTGCGCGCGATGCTGGCCGCCGGCACGATTCGGCGCATCCGTCAGACCCTCATGGCGACGAACCTCGCCCCCGGTGCGCTCGTCGCGTGGCGGGTGCCCGCCGACCGCCTCGACGCGGCGTTCGACTACATGGCGGCGGAGGATCCGTTCTCCGGCCACGTCGTGATCCGGTCGACGGATGCCGAGACAGCTGGCTCCGCGTACCGGCTCTGGACCACGCTCAAGGTTCCCCAGGGCTTCTCGATGGCGAAGCACTGCGACTTCCTGGGCTCGCGGGTCGGCGCCGACGGTTACCTGCTCATGCCCGCCAAGCGACTCTTCGCGCTCGGCGTGGGGCACGTGCGGCGGCGGGGCATGGAGCCCGGCAGCCGGAGCGACGAGCCGGGGCAGGTGCTCGACACGACGGTGGTCGAGCTCTCGCCCCTCGAGTGGCGGGTGCTCGAGCCGCTGAAGCGCGAGTTCGCGGCGGACGAGCTGCGAGACGACCCATGGCGGGCGCGCGCCGCCGAGGCCGGGGTGAGCCTCGACGAGTTCTTCCGGGTCGCCCGCGCCCTCAACGAGCGCGGCGTGATCGGCCGCTTCTCGACTTTTCTCGAGCACGTGAAGCCGTCGGCGGCGGGCACGCGCGTCACCCGCTACAACGCGCTCTTCCACTGGCGCGTGCCGCCGGGCCGCGAGCTCGAGACGGGCCGCGAGGTCGGGCGCCATCACATCATGACGCACGCCTACTGGCGCGAGGGCGGCCCCGAGTTCGCGAACGTCAACATCATGGGCGTCGCGCACGGCACCGAGAAAGCGGGGGTGCTCGCGCACAAGGCGGCCATCGACCGCCACATCGCCGAGCAGGGCATTCCGGTGCTCTACACGAACGTGTTCTGGGGCGGCCGGAGCGAGATCAAACCCTCCGAGATCCTGCCCTCCGCCTACGTGGCCTGGTGCGAGCGCGTCGGCCTCGACCCCGCGGCGATGCGGGGCGCCTCGTAGTCGCCGCCGTCCGCCGCGCCGTCGGTCGCGTCGTGAACGAGCCGCGCGCGGAGCGCGGTGAACAGCCGCGCGGCGAGCGGGCCAGGCCGGCCACTTCCCACCGGACGGCCGTCCACGGCCACGACGGGCATGACGTCGGTCGTGGTGCTGGTCAGGAACAGCTCGTCGGCGGTGAGCAGCTCGTCGGCGAGCACCGGCGTCTCGTGGACGGTGACGCCGAGCGCCGCCGCCACCTCGAGCACCACGTGGCGCGTCACCCCGGGCAGGATGTAGTTCGTCGTGGGGTAGGTGCGCACCTCGTCGCCGAAGACCGCGAAGACGTTGGTGCTCGCCCCCTCGGTGACGACGCCGTCGCGCACGAAGATCGCCTCGTCGGCGCCGGCCGCCACCGCGCGCTGCTTGCCGAGCACGTTGGGCAGCAGATTCACGGTCTTGAGGTCGCAGCGCGCCCAGCGGATGTCCGGCAGGGTGATCACCGAGGCGCCGCGCGCGCGCATCGCGTCGGGCGGCTGGAAGGCGCTGGCCGCCGCGTACACCGTCGGCGCCACGCTGTCCGGTGGGAAGTGGTGCGTGCGGACGGCGGCGCCGCGTGTGATCTGCAGGTAGACGAGCGCGTCGCCCTGACCTAACCCGTTCTCGTTGACCAGCCGGCCCGCCAGCTCCGACAGCGCGCGGTCGGTGAGGCCGGCCGGGGGTCGGATCTCGATGCCGGCGAGCCCCCGGGCGAGACGCCACCAGTGGAGCTCGGGCGCGCCGAGCCGGCCGCCGGTGGCGCGGACGACCTCGTAGATCCCGTCGCCGAAGAGGAATCCCCGGTCGTCCACCGGGATCGTGGCCTCGCTCCGGTCGAGGAACTCGCCGTTCAGGTAGACTCGCATGTGCCCGTCCTCGCCGGGTGTGTGGGGTCGCTGCCGCGCCCGACGCATTCGGGCCGGTCAGGCGTCGCCTTCATGATCGCGCTTCGAAGCCGCGCGAGAAAGCCTCTACTCGCCCCTCGCCGACCGGCAGCGGAGCTCGCGCGCCGCCCGTCGAAGTTTCGTACAACAGCGTACGCACGCGGACCCGTTCTTGCGAGCGCGCCGTGGCGCTCGCATCGCTGGCCGCGCGCGGCGCAGTGCGGAGCCCGGGCGATCGGGAATCGAGAAGAGGAGGGGGGATGCGGGACTCGGAACCCGCAGGACCCGTCGGCGCGCCGGGCGACGCCGACCGGGCGCGCGCGCTCGGCGATGCCCCAGGGGCCAGGCGCGGCCGCCCCGAGCCGCAGATGCAACAGGTGCTCGACATGCTCGCCTCGCTCGGCGGGCGGCCTATCGAGACGCTGACACCCGAAGAGGCGCGAGTACAGCCGACGGCGGCATCGGCGGTGCGGCTGCTGCTCCGCGAGCAGGGGAAGAGCACCGAGCCGGAGCCGGTGTCCGAGGTGCTGGATCGAACCCTCCCGGGGCCCGCGGGCGCCCTCCCGGCGAGGGTGTACCGGCCCGGGGGCGCCGACCCGCTCCCGGTGCTGGTTTACTTTCACGGTGGCGGGTGGGTGATCCCGGGTCCCGACGCGTACGACGCGTCGGCCCGGGCCCTGGCCAACGCCGCGGGGTGCGTGGTGGTGTCAGTAGCGTACCGGCAAGCGCCGGCGCACAAGTTCCCGGCCGCGCACGAGGACGGCTACGCCGCGTACCGGTGGGCCATCGAGCACGCGCGCGAGGTCGGCGGCGACTCGGCGCGCGTTGCGGTTGGAGGCGAAGGCGCGGGCGGGAACCTGGCGGCGGCGGTGTCGATGTTGGCGCGGGACGACGGGCTGCCCGTACCGGTTCATCAGCTGCTCGTCTATCCGATCGCCGACTACAACTTCGACACGCCGTCGTACGTCGCGCACGCCAACGCGAAGCCGCTCAATCGCCGGATGATGCGGTGGTTCTTCAGTCACTACCTGCGCAGCCCGCGCGACGCCGATACCCCGGCGATCTCACCGGCCCGGGTGCGCGACCTTTCGGGGCTGCCGCCGACAACGGTGATCACGGCCGAGATCGACCCGTTGCGCTCCGAGGGCGAGCTGCTCGCCGACCGCCTGCGTCAGGCCGGCGTCCCGGTCGACGTCGGCAGCTACGCCGGGGTGACGCACGAGTTCTTCGGCATGGGCGCGGTGGTCGACAAGGCCGCGCAGGCCGTGCGGCAGGCCGCCGCCGGCCTGCGGGCCGCCTTCGACTGACGAGACGCCGAGCGGCGTCCGCGTCAGGTACGGCCCCGCTCGTCCCCGTCTCACTCGCCGCGGCTCTGCCCGCGGGCGATCGTCTCGTCCGCCTCGCGGACGTCCGCCCCGCTCTCGGCGGGCGCGTTCTGGTGGGCCGCGGCCTGGGGCTCGTAGCTCAGCGCCGCGAGGACCGGGAAGTGGTCGGACCCGACATACTCGAGACGTCGCAGCGCTACGAGCCGGAAGTCGTCCGAGTGGAAGACGTGGTCGAGCGGGTAGCGGAAGCCCGGGTAGCGTGCGTGGAAGGTGCCGAAGAAGCCGCGCCCTTTGCGCGGGTCCACGAGCCGGCTGACCTTCTGGAACAGCCGCGTCGTCCGCGACCAGGCCACGTCATTCAGGTCGCCGCACACCACCACCGGCACGGTGGCTGCGCGCACGCGCCGGCCGACGAGGAGCAGCTCGGCGTCGCGCTCCAGTGACTCGTCGCTCTCGCCGGGCGCGGGCGGGCGCGGGTGCACGCAGTTGAGCCAGACGGGTTGCCCGTTCCGGAGCCGCACCGTCGCCTGGATGGACGGCACATCGCGCTCGACCAGGAACTCGACGCGCGCGTCCTCCAGGGCAAGGCGCGAGTAGAGGACCATCCCGTACGTATTCGGGAGCGGGCACCGCACCGCGTGCGGGTGCGTCGCCACCAGGGCGTCCAGCCGCGCGCTCCACCACTCGTCGGTCTCGACGCACAGCACGAGATCGGCGTCGGCGGCCCGAAGGACGGCGAGCACGCGGTCGGCCTCGCGGTTGGTCTGGAGGACGTTGCTCACCACCAGCGAGAGCTGTTGCGCGGGGTCGGCGCTTCGGTTGCGCTGCACCTCGCGCGGCGCGAGGGGCGTGTAGCGCCAGACCATCGCCGCCTGGTAGGCGGCCGACGCGCCGAGCGCGCCGGTGAAGGAGAGGCCTCCCCACTCCGCCCACGACCCGGCGAGCACCCACAGGACCAGCGCCGCGAGGCCAAGCAGCGCGAGCTGGAATCGAGGGAAGTCCCAGATGCGGACCCACCACGACTTGGCGCGCAGCAGGGAGAGCAGCGTGGCCACGAGCGCCACGCCCCCCGCGATCAACGCGACGACCCGGAGCATCGAACGTGCGTGAGGGCGTGGCGGGCTCCGCGGCGCCGCCGTGCGGAGGGGACGGAAGTGGTCACCGGCCCGGTGCGCTCTCCGCGGCGACGTCGGCGCTCATGCCGCGCCGGAGCTCGCGACCCGCCGACGTGCGGCGGCGCTTGCGGTCAGCCCCGCGCGGCTCCGCGCGGTCGGGGGTGGTTGCGTCTGGACGCACGTATGCAGCAAGTATGCAGAAGGATTGAGAATGCCTGATGCCGGACGAGCGCACCGGCCGTGGTCCGGCCACGCGGCACACCCTATCCAAGACGGAGCCGGGAGCGCTGGATGGGAACCACTGCGAGGAACGGGCCGCCGTCGAGAGCGATCCTACCGCCGGGTGCGGCATCGGCCAGGCCCGTGGGTGCTCGCGTGGAGGGTCGCTTCGGCGGCGGCGCGCGCTCTTTCGCGTGACTACCTACAACCTCGCCTTCATCGGCTTCGGGAACGTCGGCCGAGCGCTCGCCGCGCTGCTCGCGTCGCCGCACTCCGCGGTCAGTGAGCGCTACGGCATCGACTACCAGGTGACAGGCGTCGCGGCGCGGCGGCTCGGCTGGTGGGCCGACGAGCGGGGCCTCGACCCGGCGGCGCCCACCGGCGTGCGGTGCGCGGACCTGCGGGATTGGCTCGCGCGAGCCCGTCCGGACGTCGTGTTCGAGACGACGCCGCTCGACCCGCACGCCGGCCAGCCGGCACTCGACTATCCCCGCGAGTCGCTCGCCGCGGCCGCGCTCGACTACGGCGCTCGGCGCTCGGCCGGGGCGGTGAAGGGCAGGAACGGCTCGGCGTGAGGGACGTCCACCTGCCCTCCCCGCAGTAGCCGAGAGCCGAGCGCCGAGGGCCGAGAGCCGAGCGCCGCCGTTCACGGCCCCCGCCACAACCGGCGGACGGTCCCGAGCAGGTGGCCGACGAACCCTGCGCCGTCTGCCCGTACGGCATTGACGTTAGGCGAGGCGGGAGGGCGTGCCGAGCGCGAGGCGGGAGTGTGCCGCGTCGCATGATCGGCGGCGGATACCGAGGCGTCAGGCAGCGCGATCGACAACGCGGACTCGAGGGCGCGGGCGAAGTCAGCCGCGGTGGCGAACCGGCCGCTGGGCCAGCGTACGAGCGCACGGTCGATGGCGGCTTCCACCGCGGGCGGCACGTCGGGGCACAACTGGCCAACCGGCGGGGCCGGCAGGGCGGCCCGCTTGGCGAGGACTTCCCTCGCGGTGGGAGCGGTGATCGGGGGCTCGCCTGCCAGCATCTCGAACAGGACGCAGCCCAGCCCGTACACATCCGTGCGCCCATCGACCTCGTACTCGCCCGAGGATTGCTCGGGGCTCACGTAGGTTGCGGAGCCGACGAAGAACCCCGTCTCGGTGAGGGCGCCCGCCTCGCAGACCCCCGCATCGGGCTCGGTCGCCCGGGCGAGCCCGAAGTCGGCGAGCAGTGTCCGGCCAGTCTCGTCGAGGAGCACGTTCTCCGGCTTGACGTCGCGATGGAGGACGCCTTGTTGGTGCGCGTAATCCAGGGCGCGTGCCGCGTCCAGGGCGATCCGCACTGCACGCGGCACCGGGAGTCGCCGTTCGCGCCGAAGGACGTCGCGCAGGCTCTCGCCCTGGACGTACGGCATGGCGTACCAGAACCGGCCCGCGGCCTCGCCCGCCTCGTATACGCCGAGAATGTTGGGGTGCCGCAACCGGCCGGCGATCGAGATCTCCCGGCGGAAGCGCGCCGCGCCGACGGCGGCGAGCTCCGGGTGCATGACCTTGAGGGCGACCACTCGGCCGTGCTCGAGATCCGTGGCCAGGAACACGGTCGCCATACCGCCGCGCCCGAGCTCGCGCTCGATGGCGTAGCGACCCGCGAGAAGGCTCTGAAACGTCGCGTGCAGGTCGACCAAGGCTGGGCGCCGACGGTGTGCAGGCGAGGCCGACGGGGCCGCGGAGTGGCGAGGTCGGCCGAGGAGGACGGCAGCGTCCAGGCCCAAAGTAGTGCGCCCGCGGCGCAGCGGAAAGTGACGTTCACCGCGGGGCGGCCTGAGACAGTGCTCGAAGTGTCGCCTTTACTGTCGCCTGGTGGATTTCACGTATCACGCTAAGTGTCGCCTGATGTCCACCGCGATGTGTAGAGTATAAGCCCCTTGGGAGAGCGATGTTACAAAGAGACGGTCATGTAATTTGTGAGACCAACTGTCGCTAACGGTGGGCCGCCCTGCGGCCGTGTCGCGCGATGGGCCGCCACGGTCGGCGTTCCCGTGGTACTGCCGGCGCGACGCGCCACCGCACCATTGGCGCGTGCTTGCCGCCATCCGCTCCGCCGCCGTCCTCGGCATCGAGGCCTACGCCGTCACCGTCGAGGTGGACGCGGCCAAGGGGCTCCCGCAGTTCACCCTCGTCGGCCTTGCCGCGAGCGCCGTCAAGGAGAGCCGCGAGCGCGTGGCCGCGGCGCTCGCCAACACGGGGTTCATTCTCCCGCCACGGCGGATCACGGTGAACCTCGCCCCGGCCGACGTGAAGAAGGACGGCACTGCCTTCGATCTTCCGATCGCGCTCGGCCTCCTGGTCGCGACTGCGCAACTCTCCGCGGAGTCGGTGGCGCGCCACCTCTTTGTCGGCGAGCTCGGGCTCGACGGCACCCTGCGCGCGATCCGCGGCGGTGTCCCCATCGCCCGGCACGCTGCGGCGGTGCGCGACACGGTGCTCGTCCTTCCGCCGCAGAACGCCGACGAGGCGGCACTCGTGACCGGGCTTCCCATCGCCGCGCCCGCCACGCTTGCCGACCTGGTCGAGCAGCTCCGGCGCAACGGCGCCGCCCGCGCGCACTTGCGCCCGGCGCCCTCGCGCGACGCGTCACCCGCCACGCTCGACTTCGCCGACGTCGTCGGGCAGGAAAGCGCGCGGCGGGCGCTGGAGGTCGCGGCCGCTGGCGGGCACAACGCCATCCTCGTCGGGCCGCCTGGGGCGGGCAAGACGATGCTCGCCCGCCGCCTCCCGTCCATCATGCCCGAGCTCACCGAGGCGGAGGCGCTCGACGTCGTCGCCATCCACTCGGTGGCCGGCACGCTCGCCGCCGACGCACTCGCCATGCGGGTGCGGCCCTTCCGCGCGCCGCATCACACGATCTCCGAGGCGGGGCTCATCGGCGGCGGGTCGCTGCCGCGGCCCGGCGAGGTGAGCCTCGCGCACCAGGGCGTGCTCTTCCTCGACGAGATGCTCGAGTTCCCGCGGCACGTGCTCGAAGGGCTCCGCCAGCCAATGGAGGACGGGCGCGTGGTCGTTGCCCGGGCGGCCGCGTCGGTCACCTTCCCGGCGCGGTTCACGCTCGTCGGCGCGATGAACCCCTGCCCGTGCGGGCACGCTGGGGACGCCGCGAAGCCGTGCGTGTGCGCGGCCGCCGACGTCGCCCGGTACCGGGCGCGCCTCTCCGGCCCGCTGGCGGACCGCATCGACATGCACGTCCACGTCGGCGCGGTCCCCCTCCGCGCCCTCGGCGGTGCTGCGGCGGGGGAGCCCTCGGCCGCCGTCCGCGAGCGCGTCGAGCGGGCCCGCGCCGCCCAGCGGGCCCGGTTCGCGGCGTTAGGCCTGCGCGGCGTCCGGTGCAACGCCCACGCGCCCGGCCGGTGGCTCGACACCCGCACGCCCGTCGACCGCGCCGCGCGCGAGCTCCTGGGGGCTGCCGCGGAGCGGCTCGCCCTGTCGGCCCGCGGGTACCACCGCGTGCTCAAGGTCGCCCGCACGGTGGCCGACCTGGAGGGGGCGGAGACGGTCACGCCGGCCAGTGTGGCCGAGGCCCTCCGCTACCGACCGGCGAACGGGGACGTGGCGGGAGTGGGAGTGGCGCGTGCCGCTGGCGCGCGAAGGGTATGACCTCGTAGTGCGATGAAGACGATCGTGCCGTCTTCCGACTCGGTGTGGAGACTGCGGACCCACAGCATGAGCTGGGGGCGGCCCGCACTTTCACCCGTCTTCGTCCAGCTCCGGCAACGTGAGGGGGAACATCACTTCGACATCGACGTGCGGCGCGGGGAAATCGCCGTCCGGATGGTCTCGGTCCTCAATCTCGACCGTGACCAGCAGGCCCGATCCCGCGGCATCCCAGAGCAGCTCGTTCAGCGTCTTCGCCGCAACGGCAATCTGGTCCGCCATCGCCCGGTGTGCCGCCAGTTCGTCGTCGGCCATCGTCGCACCTCCCGCGTGCGCTCCCGGTGTGAGGTGAGTCGGGCAAGACCCGCGGGGCCAGCGCGCCGGGAGGACGCGTCTTCGGGCGCGACCCTAGGCCCCGCCGGAACCTACACCAGATCCGCTGTCAGTGCGTGCGGCGCGCCGTCTTCGCCTCGGCCGTTGGGGGCGCAGCGTGCCCTCCCTGCGCGCCCTTCGCGGGCTCCGCCTTCCACGCCTGCTCGAGCAGCGGCCGCGCGAGCTGCTCGGCGATGCTCGTCTCTGTCGCGTCCGCCGCGGCATCCTGCGCGGCCACGCGCACCTCCTCGAACCCGACGTGCGCGGTGCGCGTCTCCTCCCCGCGCGTCTCCGTGACGATGTAGTGGCCGGCCTCGGCCTCCCGGCGCGTCGAGATCGTCCCGGTGCCTCGCGCGGCGTTCGTGTCCGTCCGTGTCTGCGTCGACATCCGACCCTCCACGACTCTCCAGAGTATGGGGCACCTGGTGCGACTTCGTGTGTGGACGACACAATCTAGCGCGGGGTTCAGCGGCGCGTCAGGCGCGGGCCCGCCGCGGAGGCGCTCGCGGCGGCGGGACCAGCAGGTCGGGTGGACCGCGGAACTCGCGGCGCGGCGGGCGAGTTGGCCTTCAGCAGGGGGTTCGGTCGGTGGGTCCGACGGCGGCGTCGGCCGCCGACCCGTCCTGATCCCGGAGACTGAGGGAAACTGACGGAGGCTGACAATGAGTGCGGTCGTAGACGAAGTGGTGGCCGCGAACGCCGCGTACGCGCGCGACTTCGGCGACAAGGGGCGGCTCCCGATGCCCCCGGCCCGGCGGTTCGCCATCCTCACGTGCATGGACGCCCGGCTCGACCCGGCCAAGTTCGCCGGCCTGGCCGAGGGGGACGCGCACGTGATCCGGAACGCCGGCGGCCGGGCGAGCGACGACGCCATTCGGTCCCTCGTGATCTCCTACAAGCTCCTCGGGACGCGCGAGTGGTTCGTCATTCACCACACGAACTGCGGCATGGAGACGTTCACGGACGACGTCATGCGGCGCCTGCTCGCCAGCAGTCTCGAGCACGCCGTGCTCACGGACGAGGGGTGGCGGGACGAGGGCGCCGGCCCGGGGTCCCCGGAGGGGGCGTACGTCGACTGGCTCACCATCGACGACCAGGTGGAGAGCGTCCGCGCGGACGTGAGCCGGATCCGCGCGCACCCGCTGGTCCCGGCCGACATCCCGGTCCACGGCTACATGTACGACGTGACGACGGGGCGCCTCACCGAGGTCGTGGGGGCGGGCGACGCGGGGCGGCCGCGCGCCGCCCGCGCCCGGTAAGCGGAGCGGCGGAGTAGTGGGGAAGCAGTGCTAAACCCCATGGAAAATACCCGCGGCCCTCAGCGGAGCGCCTGACGCGCCGCCGGCGCCGCTCCCCGCGGACCCTGCGCACCCGGTCGACCTCGAGCTGCGCCGCCTGCACGAAGGCGTGCCCGCACGGGAGCAGGTAGGAGACGCACTGGCCCTTCTCGCGGAACTCCAGGCCGGCGGTCGGCGCCTGCGCCTGCTCAGCCACGCCCCACCGCCCGCACGGGGCGCCTCCGCACCGCCGAGTTTGCGCGGCGGCCGGCGCCGCCGTACTGTAGGAGCCCACGTCGAGGCCGACGCCGCGGCTCGCCTCCCTCGCCCCGCCCGCCGCATGGACGCGCCCGACCGGTCGTCCGCAGGGCACCCAGCGCCCGGCCCCCCGGGCGCCGACGCGCCGCCGGCGGCGCTCCTCGAGCAGATCGCCGCCCGCCTGCGCCCCGTGCGCGGGGAGATGGACGCCGCGCACTTCGAGGCGCTAGTGCGCGACGTCGCGCGCTTCACCGTGCGGTGGGGCGAGACCCGCCGCCCGCCAGAGTGAGCAGAGTGGGCAGAGTGAGGATGGCGGCCGATGGCCAGCCCTACGGGCCGAACTCGCGCGCCGTCGGCCGGTTCCTCGCGCGCCTTGCCGACCTGTCCGTGGCCGACCTCGGGCAGGCGGTGGGCCGCTGGCGGGCGATCGCCGCGGCGCCC
>Ga0307415_100001108_pt1 | contig 12563 bp, 9 predicted proteins | sample DK1Cmetagenome_FD_204524 | JGI IMG/M metagenome (GOLD analysis project Ga0307415, IMG submission 204524) | Maize rhizosphere microbial communities from greenhouse at UC Davis, California, United States - DK15-C-2 | ecosystem: Host-associated > Plants > Roots > Rhizosphere > Soil | place: USA...
GCAGGAGTATTGCGTGCGTTGATGAGGACGGAATCTCCTCCAGGTGGTGAGTCACCAGCACCGAGGTCAGCTCTGGTTTCTCGTCGCTAAGACGATCGAGTGCAGCGATCAACGCCTCGCGAGCGGCCAGATCGAGACCGACCGCCGGTTCGTCGAGCAAGAGCAATTGCGGGACGGCAATGAGTGCGCGGGCAATGCGGATCCGCCCCCGTTCGCCCTGGGAGCATGTCGAGTTCTCGCGGCCGGCAAGATCGGCACATCCGAGCAGCGCCAGCAGCTCTCTCGCCCGAGCGCTGTCTTCGCTCGAATACGTCCACCAGAGCGGCCGCAGGGTCGAACCAATACCGGTGAGGACGACTTCTTCAGCGGTCAGCCAGTCGAGCGTCGTGCCTCCGGAATCGACGAAGCCGATGTGGCACCGCAACGCGGGCATGTCAACGCGACCGAGCGTACCGCCCAGGACCGAGACCCGGCCCCGACTCGGATGGCGCAAGGCGCCGGCAAGAGACAACAGCGTGCTCTTGCCCGATCCATTGGGTCCGATGAGCACCCAGCGCTCACCGGGTAGCACGCACCAGTCGATCCCCTTCAGGATCTGCGCGCCCTGTGGCGTCCAGACGCTGACCGCGGCAAATTCAATCGCGGTCCTCGGGTGGACTTGTTGCAGAGGATTTGCGTGCGTCAAGAGAGGCGGATAACGGGGTTTACGAGTGAGCCAATGCCCTCGATGCGGATGGTGACCTCATCCCCATCTTGCAGTGTGAACTCGGATGGTGGAACGATCCCGGTCCCGGTCATCAAAAACACACCGGCGGGAAACTCATTGTCTCGCTGCAGGTAATCCATGAGGTCCGAGAGTGACCGGTGCAGCTGCGACGTCGCCGTGCGGTCCTGGAATAGCTGCGTGCCATCGCGGCGGATCGTCAGCTGGATCTCCAGATTGGAGACATCAGGGAGCTCGTCAGCTGTCAGGATGGCGGGACCGAGTGCCGCACACCGTGAGTAGACCTTTGCCTGTGGCAGATACAAGGGATTTTCGCCTTCGATCGAGCGGGAGGAGACGTCATTACCGATCGTATAGCCGATGAGCTCCCCGTGAGCATTCACGACGATGGCCAGCTCCGGCTCTGGGACATCCCAGCCGGAATCGCCGCGAATGGCGATGGCCTCACCCGGACCCGAGACCCGGTTTGGTGTCGCCTTGAGGAAGAGTTCCGGACGATCTGCGTCATAGACTCGATCGTAGACATCCCTCTGACTCGATTCCTCCATCCGCGCGTCACGGGAGCGTAGGTACGTCACCCCGGCCGCCCAGACTTCCTGGCGATCGATAGGAGCCTTGAGCGTGACGGTCGTGAGCGGCATGTCTTCATGGGGACCGTCGACTACTGCCTTCAGCGCCGCCCGAAGCTCGGCAGCCGTCATCTGCAACGCCGCGGTTAGCGAGTCAGGTCCTCCGGATCGCGCGAGATCGATCACTCGCTCGCCGGCGAGCAGCCCGAATCGCGGCTCTATCACGTCATCGGCAGTAAAGTACACGAACCCCACGCTGCCCCCCTCGAGAACTTACGTGTTCACCCGGTCGCCTACCCCGGCACTATCTGAATCCCACGGATATTGCACATCGCTCGACTGGCAGTGGTTGCTCGTCGCCGCACATCGGCCATGAACGGGGTGGGTCATGCCCAGCCCTCGCTCCGAGCGCGGCGTTGCAGGCGATCGAGGACGTCGGCTAGTCGCTCGTCGCTCTTCCCGTCCACGAGGTCGAGATCGACCCCCGCGTCGGCAAGCGAGCGACGAAAGCGAAGGACCAATGCGAGTTCCTGCGGGGTGAGATCGTAGCCGTACTTCAGGAGTGTCGCTGGCAGGTCGTCTCGCGCCTCGTCTCGAAATGTTGGATCGGACATGGCCTGCTCGGCGAGCCGTTGTAGCACGTCGATACGTACCAGACCTTCCTCAGGAGACATCACCGTACCACTTCCTCACTCGGAGGTGTTATTGTCTGAACGACCGCGATTGTACATCCCTTGCGACCGAGGCCGCGTAAGCACTTCGCGGGGACACGTCGATGACCAAGCGATTGAGATGAGAGACAAATCTAAGGCTGTGATGGCCGCCTCGCTGCCAGAAGTTAGTGAGCAACCAGCAGCGGTGGCGGAGGCGCCACACCAGGCAGTGTGCCCCAGGTGTGGATCAGTCACCGCAGAAGACGAAACAGCTAACGAGTTCCAGGTCTGCGGCGCCTGCGGCTATCACTACCGCGAGTCTGCTCGAGCGGCTATCGTCAGACTCGTCGATGCTGACAGCTTTCGCGAGCAGGACTCCGGGCTGGCGTCGACCGACCCGCTTCACTTCGTGGACGAGACCGTCTATCGGGAGCGACTTGTCGCCCTGAGGGCAGAGACCGGTGAGGCGGATGCGCTCGTCTCCGGTTTTGGGCGTCTGCAGGGCCACGAGGTCGCCATTGCCGCCCTCGATTTCGGATTCCTTGGCGGAAGCATGGGGGTCGTCGTTGGTGAAAAGCTGGTGCGCATCGCGGAGCGCGCGCGGGAGCGCGGCGTACCTCTCATATCGATTTCCGCCAGCGGTGGGGCACGCATGCAGGAGGGAATGCTCTCTCTTTTGCAAATGGCGAAGACCTCCGCCGCGGTGCAACGTCTGCGCGATTCCGGATGCGCGTACATCTCCATCCTGGCGCATCCCACGACCGGCGGGGTGTTTGCGTCTTTTGCCAATCTGGGGGACATCATCCTGGCCGAACCCGGCGCGCTGATTGGCTTCGCTGGTCCTCGCGTCGCGGAGCAGGTCATCGGTCGGAAACTTCCCGAGGGCTCCCACACGGCCGAGTTTCTTTACGATCACGGCATGGTGGACGCGATCATCGATCGCCGGGAGCAGCGCAATTTTCTGGCGCGCTGCCTGGCAGTTCTGACGGCGCCACGCTCGGGGTTTCAGCGACGAGGGCGCGCCTTCCGCTCTCCGCGAAATGGACCAGAGGTTCCCGCCTGGGACGTCGTGCAACGCGCGCGCGGCGCCCGGCGCCTCACGAGCGTGGACTACGTCGAACGGATGCTCGGCGAGTTCATCGAGCTCCATGGCGATCGCTCGTCGGGCGACGACCCGGCAATCGTGGCCGGCATTGGTACACTCGATGGCAAAGCCATCGCCGTCATTGCACTGGAACGAGGTCATCTGGAAGACCGCCAACGACGCCACGACGGTCGGCCCTACCCCGAGGGGTACCGGAAGGCGCGACGGATCATGGAGCTGGCGGAACGCCTCCATCTGCCACTCATCACCTTGATCGACACGCCGGGAGCTTACCCGGGAGTAGAGTCGGAAGCGCGGGGCCTGGCGTCCGAGCTGGCGGGTTCACTTGCACGCATGAGCACGCTGCGCACCCCGATTGTCTCGGCGGTGATTGGCGAGGGGGGAAGCGGCGGCGCGCTCGCTCTGGCTGTCGCGGATCGGGTGCTGATGTTGGACGGGGCGATCTACTCAGTCATCGCTCCGGAGGGAGCCGCGGCCATTCTTTATCGCGACGCCGCGCGGGCACCGGAGATTTCGTCAAAGCTGAAGCTCACCGCGCGGGAGCTGAAACGCCTCAACGTCGTCGACGAGATCGTCCCGGAGCCAGAGGCCGGAACAGGTGCTGATCCGGATGCGGCGGCGGCGCTGCTGGCGGAGTCGATCATGAATGCCTTCGCCCAGCTCCAGCGCAAACGCATCGCTCGCGTCGTGCGAGACCGGTACGACCGCTACCAGAGTATCGGCCGGCGACACGCCAAGCGCCCGCGTCGCAGGCTTCCGTTCCCTCGGAGAAGGCGCCGAGAGGGGATGGTCGGGTGATCTGGGACGGCTAGACGGCCGCGGCAACCGCCGTCTGGACGGGCGTTCGCCAGTGCGCGTAGCGCGCGTCACGACCGCGCAGCACGTCGTTGAACGCCGATTCCAGCGCGCGGGTCACGGGTCCGATCTGGCCGTTACCGACCGTGTACTTGTCCACGGCGACGATCGGGCTCACCTCGGCGGCGGTACCGCAGGTGAACACCTCGTCGGCGAGATACAGCTCGGTGCGATCGACGTGACGCTCAACGACCTCCAAGCCGAGGACTTCTCGTGCGAGCACGATTAAGGCATCGCGGGTGATGCTCTCCAGAATCCCACTGCCGACATCAGGCGTGATGACCTGATTGTCCGAGACGAGCATCACGCAGGCGCCGGGCCCCTCAGAGACTTTTCCAAGATGATTCAGAAGGATCGCGGTGTCATATCCGTCCTGCCGCGCCTCCATACCGGCGAGCTGGCTATTGCGATAGTTGGAGAGATTCTTGACTCGCGGCGGCATGACATCTTCGGAGATACGGCGCCATGAGCTCACCTTCGCCGTTTGCGTCATTCCCGATCTGAGGTGAGACGACATTGGCGAGGTGTTGATCAACAGCGCCGTCTCCTGGCCGAGCTGGGCAAAGCGCTTACCGGAGGTCTCCGCGGCATAGGCAAGCGGCCGGATGTAAGTGTCTTCATGAATGTCGTTTGCCTGAAGCAGATCGATGATGGCGTCAGTCAGTTCATCCAGGTCGTATTCGAGCGTGAAACGCACGAGCCGCATGGATCGCTCGAGCCGCTCCAGATGCTCGCGAAGGCGAAAGATGTAGAGGCGGTCATCGTCACCGGTGTAGGCTCGAATGCCTTCGAACACCGCTCCGATGGTCGACCAGCCGAGCTCCGTGACGTGGATCGTGCACTCATCCCACGGCCGGCGTTCTCCATTCCACCAAATGAACTCAGGATGCGTCGCCACTTGCGTCACAGAAACCTCCAACCCAAAACCTAAAGGCGCCCCGTCGCCGGCATCGTCGCCACCGCGCAATGGAGGGAGTATCGCATGGCGCTCGATGGCCATTCACCCCGCCATCAGGAGAAGAGCCAGCCCCTGCTGGGCACGAAAGAAACCGGGGAGACCAACAGGTCTCCCCGGTTCTCTTGTTCGGTCGGCTGATACCCGGTTGGCTTGCTCCCGACTACTCCGGCCGACCTTCGATCCGCACGTCCGAAACCATGCGGGCGTAGATGTTCCCTTCCGGAACCGTGAATCCTTGCCGGTTCATTGCGACATCCTTGACCCACGGCTTGAAGGCGTACTGGTCCAGTCGATAGACGACCGGGATGTATCCAACATCCTCCTGGATCACCCGCTCGGCATTCTTATAGATCTCCAAGCGCTTGTCGGGATCCGGTTCGGCCTTCCCCTGGTTCACCAGGTCGTCGAACTCCTTGTTCGACCATGCCTGTCGCTTTCCGGACGATTTCTGACTGTAGAACATATCGCCGTAGCCGTTGTTCGGATCCGGGTAGTCATACCACCAGCGAATCCAGACGAGTTGGAACTCGTTCTTGAAAAGCTCCGGCCGCCACGACGCCTCAGGCCATACCTGGATATTGATGTTCATACCCAGGTTTTCCTGCAGTTGGGCCACGATGTCATTCGCCATCAGATCGGAGTTGTAGACCTCCTCCGAACCGCGCATGTGCATCGTGATGTCGGGCCAGTTCTGGCCGCCTTCGTACGGCGTACCGACCAACAACTCCTTTGCCTTGGCCGGGTCAAAGGCCTGAATGGCGGCAATCTCCGGATCATCGATGTACCCGAACACGCCGGTTGGCACCATGCCGTAGGCCTCAGCGGCGAGACCGTTCGTCAATTCGACCAGACGGCTGCGGTCGACGGAGTGGCTCAGCGCCTGACGTACTTTCAGGCCGACGTCGTCGTTCTGGAATGGCTCCTTACCGTTAGAAGGAACCAGCATCCAGATGCCAGGATAGACGTAACTCCTGAGCTGCTCCGATAGATCCGGGTCCTCCTCGTACCGAGTGAGGTCGGACGCTGGGATATTCACCCAGTCCAGCTTCTGCTCGCCTTCTCCGCGCTCGAATGTCAAAACAGCTGCATCGGCGGGGACGATCGGCAAGAAGGCCTTCTTGACGTCGAGGTTCTCCACGTTCCAGTAGCCCGGGTTTGGCGACATTTCGACGACGACGTCGTGCTCCCAGCGATCAAGCAAGTACGGGCCGTTGGCCCAGAACGGGACGGACCCGGATGCCCAGACGTCGGCGCCATACTCCTCCACAGCCCATTGCGGGGCCGGGACGGACGCCTGATAGCCGACGACCTGTGGGAAGTAGGCGCGCGGACCCTCCATCGTCACTTCGAGAGTCCAGTCGTCGAGGGCCTTCACGCCGAGGTCCTCGGGGGCCATTTCTTCTTCGCCAAGGTTGTATTTCTCGGCGTTCTTGACGTCGAACAGGAACCCGGCGTAGGCGGCGGCGTTCGCCGGATTGAGCTGCCGCTCCCAGGAATAGACAAAGTCGTGCGCGGTCACCGGACGCGTGTCGGTTCCGTTTGTCCAGCCCTTGTTGTCAGGACGGATGTTGAACGTCCAAACCGAGGCGTCTTCGTTTGGCGTAAACGTCTCCGCCCAGTCCGGAATTGCGTTGAGATCCGCGTCAAACGTGAGCAGACCAGCCGCAACTTCGAGGGCGGCGCCGGAGTAGAGGTTCAGGTTCCAGTCGAACGAAACAGGATCGTCCAGGAGGGAGAAGTGGTAAAACACGTCGTCCGGCCCGAGGTCTTGCCGCAGCAGCGCCCTGCGTGGGGCAGCGGCGGCACCGGGGCCGACGTAGCGCTCCATGCCGGCCGTGGTGACCGTGCCGGCCGCCGCCGCAGCGGCAATCTTCATGAAGTTCCGCCGGCTCATGCCGAGGCTCTTGAAGCGTTGACCGAGAATGCGGAGTTGATCGTTCTGACGATTTCCCACGCGTTTGCTCCTTTTCATTTCGAGCTAGGAACCAACTAGCGGTTCACGCCGACGCGGGTAGCCTCGTCGCTGTCCCGCATCTGAGATGCTAGGCGCGCGCCTGCTGCCCTCCTTTCGCCTGCGGATTCAACCCTGCCGGACCTGCGCCGGCTCGGTTGTCTGGTATTGGGAGTGAACGCCGCGCCCAGGTCACTGGACGTGCCCACTCGAGAATGAGGCGTGTCACTAGTCTTTGCTCCCCTTCGGATCGAGCGCGTCACGCAGACCATCGCCGAGGAATGAGAAGCCCAGCATCGTGAGACCGATCGCCAGCACCGGAAAGAGCAGCATGTGCGGGTTCGTCTCGATGTACCCCGGCTTGCTCCCTTCCGCGACCATCTGCCCCCAACTCGCCTGGGGCGGTCGGATGCCAACGCCGACGAAACTTAGCGCCGCCTCAGTGAAGATTGCGGTCGGTATGCCAAATGTCAAAGCCACGATGATCGGCGTAAGACTGTTGGGGAGCATGTGCTTGCGGATGATGTACGACCCGCTTGCTCCAGCAACCTGCGCCGCGCTGACATATTCCTGCTCCCGCAGGGAGAGAAATTGTCCGCGCACCAATCGCGCTTCGGTGACCCATCCCACCAGACCGATCGCCAGGAAGATATTGAACAACCCCGGACCCCACCAGTTGACGAAGAGGAGGACCATGAGAAGTTGCGGAATTGCGTAGATGACGTCGACCAGTCGCATAAGGACATTGTCGGTTGCGCCCCCAAAATAGCCGGATATGGCGCCGAGCGGCACCCCGATCAGGAGCACAATCGTCTGCGCGAGAACACCGACCACGAGCGACACCTGAGCCCCATAGAGCATGCGGCTAAACATGTCCCGCCCGTTCGCGTCGAGCCCCATCGGCCAAGTCCAGGAGGGCGCGTGTCTGGCCAGTCGGAAGTCCACGACTTCTGCCTGCCCGTAGGGCGCGATCACGGATGCGAACAGGGCGATGAGTGAGAACGACACCACGATAATGAGTCCCACGACTGCCAGCTTGTTTCGCCGCAGGCGCCTCCAGGCGTCGCTCCACAGGCTGCGTTGCTTGCGCGCAGTCAGCTCACCACCGAGTCCAACCGTCGGGGTGTCACGCTGCCCCGGCGCGAGCTCGTCCTCAGCTAAGTCTTCGACTTGCCACGGTGGGGCGGGCGCGGCCGTGTCCGTATTTCTGAGACCGAGGTTCGCCGAGTCGAGGGGCTGGCTCTGCGGGTGTGATTGCGCCATGCGACTTCCTCGCCTGGGCCGTCAGGCTAGCTGGACTGCATGTGCAGCGAGCAATGGCACGGGCGCCATCACTTAGTATCGAATCCGCGGGTCGATCACACCGTAGACCAAATCGACCAAGAGGTTCATCGCCGCCAAAAAGACTCCATAAAGCAGGACGACGGCAAGGATCATCGTCTGATCTTTGACCTGCATGCTCGTGACGAAGAATTTGCCCATGCCGGGGATATTGAACACTTGCTCCACGAAAAACGAGCCTGTGCCGACCGCGGCGAAAATGGGTCCGATCAACGTGACAACGGGGATGAGGGCGTTCTTGAGCACGTGTTTGGAGACGACCCCCTGCTCGGTCAGCCCTTTGGCACGGGCTGTTCGTACGAAATCGGAGCGAATGACCTCGATCATGCTGGAGCGGGTGTACCTGGCGAGCGTCGCAAGTGGCGCGGCGCCGAGAGCGATAGTGGGCAGGATCCAGTCGATCGGCCGATCCCATCCTCCAACGTGAAATCCGAGATCGACCCCGATGTTGGGGAGCCAGACGACAAAGAGCAGGATGAGCAGAAACCCCATCACAAAGCTCGGCATGCTGTAGAAGAGGACCGCCATGGTCACCGAGGTGTAGTCGAGCCAGCCGTTCTGGTTGACCGCGGCAAGGACGCCTAATGTCATGCCGACGACGACGGCAAAGAGCGTGGCCATCGCACCGAGATGAAGGGAGATGGGAAATGTTCGGCCGATGATCTCATTTACTGTCTGAGGACGGGCGTGGTACGAGATGCCGAAGTCGAGGTGAATCGCGTTCCAGATGTAGCGGACGAATTGTTCAGGAACCGGTTTGTCCAGCCCGTAGAGGGCTTCGAGTCGCCGAATATCCTCGGGTCGTTGCTTGTCGCTGACGTCGAACGGGCTCCCCGGCGTGGCGTGCATGATCAAGAATGTAAATGCGGCCATCGCCAGAACGGTTGGCACGAACCAGAACATCCGGTTCAGAGCGAATCTCAGCATGCGGGGTTCGGCCTCCTCACGGGAGTTTCCGCCGGTCGAGGGAGCAACGAGCCGCCTGACGCCAAGCGACCCAACTGCATCGGGTCCCAGCGGATGCCCAGGCGATCCGGCTCCCTATAACCTCAACGCGACCCAACACCGTTGTCAAGGTCGTCAGTGTGCTCCTCATGATTGAACATGGCGACCATAGCATTGCTCAATTTTAAGTGTCAAGAACGTGGAGGCTGATAAGCGCGTCCAAACGGACCAATGATTAGAGAATATAGGAACTGAGGTCCTCGTCGGCGGCAACATCTCCGACACGTTCACTGACGAACGACGCGTCAATCACAATGGTTTCACCTTTGTAATCGGGTGCATCGAACGAGATATCTTCGATCACGCGCTCGATGATCGTGTGCAGCCGCCGCGCGCCGATGTCTTCGGTCGATGCATTCACGGCTGTCGCCAGGTGAGCCATCTCCCGTAGCGACTCGTCTTCGAATCTCAGCTCGACGCCTTCGGTCGCCAACAAGGCAACACTTTGCTTGGTGAGAGCGTTCTGGGGCTCGGTGAGAATGGCGTAGAGGTCTTCTTCGCTCAGGCTCTGCAGCTCCACCCGGATCGGAAAACGCCCCTGCAACTCTGGAATCAGATCCGCGGGCCGAGCATTGTGGAACGACCCGGCGGCGATGAACAGGATGTGATCGGTCCGCACCGGGCCGTACCGCGTCATCACCACCGACCCTTCCACGATCGGCAGAAGATCTCGTTGCACGCCCTCGCCAGACACTTCTCCGGAATACTCCCCATCGGCATTGATGGTCTTGTCGATCTCGTCGATGAAGACGACTCCGGCTTGTTCAACACGACGCACCGCTGATTCGATGACGGAATCCCAATCAATCAGGCGGTCTTCTTCCTGCTGCGCCAGAATTCGTCGCGCTTCTCGCACCGAAACTCTGCGCCGCGATCGCCGTGGCGGCGGGGCATACCCATCCAGGAAGTCCTGAAACGAGTCATACAGCTCGTCCGGAGACATACCACCGACAGCTTCATGGGGACTGTCGGCAAACTGCGGGTCGACCTCGATCTCGACGGTTTCTTCTTCCAATGCTTCCTCGTTCAACAACGCGAGAAGTCGATCTTGCTCGCGCTTCCGCCGCCGTTCTTCCGCGGCCGTGACGCGTTTGGCACCGCGTGCTCCGGGCATTGCTGCAGCGCGACCATTGCGGTCGCCCGCATTGGCCAGAAGCTGCTCCGTCAGCAAATCGACTAACCGCTGCCGCGCTGCCTGGTCGGCCTCATCCTTGACTTGCTCCAGGCGCCGGCTGTGAAGCATGTCAATCGCAACCTCGCACAGGTCGCGGACAATCGACTCGACATCCCGTCCGACGTAGCCGACCTCGGTGAAACGGGTAGCTTCGACTTTGACGAATGGTGCATCGACAATCTTGGCAACGCGCCTGGCGATTTCCGTCTTACCGACTCCAGTCGGCCCCATCATCAGAATGTTCTTCGGCACCACCTCGCCACGCATCTCTTCGGGAAGAAGTTGCCGCCGGAATCGGTTGCGCAGAGCCACTGCCACCGCTCGCTTGGCGTCGCCCTGGCCAATGATGAAGCGATCCAGTTCAGCGACGATCTGAGCCGGCGTCAGATCTTCCATGATCGGCACGTCGGCGGCGACGTCCGGGGACGTCCGTGCGCCAGTATGGGCGGGCGCGCTCCGCGGTTGGGCCTCGACCATTTCGTCTATTCCTCGTCTTCTGTTGTTACTTCAGATCCCGCTTCTTGTTCGGCATCGTCTGGTGACGGTGGGCCGGCCGATCCCTCGACCGTAGCGATCGTAATTCGGTCGTTGGTAAAGATGCAGAGCTCAGCCGCGATGCCCATCGCCGACTCTACGATCTCGTGCGCGGGAAGATCGGTGTGTGCCATGAGTGCCTTGGCTGCCGCAGTGGCATATGGCGCACCGGAACCGATGGCAACGATGCCGTCGTCGGGTTCGATGACATCACCGTCGCCCGACAAAACCAGGAGTGACTCCCCATCGCCGACGATGAGCTGAGCCTCAAGCCGGCGCAAATACCGATCAGTTCGCCATTCTTTCGTCAGCTCGACGGAGGCTTTCCGCAGATTGCCGTCTGCGGACTTCAACTGTGATTCGAACTTCGAGAATAAGGTGAGCGCATCGGCAACGGCTCCCGCAAAACCGGCGATGACGGCGCCGTCGTACAGCATCCGGATCTTCCGCGCCCCATGTTTGAGCACGACGTCGCCGACCGTCACCTGGCCATCACCGGCCATGGCGACAACGCCATTACGCCGGACGCCGAGGATGGTCGTGCTCCGAACGGACCTGGATTCGGGTTGGGACACGCGGTTCCGCCGCTGGCCTGACATGTCGATGGACTTTCTTGATGATGCGCACGGCGTCGCCGCTCGATCGGGTCGCGAACCTTTGCCGTCTCGAGAGCATGATTCTAGCCAAAACGCCGGCTGCGCCCGCAGCGAGATGCTACCCGGCTCGCGCCAGATCCACACTCCGCTCAACCAGGGTTCCACACGCGGGGCACTTGTCCTGTCCCCGGCGGCCGGACTCCACGAGGTAGGCGTTACCGCAGCGTGGGCAGACGCGATCGACGGGTTTGTTCCAGGAGACGAAGTCGCAGGCGGGGTACCGTTCGCAGCCAAAGAACGCGCGACCCTTCTTCGAACGGCGCTCCACAATTTCCCCTTCGCCGCAGGTCGGACAGCGCACACCGATCCGCTGCAAGAGCGGACGCGCGTTGCGACATTCGGGGAACCCGCTGCACGCTTGGAACTTCCCGAACTTCCCTAATTTGATAACCATCGGGCGACCGCAGAGCTCGCAGTCCTCCCCGGCCGGCTCATCCTTCAGCCTGACACGCTCCATTGTCTGCTCGGCGCGGGCCAAGGTCTCGACAAACGGGCCGTAAAACTCGTGCAGAGTGGGCACCCAGGCACGATCGCCAGACGCGATCTCGTCAAGCTCCTCTTCCATCTGGGAAGTGAATCCGACGTCAAAAACGCTCGGGAAATGTTCGACCAACAGGTCATTGACAATCAGTCCTAGCTCGGTGGCGACCAGCTTCTTTTCTTCCGTCGCAACATAGCCACGGGCCTGGATCGTGGCAATGGTAGGAGCATAGGTGCTCGGTCGCCCGATGCCCTTTTCTTCCAGAGCCTTGACCAGCGATGCCTCGGTGAAGCGCGGAGGCGGTTGTGTGAAGTGCTGCTCCGGGAGAAGTTGCAGCAGATCGAGATCTTCGCCCGATCCCAGCGGTGGCAGCGCGCCCTTCTCCAACTCGTCCGCCGCGTCTCCCTCATCCCGTCCCACCTGGTAGACGGCCATGTACCCCGGGAATTTCACGACGGAGCCCGTCGCACGAAACAGGAAGGGCGGATCGCCAGGTCGCGAGATTTCGTCTTCTCGGCCAGCCGCAACGTCGACCCCGGTCTGATCGAGTACGGCCG
>Ga0307415_100001109_pt1 | contig 12561 bp, 9 predicted proteins | sample DK1Cmetagenome_FD_204524 | JGI IMG/M metagenome (GOLD analysis project Ga0307415, IMG submission 204524) | Maize rhizosphere microbial communities from greenhouse at UC Davis, California, United States - DK15-C-2 | ecosystem: Host-associated > Plants > Roots > Rhizosphere > Soil | place: USA...
CGTGTACTTGCGGCCGACCAGGTCGCCGATGCGCCCGAACACGAGCGCACCGAGCGGCCGCACGGCGAACCCCGCGCCGAAGGTCGCGAGGCTCGCGAGAAAGGCCGCCGTGTCGTTCCCCGGCGGGAAGAAGAGCGAGGAGAAGAACACGGCGAGCGTGCCGTAAAGGTAGAAGTCGTACCACTCGAAGACGGTGCCGAGCGAGGAGGCGAAGATGACCTTCCGATGCGCTGCATCGATGCCGGAACGAAGGGGACGCTCACCTTTAGCGGTCAAACGCGTGTTCTCCGGCAGGGTCGCAAGCCGCTAAAGGTGAGCGTCCCCTCCTGCTCATACCAGGGCGTCCGCTTTCGCGGCGCAGATGAAGTCGTTGTCCGAAAGCCCGCCGATCGCGTGTGTCGAGTACCGCACGCGGCAATAGTTGTAGCCCAGCTCCAGGTCGGGATGGTGGTCCTCGACGTTCGCGATGTGCGCGAGCGCGTTGACGAAGCTCATCGTGCGCCAGAAGTCCGGGAACCTGAGCTCGCGGCGGATGGCCTTGCCGTCCTCGACCAGCTTCCAGTCCGCATGCAGCAGGTCCATCATGCCGGCCGCCTGCCTGGCGTCCAGCGGGCGCACGCCGCCCTCGCAGGGCTTGCACTTGCGTTCCTTGAGCGATTCCATCACGCCTCCCGGCGCGCGTACCGGCGCGCCACGTAACGCTCGACCAGATCCTGGAATTCCTCGGCGATGCGCTCGCCCTTGAGCGTCACCGTCTTCTCGCCGTCCTCGTACACCGGAGCGACCGGGCGCTCGCCGGTACCGGGCAGGCTGATGCCGATGTTCGCATGCTTGCTTTCGCCGGGACCGTTGACGACACAGCCCATCACCGCGACGGTCATGTTCTCGGCGCCGACATAATCGTGGCGCCATGCGGGCATGCGCTCGCGCACGTGCTCCTGGATGCGCTGCGCGAGCTCCTGGAAGTAGCTGCTGGTCGTGCGCCCGCAGCCGGGGCAGGCGACCACACGCGGCAGGAAGGCGCGCAGTCCCAGGCTCTGCAGGATCTCCTGCGCGACGCGCACCTCCTGGCGGCGGTCGCCGCCGGGCTCGGGCGTGAGCGAGACGCGAATCGTGTCGCCGATGCCTTCCTGGAGCAGGATCGCGAGCGCCGCGGTCGAGGAGACGATGCCCTTGGCGCCCATCCCCGCCTCGGTGAGGCCGAGGTGCAGCGGGTAGTCGCAGCGCACGGCGAGTGCGCGGTAGATCGCGACAAGGTCCTGGACTCCGCTGACCTTCGAGCTGATCACGATAGCGTCGTGCGCGAGCCCCAGCTCCTCGGCGCGTGCGGCGGAGGCGAGCGCCGAGACGACGGTCGCCTCGCGCAGCACCTCGATCGCATCGAGCGGCTCCTCGGCGCGCGAGTTCTCGTCCATCATCCGCGTGAGCAGGTCCTGGTCGAGGCTGCCCCAGTTGACGCCGATGCGCACCGGCTTGCGGTAGCGGCAGGCCGTCTCGATCATCGCCGCGAATTGCGGGTCGCGCTTGCTGCCGCGGCCGACGTTGCCCGGGTTGATGCGGTACTTGGCGAGGGCTTCCGCGCAGGCCGGGTGCGCCGCCAGCAGCTTGTGGCCGTTGAAGTGGAAGTCGCCGACGAGGGGCACGTCGCAGCCCGCCGCGGCGAGCCGGTCGCGGATCAGCGGCACGGCCGCGGCGGCCTCGTCGGTATTGACGGTGACGCGCACGAGCTCCGAGCCGGCCTCGGCGAGCTCGCGCACCTGCTGAGCGGTCGCCGCGGCGTCCGCGGTATCGGTGTTCGTCATCGACTGGACTACGACGGGCGCGCCGCCGCCCACCGTGACCGCGCCGATGCGGACCGCGACGGAGCCTCGGCGCGCGGCGGTCACTTCGCCTTCTGAGCCGCGAGCCAGCCGTCCACCGTGCGCTCGAGGATGTCGAGCGGGACAGGACCGGTCGCGAGCACCGTGTCGTGGAAGGCGCGGATGTCGAAGCGGCCGCCGAGCGCCTGCTCGGCGCGGGCGCGCAGCTCGAGCAGTTTCAGCTGTCCGACCTTGTACGCGAGCGCCTGGCCCGGGTTGGAGATGTAGCGGTCGATCTCGTTGACGATGTCCGCCTCGGTCTTGGCGGCGTTAGCGATGAAGTAGTCGATGGCCTGCTGCCGCGTCCACTGCATGTCGTGCAGGCCCGTGTCGACGACGAGGCGCACGGCGCGCCACTGGTCGTAGGTCAGCTGGCCGAAGCGCGAGTACGGGTCCTTGTAGAGGCCGAGGTCGTAGCCGAGCCGCTCGGAGTACAGGCCCCAGCCCTCGATGTAGGCCGTGAACCCGCCGGCGCGGCGGAATGCCGGCATGTCGGTCTGTTCCTGCGCGAGCGCGATCTGCAGGTGGTGGCCGGGCGCCGCCTCGTGAACGGAGAGGACCTCCATCTCGTACTTCGGCCGCACCTCCGGCCGGTAGAGGTTCACGTAGTAATAGCCGGGACGGCTGCCGTCGAGCGCGGGTCCCTGGTAATAGGCCGTGGTCGTGTTGGGCGCGCTGTTGGCCGGGATCGGGCGCAGGCCGAACGGCGTGCGATAAAGCTTGCCGAAGAGCCGCGGCAGCTCCGGGTCGATCATCTTGACGATGTACGCGTAGGCGCGAAACAGCTCGTCACCGGTCCTGTAGTAGAACTGCGGATCCGTGCGCAGGTGCTGGAAGAAGTCGGTCAGCGAGCCCTTGAAGCCGACCTCGTCCATGACCTTCTGCATCTCGCTCCGGTTGCGGGCGACTTCCTTGAGGCCGATCGCGTGGATTTCCTCAGGCGTCAGCGCGGTCGTCGTGTGGTAGCGCGCGAGAAACCGGTAGTACTCGCGTCCGTCGGGCGTGTCCCAGAGGCCGACCGAGTCGCGCGTCGCCGGCAGGTACTCGTCGCGGAACACAGCCTGGAAGCGGCGATACGCCGGGACCACCGACTCGCCGATGACGCGCTTCGCCTCCGCGTCCAGCCGGTCGCGGTCGGCCTGCGCGATCGCATTCGGGTAGCTGCGGAAGCGCTCGAAGAAAGGGCTGTCCTCGGGCTTCTCCGCCACCTGCTTGGCCAGCGGCTCGAGCACGCGTTCCATCACGGCCCGGGGCTGGGTGCGCTTCTCTGTCGCGCCGCGCCGCAGGCGATCGCCGTACTGGTCGAGGTACGCGGGAATCGCCTGCACGCGGCGCAACCAGGTCTCGTAGTCCGCCACCGTCTCGAAGGGCACGAGCTCGGCGAGCTCGTTCAGGGACTGCGGGCCGCCGCTCGCCTCGATCGAGTAGTGCTCCGGGTGGAACGGACGGGCGGCCATGCGCGTCTCGTACTCGTGGCGGAAAAGGTCGTAGTTGAGCTGCTCCGCCGGCGGCAGCGATTTGCGCGGAATGCGCGCGAGCTCCTCGAGGACCCTGGCGTCCGCGGCCGCGCGCGCATCCTCGGCGGCGGACGAGATGTCCGGCAGCCGGTCGTTGTAGCGAGGGTCGCCGAGGTAAGTCGCAGCCAGCGGATTGTCCGCAAGATCGCGCTCCCACTCGCGGTCGAAGAGCGCATGCAGGTCGGCCACCGCATCAGCGCGGGCCGCGAGCGGCGCCGCCGACAGCGCGAAGGCCACGAGGGCGAGGGATGCAAACGATCGGGGCATCGCAAACTCCATGCCGTCGCAATTCGACCGCGCGACTATACCCTGTGCATCCCCGCGCTTTCCGCTAGAATCCCCGGGTCGCGATCAGGTCCTGCCGGAGAGTCCGCGCACGCGCGGCGCCGAAGGCGCAACCCGCCCGGAAACGCTCAGGCACCCGAACGGCAGGAACCAGCGAACTCTGGAGAGCGGCCCGCGAGGGCCCACCGAAGGGGAGCGGAACCGGGACGGCCCGGTACCCAATCTCTCAGGTTTCAGGACAGAGGGGCGGCGGGCCGAGGGGTCCGCCGCCCTTTTTTTTGTGGACCAGGAAGGCAGCGGATGGGACGACGGACACCGCTCTATGACATCCATGTCGCGGCCGGCGCGCGCATGGTCGACTTCGGCGGCTGGGACATGCCTGTCGGCTACGGCTCGCAGATCGAGGAGCACCACGCGGTGCGGCGCGATGCGGGCATGTTCGACGTGTCGCACATGTGCGCGGTGGACCTGCGCGGCGCCGGCGTCCGGCCACTGCTCCTGCGCCTGCTCGCGAACGACGTCGGACGGCTCAGTGCGCCGGGCAAGGCCCTCTACAGCTGCATGCTGCGGCCCGACGGCGGCGTCATCGACGACCTGATCGCCTGCCATCTCGACGACAGGTGGTTCCGCGTCGTGGTCAATGCCGGCACCGCCGAGAAGGACCTCGCCTGGATCAAGGAGCATGCGAAGCAGATCGGCGTCGCGGTCGTCGCGAGGCGCGACCTCGCCATCGTCGCCGTCCAGGGCCCCCAGGCGCGCGCGAAGGCGACGCCGCTCCTGCCCGCTGCAGACCGCGCCGCGGCGGGTGCGCTCGGAGTCTTCTTCGGTGCCGCCTTCGACGACGAGTGGTTCGTCTCGCGCACCGGTTACACCGGCGAGGACGGCTTCGAGGTCGCGCTGCCCTCGGAGGCCGCGGCCGATTTCTGGAATGCGTTGAAAAGCGCCGGCGTCGCGCCCTGCGGGCTCGGCGCGCGCGACACGCTCCGGCTCGAGGCCGGCATGAATCTGTACGGCAGCGACATGGACGAGACTGTGACGCCCCTCGAGTCGGGACTCGCGTGGACCGTCGCGCTCGAAGGCAACCGCGATTTCATCGGCCGGCCCGCGCTCGAGAAGCAGCTTGCGGACGGCGTGGCGCGGCAGCTGACCGGCCTGCTGCTCGAGGACCGCGGCGTGCTGCGGGCGCACCAGAAGGTCATCGCGGGCGCCGCGGGCGAGGGAGAGGTCACCAGCGGGACCTTTTCGCCGACGCTCGAGCGCTCGATCGCGCTGGCGCGGCTGCCGGCCGCGTCCGCGGGCCGCGTCGAGGTGGACATCCGCGGCAGGCGCATGCCCGCGCGCATCGTGAAACCGCCGTTCGCCCGCAACGGCAAGGCCCGCATCGAACTCTAGGTACGGAGATCCCAATGAGCCAGACACCCGCCGACCTGCGGTACACGAAGAGCCACGAATGGCTGCGCACTCTGCCGGACGGCACGATCGAGATCGGCATCACCGACCACGCGCAGCAGGCGCTCGGCGACCTCGTGTTCGTCGAGGTGCCGGAGGCCGGGCGTCACCTCGCCGCAGGCGACGCCTGCGCCGTCGTCGAGTCGGTCAAGGCGGCATCCGACGTCTACAGCCCCGTCGCGGGCGAGGTGACCGCGGGCAATCCGCGGCTCGCGACCGAGCCCGAACTCATCAATCGCGATCCGTACGGCGACGGCTGGATCATGCGCGTGAAACCCGCGGGGGGCACGGCGACGGAAACCCTGGACGCCGCGGCCTACGAGGGCGTCGCGGCCGCGGGGGGCTGAGTGCCCTACATCCCGCATACGACCGAGGACGTCCGCACGATGCTCGACCGCATCGGCGCCGCGAGCCTCGAGGACCTGTTCGACGAGATCCCCGAGTCGTTGCGCATCACCTCGCTCCCGGGCGTGCCCGATGCATTGCCGGAGATGGACGTCGCGCGGCTCGCCGGCACGCGCGCGTCGGCGGACGGACGCCCGCTCAATTTCATCGGCGCAGGCGCCTACGAGCACCACATCCCCGCGCCGGTGTGGGCGCTGGTGACGCGCGGCGAAATCTACAGCGCCTATACGCCGTACCAGGCCGAGGCGAGCCAGGGCACGCTGCAGATCATGTACGAGTACCAGTCCATGATCGCGGGCCTCACGGCGATGGACGTGTCGAACGCATCGCTCTACGACGGAGCCTCGGCGCTGGCCGAGGCCTGCCTGATGGCGGTGCGGGCGCACCGGCGCTCGAAGTCGGCGCGCGTCCTGGTGCCGGCCACCGTCAACCCGACCTGGCGGCGCGTCGCCGGCGTGATGACCGAGGGGCAGGGACTCAGGATGGAAACGCTTCCTTACGATGCCGCGACCGGGCGCCTGGACCCGGCCTCGCTCGCGCGGCTCGCGGGTGAGGACGTAACCGCGATCGTCGTGCAGCAGCCGAACTTCTTCGGGCAGCTCGAGGACGTCGACGCCGTCATGCGCTGGGCGCGCGCGAACGGCGCGCTCGTCGTCGCGGCGGTGAATCCCGTCGCGCTCGCGCTGATCGCCCCGCCGGGGGAGTGGGGCGACGGCGGGGCCGACATCGCGGTCGGCGACGCGCAGCCGTTCGGCGTGCCCCTGTCCTCGGGCGGGCCCTATGTCGGCTTCATGGCCTGCCGCATGGAGCACGTGCGCCAGATGCCCGGCCGCATCGCCGGGCGCACGGTGGACACCGAGGGCAAGCCCGGCTTCACGCTGACGCTGCAGGCGCGCGAGCAGCACATCCGCCGTGCGAAGGCGACCTCCAACATCTGCACGAACCAGGGCCTGCTCATGAGCGCGGCGACGATCCACCTGGCTCTGCTCGGTCCCGCCGGCCTCGAGCGCGTGGCGCGCGCCTGCGTCGCGCGCACCGCGGAGCTCGTGTCCGCGCTGACGCGGCTGCCGGGGGTCAAGTCGGCCTTCACGGGTCCGCGCTTCCATGAGGCGGTCATCCGGCTCGAGCGTCCCGTGGCACCGGTGCTCGAGGCGCTGGCGGCCGCGGGCATTGTCGGCGGCTGCGACATCGGCGGCGATTATCCGGAGCTCGGCCACGCGCTCCTGGTCTGCGCGACAGAGACGCGCACGCAGGCCGACATCGGGACGTACGCGCGCGCGCTCGGTTCCGTGCTCGGCCGCGCGGCCGCCCAGGAGGCATGATGCGCAAGCCCGAGCCGCTGATCTTCGAGCTTTCGCGACCGGGGCGCGGCGCGACTGCGCAGCACCCGGCGGCCGAAGCCGGGGGCGAGGTGCCGGAGGCATTCCGGCGCAAGCGGCCGCTGCCGCTGCCCGAGGTGTCCGAGCTGCAGGCGGTGCGACACTACACGCGGCTGTCGCAGCTCAACTTCGGCATCGACACGCACTTCTACCCGCTCGGCTCCTGCACGATGAAGTACAACCCGCGCGCCTGCAATTCGCTCGCGATGCTGCCGGGCTTCCTCGGCCGGCACCCCCTCGCGCCGGAGTCGACGGGGCAGGGCGTGCTCGCCTGCCTGTTCGAGCTGCAGGAGATGCTCAAGCACGTGACCGGCATGGCCGGCGTCTCGCTGACGCCGATGGCCGGCGCCCAGGGCGAGTTCGCCGGCGTCGCGATGATCCGCGCCTACCACCGCGCGCGCGGCGACCACGCCCGCAACGAGATCATCGTTCCCGACGCGGCGCACGGGACCAACCCGGCCACCGCCACGATGTGCGGCATGAAGGTGCACGAGATCCCGACGCTCGCGGACGGCGACGTCGACCTCGCCGCGCTCGAGGCCGCGCTGTCGCCCGCGACGGCGGGCATCATGCTCACCAACCCGAGCACGCTCGGCGTGTTCGAGCGGCGCATCGTCGAGATCTCGCGCCGCGTGCACGCGGCGGGCGGGCTGCTCTACTACGACGGCGCGAACCTGAACGCGATCCTCGGCAAGGTGCGTCCCGGGGACATGGGATTCGACGTGATCCACATGAACCTGCACAAGACGTTCTCGACGCCGCACGGCGGCGGCGGGCCCGGTTCCGGCGCGGTCGGGGTGGGAAAGCGGCTCCTGGCGCACTTGCCGGTGCCGATCGTCGGGCGCGAGGGCGAGCGCTACCGGTGGCTCGACGAGCGCGACGTGCCGGGCACGATTGGGCGCCTGTCCGGGTTCATGGGCAACACGGGCGTGCTGCTGCGGGCCTGGGTGTACATGCGGATCCTCGGCGCGGCGGGCATGAGCCGTGTCGCCGAGTATTCGACGCTGAACGCCAACTACCTGCTGGCGCGGCTGCGGGAGGCGGGATTCGAGGCGGCCTACCCCGGGCGGCGCGCCAGCCACGAGTTCATCGTGACGCTGAAGCGGGAAGCGCGCGAGCTCGGCGTCACCGCGATGGATTTCGCGAAGCGGCTCCTCGATCACGGTTACCATGCACCGACGACCTATTTCCCGCTGCTGGTGCCGGAGTGCCTGCTGATCGAGCCGACCGAAACCGAGACGCGCGAGGAGCTCGACGGCTTCGTCGACGCGCTCGTCGCCATCCGCAACGAGGCCGCGACGAACGCGGCCGCCCTCAAGGCGGCTCCCCACACGATGCCGGTGCGTCGTCTCGACGACGTGCGCGCCGCGCGGCAACTGGACGTCGCCTGGAAACCGGCCGCCCGGTGAAGTTCCTGCGGCCCGACAAGAAGTCCACCGGGCCGGTGCGCCTGTCGCGCGCCTTCGGCAGCACCTTCCGGGGTTTCGCCGCCGCCTGGCGCGAGGAGGAGGCGTTCCGCCAGGAATGCCTCCTCGCCGCGGTCGTCGTGCCGCTCGGCCTCTGGCTCGGTGCGAACGGCGTCGAGCGTGCGCTGCTGGTCGGCCCCATGTTCCTCGTGCTCGCGATCGAGCTCGTCAACAGCGCGGTCGAGGCGACAGTCGACCGCATCGGCCTCGAGCGGCACCCGCTCTCGGCGATCGCCAAGGAGCTCGGTTCCGCGGCCGTGTTCGTCGCCTTTGCGCTGCTCGCCCTCAACTGGATCCTGGTGCTCGCATGGCGGCCCTAGTCTGCGGCTCGCTCGCCTACGACACGGTGATGGTCTACCCCGGCCGTTTCCGGGACCACATCCTGCCGGACAAGATCCACCTTCTGAACGTCTCCTTCGTCGTGCCGACTTTGCGCCGCAACTTCGGCGGCTGCGCGGGCAACATCGCCTACAACCTGCGGCTGCTCGACTGCGATGCGCACGCGATGGGCACCGTCGGGCACGACTTCGGGCCGTACCGTGAATGGATGGAGGGCAACGGGATGTCGTTGCGCCATGTCAAGGTGCTCGACGACGAGTACACCGCCCAGGCCTACATCACGACCGACCTCGACGCGAACCAGCTCACGGCCTTCCATCCCGGCGCGATGACGCAATCCGCGCAGCAGCGCGTTCCGTCGGACGGCAGCATCACGATCGGCGTCTGCGCACCGGACGGGCGCGACGGGATGATCGCGCACGCCGGCCAGTTCGCGGACGCGAACATCCCGTTCATTTTCGACCCGGGCCAGGCGATGACGCTGTTCGGCGGCGAGGAGCTCGCGACCTTCGTCGACCAGGCGACGTGGGTGACGGTGAACGACTACGAGGCGACGCTCCTGCAGGAGCGCACGGGACTCACCACCGGGGAACTTGCGGCGCGGGTCGCGGCCTATGTAGTGACGCGCGGTGCGGAAGGCTCTACGGTGCATGCCGGGGGGCGCCGCATCGACATACCCGCAGTCACCGCGGCCTCGGTGGTCGACCCTACCGGCTGCGGGGACGCCTATCGCGCGGGCCTCGTGTACGGGCTGCAGCGCGGCATCGACTGGGAAACGACGGGGCGGATCGCTTCGCTGATGGGCGCGATCAAGATCGCGACCGTCGGCACGCAGCATCACCGCTTCAAGCTTGGCGAGTTCAGGGATCGATTCAATGACACATTCGGGTACCGGCTGGACTGAGGGCAGGGTTGCGCGTCTCGCGACCGCCGCCGTCCTCGCACTCTCGACGACGTTCGCAGGGGCGCAGCAGGCGACGCAGTCGCAGCCGCTGCCGCCGCCCCCGCCGCAGCAGCAGCAGCCGCAGCCGCAACCCCAGCCCGAGGCGCCGACGCCCGGCGAGGCACAGCCGCCCGGCCAGGCGCAGCCGCCGCTGCCCGGCCAGTCGCAGCCGCACGTTCCCGAGCCGGCGATCATCACCCCGCAGATCCCGGTGATGCCCCTGCCGCAGCCGCTCGAGCTCGAGGAGTCCTCGCGCTGGACGCGCACGCTCGAGCGCATCTCGACGGGCGTCGTCGCGATCCAGATCGACATGGCGCGCGCGTTCGACACCGAATGGAACACGTCCTCGCAGGCGACGGGATTCGTCGTGGACGCGGAGCGCGGCCTCATCCTGACGAACCGCCACGTCGTGACGCCCGGGCCGGTCAAGGCCTTTGCGACCTTCCTCAACCGCGAGGAAGTGGAACTGAAGCCGGTGTACAGGGATCCGGTGCACGACTTCGGCTTCTACCGTTACGACCCGTCGAAGCTGCGCTTCATCCAGCCCGCCGAGCTGCCGCTGTTCCCCGAGGGCGCTCAGATCGGGGTCGAGATCCGCGTCGTCGGCAACGACGCCGGAGAGCAGCTCTCGATCCTCGCCGGCACGCTGGCCCGTCTCGACCGGCAGGCGCCTGAGTACGGGCTCGGGCGGTACAACGACTTCAACACGTTCTACCTCCAGGCTGCATCCGGGACGTCCGGCGGCTCCTCCGGCTCGCCGGTCCTCGACATCCGCGGCCGCGTGCTCGCGCTGAATGCGGGCGGCTCGACGGGCGCCGCGTCCAGCTTCTACCTCCCGCTCACCCGCGTGGTGCGCGCGCTCAGGCAGATCCGCGCCAACCAGCCCGTCGCGCGCGGCACGCTGCAGACGGTGTTCCGGTACACCCCCTACGACGAGTTGCGCCGCCTCGGCCTGCCGCCGGCCGTGGAGCAGGACGCGCGCAAGGCGTCGCCGTCGCGCACCGGCATGCTCGTCGCCACCGAGGTCCAGCCCGGCGCGAGCGCCTACGGCCAGCTCGCGGTGGGCGACGTCCTCGTCTCGATGAACGGCAAGCCGATGTCGGACTTCGACGCCATCGACGCGCTGCTCGACGACAACGTGGGACGCCCGGTCGAGGTTTCCGTCGTGCGCGGCGGCGGCAAGCGCAAGGTCACGCTCACCGTGCAGGACCTGCATGAGATCACGCCGGACGCCTACCTCGAGATCGGCGACGGCGTGCTGCACACGCTGTCTTGGCAGATGGCGCGGCACATGAATGTCCCGATCTCCGGCGTGTACGTCGCGAATCCCGGCTACATGCTGGGCGTCGCCGGCATCCCGCGCGGCGCCGTGCTCACGGAGCTCGACGGCAAGCCGCTCGCGAGCCTCGACGACGCGCTCGCCATCTTCTCGACGCTCGGCCACGGCCAGCGGGCGACGGTCCGCTACTTCACGATGGAGGACACGCGCACGCGTCAGCTCACGTCGATACGCGTCAACCGGGCCTGGTTTCCGGCCCGTCACTGCGTGCGCGACGACGCGAAGGGACTGTGGCCGTGCACGCCCATCCTGGCGGGCCCGGACGCGCCACCGCCGCAGGCCGGCACGACGGCGTTCACGCGCACCGGCGACAAGCTGGTGGACGAGTACGCGCCGTCACTGGTGCTGGTCGAGTTCAACATGCCGTACGCGATCTCCGGCGTCACCGAGCGCAATTACCACGGCACGGGCGTCGTGCTCGATGCGGTGCGCGGCCTCGTCGCGGTGGACCGCAACACGGTTCCCGTGTCGCTCGGTGACGTGCGCCTGACCTTCGCGGGCACGATCCAGGTGGACGGCACCGTCGAATACGTGCACCCGCTGCACAACTTCGCCGTCGTCCGCTACGACCCGCGCCAGCTCGGCGACACGCCGATCAAGGCGCCGAAGTTCGCCACGCGCCTGCCGGCGACGGGCGAGACCGTGCATGTCGTCGGACTGCAGGGCGACAACCGCGTGGCCGCGCAGCAGGCGACGGTCGCATCGATCGGGCCGGTCGGCTTCCCGCTGTCACGCACGCTCCAGTTCCGCGACGCCAACCTCGAGATCCTGCGCCTCGTGAACGGCCCGGCGGACTTCGACGGCGTGATCGTCGACAAGCGCGGCGACATCGCGGCCTTCTGGTCGAGCTTCGCCTACGAGGACGGCCGCGAGGTCGTGCAGCAGAACATGGGCGTGCCGGCCACGCTCGTGCAGGAGATGCTCGAGTTCGCGCGCGGCGAGCGCACGCTCTACTCGGCGGAAATCGAATTCGGGCTCCTCTCGCTCGCCGAGTCGCGCCAGCTCGGCCTCGACGAGGACTGGATCGAGCGCGTGACCGCGCACAACCCGAAGCGGCGCACCGTGCTCACAGTCGACCGGCTGGTGGCCGGATCGCCGGCCGCTTCCGTCCTCGAGCCGGGCGACTTGCTCCTTGCCGTGGACGGCAAGGTCGTCAACAGCTTCGCGGACATGAGCGCCGCGGTCCGCGCGCCGGAGGTGACCCTCACCATCTGGCGCGCCGGCAAGGAAATGACGATCCCGCTCCAGACGGTCGTGCTGTCCGGTCGCGACGTGGACCGCGTGCTCGTCTGGGCCGGCGCGACGCTGCAGCCGCCGCACCGGCCGATGGCCGTGCAGCGGGGCATCGAGCCGGAGGGCGTCTTCATCGCCTTCTTCATGTACGGCTCGCCAGCGTCGCGCTACAAGCTGTGGGCGGGACGTCGCATCACCGAAGTGGACGGCATTCCCGTGCCCGACCTCGACGCCTTCATCCGCGCGGTTTCGGGCCGGCCGGACGGCGCTTCGGTGCGCCTCAAGACCGTGAGCTGGAACGATTCGGTCGACATCACGACGCTGCGGCTCGACCAGCACTACTGGCC
>Ga0307415_100001110_pt1 | contig 12558 bp, 8 predicted proteins | sample DK1Cmetagenome_FD_204524 | JGI IMG/M metagenome (GOLD analysis project Ga0307415, IMG submission 204524) | Maize rhizosphere microbial communities from greenhouse at UC Davis, California, United States - DK15-C-2 | ecosystem: Host-associated > Plants > Roots > Rhizosphere > Soil | place: USA...
CGGCGCTGTCCAGCGCGTTGCTGGCACCGCCCCCCAGGCTCATGTTGGCGACGGCCGGTTTGTCGGCATTCGCCGTCACCCAATCAACGCCCTTGATCACGCCGGAGGTCGCGCCGGTTCCGCCGCAGCCAAGAACCTTCACGCCCGTTACCGGCGTCCCAGGGGAGACGCCCACTACGTCGAGGGTGTTGTCCCTGGCCGCCGCTGTGCCAGCGACATGCGTGCCGTGCCCGTTGCAATCCCTGTTGGGGCCGGAGGCGAAGTCGACGTGGCCGATCACGTTGAGATCACCGTGCGACGCATCAACGCCGGTATCGAGGACGTAGGCGTTGACGTTGTTCACGGCGCCGCTGCCGTTTCCGGCCCGGGTGGAGCTGGTATCGGCGTCGATCCGATTGATGCCCCAGGGCAGAGTCTGAGCCACGATGCTCATGGTGCCGTCGGCCTCTACGTAGGCCACCGCCGGATCGCTCTCGATGTCGACGATCTGCCGCGCCGTGAGGCGCGCGGAGAAGCCGCGGATCGACGCGCTGTAGACGTGCTCGGAGCGGAAACCGTGTCGCGCCTCGAGGAGTTGGACAGCGCCTGCCACGCCATGATCGAGATAACTCCACGCCTCGGGGTTGGCCTGCGCCCGATCGTCGGCGTGATAAACACTCCGATGCGGCTGGAGCGACACAGCCTCCCGGAAAATCACGATCACCGGGAAGGTGCCGGTCGGTGGCTGGGACGATCCGGCGATCGGGAACCCGAATACCGCCGAGGCGGTGATCATGCTAAAAAGTGCGCGTTTCATACAATTCTCCCTTTGTTAACCGCGCTCATTCGCCAGGCCATCCGATATTGGCCGCGACCATTTAGTCTATTCGCCTCACGAGTCCACGACTACCGAGCGCATGGCCGCCATGTGCCATAGATGTGTCTAGGCGACATTGGCTGTGCCATGAGTGTGCCTTGGATAGATTGGTTCAGCAGTTGGCAAGCGCTGCAAGTTGTTGAAAGTTAAACGCTCTGCAATCGATCTAACGCCCTACGAACGAGCCGACAGGCGTTCGCCAGGCCAGCACCGCCGCCGCATATAGCGTTGCCGCGAGCAGCAGCACCGCGCTGAATCCCAGATGCACAGACAACAGCGCCGCGAGGAGCGCAGACAGGACCGATGCGCAACCGTTGATGCCCCAGGCCCAGGGAATATACGCGGGCGCCTCGTTTGCGAGCCGGGATAGCCCGAGCGGAAACGGCACGCCCATCAGGAAGGCGAGCGGCGCGATCAGGGCGAGCGTAACTGCGACCCGCCCGGCCGTCGCCTCGACCACGCCGGGCGGCGGCGGCAGTGCGACGGTCTGCAGCACGAGCAGCAGTACGATGCCGGCGACCGCCCAGTCCACGGCACGTGGCCAATGACGTAACTTCCCGGCGACTAGGCTGCCCGCGCCGGCGAACACAAGGAATCCCACCAGTACCGCAGCCGCGGCTAACAGCGGATGTCCGATGAAGAGGCCGTAGCGCTGCATGCAGGCGATCTCGACGAACAGGAAGGCCAGCCCGAGGCAGAGAAAGTAGATGCCGGGTCGCAGGCGCTGGGGCGAGTTACGGGGCCGGCCGAGGGCTGCGAGTGGAGCGACAATCAGCAGGATCGATAACGGCACCGCGAGCGCCAAGGTCGCAACCAGCACCAGGTAACCGGTGTCTAGCAAGGTCAACCCACCTTGGCCGCGCAGCGCGACCAGCTCCGGGAGCAGCGACCAGCGGAAGAAATGAAAGTAGAACGGCCGCTCATCGGTCGCGGGTGCAATCTGGAACTTGTAGTCGGCGAGAAATGCATCCGCATTGCGACCGAGCAGGGCGACGGCGCCCTCGTGCAGCCAGGGCCGCGGTACGCGATGGTGCCGGTTGACCTCGTCGGGGCGGATGCCGGGAAACCAGGCCGGATCGAAGCCGCGCTCTTCACAGAATGTGCGCAGCCGCTCGACGTCGACGCCTGACAGGGGGCGCTGCCCGATGAGGAGCGTGCTCGTCTGCCAACCGCGAATCAGGGCGAGCCGACCGCCAGGCTCAAGACTCCGCGCGCGCAGCATCTCGATTGCCATCGCAAAGAGCTTCAATCCATCGCGCGGCGGTTGCTTCTCCCAGCGCGTCAGCGCGAGCCACGCGCCGGGCGCCAGACGATCGTAGTAGTCGGCAAGCGCCTCCACAGTGTACAGGTAGCTTTCCGCCAGCGCCTGCACGCCGGCTCCGGACCCCCCGTAGGAATCGAGCGGGGCCATCTGGATAAGATCGTACTGTCGCGAATTGCCACGGATGAATCCGCGTGCATCGCCGAGGTGCCAGCGCACGCCAGAGTTCTGCAGCCAGGCGCGCGCGAGCTCCAGCATATCGGAGTTGAGTTCGACGGCATCTATTTCACGCGCATCGTGATAGATCGCCTGGAGCACTTCGGTGCCGCCGCCGGCGCCGAGGACCAAGACGCGCGGGTGCGCAATCAGGCGATACGGCAACGCTGAAGTCGTCTCATCGAGCCAAGCGAGCGACTCGCGATCCTTGCGGACCGTCAGCGCGGTCATGCCGTCGCCGTCCGTGAACACCGCGACCTGGCGGGGCAGTTCGGAAGTGCCCGTGAGGCTACGGCCCGGCGCGTGCCGGAAGGGGATAGTGTCGTTGCGCACGATTGTGAGCAGCCCGTATGGGCTCGAGCGCTGCTCCACGACCTCTGCGCCCATGACCGCAAGTGTCCTGGGCAGCCCCTTGTACGGAGTGACGCGAGGGGAAAGCCAATCCGCCGGCGCGCAAAGCGCGACTGCGACTGCGAGCGTCGGCAGTGCGAACCTCAACAGATACGGCGCCGCCGACAGGAATGCCGCGACGGCGCCGCCGACAGCAACCACGCGCAGCGCATCGTCCGCCGGCAGCAGGAACAATAGGCCGACCGTGAGGCCGGCGCCGAGGCCAGCGCCCAGCAGATCCGCTGCGTAGAGTATCGGGATGCGGTCGCGCGCATGCATGAATGCGAGACCAAAGCAGCAAGCGGCAAAGAAGAACGGCAGTGCCAGGAGCAGGAACAGCGCGACGAGCCAGCCGAGCTGCCAGGGATTCCAGACGAGCTCCAGTCCGTTGAAGGGCAGGCGCTGCGCAAGCGCCCAACAGAGCGGCACCGTAAGGGCAAAGAGCGCAGCGCTCGCTGCGTAAGCGAGCGGGAAGCGCGGCAGCAAGCGGCCACCGGCGAGTGCGAGTGCCGTGCCCGCGGCCCCGTGACCCAGCAACGCCAGGCTCACGATCGTCGCGACGAACGTATACCATTGGACGATCGCGAGCAGCCGGAATAGCAGGACCTGGTAGCCGAGTGCGGATGCGGCCAGGATGCCGATGGAGAGGGCGAGCAGGGCACGCTCGCGCCGCGCCATCAGCGGCTGCCGGTCAGCGGAACGAAGGCGACCGGCAGCACCGACTGGGTCGAGACTTTTCCGTTGGCGTCCTTGGTAAGCACGATCAGTTCCTGTGCCGAGAACGGCGCGCCGACCGGTATCAACATCCGCCCACCCGGCTTCAACTGCTCGATGAGCGGCGGCGGGATCGCATTTGCAGCCGCGGTCACGATGATGCCGTCGAAAGGTCCGTGCTCGGGCCACCCGTAGTAGCCGTCGCCGAGGCGGACCTCGACATTGCCGTAACCCAGCTGTTCGAGTCGCAGGACGGCACCCTTCGCGAGCTGCGGCACGATCTCGATCGTGTACACGCGCGCGACCAGTTTTGCGAGCGCTGCGGCCTGGTAGCCGGAACCGGTGCCGACCTCGAGCATGACATCGCCGGGTTTCGGCTCCAGCAATTCTGTCATCAGGGCAACGATGTACGGCTGCGAGATCGTCTGGCCGTACCCGATGGGCAGGGGCCGATTCGCATAGGCGTACTTGAGTTCACGCGCCGGAACGAAACGGTGCCTCGGCACCGCGTCGATGGCGTCCATCACGCGGACGCTGAAACGCGGCCGTCCGGTTGAGTCTGCAGTTTCTGCGGCAACCTGCTCGATCTCCGCACGCAGCCTCCGGCGCATGGCGCCGTAGTCGTCTTCGTCAGCGGCTGCAGTCGGAGACGCGAGGCAGTCGATCAGCGAAGTGCAGGCCAGCAGCAGCCCGGTCAAGGAAAGCCGGTTCCATGGCATCGCAGGTTCCGATCATGTTGTCAGGCTCAATATAATCCCGTCAGGGGCGGCGATCATCGCGATAGGGGATAGGGTCGCCGGTAACGTAGGGCGGAATCCGCTCTCGGCGTGACTTGGCGAGTCTCGGCGGGAAGTAGGCGAGGGCGGGCCACCTAACCTGTTGATTCAGAACAGTCTGCAAATTTCACGGCGCCCTACGAACCAGGGGGTCGGGAATTCGACGAGGCGCGCGAAGCGCGCCGAAGGACGTCGCCGCGCAGCGGCGACGGTCCCGAGCGCAGCGAGGGATTCGCGGCCGCAAGCCGCGAACAGTCTCGACGGGCGCGCTTCGCAACGGCTACCGAAGAATCGGCCCTTTTGGGAGCGCCGCTAGCCTGACGACTACAGATTTTGCACGGAGTGAACCACGATCCGAAACGTGTCATCCGTGCTGGTCTCCATCAATTGTTCCAGATGCGCCAAACGACGGCGCAGGATCCCAGCGATAAGCAATAAAACGCGCGCAACGCGTGGGTATTCTGTTCATCAACTGCGCCCGCCTCAGGCGGCGTCAATTTCAGCTGCAGTCCGCCGGCCGGATTCCAGCGCACCTTGCATCCAACCTCGCAAAGACGATGCGTGCTCACCGGCGAAGTGAATTCGTCCTTCCGGACGAGCGATGTGCGGCTGGAGCGAAAACACTTGCCCAGGCAGTAAGTAGGAAATTGCGCCGCGTGCCCAGGGATCGTGGTCCCATGACTTTACAAAGCCTCGCTCGTAGTACTTGTACATACCCGGGTAAACCTGTTCGACCGTCTTCAAACCATAAAGAAGCTGCTCCGCTTCAGACTGGATTCCCAACTCTCGTGCCTTTAGCCCGCGGCTGTACGACATCAAAATGCCGCGAGTGCCACTCTGTCCGAATGTGCTGTCCCAGATTTCCCCTGGATGATCGGTTTCCGCAAATCCACTGAATCCCTCGCGAACCCAGTATCGCTCCCGAGACTGTAGATAGATACGCATGACATTCTCATAAGGCAGCGCATCAATCACTGAACGTTTTTCAGACGATAGCGCGGGCGAAAAGTTGATTGACCTGAGTGTCGAAAACGGGATCGCGCAGATGACGTAGCTCCCCTCCAATGACGCGACGGATTCACCCGACTGGACGGCTACGCGAACTCCACGCGCATCGTGCTCAATGCTTTTGACCGTGCATCCAAGCCTGATGCGTCCGACCAGGCGTTCGCCGAACGAAATTGGCAGAAGATCGTTGCCGCCATCGATCTTGAGGTAGCTTACTTGCTCGATGCCAGCTCGGTGCCGAAGGTCACGTTCGACGGCATTCTCGTACAGCACGTCGAGGAACGAGCGAAACCGCGCGACCGGCGTGGTACCCAGGTTCATCATGTGTAGAGCTGCATCAGACACGCCGCGCGAGCGGAGATACTCGTCCCGGGTGACTCGATCGTATTGCCGGAGACGCTTTGGCACCTGCTCAAGCGAGAACGGATTGGAAATTTCGTCGACCAGCGGTGAAATATATCGGCTACGAATTTCGTCCGGAGTCAACCGCTTTTCATTCGCTGGGATACCCGAAGGCCACTCAAAGGGGGCACCAGACAAGACCTCCATTCGCTGGCCGTACGCATATCTGATTGATGGCAGGCCGCCAGGCTCGAATGGTATGAGCTTCAGGCCAAATTGCCGGACGTAACGCACGGTCAGGTCATGAAAAGCCGGAATGCGAGAAGCGCCAGCCTCTGCAAAGAGTCTATCGGCAAACGGATTGCGCAGCGTTTGCACGCGTCCGCCGACTCTCGTTTGCGCTTCAATGACCGCGACATCATGGCCACGCGCACTGAGCTCGTAAGCCGCGCACAGTCCCGCAAGCCCCGCCCCGATGACGATGACGCGCTTTGGCGCTGAGCAAACTCCGGATCTTGGAGCGAAGCCACCCGCCGCTGTAACGCCAACGAGCGCCAATCCACCAAGGAATTCCCGCCGTGTATACCGTTCCATCAGTGGCCGATCAAAGACTCAAAAAGTGAATCAATATCATCACCGGCCGTTCGAAGTTTAGTCTTTCAGTGCGCCTTCACCTTCCGGACCTCAGCCAGAAGCTGGTCGAGGTCGTCCCGGCGAAAGAGCCGACCGTCGGCGACGACGGCGCGAATCTTCTGCGTATTGCGGATATCCTCCAGGGGATTAGCGTCGAGTAGGACGAGATCGGCAAGATTGCCGGGTTCGATTGTGCCCAGGACATCGGCCATCTTGAGCACGCGTGCGGGGTTAAGAGTGGCTGTCTGCAAAGCCTCCAGCGGTGTCAGACCGGCTTCGACCAGCCTGACTAGCTCTTCATGCAAGGCAAAGCCCGGGACACCCATCGGGAACTCAACGTCCGTCGCCGCCAGCAGCATGACTCCAGCCTTGTTCGCGAGGCGAACATTTTCCAGCTCAAGTGGGATAATCGGCCGCAGTATCGATTGGAACTCCCGAAGTTCCTCCGAGTCGGCGAAGTTCTTCCACTCGCGACGAGTCGCCTCCGGTACCAGTTGCATGCGGGTGGTGTCCGAGAGGAGCTGTTCCGCGTGTACGATGTGGTGATAGACACGTAAATCGGCGGCGACCGCTACCCCGTTTTCGCGGTACACCTTGAAGGCCAACGAGCAGGATGCTTGATCGCGGCTGTCGTAGAGCACCCGATAGTGACGGATCTGCTTCAGTAAAAGCTCGCTGCTCCAAGGAAGGCCCTTGAAGCTGGCAAGTTCGGCGGCGAAACGTTTCCGTTCGGCTTCCGCAGCTGTCGAGCAGCCCGCTGCGAGAGCCTCCGGATGTTCGGCCGTGCGCTGGCCAGCGTCGGCGGCCTCCGCGGGTGTGACATGGAACGGCACGTGACCGTCCACGGGGATTCCCCTGCGGCGCGATTCATCCATGATCGCGAAGTAGGCCTCGCGAGAGAGGTTCTCGTAGACCTTGATAAGGTCGGCGCCATTCGCGGCCAACCGTTCCACGGCCGCTCGCGCGTCTGGCGCAGTGCGCACGATGAGTTTCCTGCTCCCACCCAAGTAGGGATCGCCATCGATCGTAGGGCCTGCGGTCAGGAATCGGGGTGGCCCGCGAAGAATCCCCTCAGCAAGCTGGCGCCTGATCGATTTGGACAGCTCGAGTGTCACGTCGACTGTTCCGTCGCCCATGTTGCGAACGCCAGTGACGCCGTGCGCGAGGAATAGCGCGAAGTGCCAGTCTTGGGGCGCGACCGACTTGGCGGATTCAGCCGGCGCCAGGTCGGCCACCGAGTGGACGTGCATGTCCCAAAGTCCAGGGATGAGGTAAAGGCCAGCGGCCTCTACGACGTCCGCGTCCTCGGGTGCAGTGACCTCGCCGACCGGGCCGACGGCCGCGATGCGGTTACCCGTCAGGAGAACCGTTTGTCCGGGATGGAGCGACCCATCCTTGACGTCGACAATGGTGATGCCGCGAATCGCGACTGTCGGCATCTGCGCATGCGCGCATAACAAGGGGAGCAGGCAGAGGATACGAACGAGATGCTTCATGAACTCTCGCATGCAGCTCATTCATGAGGAAGCATTGCCGGGCCGCGGTTGGCGAATCCTAAATCGCGCGAATTTCGTGCAGTACCTTACTCCTTGTGACGCACTTGCACGCAACCTGGCAAAGGTCGCACCACGCGGCAAGCCTCAGGAATCAGATAGTTACCGTTAAGTGGCGTGTCGGTGGTTCGATGCCCAGCGGCTCTGGAGCGTACTAGCTGGGAGCAACGAACCGACACAAATTGATTGAAGGCCGCCATGTGCCGTAGACGTGTCTAAGAGACAATGGCTGTGCCATGAGTGTGACTTAGACAGATTGATTCAGAAAGTGGCAAGCACTGCAAGTTGTTGAAAGCCAAACACTCTGCAATCGATCTAACGCCCTACGAACCAGGGGGTGGGGAGTTCGAATCTATCCGGGCGCGCCATTCTTATCAGCGAGTTGCGGACTTTCCTCCCGGCGCCTCGCCGCACTGTTTCACAACTGTTTCACTTTTCCCGCGATCTGGAATGTTCGCATAGCTCGACGAGAAATGGTTGCAACCTTGGTAACTCCAGTGACAGAGCAGCGGACTGAAAATCCGCGTGTCGGTGGTTCGATTCCGCTCCTGGCGCACCCGATGCGGCCGCCGCCATTGCGTCCCAGTCCGGTCCTCCGGGTCGCACCATGACAGCACCGTCCGCTAGCAGACGGGACATGGCCTTGAAGTCGCCCGCAGCAACACTCTTCTCATAATCAGAGCGAAGCTGGTCGATTTCGGCTCTAAACGCTGTCGGCGCCACGGTGACTTGCTGGTTGGAGTATGCGGATTCTATTGGCGTGCAGTGGCTGCCCTGTGCCGCTTGGGATTTCGAAGGCGCTTGCGATCTGCAGCGCGTAAAGAAGTCTTGCGCCGTGCTTCCGATTCGCGCTGCAGGAAGAGGCAGAAGCGTTGCTCCGCAAAATCCCAGTCGAGCCTGCGATCAATGAGGGCATCCAGGTACTCTCGACGCCGGTTGTGGTGATCGAGGTAGTACGCGTGCTCCCACAGATCGACGGCCAGCAGGCACATGTGTCCCTGGGCCTCCGGGCAATCTGGGCCCGATGTCGTCAGGATCCGCAGCTGCTTGCGGCGGTTCACTGTCAGCCAAAGCCACCCGCTGCCCAAGTGCGTCGCGCCTGCCAAGGCGAACCTGTCGGCGAAATTCGAGAAGTCGCCGAACCTGCGATCGAGCGCCTTGCCGAGCTCCCCGGTCGGTCGCTTCTTGGCCGGCGTCAGGCACTGCCAGTAAAAGGTGTGGTTCCAGGCTTCCGAAGCCGTCGAATGAAGCTCCGTACCACGCGCGTGCTTACATGCCCAGCGCGTGATCTCGAGGGAATTCTTGCCGTCCAGTACTTCATGATTCCGCACGAGCCGATTGGCCGATTCGACACATTGGGCGTAGTAAGAACCGTGAAGCAGCATGGTTCTCGCAGAGATGACAGGAGCAAGTGCGCCCAGGACCCACGGCATCGGTTGGAGCACGAACGGCGCAAACTGCGAATCCGTTGTCGGCTCGTCGGGTTGTGCCTCCGAACTGGCCGCAGGAATCGGCCGTAAAGCGCCTTCGATCAGCGCAAGCTTGGATTTCGCCGTCTCCATCGCGCTTTCCAGGCGCAACTGCGCGCCTTCTTCCCACGCGGAGCTACAAACACCTGCCGTACTACTTTCGATCCCTCCAGCCGAAGTCTTGATCTCGGTAGACCGGGATCTGGCCGCGTTCCAGGTCTGCCAGCTGCGTTTGAGTTGTAACCACCCGATGCTCACGTGCTTCGCGCCCGCCGACGATGCGCTGGTGGCGTAGCTCCAGACCTTCAACGTCGCAGCACGGAATTCCACTCGACGCGCTCGCTCGCATGACCAGCGCACGGCCTGCCGGATGCGCGTGGATATGGATGGTTCCAGGACTCCAGTGACCCAAGTCAGTACTCTCGCAGCCGACGGGAGAGTCGGCACTCCTGTCATTGGCGCATCGGCTTCCGCCGCAGCGGCGACGGCTCCATTGCCTGATGACACGTTGCCAAGCAGTACGCTTGAAGCCCGGTCGTCAGCGAGCTCGGAGCGAACGGTTTCCCACGCGCTTTCGAGACGTTCCCACGCGCTTGACCGGGCGTCATCCCGGCCGTCGTGAAGCTGCGCAAGATTTACCTTGAGGGTCTCGATGTCGTGGTCAACGATTCGGCTCAGGTCGCCGATACGTTGCGCGGGGTGGAATGCAATCGCCTTTTGGGCGCCGTTTCGAGCGTGTTGCGTGCTCTCGGGCGAGAGTATCGTTGCCATCGTCAATTCCCCATTCTCAATGCATACCGCCTGGCGCCGCATCCGTTGCGGACGGTACCGGTGTGAACCGCAAATGCGAATGCGTACGCTGCGGGCCAGCCGCCACGGCGCATGGAACTGCGGGTTCAGCGCAAAGGAGCCGGCCGACTCGCCTCGGGCTTGCAACCCGAGATCCGGCGGAAGCTCGCCACGAACTATACGCCCGGCGCGGTCTTATGCGAGCCGTTTTGCAGGCTCTTTCCTAGTCGACACGCGCGCGCGCCCACGTAGGGCCGATCTTGGGGTGGGACTGTAGCGGCTTTCCGGTCGCTGGCACGCCTTATCTGTCCTACAGGGGCTCGACCTTGGTATCGACTCCGATTTTGACGTGGATCCAAGTTGATCGGTGCGGTAAATGATGGAATAGCAATGTCGGCTATTGACGGTGTTAGTTGCCAAAGGGAGGTTTCGTGTCCGGGCAAGAATCCAAGCGAATCGTCCATCAACTAACGGCGAGTCTCAACGGTGAGGCGGACGAAGTATTCGCCTACTTGCCGCGGGCCGTCGCACATGACCTGGTCCGAGCCCTCGAGGAAGATGGCGAAGAGTTTCGATATGACGCCACGGCTCAGCGTGCATACCTGTTCCGGCGCCACGAAACCGCAATCGACGTCTGGACCTGGGACGACGTGCGTTCGGAGGCGGAGTACAGCGACCTGGTCGCGCGACTGGAGCGCCTCGAGTCACCGCTGGACGCGAAGCGGGCACAGGCCGCGTACCTGGACGCCATCAAATCCCGGTAGGGACTGGGCTATTTTAACGTGCAGGATGACCCCCAGACCTGATAGAACTAAACGCTGACTCGAAGGTAACGTATACGCAGGAACGTGCGTTGAAACACAAACCGAAACGACAATCGATTGAAGAGGCGATTGACGAGCTATTGCGTGCGTCTCCCCGATTCGATGAAGCCCCTGAGGTATTCAAGAAGGGTACCGCAGCGCAGCTGGCTCAAATGCCGGCACAGGTGGCCTTGGAGCAGACTTTTGGTGTCGGACGCAGGAATCGCGCGCGGCGTGACTCTCTCGCCGCGAGGATGAAGGGACTGGCAAGACGAATTCGTCACGACCCGGAAGCATCGAATTTAACCATTCTCGAGCTCGCCTCCGACGCGGGACCTTACCGCGTCAGATGGCTGCGCGGTCGAGTGAAGAATCGTCCGACGCTGGCGCGAGTGCTGATTGAGGCTGCCGAACAGCTGGAATCCGCGATCGATCAACCGGACGTCAAACTGCCTCGAAATGTCATACTTGGCGTCGCCACGATACTCGACCAACGTGAAGCCATCATCGCCAGTGCTTTGGGAGGCGCCGTTCGCAGAAATCGCTCGATTCAACTCATCGCTGACATCTCTTCGCTACTGCTCGCACAGCCGATCTCCGTCGACGCTGTGCGAAAGATCGTTGCGCGCCGCGTTGAAGAACGGAAACAATCCGAAGACAAAAAGTCACCTGGATTGTCTTAAGGTTGTTCTTCGGATTTCCCGCACTCCCAGCTATTGGCGCGTCGGCGGTGAACGATGACGAGACCTAGAATGGCTGGAATGACCGAAACGCTTGCGGGCATCAGGGCCGCCTGGCCGACGCTTGACCTTGACCAGAAGCGAACCCGGCTCGCCGATTTCATTGCCAGGGGGCCAAACTTGCGATCGCCGGGCCCATATACGTTCGTACGCAACGCAATTCTTGAAATGCGCCCGCCCGGCACGCCTTTTTCGAATGCCCTGGCCCGGGAAACAAACGCATATGGCAAGTTGCCGCCCGTGTTTACGATTTACCGCCACGCGTCGGCATCGGAAACGGTTCCTGGTTTGTGCTGGACACTGTATGCCAGCAACACACGGTCCGCTCGCGGCGGTCACCTGCAATCGGTGGCGAGCGTTCGGCCGGAAGATATCGACGGCATCGTATGCGCCGATGATCGCGAGATCATCGTCTATCTCGTCGAAGACGGGAGCCGCATCCAGTCGCGCATCGTGTCGCGGACTTGATTCCGACGCCATGTCGCGTGTCAGCGTGTTCACGGCCACCGACGATTGCACCCGCATCCGGGTGCTCAAGATCTATGACCGCTGCAATTAGGCGACGGCGATCCAGCTTAACAAGAAGACACCCGTCAGGGTGCTACGCGTTCGTCTTGTAACCTCAGTCCGTTCCAAATCGTGTCAGATCGCCCCCGACCATAAAGCCGGCGATATGGGCCGCTGGCGGAGGAGTCGCGTTCAAGTGCCCTATGAAGGTCAGCCTCAGATTTTGTCCAACCTTGCCGAGTTTGAACTTACGATCTCCCAGCATGAAGGACTCGGTGGACGTAACCTTGAGAGCAAAAGTTGCGGTGAACGATCCAGTGACAGTGTCAACGATGACCTGATGTCTGAGCCGCGCCGCCAGAATTGGCGTTCCATTGGCAAACGAAGCGGGATTAGTGAAGTCTCCCTCAGGCACAGCGTCGAGGTATATCGTGGATGTTCCGACACGATCAATGATACGCATCGGACCGTTGTCGATCACCTGCTTCGTGGTGGTGACGT